>Ga0209986_10003650_pt1 | contig 13407 bp, 20 predicted proteins | sample BlataG_FD_183168 | JGI IMG/M metagenome (GOLD analysis project Ga0209986, IMG submission 183168) | Deep subsurface microbial communities from Black Sea to uncover new lineages of life (NeLLi) - Black_00105 metaG (SPAdes) (version 2) | ecosystem: Environmental > Aquatic > Marine > Oceanic >...
TCTCCCCCTTGCATTCCAGTAATTGTTTTGAAGCCTCCCAGGAAAAGTTTTCCGAATTCTGTTGCTGCTTTGGCTCCTCTTGCTGCAATTCCACCTCCAAGACCTAAAGCAGAAAGTATAACTGCCAAAGCGAGCGCGGCAATAGTGGCTGCTACAAGCTTTATGATCATTCCTTTAATAAAATCGGTAAAGAATTTCCAGAAAGCCTGAAGTACATTTTCTGTTTCTCCCATGGCATCAGATATAGCATTTGCCATACCACCAAAAATATCTGTTGTTATATTGCCCAAAGTAGATTCAGCTTGTGCAAGCTCGAATGTTTTTGCAATTGATTCAGCCATAGTCCTATTCATTTCTTCAATCTTGACTTTTGCTATTCCTAATCCTTCAATGGCTGCCTCTGGAATAACCGGTATTAATGCCTGTCCTTTAAAAGTTGGTTTTGCCGGTCCTATTACTCCCCCGGCTGCTGCTGTTGGTGTTGGTGCTATTATAGTTTTTTCTATCTCATCTAAAATTTTCAATTGTTCTCTAATAGCTGTATTTGTTCTCTCAATAGCAGAAGTCCAAGCATCTTGTTTTTCTCTTGTTCTTCCAAGAGCATTTTCTAATGCTTCTTCACGTTCATATAGACTACGCATATATCGAATAGATGCTTCTGTCTCTGTTACTCTGTCCTTATTTCTTATTTCTTCTTCTCTTGCTATTTGTGCTCGTACAGCTGCAAGTTCACTTTCTTGATTTATTTCTCTTGCAATTTGTTTTGTAAGTTTTGCTTCTTCTGCTGATAATGCTTCCTGTAAAATAGCTAATCTTATTCTTTCTTTCATTTGAAGATTAGTTTCTTCAAGAGCTTTCTTTAATTGTTCATTTGATACTTTTTCAGCATCTATATTACCAATAAAATCAGGATATATTTTTTGTATATCTTCAATAACTTGTAATCTTGCCTCTTCCGATATAGTTGCAGAAGTAGCTACTGTAACTAATGAATTTAATTCAATTTGTTGTTTTCTTAATGATTCACTTTGTTTATTGATATTTTTTATCAACCTTGAACCCCATTCTGCCACTTTTGCTAAAGCAGGAACAATTTTCTCACCCAACATTTCTTTGAAATCACCCCATAAATTATTCCATGTTTGTATTTTTCCGAGATTGGTTCTTGCCAACTCTTCATTCATAGCACCGACATTATTGGTAATAACTTCAGAGAGTATGGCTGATCTTTCAAGTTCGTTACCATGTTTGAGAGCTTCCGCTTGTGCTTCTGTGAAAGAAATACCAACACGCTTAAGTGACGAAACCTGTCCATCCAGAACCTTACCCATAAGATTTGCAATATTTACGGCATCCTGAGCATTGGCATTAAATCCTCTCTGTTGAGCCAGCAGGTTATTCATTGCCGGTAATAAATTCTCAAGGGATTTTTTCTGTTTTAGGAAGGTAGCCAGTTGTTGCAAACCGGATAATTGTACTTCATCACCTATAATACCTATTTTCTGATATGCAGAAGCTTGCTTTTTGAGATCATCAACAGCCTTTTTACCTAATCCCATACGCTGTTTTATGACTGTTGCAAGCTTTACTTCAGCTTCCTTTTGTACCTGGTAAGCCTTTTTTAAAGCCTTCGCCCATTGTACGATCTTATGAACGGCAAAAGCAGCGGCCAGGATCCCACCGATCTTTTTCATGGCAGAGCCAAACTTACTGCCTTGCTTCTTTGCTGATTTTAGCCCCTGATCAAATTTCTTTTTGTCAAGACCAAGAATAGCTTTTAATTGTCCTACAATTTTTGGCATTAGTTAATCCCCCATTTTTTAATCAGTTCATTCGCCCTTTCAACTGTCATTTCAGGAAAACCCTTATTTTTTTTATCAAGTGATAATGGAACAAGTCTTTTAGGCGTTTTACTCCTTTTCTGTCCAAAAGCCATATTATGAATCATGGCGGCAACAAATCGGGTTTGCTCCCATTGCCTTTCAAGCTTTCGCCGGTTATACAATTGCATCAGGAAAGTATGACGTGGACATAAACAGTAAAACTGATCCTCAGTCAAACCCAATTCTACCAAGGCCATATCATAAATATCCTCACGGCTTATAGTTTGGTCGTCACTTTTTTTTTATCAGGCGTAAACCACTCCGGGAATTGAGCAAACTTCATGGCTTCGGCAAGCTTTTTATTTTCTTCCCTTGTGGCCTTATTCAATGCCCTGACAATATCCGGATAGGCGAAAAAAACTTTTTCCTTCCGCCTTACACAAAACCAGAAAGCTGCTCCATAAGCCAAAGCGTTCATCTGATCTTCCGGATCTTTCTTTAAAAACTCATCCGGTTCACAATCAAACACATCATAACCGATAAGCCAGGCTTTCCATTCAAAGCAAAACCCTATCTTCCGTTTGCGCCGGCCAAATTTTAACCGTAATTCACATTCCCATTGATTCATGGTGTTCATTATGTCACTGCACCTGTTGACGGTTCACCGCTGATAATAATATCCAGGGAATAACTTTTCAGATCATCATAAGGTCCATCAATATGCACATGCCTTATGTAACCATCCCCTTCATAATATTGATCACCAACAGCGCCACCAAAATAAGCTGTAATCTTTGTCCCTGCTGTCAATTTGGCTATAGCTTCATATGGTGTTTCATCTGCATGTGCTGGATCAACCAGACCATCCATCGAAAATTCCATTCCCTTGTACATGGGAACCCATTCTTTCCACTGATTTGTGCTTTCCCCGGTAGTCCCTTCAGCCATGTCTGCCTCAGCATCCATTGAAACACTCCTGCGTCCAGCGAGAACAGTAGTATCAACTTTTAATAATGTTTCATATCCTGGTTGTAAGCTCATTTTATTAAATTTTAAAGATTAAATATATGCATCCGCAGCTATCAAAATAATGTATAGCGCAGTTGAATCGTTATTTGATGTGTAATCAATATTTTTCGCCCCGGAGGCAACTGGTATTAATACACTATCAGCTTTAAACAAAAGACTCTGGTTGGCCTGCAGGTCGAAATCATAGGTAGCCCCGAATAAGGGATAACTATTGCTGGTTGCCTCATCAATTGTAAAAACGGCTGCTGAATCATCTTCGACCTTAAATTTTATAGCCATAATTACATGGCCGGTTAAATCCAGGCTTTCCCCTAACGTATTTGTCAGGCTGGTCAGATCCAGAGTACCGGAATTTATGACAGTATCAGCATACACAAGATCAGCATCATTCCGGGTATCCCCGTCCCGGTAATTAATAGATTCATCCACACCGTTTAACTCAATATAAGTTGTTGTTAGCGGTGTGACAAGATTCTCAAAGACGGTTAGTTTACTAATCATCCTTGCATTTCTCACGCTGGTTGTTGACATTGTGATAATGCCAATCAGTACCAGCAATACGATAAATAGATATTTTTTCATTTTTTTTGTTCTATTACGTTTGACATTCTTAAAGTTCTTAAAATATTATAGCTGCTTTCTGTAATTTCCGTATCCGGCGTAATTCCTTCAGGCATGACCATAACACATTTGAAATTGTTCATCAGGATCATCAAAGGATCGCTTATCACCTCTATGATCTGTTCAATAATCCTGTTTACTGGTGTTTCATCACCCTCATTCACATCCTGTAAGCTTACGGCCTGCATTGCTACGGTTGCCTTGTATATTGGTCCATCCCCGGTACTCATATTATTAAGATCCTCAACATAAATAAGCACATATTCCGTTTCACGTTGTGCTATCTTTGTCCCCACGGCAACCGGACTGCCATTCCAGATAATTGATCCATTAAGTGCATTTACATAAGCTTTTAGTATTTCGTGTGTTGGATCCCGGTAAATCATGACAATGCTGCTTTAATTTTATTATCCAAACTCCTGCATCCAAATCTCCATGCCGGATACATAAAAGGCCGTGGCTTCGTTCCGGGGTGTACCACCTTTTTGCCATAAACAGCATAATCCCCGCTTATCATTGGCCAGCCTGCAGGCGCGCCTCTTTTGGGTCCTGCCAGGATTTTCTTTTTCCGGATTGTTATCAAATGAGGTCTTGTCCCTTCCTCAAATGGTCTGGAATAGCTTGCCTTGCTCATCACTACACCTGTTAATCCTATATTGGTGATTTGTAATTGGATATTATTAATTAAAGTGCTACTTCTCACCTTAGAATTACGAGTATAATTACGAACCTTTTTTTTAGCGAATCTGTGCATATCCAAAGTGGCAGAGAAAACAGCTTTCTTGAATCTATTGTCCTGTTTTACAATATAATTCTCCACTTCTTTTTGGAATTGCTTAATATCAAGGCTAAAATTTATCATCTTGATATGTCCATTTTTACCGTCTTATGGCCTATTGTTAGGGAATGAATCTGGAATTCCCTTTCTTCATAAAATACCTGGCAATCACCACCCGGATTAATTGTCCTTTTCCTCATCTCAACCTCATAAACTTCAGTATAAGCAAGCCTCCCATATTCCAAGCGTTTTAATCCGGTAACGGGCAGAACAGAAGCCCAGGAAGTATAATAATTAGCCCATGTATTTTTCCAACCGCCTATTTCATTATAGACTTTGATCCTTTTGCGTATGGTGATCCTCTTATTATACTTTGTGACTCTCATATCCAGACTCTCCGATGTAACTTTATGATCTTATCGACCATACCCAGGTAATTCCCCTCATAAAAATCATCCCTGTTTTCATACCACTGAAACACCTGTGTTTTTATGGCTCCAATCAAATCTTTAGGTAAATTCTCAGTATCGGTATGACCGTAACCGGCCTTACAGGTTACCAGAAGATTATAAACAGAACTGGTTTCTGAAAAAGGGTTACTTACAGAGGATAGACCTGAAGTAATAATCTCTACATCATAAAGTCCTCTTTTATAATAACCCGAATTCAGGGTTAATTCCGTTTTCGTTCCCAAGTAATCTACTGTCTCAACTTTGTCCACAGAGATGATAGGGTAAACAGGAAGTATAAAAGGAGCATCTGCCCACTTAAAGAAAATCTCATAAGTCCTTTGAGCAAAGGATAATCCGGTACGCTGTTCCAAATAAGTACGTACCGTTTTTATCATATCATCAATCAGAGTGATCTCATCAGCGTCCGTATCCTCATATTTGATATAAGGTTTTAAATCGGCTGCTGAAAGGATCTCACTTGTAATATCTGTGCTGATACGAATATCCATTGCTTAGGTCTTTTTAGGACTCCTTCCTTTAACATTCCTGGTAGTTATCGGACCGGATTTAACCTTACCGGTAACCTCTTTAGTCTGTCCGGTAGATTTCTCCTCTTTCGTTTGCCCGGCTTCCTTTTCTTCCTTAAGAAGCCCCGCCTCTTTCAAGCCGGGGACTTCATTAGGAAGTATGGAAATTACCTTACCATTTTTCAATGTGACTTCGACCTTTGCCATTATCGCTCGTATAGTTTAAAAATCACATAATTAACTGTTAGCTTATCAGCCGCCCCGCATGTTCCATCGTTATCAATGAACAACCGGAAGTATCGATAAAAGTTATCTCCACTGCCTGGCATAGCATTAGCAACACCTACATGAGTAGCTTCCAGGGTATCAACCATTGAAGTTTCAGGTTCATATAGACTCACTGATGCTGTTTGAGCATTATTCTCAACAATTTTCGTCCAGGTGTCATTTTCAAAAACCTTTCCTTCCAGGTCAATACCATAAGTTTCCGCAGATCCTGTTCTTGTCACCTCTGCTCTTGCATTACAGGTCACCGGAACAGATTTGTTCGACAGAATTTCAAAATACAGGGTATCCTGTTCTGTCCCACAGGTATCAGCGGCTACACCGGTGTACTTGTAATAAGTAACACCTTTTTTCAGGGTACGTTGTACGGCTGTCCTTGCCGTAACTTGAGCAGCGATAAAAGAAACTGCTACAAAAAGCAATATTAAAATTCCAATTAAACGTTTCATAGTTTTTCCTCCTTTCTTTTATCCGGTTACTTCTTCAATCAGCGGTTTTCCTGCTGCAAACGTTCCATATACAAATCCATAAGCGGCCGGAGCAGATATTTTAACACCGGCGATTCTCATACTTGCAAAAATCAATACCAGGTCTTTCAGGACATCACTTTCATTCTCATAATGCCATGAAATCCTCATATTCCTTTTGATGTATGCAAATGCCTGTGAGAAATCACCAACAATAAATTCATCTGCAGTTAAATCAAGGCTTGTAACAACCCTAATACCTGAAATATTCAACCCATTACTACTCAAGAAAGGTGGTAACAAATATGAACCATCTGTTTTTTTCAGCAATTGCATATTGGTTACACTCCCTGGATTTACCAACGCAATATTGGGCATATAGCCTTTTTTGTTCGTATCGCTGGTATTGCCATTGTTTACCTGAAGAATAGCAGCCATTAGAACATCGGCATCATTTGCTTCCGGCACTTTAGTGAAATTCGCCGGTTTAGCAAATGTCTGGGCATACTGTGTGATCCCTTTCAGGTATACAGTCGTTCCAGCACCCGATAAAAGTTCCGTTTCCCTTTTCCGGGGAATGCCATTTTGAACAAGATCCATGATTTGATTTCTCATCTCATCAAAATCCTCCATAGCAGAACGGGATACTTTTGAGTGATCAGCGATCATCATAATATCCATAGCCTGTTTTGTCCAGGTTTTTACTGACTGAGCAGCAGGGGCCGTTTCTTCGGCTACCATTTCTGCCGAATCTGTCCGGGTAGTTTCTTCCCACCAGCTGATCTGATCCCTTCCGGCTCCGATTGTCCTTTTTTGTATAGCATTCCAAATAGGCGTTAACCTCCAAGGTGCCGCTTCTACACCAGGTTCAACCTGGGCCTCAATAGTACCACTATTAACATCAGTGGTTGTAATCCCATAACTACCCTTTCTGGTAGATGGGATATTAAGTTCAAGTGATGTAATTTCCCCTACGCTTTGTTTCTGTCCCTTCGCTTTTCCCATAAATTCATCACTTTTTAGTTGTTCCTCAAGCTGTTCATCGAAAGATTTTTCAGTGCTTCCCTGCAGTTCGGAAATCTGCTTGATAGTTGTGGAAATATCATCAAGTTGTTCCTGTTGCTTGGTCATATCTTCCTTACTGGCAAGCGTTTCAAGCTTTTCTTGTGTCTCAGTATGCTTGGCCTCCAAATCCTCAACGTTGGCTTTCTTGTCCATGTCTGATTTTAACTCCTCAATGGAAGTGTTAATACCATCAGCCATTTCCTTCACTTTTTTTTCTTCTTCACTCATCGTTTCAGAATTTTAATTGATTATAAAATGTTTCAATCAATCCCTTTTCGAGTGTTGACGGGTCCGTTTTGGAAGTGTCAGCGGGTCCTTTCGGAGTGCCAGACGGGTTCCTCGGAGTGTCAGACGGGTCGTTAAGAAGATTCTTTAATTGATCATATAATTGTTCGATTTTCTTTGCTTTTTCATCAGAATAGTTGCCCTCTCTCATCATGATTTCCAATTCATCCAGGCTCTTTATATCAATCAAGGGTGTTTCGGGATTTGCACCCCAACTGTAAAGGGTCGAATATTCCCATAGTTTCCATTCCAGCACCTTGCGTTGATCATCCGTATCCCTTTTTATGGCATTAACTCTTATAGAATGTTGAAGGGTCCTGCTATGTTTGGCACAAAGCCTGTAATCTTCAAAAACATCTTGTGCAAGTTGCTTTTTCATGTTCATCTGGCTTACGGCAATAGCTCCGAAATCATCTTCCTTCAGTTCCAAGGGAATACCAAGCCAGTAGTTTGTATTATGGTTTAATAGATGCCATATCTCTCCGATATTGTTTTTAAAAGTCCTTTTGAATGATCCAGGCATAGAGATATCCCCATCACTATCCTCATTATCAAAAGAATTCATATAAAGAGTGACAATACCTTCTTTTTCATCTAGGTCTTTCACTTCATGTGTGAAATTTTTAAATACATAATTTTCCATCGTTATTTCGTTTCATATGTCATTGAACAAAAGCAATTTATCGTATTTCCTGCCGATCCAGCCGGATCCCCGGGATATTGTAAATCTTCACCGTCCACTACAAAAGGCTCATTGATATCTATCCATTGATTATCCGCTTCCATGTGAGCAGCCCTTGAATTGGCTGTAAATGCTGCAAGCCAACCCTTATTGTGAGGAAATGCTGTACTCTGCACACCCTTTAAGCTTCCCCAATTGGCTGCCCTGTTGACCTCTGTTCTCACTATTCTTTCAGTCCTGAAATACCTGGCTCTGTGCCATTCTGATTTTATCCGGTCCCTCAACATTGTTTGCGCTGCTCCCCCTCCAATGCCCGTTTCAAGAATCTCAGGAATAAGATCATCCAGAAGCTTTTTTAAAAGAACTTCAGAAGTATCCCCTATGGCTGTGATTGTAGATCCCATATCAGTTATCAGGTAATTCTCAATAGCCTGCAGGATCAGATCCTCAATGATCGCATCTTCATCTTTCAGGATCTCCACTCCCCTCATGCTTTTCGCCTGCCTTCTGTCAAACTTTGCGAACTCAAAAGCCGTGGCCATATAAAGATGCTTGTAAGCACCCTTTACAGGTCCGGGATCAAGCTGTGGTACCTCCAAATGAGTTATATTTCCAGTTTGATCTATCGCCTCATACAAGGGCTGTATTTGCTTATCTAGGGCTTTCATGAATACTGGTCTCATAGCTCTACGGAAACTGGCTTTACGCCTGTCAATACTTCGCCAGGATCGCCTTCTGAAACTCAAAACTTCAAATTTTCAAAGAACGTTTCTTCAAGTGACTTGCTTGCCGGTTCAAATTTGATGCATGTTATTTTATGCTTCTTTAACCATTCTTTAGCTTCAGCCTGGGTATACACATCTTTTTTAAACCGGTATGCCTGTTTTGTCATGGTCGTTTCTCCTTTCAACCTTCCAAGTATTAGGTCAATACCATGATCTATATTTTTTCTCCGGAAGGATCCCTTTTCAAACTTTGAGGGATCATTCACTGGACAACTATGCTCTGATGGATAAGGCATAACTTAAAATTCTATTTTCTTGGTTGCCAGAATCTTTTTCTTAGCTGTATATTCACTCAGGTTATCGGCCTGAATAGCATCGGCGCAATCAGCAATCTGTTTTTCAAGAAACTTTTCAACCTGCGCCCTGGTCCATGTTTTTTGTTTTTCTGTCATAACTATTCCTGTTTTTCGTTTTCCCTGGTAAGTGTAATATTTATGTAAACTTCATTTCCTAATTTCCAATGCCTCCATCCATCTTTTGGTTCGGTCTCAACAACCTGTTTACTTAATGAGAAATCAGTTAGGAGATAATTATCAAGTCCTAATTTTTTTAATTTTTCAATCAATTCATCCATTATTACATTGCCTCCTGTATTTCATGGTTATTGTAATATTTATCACTCTCTGAAATATCTTCCTCACTGAAATTCAGCGGGATCTTATTTGCATTGATATATCTCACCTGCATTTCCGGCTCTCCTGTTGGTTCCAGACCAAGCATTTCCAAGTATTGATCTCCGGTAATGGCAGCATCATTAAAAGCCTGGCTTATCCAAGTAACTTTTTTGGCCTTATCTTCCTGTAAGCATTCTATACCGGAATAATCAGCAACTAGCTTAAAGGGTCCATAAGCCTGAAGGATCTCAGTAAAGCCCTCACAGAAAGAAACCTGGTCCGGGATGATCCGGTGTCTGTAGATAGCTTTCTCTGCCAGGGTCTTATTATCGTAAGTGCTGGCCTTGGTATCCCCGAATAACTCTGAGGGTACCTGCAAAAGGTTACAAAAAACCCTTAATCCATGCTCCGACATCTCAATGATCTGTAAATCATGAAGGTTATCAAATCCTATTTTTGTGAAACCTACTTTACCTCTTGTGAAAACAGGTACCTGAATATTGCTTATACCTGAATATTTTGTTTTCCATCTTTCACGAAACTTACTTTCCTGTTCCTCAGTTGTTTCATCTGATTCACCTTCCTTATAGACTATCCCAGGTGGATGCATATTGGAATAGGTCTTAGCTGAAATCTCATATCCCTTGTTTTGGGAATTGATAATGTTTGCAGCTACCTTAATAGGGGAGGTACCCATAAAATTTTTTCCATCACTATATTGAAGGGTCGGGGCAAAGCGTTCATGCCATACATCAAATGCATCAATTTTGAATCTTTCATTCATATCCAGGGTATAAAAACCCACTGGTTCCCGCCAGGACTTGGCTTTAATCGTAACATCCTGAGATGGCATCATTAGTAATCCATCATTGGTTAGTTTGCCCTTATTCAGTCCAGCTGGTAATTTTGGAGCGTAAACAATAGCATTGCCTGTAATGTATCTGAATACTGCCCAGGCAACCTTGAATTCATTGTAGGTCTGGTAATAATTCGGCTTTCTTAAAATGCTGGCAATCTCAGGATTAAAAGCATCTACCTCCGTTCCATCGGCCTTTACTTCAACAAGCTTATGTTTAACCTCAGCAAACATGGAAGCTAGCTTTATGACAATGGAAAAAACATCCGGATTCCCTTCATAGCCTTCCTTCACATATTGGCTCATCTTTGAATCTTTTCCCAGGGCCAGGCCGGTACTGAGAAAATCATAAATAGCATGGTACATTTCGTTTTGCTCACTTGCCCGAAACTCAACTTCAGCAAATTTTTGCTTCAGAACCGCTATCTCTTTTTTATATTTAGATCCAAACATTGTCGTTCGGTTTTTGTCCTAACATTAATTCAGTTAATGCCCAAACAAGTGCATCAACACGGTCCGGGGATTTATCGTTTTGTGCATCCCAGGTAGTCATCTGTTCCTCTAGTTTATTAATATTCCCTACATGATGGACTTTACCTTGTTCATAGAGTGCTACAACAGGTTCAGCACGGATAATTTTACCCCTGGTTGCATGAACAGATTTGTAGGATATTTGAGGTTCAATGGTCTTAATATTCGTTTCAACCAAATCTCCCCCGTTATTTACTTCAGCAATTACACGATCGACATTCCATTTATGATAATTATGGACAACTCTTTCAGCCCATTGGTGGGGTGTAAATATTCCACTGGCATCATTTAAAATATACCCATGGTCATCAATACCTTTACCGGCTATAATAATTCCCGTTTCATCAGATTGCGCTGTTGCGGTTACAGCTGGATCAACACCTATAACGATTCGCTTTAATTCAGGGGCTTTTTTTACACGATAATTCTCAATCATTGAATTAATCCATAAAGCCCCCTCAATATCTTCGATTATTTCAGCATATATTTCCTGCCTTCCAATCCTGGTTCCCTTGTATCGTTCAGTAATAGAATCCAAGAATTGTTTACTGAGATTTTTCCTATTGTCATAAGTAGATCCATGTGTAACAACTGTTCCAGGATATGCCAGGATCTTTTTGAGTATTGAAATCGGTCGCGGTGTTGTGGTGATTAATTTTTTTGTATCACCTTGCCTTACTGACATTTGTATCATATCCCATGCATCTGCCGGATATGACCAGGATGCAAACTCATCAAACCATCCTCTGTAAACTTCAATTCCCCTGATACGATCTGGTTCGTCTGCTGATCGGATATGACAAACACATCCGTTATTCCAGGTAATGCGAAGTTTAGAAGGCTCATATAAAGGGTAATTATTTGGTGGGGAAATTGTTAAAATACCAGATGGACCTTCAATCATTATATCCCTTAAATCTGATGCTGTAGCACCAATAAGAAGTATAGAAGGAACCTCATCGGACCATATTCTGACTATTTCAGAGCCTGTACGGGTTTTACCATATCCCCGACCTGCTTTTATAACCCATGTATCCCAATCATCTAGGGGTTGTTGCTGGCTAGGTCTGCCGATATAATCCCATCGGTATTCTAACTCCCTTGATAACTCATCTACCTCAATCAGCTTCTCCTGGCTCCATGAGCTTATTAATTCTGGCGATAAGTTCATTAGTAGGAATATTATTAAAATCAAATTTTTCACCTTTATTGCTATGGTCTATTAATTGTTTATTGTAATATCCATGATTGTTGATTAAACAGAACTTTGTCATTGAAGCATTTAGGCGGTCTGCAACGCCATATTTTACAAGTTTTATTTCTTGAATTTTCTTCGCTCGTTCAATAAGCTTTAAAAACGACGAGAATTTCCCACTTAGGTAATTTGGCAATTCGGGGTAATAGTTGTTAACCAAAACAAAAAATTCTTCATAAAAAATATGCCCCTTGTCATTGCCTTCCTCGTCTTTTTCCTTTTGCCAATCAAGTAATTCATTACCTAATTCCAAGGCTATTTCTTCGGTCCACTTTTCCGGGGGCTGGTAGGTACTGGAAAATTGCTTTCCGTCCTCTGGTCTGATATTTTTATTCCCCCCTGGCATTATAGGTTTTCCATCCAATCTTTATGAAAATCATATACTGGTTTATTATTCTCAAAAATGTATTGCTCATATTGTCCATTTTGGGACATATTGCCGGATCCTTCAACTACATAATAGTTTCCCTGAGCTGTTTTCATCAGAATTATTTTGGTATGTGTGTGTGCCATTTTTACTCTCCAATTCTTTGAACCATTTACCATCAACATTTCATTGATACCTGTCTTTGCATATATTCTGGTATTAACAAGAAAGAATAGGTTTTGAATGTCCTGGGATTTATGGAGGCTTAATAATTCGGCAATGGTTTTTTTACCTATTACATAAACAGCAACATATAGATCTATTATTTTTTCTTCTGCCAGAACTGCCAGGATAAAATCAAGGGTTACGATTGCCTTTATGGTTACTATTCGGTGCTGTTCTCCTGATTCTGGTATACCTGAAATGGTAGAAATGGCGGCAAATGATTCTTTTATCCGGTCCTTCGTGGTTACGGTTATCGAATTGGACTTAAAATTATCTGAATGTAGGTCTTTTGCCCCGGCTATACGGGACCTCCGCTTTTTATGTATTATTTCAGATTTAAACATTTAGCATATTAAACTTTTATTAATTTAATACCTTTTTATCCTGAATCTTACAATATACAAAACAAAAGTCCCGGAAGCCAAGTTGTTTTATTAACTTGTTATTAACACTTTTGTTAACATTTGTATGTTTATTGAATATAAAAAGGGAATAAAAAAAGCAGGGCCTACCTCCGCCACTAAAGACGGTTTCGGTCCTGCAGTATAAAAATAGCCTGCCCGGTCCGCACCTCCAGATACCATTTGGCTCCGTAAGGCTGATACCTAACAAGGTTTTTGGGTATCAATTAACGGTAGACAAATTGAATACGATCAATTCCAGATTAAAGCCTACGTTCTTTAACCTTCAGGCCGTTTTTGTAAAATTACGAAATTATATCGTAAAAAAACCGGGTAATAGCCCGGTTTAGGAAGGTGGA
>Ga0209986_10003651_pt1 | contig 13401 bp, 18 predicted proteins | sample BlataG_FD_183168 | JGI IMG/M metagenome (GOLD analysis project Ga0209986, IMG submission 183168) | Deep subsurface microbial communities from Black Sea to uncover new lineages of life (NeLLi) - Black_00105 metaG (SPAdes) (version 2) | ecosystem: Environmental > Aquatic > Marine > Oceanic >...
GAGGAAAGTATAACCCAACCATTAAAAAAAGAAAATACCCAAATTTACAATGGGTTCGTTTACCTTCGGGTAAAAGAGTTTTGGCCTGCACCAAATGTATTAAGGCAATGAGTAAAAGAAAGTAATTATCACAGGGTATAGGATAGTGGTAGTCCGCGCCCTCGGGGTGGGTGCAGCGGTGGTTCGATTCCGCCTACCCTGACAAATATGCATAGGGTTAAAGTAAAATGTAGTTTTTGCGGGAAAGCATATTTCCGTGAAATTGGACGAGTCAATGAAGCCAAAAAGTTTGACTGGAAACAATATTGCTCCAGAAAATGCCAGGATCAAGCTAAGGTTAAGGGTATTGAAAAAGTATGCGCAAACCCTAATTGCAATAAGAAAGTATTTCGGGAACCAGCCCAATTAAGAAAATCTAAATCTGGTCGTATTTTTTGTTCCACTTCTTGTGCTGCTATTGTAAACAATCAAGAACGTCAAGCTAAAAAAGAACCCAGGTTATGCAAAACCCCCGGATGCTCTAATATAGTACGAAGTGGAAATCTATATTGTTCAAAAAAATGTTGGGCTAGTAATTATAAGAAAAGTGAATCTGAGAAACGAAAGGGAATTTTAAATAAAATAAGGGTTTTTTATAATACTCAAGGAAGAATACCGATAAAGAAAGAAAAACCTGGTCTAGCTAGAGCAGCCCAGGCAATTTTTGGAACTTGGAATAAAGCCATCGAAGCTGCCGGATTTGAACCAAATCCGGTTATGTTTGCTAAAAAATATATTGCTAACGATGGACATAAATGCGATTCGCTTGCTGAAAAAATTATTGACGATTGGCTTTACGCAAGAAAAATTAAACATAAAAGAAGAGTCCCCTATCCCGGTGATAAATCATTAACAGCTGATTTTGTTGTTGGAAATAATTGGATTGAGTTTTTGGGCTTAAATGGGGTCATCAGTAGATATGATGAACTTGTAAAGAAAAAACAAATATTATGTAAAAAATATAACTTGCCCTTGATAGAGATATATCCAAAAGATTTATTCCCGATCAACCATCTTTCAGAAATTATAAAAAAATTAAGAAAGCATAACATCATAGACTCGCTTCCCAGCACCCCGACAAAGAATGAATAAAATCCAGAAAATAATTGAATTATATAATAAAATTCAAAGGATCCCTTATTATTGTCTAACTGAGCGGGATCCTGATTTGTTAATTAAGAAAAATAAAGGAAGTTGTAGTGAGAAACATTTATATTTAGGAAAAGAATTTAAAAAATTAGGCATTCCAGTAAGATACCTTTTGATAAAATTTGATTGGAGGAATTTACCAATTCCAAAAGAAATAATTTCTAAAAAGGATTCTCCAATTGGCTGGCATTTGGCTTTAAAGATTAAGCCAGATAAAAAATGGCTTTTAGTTGACGCTACCTGGGATTCAAAATTAAAAAAAGCTAGTTTTCCGGTGACCAAAAATTGGGATGGGAAATCAAATACAAAATTAGCACTTAAACCAATCGAAACAATTGAGCTTGACAAAGCCCAACCAAAACAAGTTAGGAGATATGAAAATAGAAAATTTTACCATGCCTTAAATAAATGGCTAGAATCCCAACGAAAAAAATAAATACACCTCCCTGGTATGTAATAACTGGTGGGCCTTCTTCTGGAAAAACAACGGTAATTAATGAACTAGCAAGGCTAGGCTATCTTGCAGCACCCGATGTAGCCAGGGATTATATTAACCAAGAAATAGCTAATGGTAGGTCTCTAAAAGAAATCAGGGGTAATGAAACCGAATTTCAAAGAAAGGTTTTGAAAATGAAAATTGAGAGGGAGAAAAAAATACCAAAGAATAAGATAGTGTTTCTTGATAATGCTGTCCCTTGTAGTATTGCTTATTATCAAATTTGCGGATTAAATCCTCAAGAGGTTATCCAATTATGCCGGAAAAATCAATATCAAAAAATATTCTTTCTAGAACAACTTCCAATTGAAAATGACTGTGCCCGAATTGAAAATGCCAAAACTATTAGAAAACTAAATAAATTATTAAAAGAAGAATACGAAAATTTAGGATATAAAGTGATTAATATCCCCGCAATGTCAGTCAAGGAAAGAGTTCAAAAAATTTTAGCCGAAATTAAAAGCCCTGCTTGCTTCTAGAGAGTTCGTTTCCGGAAAAATTTCCAAGTGGGAGTCCAAGAGGCAGCCCAAGGGCTACCATCATTTCAGACTTCCTAAAAAAACTTTTGTACCAGAATCTAACTAGAAGTTGCAGGGCTAATTTAATTATATATCTTTAGCAAATTGATTGTCAAGACTTTGTTTTTTAAAGAGATAGCACCTCTACTATTTGTTTTATCAAAGAAACTACTACCGGCGGAGGTAGTAAGCTATAGGAAGGTATCCCTCGGTCATCAAGTATCTGCCAGGGTTTTTCAATTATTTTTACTGATTTTGTTTTATCGGACCATTGATAGCTGTATTCCGGGGTGATTTCATAATCATCGACATATTTTGGAGCTTCTTTTATTGGAAGGGAATTTCTCAAAAGAACTTTTGGAATTCCATAAAGTGAGAAGGTTTTCTCCATCAATTTTTCATCCATCTCTAATCTTTTTCGAATTGGTTCAATACCCAGTTCATCTCCCTCTTTTGAAATCATTCTGGCTTCTTGGCAATCTGGATTGTCACAAATTAAATAAAATTCTTTCTTTTTTTGGCCATAACTAACTTTCGATGTCGGAAGTAGTTTTAAATTTCTGGAAGTTTGACAAAGAGGACAAATTCTCCTCCATTTAATCCTTTCATCGATTACGGCTTCGGGAACATCAATTAGAATAAAAATATCTGGATCTTCTCGGTAGCCAATTAAATCCCGAAAAAATAAGGAATAGGAAATTTGGTCTAAATTTCTGGGAAAGCCGTCAATAAAAAGGGCTTTCTTTTTTCTCTTGGCTATTTCTCTCTTGATTAAGGCTAAAATTAATTCATTAGGTAAAAGAGTTTCAGTATTTCTTTTTTCTAAGGCAGGAATTGCTTGGTTAAGATTCAAGAACCCCCGATATTGTTTTTCTAAAAAATTAATTAATTCCTTTTTTCTCTCTGCTATTTTAAGATCTTCATCAACTTCTCTGATCATATCCCCGATCGAAAAATGACTAATCTTGGCCGGATCAATTACTTCAGCAAACATCTTAGAATAAGTTCCTTTGCCAGAATTCTTTTTGCCCAAAAGATACGCAATAAAGGTATGGCGCTTTAAAAATTCTTTCAACTTTTTGATTTCTGGGCCAGCTTTCAATTCAAAATAAGCCTTTCTCTCTTTGGGGTCAGTTAAATGAAATTTTGCCCCCCTTTTTTTAGTTTTAAAAATTGGAAATTTCATAAAACAAGCGAAGCGAAGCTGAGCGAAGTTGAAGAAGAAGATTTATCTTCTTCGCCTGCTATCTCATCATTAGGTTTATTCCATTACTTATTATTTTAATATCTCCATTCTTATCGGTTCTTAAAATTTTTATACCATACTTTTCTAAAGTATCCAAGGTTTCTTGATGAGGATGGTGGTAGGGATTGTCTTTACCAACTGAAATTACCGCAATTTCTGGGGAGACGTGTTTTATAAATGCTTCTGAATTAGAGGTTTTTGAGCCATGATGACCGACTTTTAAAACATCTGAAGCAAGGTCAGTTTTTTTATCCATTAGTTTTTTCTCTACCGATTTATAAGCGTCACCGGTAAACAAGAAAGAAGTAGGGACCCGCGAAGCGGGAGGGTGGTGGGTGGGTGGCGTCCCAAAAATTAATTTAGCAACAATGGAAGTGTTATTACTATTTTTAAATTCCTGACCTTCTAAATTCTCAAAAGGATACAACACCTCCATATATCTATCGACTTCGTAAGTCGATAGATTGATTTTTTGGCCAGCTTGAGCGATTTTTATCTCAGCTCCTTCATTTTTAATTAACTTAACCCATTCTTTGTATTCAGCAGTATCTCTTACCACTCCGGTCCATAAAATATTCTCAACTTTATATCTTTTTAAAACTTCAATTAGGCCGGCCAGATGATCATGTTCGGGATGGGTTAAAATTATTAAATCTATAGTTCTGTCCCAAAATGGTAAATTCTCGGTAAGCTTTTCTAAAATGACAGAACTAGGTCCACCATCAATTAAAATCTGATGCCGAGAAGGAGTTTCAATGAATATAGCCTCCCCTTGCCCAACATCAAAAAAATTTACCTCCAGTAATTGAGGTTTATTTAAATCATAAACAGCCAGCCAGGCTAAAATATTAAGGAAAATTAAAAGACCTAAAATAAAAAAGCTAACTTCCCTGGCTCCTTTTCTCATATTTTAATGATATTTAAAAAACTCAAAACCGCAAATAGCGGCTTTGAGCTAAAAATATTTCTTTTTAATTTAATTTCCTTATCCTCAGCTTACTTAGGCCTTCCCCATAATCCGGAACATCTTGGTGCCACACTTCGGACAAGTCCCAGTCATTGCTCTTCTTTTTGTTCCGCCCTTTCCCTTCATAGTAATTTCTTTGGGATTTACTATGTCCCTTTTTGCTTTACATTTTACGCAATAAGCTTCAACAGCCATAATTTATTTAAAAGATTTTAAAATTTCTAAACCGACCTTTAGTTTTCCACACTTATTTTACCTTAATTTAAGCAGAAATACTAGTCAAGTGATTTGTATTCTAATCTCTCATTTTACAAATAACCCACAAACGCAATGGCCGTCCCTTTCAATTTCTTCCCGATGCCAATGGCAGGGACAGATTTTTCCTTTGTCTTCTTCTTTGTTTCCAGTTATCCTTCGGCAAGGACAATATCTTTCCCCAAACTTTTTTTCATTTTCTAACATTCCTTTAATTAACCTTTCCACCACTTCTCGATTTGGATTCAATTTAAATTCATTTTTCTGAGCATATTCTTCGTAGTGTTTAATTATTTCTTCAATGTTGTTCATATTATTTTAGATTTTCCTCTAACCACTCTCTTATTATTGGCTCTGGTCTTACTCCCACAAATCCACTAATTGGCTTTCCCCCGTTAAAAAGGACAACCGTTGGTATCCTCTCAATCCTATATTTTTGGGCAGTAAGGGGAGCGGTATCTAAATTAACTTTGGCAAAAATAAATTTATCATTATATTCTTCAGCTAATTTTTCTAAAATTGGACCAAGAACAAAACAAGGCCCGCACCACTCGGCCCAAAAATCAACCACCGCTGGTTTCTCAGCTGCTTGAATTTCCTTTTCAAAATTTTCATCAGTTAAATTAAGCATACTTCACTCAGATTCCTTTTTCTCAATTGCTTCTAATGGACAGATACTCTCCCCTCCGCACTTTTCAAGTTTTTCTTCATCAACCACTTCGGCTTTGCCATCTTCGCCTATCTTGGTTGCTCCCGGGCAATTTGTCAAACAAACGCCACAACCAATACATTTTTCTTTATTTACTTTGTACTTCATATTTTTAATCTGAAACTAATTTAACTTTAGTAATTTTTGCTGTTTCGGAATCTAAAGTTCTTAAATCATCTTTAGATAAATTATAAATATTGTTTTTGCCACAAGCACCAGTAATCATTTTTATTTCTTCGGTACAATTTTTGATATAATCAGCCACATTTTTGGAAGCTTCCTCTATATTTAAATTTTTCCTTAATTCCGGATCCTGAGTTGCAATTCCTTTTGGACATTTACCTTGATAACACAATCCACATTGAATACAACCCATGGCAATTAGTAAAGGAGTGGCACAAAATACCGCCTCAGCCCCCAGAGCCAGGGCCTTGGCAAAATCTCCGCCTTTGTTTAATCCACCTCCTATCCAGAGTTCTTGTTTAGCTCCTATTTTATCCAAAACTTCTCTGGCTTTGACCAGAGCAGCAATGGTGGGAATCCCAACTTCATTAAGCATCACTTCCGGAGCCGCTCCCGTTCCCCCTTCCATCCCATCAATAGCAATAATATCAGGATTAGCTTTTATTGCTAGTTTTACATCATTCTCAATATCCCCGGCTGCCAATTTAATAATAATTGGTACGCCTTCAGTAATTTCTCTCAGCCATTCTACTTTTTTTCTTAAATCATCAATGTTTTTAATATCCAAATGATAAGCTGGGGAATGAATATCTTTTCCTTTCTCAATTTTTCTCACTTCAGCAATTTCATCAGTAACCTTTTCTGCTGGAAGTAATCCTCCCTGGCCGGGTTTTGCTCCTTGGCCAATTTTTATTTCAATAGCATCGGCTTTTTTTAAAATTTCTTCAGTAATTCCGAATCGACCAGTAGAATATTGAATAATCAATTTTTTTGAAAATTCTCTTTCCTCTGGCAATACTCCTCCTTCTCCAGTATTTTCCATTGTTCCTGCTAGAGTCGAAGCTTTAGCTAAGGTAGTCTTCGCTTCCTCTGAAATTGCTCCAAAACTCATTGCTCCGATAATAATTGGGGTTTCAAGCTCAATGGGCTTTTTACTATTTTTTCCAATAATTGTTTTTGAAGAAATTTTTTCCTGGTAGTAATCCACTGGCCTTTTATTCAACTGAGCGGGTACAAAAACCAAATCATCCCAACTAATTTTTCCCCATTTATTAGATCTCCCACTAGCAATGGGAACTTTTTTTACTCTATCTTGAATTTTTTTAATCCAGTCTTGGTTCATTAAAGTAATTTGATTACTAACATTAAACCTATCCCAGTCAAAAAAACTAAAAAATGAATTACTGATTTTTTAATTTCTCTTTCCTTTTTGATTTGGGGAATAAGGTCTGAGGCGGCGATATAAATAAAAGTGCCAGCAGCAAACGGCAAAAGAAAGACAATCTTCCCCCCTATTTTTTCAGCAAGGAAAAACCCGGCAATCCCTCCAAAGATTATAGCAATTGCTGAGGCAAAGTTCAAAAATAAAGCTCGAATTTTCTTAAATCCACCATAGACTAAAATTCCGTAATCGCCAATCTCTTGAGGGATCTCATGCAAGGCTACTGCCAAGGCGGTAACCAGACCCATTGGCAGAGAAACCATAAAAGAACCAGCTATAATTAAGCCATCAAGAAAATTGTGGATGCCGTCAGAAATTAAAATTAAATAGGAAAAGGGCATTATCTCGGGATGGCGGGTGGCATGGTGATGATGCCACCTGATAAATTGCTCTAGGATAAAGAAAATACAAAAACCAAATATTAAATATAAAAAAATTTCCAAAATGGAGCTTTCTTTTACCCCAACCTTATTGACTGCCTCAGGAATTAAATGTAAGAATGCTCCCCCAATTAAGGCGCCGGCTGAAAAGGCAACCAGAAGTAAAAGAATTTTATCCAATATTTTTTCTTTCAAAAACAAAGTTAGAGCTCCAATAAAAGCGATTAAGCTAATCGAAAATGTTGCAATGAGTATCCAGATAAAAGTAATCATAAAAAGAAAATATATGTATTTTAGGGGACTTCTTGGATTCTGACAATATTTGTTCTTCCAAGTGTTCCCCAATCCTCAGCGTAGAGAATAATTACCTTTTCTCTCTTTTTGACACAACCACTTTTTTTAACATAAGTTAAAATTTTTTCTATATCAACCGCACTTCTTTTTTTATAGAAATTGCCTTTTCCTGCTTTAAAAAGCAAGGGGATAACTCCATAGAGTAGACAAAGCCGGTCTCTAAGTTTTCTATCCTCCGTCAGGACTAAAATAGGCAGATTGGGCCGAAGCCGAGAGACCATATGGGCAGTCATACCAACTTTAGTCACCGCCACAAAAGCCCTGACATTTTCTTTCTGACAAAAAGGACTCATCCAAAGTTGATAGGCTGAATAACAAACAGCTGCTGTTTGATGCGTGAATTCAAAATTAAAATCTCGAACCGGCGAACGTTTTTGCTCCCAAAAGCGACAAATTTTTCCCATCGTTGAAACGGTTTTGGAAGGATATTTACCGATGGCCGTTTCCTCAGACAGCATCACGGCATCGGTATAATCAAGTATGGCATTGGCTACATCTGAAACTTCTGCCCGGGTAGGAAGGGGATTATCAACCATTGATTCTAACATCTGAGTGGCAATAATGACCGGTTTTCCTACTTCAACACAACGCTTGATAATCTTTTTTTGATAATAGGGTACCCGCTCAAAGGGAATCTTCGTTCCCAGATCTCCTCGAGCTACCATCACTCCATCAGCCGAATTAAGAATTCCCTCAAAATTATCCAAAGCTTGACTAGTTTCTATTTTGGCTAAAATTTTGGCCGACAAAGAAAACTTTTTAGCCTGGGTTTTCAAAAACTCAATGTCTTTTTTACTGCGGACAAAAGAAGGAGCCAGAAAATCAACTTCATGCTTGGCAGCCAGCGATAAGTTTTTTAAATTTTTAAGGCCGGACTCGGGAAAATCTAAAAGAATAGCCACTGGCTGCCCAGTCCTCTGGGAGGCCTCCTTGGTCTTTTGAATACAGCTACTATGCCAGCGATGGGTATTGTGTTTTAAATTAAAACGGAAAATGCTCGCTCCCGCCTTGATGAGGGAAATAAGAGCAGCTGTTTTTTCAACAGCCGGACCAACGGTGACAACAATTTTAGTTAAAGACATTTTTTTAAAGTATAACAAATTCTATTGAAAATCAAAAGGGCCCTTCAAAGCCCTTCTAAGATGTTTCTAAAAATAGTTTTTATTAAAAATTCATATTTAAAATTTCCTCGTAAGATTTATCAATAAAATCTTTCAATCTATTTTCAATCAGGTCCAACTCTCGTCCTCCTTCAAGATTTTTGGCTCGAATTACCGCCTCTCTTCCGTTTTTAAAATATAATTCTATTCTATCGTCTACCGGATTAAAACTTTCCAGAAAACATTTGCTCGGATCAACAGTATTGTAGCCCTCGTACCTCTTCAGCAGGGGAAATCGGTCGTATATTAAATTTTTGCTTTCCTTAATTGTCATTATTATATTCTAACTAAGAAAGTAAAGATGTCAAGTCCTTTTTACACTTGACACTTGACTTGTTAAAAATAAAAGGTTATTCTAACTTTAGACATATAAGTCGAAGTATCTTAGGCAAGTCTTTAATAATTTCAAAAATTAGCGAAGGCCCAATTAAGTAGAGCGGCTTAAGAGTCATAAAAAAAGGTCGCTTTATTATTTTTAACTCGTATATCGATTTCCTATGGTCTTCAAAAAATTTAACGAACCGGGAAGGGATTTTCCTCCTCGGGAAATGGTTAAGGGAGATTGGAAATGTGCTGATTGTGGAAAAGAAATAACTGAGCTTCCCTTTCAACCATCACCAGACAGACCAATTTATTGTAGAGATTGTTGGGCAAAAAAAAGAACTCAAAGATTCGAAAGATAAGTCAAAATGAATAACCCCCGTCAGATTCTGACGGGGGTTTTTAGTTCATTCAAAATTTCTTCAAATGGTTTCTCGGGCAAAAAATCGTGGCTCCGCCTACCTAATTCCCTTCTTTTTTGTTATTTTAATTGCTTTTCCTTTAATTAAAGCTTCGGCAATTTTTTTATGAGCTAAAGCTAGAATTCTTTGAAGGGTGCTCTGAGAAATTCCCATCTTTTTAGCAGCTTCAACTTGATCTAAGTCTTTTAAATCACAAAGTCGTAATGCTTCTAGTTCATCTACGGCTAAATCCACTTCTTCTAACATAGAAAGAGGTGTTGCTCTTGGTTTAAAATAAGTAACACTCGGATCAAAGATAACTTTTCTTGGTTTTCTTGGTCTTGTCATGTTGCTAATTTGTTAAAAATTTCTTTTATCTCTCTTTTGGCCTTTAAGTTCGTTTCCAAAATTGGTTTAAGATTGGCAATTGCTTTAAATATTTCTTTGTCAAAAGATATCTTTCCTAAAAATTTCCTACCAGCCCATTTTTCTATTTTTTGACTCAAATTTTTATTAATATCCCACTTATTAACCACTATCCTATAAGGAACTTTAAAATGATTGACTACTTCTAAAACTCTTTTTAAATCAGAAAATCCAGAAGGGGTAGGTTCAGTAATCAAAATAGCGAAGTTCGCTCCTTGTAAAGAAGCAATTACTGGACAACCAGTTCCTGGAGCAGAATCAATTATCATTACTTCATGGGCGAATTTTTCTGCCTCCTTTTTAATCTCGGTAACCACTTTGCCGGAGCCCGATTCTCCCGGATAAAGTTGGCCGGAAACTAAAGGAAAATTATATTTCGTTTTTTTAATTTTTATTTCTCCATTTTGAACCGGCTTCAATTTAATGACTTTTAATGGGCAAATCACTTCGCAAGCGCCACAACCTTCGCACAAGAAAGGGTTTAACTTGGGCTTACCTTGGGCTAGTTGAAGGGCCTCAAATCGACAATTTTTAACACAAAGACTACAGCCATTACATTTTTTAAAATCAAATTCCGGTTTAGCTGAAGTAGAAACTAGTATAGTTTTATCCCATTTTTTCACTCCGCCCAACCAAATTGCCAAATTTGGCGCATCAGCATCACAATCCACCGCCACCACTTTCTTGTCTTCAGCAAATAACATCGCCAACGCTGAAGCCAACATTGACTTCCCCACCCCTCCCTTTCCTGATGCAATAACTAATCTCATAATCTAAAGTTTAATAATTTTCCTTTTGAGTAAGCCTCAACTAATTTTCTTGAATAAGGAATTTCTTTTTCAACTTTTGTTTTAAATTTTTTGGCAATTTTTTCAATTTTTCTTTTATCACCCAAATCTGCCTGATTTAAAATTACTTTGGCTGGCACTTTTAGTTTCTGGCATAAATCTAAAATTAAGTTCAAATCATAAGCTCCCATCGGAGTAGGTTCCGTAACACAATAAGCCAAGTCGCAATTCAATAAAGCGCTTACCACCGGGCAATGGATTCCCGGCGCTGTATCGAATAAAGTAACATTGACTTTATTTTTTTCAGCAAATTTTAGAGCAAATTTTTTAACTTCAGTCACCACTGGTCCGGTTTCTTCTAACCCTGGTTTGGCCATTCCGGTTACCAACCAAAAATTATTTTTTACTCTGTTAGTAAAAATCTGGCCGGTTTCTTCTTTTTGAGGTCCTATTGCCCCATAGGGACAAACAATCCAGCAAGCTCCACAGGCTGAACATAGGTCTTTGATAAATACTGGGTATTTCCCGGGGGCTTGAAAAATGGCGTTACTTCGACAAGTTTTGGCACATAACCCGCATTTTTTACATTTTTTCTTAATCAATTTTGGGAATTCAGCAAAAACTTTCTCAATTGGTTTCGCTAATTTCTGCCCGAGTAATAAATAATCGTTAGGGCACTCAACATCGCAATCGCAAAGAATAACTTTTTTATTTTCCCTAACTAATTTATCAGCAAATAAAATGGCGACAGTTGATTTACCGACGCCACCTTTGCCACCAGTAATGACAATTTTTTTCATAGGTTTTTTAAAATGCTTTCAAGTTTTTTATCGGTTAATTCAATTTCAATATTAAAACTCTCTAAATTGGCTTTAGCATTAGGTCCAATTTCTCGAGTAATAACTTTATCAGCGGAAATTGCCTTGGCAAACCTCGCTCCGTGGGCGAAACCTTCTTCAAAAAAAGGATTTTTAACCATCTCTTTTCGTAAAATTTTCTCATTTTTTTTGTCAATAACTAAATATTCTTTTGCCCCAAAAATTTTTGAAATTTCCCCATTTTCAACGGGGATAATGATTCTCTCTCCTAATTTTTTCGGACCAATTTGTTCAAAACCTTCTGAGGTACACATCGTTTTACCGAAATCAGGAACAATGGTACTCCTTCTCATCTTATGAGGTTCAATAGAAATAACAATATATTTTAATTCTGGAATGTTCCGAAGCAATCTATCTTCTAAAGTTTTGGTTATTTTGCTTACCTCTGCTACTCTTAATTTTGGGTCCAATTCAATCTTTATTTCAGCAAAATTAGCAGCTCCAATCTTTCGGGTTTTTAATCCGGGAATTCCGATTTTGTGAGCAGCACAAATTTTTCTAATTCTTTCTTCTACATTTTTATTAGAAACATCTAAGAGAGAATCAGTAATCTCTTTACCAATACCAAATGACTGCCAAACTATATAAAGACCGATCAAAATGGCAATTATGGCATCAGCATAAATAAAATATCTTATCAAAACTAATCCTATTAAAACTCCTAAAGAAGAAATAACATCAGCTCGGGAATGTTCAGCATCGGCTACCAAAGAAAGGCTTTCATATTTCCGGCCATAGTAAAATTTTAATCTGGCCATTCCTTCATTAACTACCGTGGAAACAACCATTAAACCTATCGCCCAAAAAGTAAAAATCACTGGCTCCAATTTTAAAAAGCGGTTTATTCCTTCATAAATTATCCAAACTGCTGAAAGAGCTAAAAGCAAAGCCACGATTAAACCAGCTAAAGTTTCTGCTCGATAAAACCCGTAGGGATGTTTTTCGTCTACTGGTTTTTTGGCTGTTTTAATTCCTAAAAAGGTAACTAAGGAAGAAAAGACATCTAACCCAGAGTGAATGGCATCAGCAATAAGAGCTACACTGCCCACTATCAGCCCAGCTATCAATTTGAAAACAGCTAATACAAAATTGACTATAGTACTAATAATAGAAACTTTCTCTGGATTCATTTAATTGCCTCTCGCTCTTTTCCCGGGGCCAGGGCCAAAACCCCCTCCCCCACCAGGGGGTCCAAAACCAAAACGGCCTGGGACAGAAGGAACTTTTATTTCTTTTAATTCACCTTTATTGTATTTATCTATGGCTTGCTTAACAGTTAAACCAAAAACTCCAGGATAAATTTTAATCCCGGACATCTGCAAAACTGAAAAAGCATTAGGCCCAAAGTTTCCACAAATAACTGCTTTAGCTCCTTCAGAAGCCGCCATCTGGGCCGCACCAACTCCTGCCCCTCGCCCAGCTTGAAGAGCTGGATTTGGGATTGCTTTAAATTCTTCAGTTTTGCTATTTACAATCACAAAATAAGGACAGCGGCCAAAAACCGGTGAGACCTGAGAACTTAAATCAAGACCAGTGGCACAAACACAAATCTTCATAAATCAAGTTTTTACGAAGTAAAAACGAAGATGGAGATGAAAAATTTTTTCATCGACTACCGAGCTTCCATTTATGGATCAAAGAACATTCTGTTCTTTTCCATCCTTCGCTACGCTCGTCTAAGCGAAGGTGAAGAAGAGGATGAAGTCCTCTTCGCCACCCTACCAATTACGAATAATAATTAGCGACTTCGAGTCATCGGAGTACCACATTTAGGGCAGCGCTGTTCATAACAAGGAATTCCGGTTTGATGAGGAACTTTAGTGCCGCATTTAGGACAAATGCATTCTCCTGAAGGTCCTAAACCAAAACCACCGGGCTGGCGACCTCTACCACCTCTACCTAAACCTTG
>Ga0209986_10003652_pt1 | contig 13397 bp, 24 predicted proteins | sample BlataG_FD_183168 | JGI IMG/M metagenome (GOLD analysis project Ga0209986, IMG submission 183168) | Deep subsurface microbial communities from Black Sea to uncover new lineages of life (NeLLi) - Black_00105 metaG (SPAdes) (version 2) | ecosystem: Environmental > Aquatic > Marine > Oceanic >...
CGGTTACTTTATCTCGATGAAAAACGCCAATAAACGGAAAGACCTTTTGTCAAAAAACTCTCTTACACACAATCTTCCGATCAGAATAAAACCTTATGTCTCTCTCAGAATACCTTTGTAATCAACAACCTCATCGTCCAAAAGTAACAAAGGATACCTCATTGTTTGTGCCAGCGCCAACACTGCTCTTTCACCGGGATCCAGGATCACCGATGGTGTATATGCGGATAAAACGGCTGGTGGCACATCAACCACTGGCCACTCCTGGCGTTGCCAGAACAGACGCACAGTCAGCGCATCCGGAGCACCCTTTGCCAGTCCGCATGTGACAGCCTCATCGTATACAACGTGTGGAATCTGAACCTCGCCATATAGCCCAGATAGAAGCTCCAGCCGGTTGAGCTTACCCAGTGTGATCAGCGGACCTGCATTGCACAGGACGACTCGCTCGGTACTCAACTGAGTTCCTCCGCCAATGTTTCAGCACTAAAGGGTGGCTCCATGCCTCGCGCGTAAGCGTGACGGGCTAGCTCTGATTGGGAAATGCCCGCTTGATGAGCGGCTGCACCAAATGAAATGCCGCCGCGAGAGTACTGTTCCAAGGCACGTTCGATTTTCAAAGCATGGAGCCCACGCTCCAATAGCTCGATTAAGAATTCCTGGTTGGCTGTTTCCAACTCCCGTGCTAAAGAATCGGGGATGTTCAAAGTGCATACTTCAGTAGGCATCGTATTCTCCAAAGGGTGATAAGGTAACAGAGCGCTCTGCTTGGACAACTATATAAATATAGCATATTGGTTCGCCCATGGCAATATGCGGCGATTCAACTTGATTGCAGTGGAACTACAGTTTCTGCTTTTCTGGGGTCGAGCAGGCCAACTTAGTGAAAAGTAAGCAAATAGCGTTTCACAAAAGGGGGATTCGGGGTAAACCTGGAAGCGAATTCTTGGTACCAAAATCGGCTCTCTAACGACCTGTATGGAAAACAGGCTCAGAATTATCAATGTTTGATGCTCGCCTCCAAGCCTCCGAAAAAGGCAGGCTCCGCCCCCTTGGATTACATGGGAAGTCCAATAAGTAACAAGTGATGATGAGAAGTTGCGAAGATGTGAGGATGTGAAGACCGCTGATCTCCCAGCTTCCCACCTTCATAGCTTCATTAGTTTCGAATAATGTGTCCACTTCGCACTTCGGGGGTGTTAATAGCAAGTGATATGCCATGGGTTAACAAATGTGTAACTTATCGAATTTATAGTGATAAGATGGATGGTGGTTTGTGTAAGCGGAACTTTGTTTCATATAAAGGGGTGAAAAGAGCAATTTGTTGCAGAATAGTATGTAATTCTTTGCAACTTTGTGTGCAATGGGTTTCCGTTATTTTGACAGGATGGACAGGATGGTACAGGATAAAGAATTTGTTTCACACAGAGGCGCCCCGATACAGTCATGCCTACTTACCCCGGTACCATTTCCCGAAGCTACCCCAGTACCATCTGCCGGAGCTACGGGGCAGGCGGGGCAGGCGGGGCAGGCAACGGGCGCAGAGAGGAGTTTTCTTTTTTGTTTGTCGTCTCCCGACAAATAAAAAGGTCTCCAGCCCCTTCGGGGCAAATGTATCAGGGGGTCGAAGCTGGTCCGTTATCCTGTCTCACGTTTGTTTACGAATTCTGGCCCGTCCAGGCTCCAAGACTGTGAAGCTCTTTGAAGGCACTGGCTGCAACGACACTGTCCCAGAAAGAAAAACTGTGCTTGGTACGTATTGTTGATGCCTTTAGAAGTATGTCTTTAGATAATTCAAATACTGTATACTTTCTGTATAGTGATTCAATTAAATTTTGGATTTTCCCTTCTGAAAATTTAACCTTTTTTATTAAGTTTACACACATCTCATTGATTATTTGAGTGCTAATAACAATTTCACATTCTTTTATAATAGCACTGGCAATTTTAGTTTTTTCTATGTTTTGAGATTGGATAAAGGAATAAAGCCATATATTTGTATCTATGAAATATGTTGAATCAGGCTGTGTATTAAAGTCTTTCATAAATTTCTTCTCTTAAAAAAGGTGTAAAATCCTTTAATTTTATAGGATTTGTTAACAGCTTGTCAATTATATCAGCCTGCTTTGCCTTTTGTTCAGTCATTATAATAACCTTCACAGTATTGCCTATTTTTTGTTTGTATTTTTTAGGTATCCGGATAGTCCCGTTTTTTATTTTTGTTTTAAATTCAATTGCTTCCATTGAACTTTACCTCCTACAGATTACGATTATGGGGCACTGTGGAACACCCATAAATAACTACTTATAATAGCTGGTATTTATGCTTAAGGCAAACCTTTTTTCTCTTACCCCGGTACGATAGTTCCTCCCTACAGGGCAGGCGGGATAAATTTCTGGATGCGGGTTACTTGACGATTTCGTTCAAGGCGTTCGAATTGTTCGAAGCTCAGGGGGTGGGGGAATTGGCGCCTGGGGAAAAAGGCTTTCTTCGGACTCGATACTTATGAGTATCAACTATAAATAGAGCGCCTTCAAACTGATCTTCTCTTTTTAGTAACTGCTTAAGCGTCTCGTGAACTTCTCGAACACGTACAGGGTCAGGAGCCATCTTTAAAACAATCATACCACAATGAGAGGAAGGAGGATACTGCCGAATGTCCCCAAAACCCTTATCATTGGTGACTAATACCGCCTTCAGATCCTGAGCCTTTTCAAATACCTTGTCGTCTTCTGCACCAGTCATCCCTAATTCTTGGATGCGCTGTACGTCAAAGCCCAGATTCCTCATCAAGAGTACTGTTTGGACGAAGGTGCACTCATCAGCTAAGAATTTGGCTTTAGCCATCAGTTCCTGTTATTGCGTAAACTTCCTCATCCTCAACTAAGGAATTGGCATACCTGATACAGGCGAGGATGTCCTCTGTGGTGATGTGGTCATAATAATCCCGGGTGATCTCTTCAGGGTTTAGGCCGTTGCCCAAAAGCCCTAAGACCATATGCACGGGGACTCTAGTCCCCGCAATAACGGGTTTGCCATGATGTACCTTTGGGTTAAGTTCTATTCGATCGGCTATCCTGTACATATATTACCTCCCCAGTTGTGTCGAATGGGTTCGGGCAAAGTGGAAGCAAAATCTGCAGTACGAACGTTGCTGTATAACTGCTCTATTTGATAATGAGACCTTTGCATAACCGCCATTTTTCCGTGATGCAGTGTCAGGCTTCAAAATTTAATCCTCGAAATACTCAATGTATTCCTCCGGTTAATCCCGCCAAGGCGGGATTGCCTTCCTTGCCTGACGAAAAAATGTCGCGTTATGCAAGGGTCTCATAATGTTCCATATACTGCTTGTATTTGTCAATCAATTTCTTGTTCCTTTTGTCCACACCCCGGATTAATCGGGGAAGTCGCTGACTAATGGTGGCGATCTCTTTCGTGCTTTGCGGCATTCGCCCCAAGAAATAGTTCAAACTCTGTTATCGACGTCAGAAACACATCATGTTTCTCCAACAACTCTATCAATAATGTTTTGCTTTTATCTTTAGTTCTCAAATACTCAATTACTACGTCTGTATCTATTAGAATATCTTCCATTGGTTAATGATTTCTCTTCCCTGTTCCACATGTTTAATATCCTCTGCACTCCAAACATGGTTATTGGCAATCAAATTTTGCAAGTTCTTGATTCTGTGTTTCTTTGATATTGTCACCTCAATTTGTGTGCCTTCTTTGAAAGGCAGATTCGTTAACTCCAAATAACCCTTTTTATGTATTATCGTATGTAATTTGTGAGTTATCATTTTGCCCCTCCTTATTTGTATACACGTCCCCTGTAGTCTATTCTGTCTACAAATACTACTCGCTTTTTAAAATCTACTCTTAAGATCATCCTTATCTTGCCAATTTTGATCCTGTGGTATCCTTTCCATTTGCCTTTCATTTTTCTTACGTCAATGTTTTCATCCAGTCCCTTTGAATAATTGATAAACTTTTGGATTAGCAAAAGTATTTCATCATCGTTTATATTTTCCTTTTCTGCAAATCTATCTGCTTGTTTACTTAAGTCTATTTTCCACACTATGTTATCCCTCTAAAATCAAGGTTCTTGCTACCTGTTTTGACGGTTCCCCATAGCTCTCTTCTATTTCCCTCTGTTCTTCGTCAGACACATAAGGTGTCAATAATAATTTTACCTTCATCACTTCCTCATCTAAGACATCCCTAACTGCCTCTCTTATTATATCTTTTAACCTATTTTCATCAGCAATCTCAGATTTCATAATTAATCACCTCCAACAAAAAATCCATACCATTTGATTATCGGGCTTCGATTCGATCAAAAATGTTCTCTGTAGCTAACATATGATGGGCATAGAGCAGTGCAGAACGGAGATCATCTGGTTCAAGTTATAAAATCGCTTCGCGATTTTATGTAACGCGGCTACACCGCTTTTGTGTAGCCCCTTTGGCCAAAACCTCCAATATCATTTCAACCGATATCCGCAGGCCACGAATGAGACGCTTTCCACAAAGGACATCTTTATCAAATGTGATACGGTTCAGTAGTTCCTCCATAGTGTTTCTCCTGGCACTCAATGTGCAAGAAAAGAGATATTAATAACCTTATCTTCAGGTCCCCATTCTTGTCAACCAATTTCCTCTATGACTGCCAATAGAGAGCGGTGAGATTTATTTTCTTTTTGTTAGACCCCAAGTGAAATATGCTTCGCCCCGGTGAAGTAGGTGGAGCACTGCACCCCAGTACGATGATTCCCACCTACCCCAGTTAAATATGGTGGTTCATTTAACGGGGCAGGCAGGGCAAGCATTTCACCCCAGTACGACAGTGCCTACGGGGCAGGCGGGGCAGGCCCCGGTACCATCTACCGGAGCTACGGGGCAGGCAGGATTTACCCCGGTACGATGGTTCCCACCTACCCCGGTGAAATAGGGTGATACATTCCACCCCAGTACGATAGTTCCCACCTACCCCGGTTAAATATGGTGGTTCCCCGGTTGAATAAACTCGATTCAACGGGGTAAACATTTAACCCCGGTACCATTTCCCGAAGCTACCCCGATACGATCTTCCGGACCTATGGGGCAGGCAGGGCGGGCGAGGCGGGCAGGGCAAGCGGGGTAAAAATTGCTTGGGTTTGTTGGGTTCATTTTTGTCTTGACAGAAGCGTACCTCGTTAGTTACAATAAACTACATGAAACTGCTGATGGATGCTGACTGTTTGATTAAACTCACGAAATCCGGGTTAAAGGAGTTTGTGGCGAGCAAAGACAGGATATTCATACCTGAAGCGGTTCGAACAGAGATTGTTGATGCCGGCAAGGAGAAGGGATGCGCTGACGCATTGATAGTGGAAAAGAACATTGACGCCAAGAAGATTACGATAGCTGTATCTTCCTCGAAGTACAAGAAAGGGGATGAGGCGCTTATTGGCCTTTTCCAAAAGGAAGCATACGGTGCGGTTGCTACCGACGATGCAAAACTGACGCGCCTACTAAGAACAAAGGGCATTCCATTCATTTTGCCGGGTCTTATTATTTACAGATTTTTGCAAGATGATGTCATAAACAGAAAGACCGCTCTTTGGGCGTTGAAACAATTAGCCGAATTCATCAGCGAAGATGAATACAGCACCGTAAGATTGTTAATGGAGAAAGCAAAATGAAAGTAAGATCCATGCGGATTCCAGGAGATATCGATCAGGCCATAGAATACGTGTCGAAAGTGGAAAAGATAGAGAAAACCCAATCATTGAGAAAACTGGCCAGGGTCGGGTTTGAATACTATGTTGTTAAAGCCTACAGGGATGGTAAGATTACACTTCGGGAAGCTTCCGACTTGTTGCAATTAACACTTTCTGAGACTATCGATCTTCTATTGGACATGGGGGTCAAGGGAAATATTCGTGCCAAGGATGTCCTGGCAAGCCTTAATACATTTGCGCCATTGGATTAGTTCGGTCCCACAAATTCAATCCTCATGCTTACGAGCCGACATGGCCTCCTCCGCCAAGGCGAAATGGGTCTCTGCTGGCGTAGCAATGACAAGACCCTGAATATCCTCCCTTCCTAATACATCACTGAATATCTGAGAACCATGTCTTCATCAAGACGCAGGCCCTTCGTCGGAAGCATCATAGCTCCGTCCTGCTAGCAAGGCATACGTTGCCAACGTCACAGTATAAATTTTGCAGACCTGCTACCTTGACTTTCTTCTGAAAAGGCCGAAAACACTATCCTGTTCATCCTGTTGATCATGTCTAATTGAGGATAGCCCTTCCCTCCGAGAGGGAATGAGGTTTTTGCTTATCTGAGGAAAGGCAAAAAGCATCTTGAGTGTTGTTGCTGTGGTTTTCCCTATTTAGTGATAACAAAGACAGTCAGGCAGCCGTGAACATCCGAGTATTCATGGTAGCTCATTTACATCTTCTAAGCTGATTGCATAAATCTGGTCATCAATCCAAACACCCTTGGCCTTCATTTTATCAAGGTATGGCTTAATGTTCTCAATAAGTCCGAGATCCTTAGCCATTGATAGTATGGCTATTGTACCAATTACCTTAATATTCAACAGATTTGCCAGTACTTCATAGCCCTTTCGTTCATCCATTATCACTAAATCCGCATTTAGTTCGTCTGCCAACAAAATAACTTCTGCTTCACCTTGATCGAGATGACTTAACAAATGCTTTTGGGAAGTTATATTCGATACTTCTTTAGATGTTACCCACTGTGCTTCTTTTATTTCTTTACATCCCGGTCTATCTTTCCCTTTTACAACAATCTCTTCATAAACAGCACTGGGAACATAAATTTTTAACATAAATTTCGCCAAAAATATCTCTCAATAGATGAAGCTTATCTATCTTTGCTAATGAAATGATAGGTGTACTATCTGTCACAACGATCATTCTTTAAGATCCTTTGCTATGTCATGAGCTAATTTCAGTTGATTCTTAAAATCCTCAGGATACATATTAAATACAGAGATTTTTTCTTGAGAAAGATATTCCATGAAATTCCACTTATCCATCTGGGCTAGTTCGGCAGCTTTACCAAATGATAGATTTCTTGTTTTAAAAGCACCTAATGCAAGCATCTTTCGAACTAACTTATCTGTTTCTTCGGCACCCATTTTAAGCGAAACATAAACAGTTTCTGGAATACTTATTTTAAGGATTTTTGGCATAATTTGCTCCTTCCGTTTACTTGGCAATAAGCTTCATTTATATTAATAATTTTGCCGCTCCCTTCACCCGCTTCATTGACTTTTGGATCTACCGCTACATCGGCAAGAGCAAGATATTTTGGAAGCTGGAAATAGTCCACTTTGCCTGTAAAGTACACTGAGTTGTCAGCCTTCAGACTTTTGACCCTATCCTTGCTGGGCCCTACCGGATAGCCGACGATCAGAAAGTTCACAGCTTTATACTTCTCGACGATTTCGGGAATGGCATCCAAGAAATAATCGATTCCTTTGGATTGCATCAAGGAGCCGGTGTATATGACTATCTTTTTTGATTTTGGGATGCCAAGCTGCTCTTTAAATGGTAGATCTTTCTTATACACAAAGAAATCGGGATAAATACCGTCTACGATGGAGATGACTTTATGTTCAGGCACATTCATTTTAGATTTTATAAAGTGGGCGTTGGAATGAGAGCTGCATACAAAGTAATCCGGCAGTCTGCAAATCGTTTTTTCAATCCACGCGAAAGCTATCTTCAGCAGCCTAGAATCTTTGAAAAAGCCATAAGATTCTAATTCTGCGCTCAGACTCCCTTGCACGTCAAATATAACCGGAGTTTTTCCTCTTGATAGAAGGGCACTTACCATCTTCCCGATTAGGGCCCCCTCGTGCAAGTGACCGTGAATGATATCAGGTTTTTCCTTCAGATAAACTCGAATACTTGTCCACAAAAGCAAAACATCAAGATAAAACTTGTGCCATGAGGAACCTACTTCCAATTTTGTATACCACGGAACATTGATGATCCGCTCTATTCTTAAATCTTTGATGTCTCTGCCATTATGGTAAGTGGTCAGTACAATTTCATGGCCCTGGGCCTGGAGGGCCCTGATCTCTCCCAAAATTCTCATATGACAGCCGCGATCAGCAAAAAAAGGTGTCGGGGCGATGTGCAGTATCTTCACTTGGAGCTACCTTGCGTCCACCCAGAAATGGCATCTTTTGCCCCGATACTGCGTTCTCCGCAGGTTTCTATCCTCGACGTAGCGCTGCTACGCCTGCGGTAAAAACCTTTGTGCCTGCCCTGTGAAATGCGAAGCATATTTCTCTGGGGCGGCCTTGTCTTGGGACAAAATCTACCATTTCTGGATGGACACTACCTAATCTTTTATTACTGCAAAGTATTTTATGCGAACTGTCGTCCTATGGAGCTGGAGAGAATACTTCTCTGACTTCCGTTAATTCCCTTTGGGTCCTCCGAGCATCCCACCCCAACTCATCAGCCACAATGGAGGCACAGACTTGAAGAGAGACTTCGCCTGGATTTCCCACTGTGCCAAGGCCGGTGCGCCTGAATACCACGTCTGTTAGTTTTTGGGCCATCTCCTCCCGGAGCGCATGGATAACTTGGGCCTTGATGATGGGCAAATTCTCATGCACCGTTTCGCCCCAGTTATGATTCCTGTCAATGTAACTAACTACCTTGGTATGGGCGGTACCGTAGTTGTACACGAGATGCCGGGTAATTTCTTTATTTAAGCTTGAAGCGTTTTTTTCTATTTCGTGGTGAAGAAAATCATTGAAGCGCTCTATCTTGCCTCCATAGATAGGAGTCCTTTCGGTAAGACATTCTGGTGGTTTGTGCCCCAGCTTCCTGAAGACCAGATCGATGGTTCTTTGGGCCAGTTTTCTGGCTGTTGTATACTTAACACTAATGGCACTAATCAGGCCGTCTATTCCTTCAATTGTACTATGATCAAGAATTTCATCTTTTCTGGCACCTTGATATCCATCTTGAAAACTCTTTTTTATGTCATCAGGATATAAGCCACCATAAGAATAAACCACGTCCTTTCTGGTAAGAGCGGCAGGGTAGGCTGAATTAATTTCCTGGAGTAAGCCCAGAATGTCCTGCTCGGTTACCATTTTGTCATCCGGGTGGCCTTCAAAAGGCACGTTGGTGGTACCTATTAGGGAGTGATTTCGCCAAGGGATGATAAAAAAATGACGTCCACCTCGCTGCACTAGAGCACCAGCATGGCGATGCTTGGTGGCCACGGCTAGGGCGCAGTTTCTTGTGAGAGCATGGGTGATGACGTGAATGCCTTTCGATAGCTGGACCCTAACGCGAGACCCGACTGTTTTCAAAGGGGCCAGGAGCGTGTGTATCCATGAGCCAGAGGCATTCAGTACAATCCTTGCTTGGATGTTAAGCTTGTCACCCGTGAGGATATCCTCAGCCCTCACCCCCGTAATGCAATTCTTGCTTCTATCAAAGTCAATCACTTTCAGATAGTTGGCCAAATCAGCGCCCGCTTCGTTCGCAGCTAATAAGAACGACAGCGTAAGGCGCTCCGGGTTGTGCATCTGGCAATCATAGTAAAGGATACCCCCAGTTAAGCCTGCCGCAGCCACACCCGGAACGAGTTCTATTACTTCGTTTCGAGACAGTACTCGGTGTCGGGGAATAGTCTTTTCGGGGTCTCTTGAATTTTTCTTATCGAAGGCCAGAAGATCATACAACATCATGCCAAGCGTCAAGATCTCTTTGCCTTTCAGTAAATGTCCATAGGTTGGAATCAGGAATGGGATTGGGTGGACAAACTGTGGTGCTATTCTTTGAAAAACCATTCTCTCGTGTAGAGATTCACGAACCCGGTGCACCGCGCCATACTGCATATATCGTAAACCTCCGTGAATTATCTTTCCTGAAGCAGCGGAGGTGGCGGCACCGAAATCCCCTTTGTCCACCAACGCAACAGACAAGCCACGAAGGCTGGCATCCCATGCAGCACAGGCGCCAGTGATGCCGCCTCCGATAATAAGGAGGTCATAGGGGGCGTTGGCGAGCTTATTCAGGTCACGTTTCATCTGATTGAATGCTGTTTTGACAGAGATTCAAAACAGCTGTAAAAGCGTTTCCTTGTCCCAAACGAAGGGTTTCGGCCTTGAAATTTTCAAGAGCCGAATTCAGAAAGGTTTGTATATCGAAGCAGTTATAGATGTGAACATGGGCGTCGATAAAGATCATTGGTCTAAGGCGCAGAGCGCAGAGAGCAGAGCGCAGAGAGCATGGCGCAGAGCGTGGGGCAAAGAGCAAAGGCGCTACGCGGCGTTAGGTTTGAGGTTTGAGGCGAAAGGTGTAGGCCTCACGGCCAGTTAGAGGTTTGAGGATCGCTTCGCTGAAGGTTGGAGGCGGGTTAAACGATGTTCTTGTTTTTTGCCTCAAACCTCCGACCTCAGGCCTCAAACATGATTTATAGCTCATAGTTGATCACAAGATGGGCCAATTTCCATCATTCTTCAACCATATCTCTCAAAAGATGACTAACGATCCCCCTGCTCAAAGCAATCTTATGCTGGAGCGAATCATCAGTTAAGAATTCAGATTGCGTAGCCTCCGCTATGGTCAAAAACACGGTATCATAGCCACTCGCCTTTGTCTCGATGCCGAAGGAGATAGCATCCTCCAGAATCTCATGTTCATAAAACACATGAGCGGCATTTCTTCTAAGAAAAGATATCGCTTTTCTTGAGTCATCTTCGCTGTTAGTAATGCGGGATATGACTATTGCAGTCTCGATCAGGGCAACTGCGGGGATATACATCTCAGCATGTTTGTCCCTGATTTTATCCAGGTAGGAGCGTGCTAGTTTATGCATCTCCTGTTGCTTTTCCAGTATCTTATCTCGCTTCTTTCTTCGAGGAGGCACCAAGCCCTTAACAGCGAAAGAGGTGTCAATCGTATATTTTACCACTGCCGCCACCAGTCCTCTCCTTGCCTCCTCATCTTTATAAGTATCTCCGTGCTATCTTCTTCTGTAACAGCATGACCAACAATTGAGGCGGCCAACTCATCCAGGTCAACCTCTTCAGAGATAGCCTTCCTAATAACCTCCCTTAGGTCAACTACCTCAGCCTCCACCTTTTTCACCTTATCCTCTAACATTTCTAAGTTTAGTTGCATTAGTTCTTATCCTCCTTCTTGCTCTTGGTGCTGGATGGGGAGCCTACTTAATTAACTAAAGTTTATTTCATTTCGTTGGTACCGTCAAGGATCTTATTGGCTCTATCTTTGGGGTCTGGCGTATATGACTGCTCAATATTGCGAAAGAAACTACGGAAGACAGCCTGTTTTTCGGTCTTAACCCGCCCGATTCGTAAACTCTGTCACATTCGATTATAGTCCCACAGAATCAGCAAGCTCGCCTCGTCGTCCAATGAGTTCAGCGTCCAGGACTTTGAGACCGTACCAAAGAGATGTTTTTAGGAGGCAATCTTGGGGACATCCTTGACTACATTGACTTACGCACGCTATTCCCTCATGCCGGTTTCGGTACTGGGTTGCCTTTGAGACGCGCATGGGGCACAGGGCATAGGGCGTGGGGCATCCTCGACTTTTGCAACGTTAGCATTTTGTCAGACCCCGGTGAAATGGATTTCATATTTCACTGGGCAGGCAGGATTTATGGGTGTTTTTCTTAGACAGGATATTCCCCGGTACGATGGTTCCCACCTACCCCAATACGATTATTCTGACTACGGGGCAGGCGGGGCTCATGGCTGATAGCTGATAGCTCAAAGTTCGTGTCCAGTTGCAGGTTGCGCGTTGCGGGTTCATTGGGTTTGTTGGGCTTGGCGGTAGAAGGCACCTACAAAGGCTGCCGCGGTTGTCTGTGTTTGCGTTTGAGATGTACGCCGGACCGACGAAATTGATTGGGAGCCGTATCTCCTTGGTTAACCAATAGCCTGCCAGCCCGAAGTCGACTCAGGGACCTTCAACCTCCGGATTGATTCCTGTTACACCTTCTAACTTTGCAAGCCCTATTAGGTTTTTGTCAGCAGAAACAAATACTGTGCGGTCATCTTTTTCTAATAGGCAAGAGGCCAATTGTAAGGCATCCAGCGTTCTTATAGACTTTGTATTTCCATGCACCTTGATAAGATTCCTCGCTTTTCTGACCACCATACCGGATAACGGCACTATAATGAACCTCATTTTACAATCGTTATGAAAGTTCTTGATGGCCTCGTGTTTGGCCTCTTTTGTGATCTCTTGCATTCTTAACTTCCTTGCTAAGCCGGAGTATATTTCTATTGTTGCCAATTCTGAGATTATGATGGAGTGAATTTCCTGATCAAAGATGCTTTCTACCCACTCCGTTCCTTCTTCGTGGTGGTATAACTTTATCAACGCGGAGGTGTCGAAAAAGTAATTTTGCTCATATTCTATCTTCTCTTTCTGAGATGATTTCATGTGCCCAGTTGCCTTTCGATGTTGATAAGAGTGACCTAGTTCTCTCATGGCTTATTTTCTCATCTGTTTCTACTTCAAAAAGCTCTTCTGTTATAAACTCTTCCCGAATTACAGAAATCAGGCGTGCTACTTTAGGCAGCACTCCCTCAGGCAATGCCTTAATCTCTTTGAGGATACGTTCTTCATACCTGGACGTATTTTCCATAGTTGTTATCCTTTCCATCAAGTTGCCACGTTGGGAAATCTGAATACAAAAGCCTGCTGATTGGGGCTACCAATATCCCCAATCAGCAGTGAAAGAAGTTTTCAGGGTTCAACTTTGCTGATCCAATGGCTGCCAGTTCCTCTTTCGATAGGCCTTTCCAACTCTGGCGAGCTAGCGCCAAAATGTGTTCTGCTTTGTTACGTGGTTCGTCTTGTGGCTCTATGCTAATCCGCACTCGAGTGGGCTCGCTAATGTCAAGAGGTTGTGTAGGTTGGAGCATCAGCTTGCCTCCTTTCATGCCAATTTTTTGTATAATATCAGTATTTGAAGAAAAGGTCAAATTGAACTTGACTGTTTGTATTGGACCCCAAGTGAAATATGCAACGTCCCAGTTAAATGGCTTTCAGCCCACTGCTTCCGCTGCAACAAGAGCCAGCACCTCTTCAGCGTTGATTGGTCCATGAGGTCGCACATTTGCCTCAGCGCCATCATGAACGTGGTGAGGGTGTGTCGGGCGCTGCCACGCAGTGTGAGCCGATAACGCAACATCCCCATATCACCACCCTGCACTTTTTCACGTACCACTGTCCACCGCAACACTTGCGGATTCACAACCATAAGCGCTTTGATATAGGTCAGGTAATCAGCGGCGTCTTTCACAAGCCGGACTCCAGACGTCGGATCTTTTCCAGAATGTCCTGGCGAAGTTCGTACAAGCCTGCCC
>Ga0209986_10003653_pt1 | contig 13397 bp, 9 predicted proteins | sample BlataG_FD_183168 | JGI IMG/M metagenome (GOLD analysis project Ga0209986, IMG submission 183168) | Deep subsurface microbial communities from Black Sea to uncover new lineages of life (NeLLi) - Black_00105 metaG (SPAdes) (version 2) | ecosystem: Environmental > Aquatic > Marine > Oceanic >...
CACATGCACCTTGCCGGCAGCACCGGCATAAATTTGGGTCTGACCATTATTATTATTTCCCCACGCCTTGACCGTTCCGTCAGACTGCAGAGCCAGACTGTGATATGTCCCTGCAGCGATGGCAGTATAGAAAGTGCCTGGATCCGGAGATGGGGTATCGCATTCGCCATACGAGTTCCAGCCTCCCCACCCGACGATAGTGCCGTCGGATTTTAGACCAAGACTGTGCCAGTCACCCGCGGTTATGGCCACAAAATCATTGCCAGACGGTTTATCAGTGATCTGCCCTAAATTATCCCCTCCCCATACTACGATTGAGCCATCAGACTTCAGAGCCATACTATGATAAGTGCCAGCAGCGATGGCAGTGAAGTCAGTGCCATCGGGAACGTTACATTCGCCGTGATTGTTATATCCCCAGCCTGCTAATGAGCCGTCAGACTTTAAGGCTAAACAATGATATTTACCCGCAGCAACCGCTATAAAATCGGAACCCTCAGGAACGTTGCTTATCTGGCCATACTTGTCACCCCTGGCAGGGTCCTCCGTCCAGGCAACAATTTCATACCCTAAGGCAACAGTACCCACTGCTATAGCGTTCTGATCGTCAGGGTCAGGGTCGAGAGGATTTTCACAGATATTGCCTTTGTAAACTACGACGTATCTTTTTACATTTTCTGCCGGTGGAGCAAACTGTGCGCTCAGTTCTGTAACGCCGCCATCGTTGGGCAACGTGCTGTCCGATGTCCATCCCGGTACGAATGTGATGTTGTTAGGAGCGATTCGGATTCTTGTGTCGTTTGTATCATCACAGTAGATTTCGAATATGCCGCCTTTTAGGGTTTGCGGCACACCTGAATTATTTGAATCATTGATTATGACAAGTTCTACAACGTTAGGGTCAGACCAGTTTGGCTCGACATTTAATCGTCCGCGGAAAAAGTAGTTGGCCAGACCCGTAGCGTAATCAATAGTGCGAGGTATGGTAACTTCGGCGTAGTCTATAAATACATTTACATCGTCTGGGGTATTCGTACTATCTACTACAGCAACGTCACCACCCCAAAGGGACTTCTTGTAATGTGTGTATGACCGCCGTACCAGATGGTTCACGCCATAATTCGAGCCGTTGAAATATATCTTTTGAAACACTGTGTCATCTATTTTGCCATATTCTGCCAGTAATGTTGTGTGCCCTTTTGCCGGGTGTGGGAATTGGTACTTTACGCCGGAGCATCCGAAGACCGTGCTTAAAGACAGAAACTGATAGTTTGTACATTCAGCCAGCCCCCAAAGTCCTTCCGGAGGTAAGATACCATCACCAAGATAATTACTTGCGTATTCATCTGCATCAAAATATTTGGCTAACTTGTTAAAAACAACCGGCCCGGTGCCTGACCAGAGACTCATGCCGTTGTTGTCTATGACCCGGTCTTCAACCCAACTTTCAAAAGGATTGCCCCAGTCCCACTTATATGCCGATCGGTAATGGCCAAAAAGAAAGTCGTTTCTTGTATGTGCCGGAACGCCCATATCTTCAAGCATATGCAAAACACAACCTAGTTTAAGCAACACCTCTGCTAACTGTGCCTCACGCACACTCTTTGTAGAATTCCTCAATGAATCATAGAATGTTGCTCTTGCGGCTGCCCATTTTTCATTGTTGGTGTACGGATCTTGCAAAGCGGTTCCTGTAATGGTCCAGCTCAGGGCAGATTGACCCAATGGCAGCCAGCTTGACCAGAAAGGTGCATCCCAGTCCGGATGGTCCGTATGATTATCCAGACCGGCATTACGAGTCGGGTCATGAAAATGATGGCGTGGCCTCCAAGGAGCAATTCGGCGGCCATCCTCGTCCTCAATTATACTTCCAACCCAAAGCCATTCCGATATACTTCGTGTTGTCTTATTCGGATTAGCTTCACCCCGTTCTATTCGCGTCTTTATATTTTGGGGAAAATTCCAATATAACTGGGTTGATATCCCATTAGTCAGTCCCACCTGCGTTTTTAGGTAATCATCTATTATAGATGTTTCGATAGCTTTACTTGTTAACGCAGGATGAGTTTTCTTATTTTCCCATGCATACAAAAAATTAAATAAAACCAAAACCAGTAGTATTGTTGTATATTTGAACTTCATTTTGATATTCTTTTCCTTGCATTATCCAAACATGTGATCAAACAGGGATGTCTTTTCAATTATCCACCAGGATAGAAAAGATGCTGATAAAGTAATACCAAGTAATATTAAAAATATTATTAACTTTGGATAATTTTTAAATAATAATTTTATTACTAAACTCCAAACAATATTGAAACCCAATAAAGCCAACAGTCCCATCGGACCCAGAAGCCAGTCAGGGGTTTTTGGACCATCTATGACTGGAAATAATAAAAAGAAAGAGACAACAAAAATACCCAAAAGTGCTATAGTGAAGACAATCAAGTCCTTTGCACTTAGAGATAAAATTTCCTTTTCCGGCATAGCTTATTCTCCTGAGTTTTATTCCTCACAGAGTTAATGAGAAATTAGAGATTGAATATCCTCCATTTCCCGTCTTCGTCTCTTATGAAAAATACGGGGAAGCCTAATGTCTCGGCGCCATTTTGATGGAGCATCTCATATTTAACTTCGCCGACCATTTGCCGGTCGAGTATCATTTGGCCCATACCGGCTGCATAATCCGCAAGGTTCGGCTCAATTATCTGGAAAATCTCGGCGTACTTTTCTCTCGAAATTTCAGCGATGTAAGTAAGAGCTTCGTTAACATCACCGGATGCAAGAGCGGTCTTAAACGACTCGAAGACATTTAACGGGTGAGGACCGTTCAGCCAGAAATAGGCAAAAGTTGCCAAATCGTTGGTATCGACAGTTCCGCTGTTGTCGAAATCGCCACGAAGGCCGATGCCGGTTTTTTGCCAGTTATTAGCAAATATAGCAAAATCAGCAAAGTTGACTATCTTATCACTGTTGAAATCAGGATAAGAATTTGGCTCGGGAAAGCTATCAAACCCGATTGCTCTACCATTGGCAATCAAAGCCATTGTCAAAATAAAAATGGCCAATAGAAATGTTTTTTTATTGCGCATTATAAATCCTAATTTGTGCTTTCCTCACGTTTTTAGAACAAATCTATATGAAAGTCAGGTTCCAAAAATACAACAGCTTTTTTCCAGTTCGGCTTACTGCCGAAGTGCCTGCCCCTTCGGCGAAGTTTTCCTTTGCGGTTAGCTGTTCTAACCTTGCGGACCTTTACACTATATATTTTTTCCACAGCATTTTTTATCTGGATTTTATTAGCCTTTTTATTCACCTCAAAAGAATATGCACCTCTTGCATGCGCAAAGTGCACACCCTGCTCCGTAATCAAAGGGCGAATTATTATATCATAATCGTCTATAGTAATTGCCATTAACGTTCACCTGCCTCATTTCTGCCCAAAAGGGACAAAAACGCCCCTTTGGTTATCAGCATCTTGCGGTGGTTGCAGATATCACCGGCGTTCAACTCAGCTACAGGCATAACTGAGACCTTTGGAATATTCTTGGCTGACTTGTAAAGATTATCGTCGTAGCTGTCAATTGTCACGAGGCAGCTGTCTTTCGGGAGAATCTTTAAATTACTGAGAACACTTATGAAATCGCTGGTGTGTGGCTTTGGGAAGTTTAGCCCATCAACCACGACAACGTTCTTACTCAAAAGCTTTGCCAATATTGCAGAGTTTCTGGCCAATTTCCTCTGCTTTTTGGGCATACGTTTCCGGAAATTTCTGGCGACCTTGGCAAAGGTGACGCCGCCACCGACTCGCTTCCCTGTTCTCCGGTTACCAACACGCGCAAAACCCGTACCTTTTTGCCTAAAGAGCTTTCTGCCCGAGCCGACTCCCATGCTTCTGCCCTTTGTCGCGGCTGTTCCCACGCGCTTGTTAGCCTGATACATAACAATCGCCTGCTTGAGCAGAGGATATCTGACCAAGCCGCCCAAAGCCGACTCGTCGACCTTCAGGCTATCAATCTCCCGGCCATCTTTGTTATAAACAACCAAGTCAATCATCTCTCTCTCATCTCGTTCCATATCAGGCTTTTTTGGCACTACGGACCAGGCAATAACCGCCGGCAGGCCCTGGTACAGCACCTTTGACAACTAATAAATTTTTCTCTTCGTCTATTGCGACCAGTCTATGGTTTTTTGTTGTGACCCGGCGGTTGCCCATATGCCCTGGCATTTTTTTGCCTTTTTTCGGCTTTCCGCCATGGCCGGCATCGCTGGCGAAACTTGATATTGAACCGGGCGCTCTGTGTTTTCGTTCGGTCCCGTGAGAGGCCGGGAAACCGCCAAAACCGTGCCGTTTCATCACGCCGGCAAAACCTTTGCCTTTACTGGTACTTACAACATCGACCAACTTGTTCTCCTCAAAAACCGAAACTGTGATAGAATCCCCAACTTTGTACTCCGGTTCGGCTTCTTCGGGCAGTCGCATCTCTTTGACAAATTTCCTTGGTGTCGTATTGGCTTTCTGAGCATGTCCAACCTGCGGATTCTTTCTGCGTGAAGGCTTTACATCGTCAAAACCCAACTGAAGGGCGTTGTAACCATCAGTTTCGGCTGTTTTTACCTGCATAACAACACAAGGTCCAGCTTGTATGACCGTAACAGGCAGCAGTTTGCCCGATTCGTCATAGACCTGAGTCATTCCAACTTTTTTACCCAACAACATTGCCATTTTCTCGTATCTCGTTGATCGCTGCCTGAATCACTGGTCAGGCTTTTATCTTTACGAAGACGCCAGCCGGCACAACTAACCGGTTCAACACCTCGACCGTTCGAGCGTTGGCCTCGTGAATATCAATTAGACGCTTATGAGTTCTCAACTCAAACTGCTCACGCGACTTTTTATCGATGTGAGGACTCCGCAAAACGGTGTATCTTTCAATACGCGTAGGTAGCGGCACCGGACCACTGACACGGGCGTTGGTCTTTCGAGCGTGTTCTACTATCTCCTTGGCAGACGCATCAAGAGCCCTGTGGTCATAGGCCTCCATTCTAATTCTTATTCTTTCGGTTTCAGTAGCCATAACTTTCCTCTACGTTTTCGATGGGCAGAAGCTACGTCGTGAATTCATACCTTAAAACCTATAAGAGCTTGAAATATATAAACTTATAAATCAAAAGCAAGATAATAAAAAACCTCTCTTAGCGTATAATTTTTCTATTATCTGCTAAATCTACGTTGTTTGCTTTTGGCAGGAAAGGCTTTTTTTCGCTGATTATCGAGCTTTGTTCCCGGTTGCAATCTTCAACGATCAATTATTCAATTCGCCTTCCTTAAGAATATTCGGGCTCGGACCAATCAATAGCCCTACCAAAGCCATTTATCCGCTTTGGCACACCCTTAGATGCAACGAATCACCTTTCAAAAACCATCCATGACCACCAAATTACAGGTATGCTACAGCCCAACTGGTTTACGCAACGTCATCCTTGACGATGCTCGCTACGGCTAAAAACCATTTCTTCTATCATATAAACCAAGTAATATCAACAAAAACTTCTATAAAAAACGGTAAAAAATAAAAATAATCATTATTTTTTAAAAAATAATTTGCTTTGCTATCTGCTCCGGGACTTTCTCATAGCTCAAAGGCTCCATAGTAAAGGTTCCCCGTCCTGCAGTGGCACTTCTAATCTCGCTGGAATAGCCAAACATTTCCGCCAGAGGCACCTTAGCATCGATTACCCTCATGTTTCCATGCACCCGACAATCTGTTATCAAGCCCCTCTTTCCCAGCAAATTGCTCTGGACTGGCCCAAAAGCAGCTTGTGGGACCACTGCTTGAAGCTGCATTACCGGCTCAAGTAAAACCGGCCCAGCCTGGCCGAGAGCTTTTTGTATCGCTATTGCGGCAGCCTGTTCAAAAGCCAGGTCCGAAGAATCAACCGAATGGAATGAGCCATCAATCAGCGTAACTTTAACTCCCACAACAGGATAGCTTGCCAATACACCTGAGCCGAGAGCGTCCCTTGCCCCCCTTTCCACAGCAGGGATATACTCTCTCGGCACGACGTTGGACACCACTTTGCTTTCAAACTCAATATCGCGACTCAGCAAACCATCCTCTGTCAACAGCGGCTCAACCGACAAAACAACATGACCGTATTGGCCATGACCTCCCGTTTGACGTATGAATTTGCCCTCCGCCTGTACCGATTTTGTAATAGCTTCCTTGTAGGCCACCCTTGGCTTGCTAACTTTTACATCAACCCCCTTTTCCCTTACCAGCTTGTGCTGGAGTATCTCCAGATGCAACTCACCCATTCCGCTGATGATTGTCTGGCCTGTTTCGACATCTACTTTACACTCAAAAGTAGGGTCTTCACGCCTCAAAACGGCCAATGCATCTGCCAATTTTACCTTTTCTGCCGCGGTTCTGGGTTCTATCGACATAGCAATAACTGTCTGAGGGAATGTAATACTCGGCAAACAAACAGGATTTTTGGGGTCGCAAATCGTATCACCTGTAAGAGTTTGTTTTAGCCCTACGACTGCGACAATATCACCGGCACCGGCTGAGTCTAAAATTTTTCGCTCGTCGGCGTGCATCTCAAATATCCTGGTAATATTCTCCCTTTTGTTGCGATTTGTATTCAAGACTCTTCTGCCGGACTTTAACGTGCCTTGATAAATCCTTAAAAAGCTCAAATCTCCGTGCACATCGCTTGTAATCTTAAATGCAAGCGCGGCCAGACTGCCATTTGGGTCACATTTAACCGATACCTTCTTTTTGTCGTCAGTCGGCTTATGTCCGACAAGAACCGGCTTGTCCAAGGGAGAAGGCAAATATGCCAGGACACCGTCAAGCAATTTTTGCACGCCGATATATTTCAGGGCCGAACCGACAAATACGGGATGAAGTTTACCGCTTAAAGTTGCTTTCCTAATTGCCCTATTAATCATTTTACTGTCGATTGGCTTATCGTGGACGTAGGTGTCCATCAGCTCGGCATCGACTTCGGCTGCAAGCTCTATCATCTGGTTTCTTTGCCGCTCTGCAGTTTGCCGCAATTCGGCGGGAATTTCAGTTTCCTCAAAAGTTGCTCCCAGCTCCTCAGTCTTGTAGAAAACCGCCTTGTATTTAATCAGGTCTATTATGCCGGCAAAGGAGTCTTCGGCTCCGATAGGAATCTGTATTAGAATCGGATTGGCAAGGAGCTTATCGCGAATAGAGTCGATGGTCATTTCGAAATCAGCGCCGACTTTATCCATCTTGTTCACAAAACACAGGCAAGGCAAGTTGTATTTTTGTCCCTGTCTCCAGACGGTCTCGCTCTGGGCCTGCACACCCTCGCTGGCGTCAAATACAGCTACAGCACCATCGAGAACCCGGAGCGACCTTTCAACCTCAGCGGTAAAATCAATGTGCCCCGGTGTATCGATAAGGTTAATTTCAAAAGCCTTCCAGGGACACTTCGTCGCTGCTGAAGTAATAGTAATACCTCTTTTTTGCTCTTCTTCCATAAAGTCCATAACAGCGGTACCATGGTGGACTTCGCCCATTTTGTAGGTTTTGCCCGTATAGAAAAGAATACGCTCGGTTATTGTTGTTTTACCGGCGTCGATATGCGCCATAATTCCAATATTACGTAATTTTTCCAAAGTACTCGACATAATCAGTTTCTCGTCGCTCGTGTCTCGTGTCCTGGGTCACAGCTTACGAATAAAAAAACTGCCACGGTCATCTTTGAAAAACGCACCGTGGCAGTTAAAAATGACGAATTTTACCAGGCAAAGTGGGCAAATGCCTTATTCGCATCAGCCATTCTATGAATATTCTCACGGGTTGTCATAGCACCACCGTGTTCGTTGTAAGCATCTACCAGTTCGGAGGCCAGACGCTCACGCATCGGCTTTCCTTTCTTGCTCCTGGCCGATTGTAATATCCAACGAAAAGCCAGTGATTGCTGGCGTTTCGGGCTTACCTGCATCGGCACCTGATAGCTGGCTCCACCGACACGTTTGCTCCGCACTTCGATCAACGGTTTTACATTATTTATCGCTGTCTCAAATACCTCAAATGGGTCGGTGTCCTTGACCTTTTTGGAGATAATGTCCATAGCATCATAAAAAGCCCGCTGTGCGACACTTTTCTTGCCGTCCCACATCATACAGTTAATAAACTTCGAAACCAGCTTGCTGTTGTATGTCGGGTCAGGTTTTAATTGTTGACTTGAAGCAGTAAACCTTTTCATAGTCCGTAATCCTTGGTTCATAGTTCATCGCTGAACTCTCAACAATGAACAATGCACTATTTTGCCCTTTTTGCACCATACTTACTTCTGCCCTGTTTGCGACCAGCCACGCCGGCACAGTCAAGTACGCCCCGGACAATATGATACCGAACGCCCGGCAAATCCCTGACTCGGCCTCCGCGAATTATAACTGTGCTGTGCTCCTGGAGGTTGTGGTCAATGCCCGGTATGTAAGCTGTAACTTCCTTGCCGCTGGTGAGTCTAACCCGGGCGATTTTTCGTAAAGCGGAGTTCGGCTTCTTTGGCGTTTGGGTCCTTACAATCAGACACACACCTCTTTTCTGAGGCGAGCCGCTAATATCAGATACACGTTTTCGGCCCTTTGATTTTGCTCTTGGACGTCTAACTAACTGGTTTATAGTAGGCATAATTTACTTTCAATTTCACTTTTCGAGTTTTAACTGATTCCCAAAGCTTCTTTTACAGCAGCCTCTGCTTTTGCTTCCGCCTCTTTTTCTTCCTTGGCTTCAGCAAATTCCTTTGGCAAAGGTGCTTCAGCAAGATGCTTAACCTTCATTTCCAAGTGCGGCTTAAAAGCCGTACCGGCCGGTATTAAATGGCCGAGTATCACATTTTCCTTCAAGCCGGTTAAGCTGTCGATTCTACCAGCTAAAGCGGCCTCGGTCAAGACCTTTGTCGTTTCCTGGAAGCTGGCTGCCGCGATAAAACTATCCGACCAGAGCGAAGCCTTTGTTATTCCTAAAAGCAACGTCTGGGCAGTTGCAGCTTTCGGTTTTCTGCCCTTTGCCGGAGTACCCCCAATCATCTCAACCTTTTCGTTGATAACGGCAAGTTCTTTCTTGCCGATAACCTGACCTTCTTCTAAATCAATTGCATCTCCGACGTTGGTAATCCTGAGGCTTTTGGCCAATCTTTCATTCTCTCTTCGGAATACGAATTTATCAACGACCTCACCGGGCAAAAACGAGCTGTCGCCGACAGACTCAATGCTAACCTTCCGCATCATCTGAGCGCTGATAATTTCAATGTGCTTATCATTGATATTGACATTTTGCGAACGGTAGACATTTTGAATCTCTGAAATCAGATATTTCTGCAATGTTTCTTCGCCTCTTATTCGCAGAATATCATGTGGAACCAATGGTCCATCGGTCAGGGCGTCCCCGGCTTCTGCATAATCAGCGGCGTGGACATTGAGGTGTCTGTCTCGTGGGACGTGATGTTCTTTTTCCATGCCGGACTCTGAGCGTATTATAATGGTCATTTTACCCTTGCGCTTATCGCTTCGCAACTCAACTCGTCCGCTAATCTCAGCCATTGCGGCAGGGTCTTTGGGCTTGCGTGCTTCGAATACTTCGGTAACTCTGGGAAGACCGCCTGTGATATCCTGCGTTCCGCCGGTGGCCCTGGGTTGATGAGCAAGCAACTGGCCTGCCTGGACCTTCTGGCCTTCAACAACCTCGATTCTGGCTCCTGCAGGCAAATAGTGGACATCGAGTATTTTGCCGCTGTCATCTTCTATGATAATTTGCGGATGCTTGTCGCCTTTATGCTCTATTACCACAGGCTTGCCGACCTGGCCTTTCCGCTCTTCTTCAATTCCAATCGTCTCGCCTTCGATTATATCTACAAAGCTGATAAGGCCGGGCACTTCGGCTAAAATTGGTGTACGATGTGGGTCCCATTGAAACAATACCGTTTCGACCTTAACCTTGCAACCGTCTTTTACCAAAACTGTGGCACCATAGGGTACTTTGAATTTGTCGAGCTCTCGGTCCTTTGCGTCAAGGATAGCTATTTCGCCGTTGCGTTTGAGCGCAACTACCTGGGTACTGCCATCGTCTCGCTTGAAAGAAACCGCATTTATATCGCGATACTGAATCTTTCCTGCGTGTGTGGCTTTCTGTTCGCGTTCAAGAATAGCTCTTAAAGCAACACCGCCGGTGTGGAAAGTACGCAGTGTCAACTGTGTACCGGGCTCACCGATTGACTGTGCAGCGATAATACCAACAGCCGAACCTTCCTCGACTAACTTACCCGTACTCAAATCCCAGCCATAACATTTCGCACAAATACCAAATGGACTGTCACAAGTCAGCGGGCTTCTGACCCTGATGGAATCAAGACCTAAAACTTCAATCTTTACCGCCGCCTCTGGTGTAATAACTTCGTTCTCACGAACAACCATTTCATCGGTAATTGGATTACGAATATTATCTCTGGCGGTTCTGCCGATAATAAGTTGAGAAAGCGGCACATCGACCTCCTCACCTCTGCTGACCGTGCTTTTTGTGATTCCCTGTAAAGTTTGGCAGTCGTGCTCGGTGATAATTAGATTTTGTGCCACATCGATAAGCTTGCGGGTAAGGTAACCGGAATTGGCTGTCTTTAATGCAGTATCAGCCAATCCCTTACGCGCTCCATGCGTAGAGCTAAAGTACTCAAGGACGGTCAAGCCCTCACGGAAGTTAGATTTGATGGGTGTCTCGATAATCTCGCCGCTGGGCTTGGCCATCAACGCTCGCATGCCTGCAAGCTGCTGAATCTGGTCCACGCTTCCTCTTGCACCGGAATCGCTCATAAGGTATATCGGGTTCAGATACGGACTAATAGGTCCTTTGCTTTTATCCCCTGACCATTTTGCCTTCAAGTTAGCTATTTCATCCTTGTCATATTTGGGAACGTTGTTATTGTCGTGTCTGGTATTGAATCTAGGCAAATAAGATTTCGCCTCATCTCTTGCTGTTTTTCCCTCTGGATATTCAAGCATCAATCCGTTTTTGACACGTTCTAAATCCTTGCGACCAAGATCCTGTGTTGTAACAAAATTAAATTCCAATTCATTCTTGAGATATTCCATTGCATCGTCATTGGAGGCGCTTTTACCAAGCCACCTTATTATTGCCCTTCGCAAACTATCGTTAGTAAGTGATTTGGAATAGTGACTTTCTTTAATCCGACCACGTATACCTCTTCCTCTTCGTTCACCGGCATAACCAATATACCCATCATTAACCTTCTTTGTTTTCTTATCCCGGAAAAAGTAAATTCCCGACTTTTCGAACCCCTGACCCTTGAGGCCATCATCATCAGCGTCAGAGTACCATGTCTTTCCGCTTTCAATCTTCTGAACACATTTTTTGAAAACCTCTATTAGTTCAGGATCCTTACTATCCTCCTTGAGGCTACGCATCATTTCGTTAGTAACCGCCACTCGGGCATTAGTCCAAGCATCAATAACCTGATTATACCTTTCGCCCTCGGTCAAGACACCATCTGCATAGTTCTTATAGATTTTGCTGATCTTCTTTTCTGTCTCTTCGATAATCTCCGGCTTCTTTTCCGGTATTTTCAAGTCCGTGATGCCAAAGCTCAAGCCTCCAAGTGTCGCATACTTGAAGCCTAAATCCTTTATTCTGTCAAGAAGGTCTATCGTCTCACGACTACCGGCGAATTCGAAACAGTCGCTAATTACCTGGCTCAACCTTTTCCCATTCAAAGTCATATTGTAAAACGGCATTCCCGCAGGAAGTATATCGTTAAATATGCACCGACCAACCGTAGTTTCCACCACAGTTGAGTTCCCATCCGATAGTTCATCATTTTCAGTTTTCGAACTCCGAATCCCTATGTCTGAACTCACAAGCGGTTTATCAATTCTTACCTTAATCTTTTCGTGCAGCCCGATTTTGTCCACTTCGCAGGCCATTATTGCCTCGAAAGTGTCTCTAAATGCTGAAATTTCAATGGGGGGCTCAGAAACACCCTCTCGCTCTTTTTCCATATTGGTCAAATAATAGTTGCCCATCACCATGTCCTGAGATGGTCCAACCACTGGGGAGCCATTTGCCGGCGAAAAAATATTGGATGTGGCCATCATTAAGATATGAGTTTCAGCCTGTGCTTCAACGCTTAGCGGCAGGTGTACCGCCATCTGGTCGCCGTCAAAGTCAGCGTTGAATCCCCTGCAGGCCAACGGGTGAAGCATAATCGCGTTGCCCTCCACGAGGATGGGTTCGAAGGCCTGAACACCCATTCGATGAAGCGTAGGGGCACGGTTGAGCAAGACGGGATGCTGATGAATAACTTCTTCGAGAACATCCCAGACAGGGTCATCACGTCGTTCAATCATTCTCTTGGCGCTCTTAATCGTATCGGCAAGCCCGTGCGACCTGAGTTTTCGAATAATGAAGGGCTGATACAATTCCAGAGCTATTTTCTTTGGCAAGCCGCATTGATAGAGTTTCAGATTAGGTCCAACTACAATTACCGACCGAGCAGAGTAATCCACGCGCTTGCCAAGCAGGTTCTCACGGAATCGCCCCTGTTTGCCCTTAATCATATCCGTCAGGGACTTTAGAGGCCGATTATTACTGCCAAGTACAGGCCTTCGGCAGCGACCGTTGTCAAGCAGTGAATCGACCGCCTGCTGAAGCATTCTTTTCTCATTACGGATAATCACATCGGGGGCATTAAGGTCTATGAGCTTTTTTAGCCGGTTGTTTCGATTGATAATTCGCCGATAAAGGTCGTTTAAGTCACTGGTTGCGAAATTGCCTCTTTCAAGAAGAACCAAGGGACGCAAATCCGGCGGGATAACAGGAACAACTTCAAGCACCATCCACTCGGGCTTGTTATTGCTATTTTTAGCTTCGTTGACAATCTTAAGGCGTTTCGTGAGGTCTTTGATCTTCTGCTTGCTGTTTGTCTTGTCTATAGCCAGCCGCAACTCTATACTCAAGGCATCCAGGTCAAGATTTGTCAACAGTGCCCTTATCGCTTCGGCGCCCATTGAAGCCTTAAATCCGGCTCCAGGTGCACCGTATTTGTTCGACGCCCCACGGAATTCTTCTTCTCCAAGCAGTTGTCCCAACTTCAACGGGCTTTGGCCGGGATTAGTAACGACATAGTCCTGGAAATATATTATTTTTTCCAGGTCTGCTGTCTTCATTGCCAAAAGGGTACCAATACGATTAGGTACGGCCTTGTAAAACCATATGTGCACCACTGGTGCCGCAAGATTGATATGTCCCATTCTCTTGCGGCGAACACGACTATGCGTAACTTTGACTCCACAGCGGTCGCAAATAATTCCCTTAAACTTGGTACCTTTATACTTGCCGCAC
>Ga0209986_10003654_pt1 | contig 13396 bp, 19 predicted proteins | sample BlataG_FD_183168 | JGI IMG/M metagenome (GOLD analysis project Ga0209986, IMG submission 183168) | Deep subsurface microbial communities from Black Sea to uncover new lineages of life (NeLLi) - Black_00105 metaG (SPAdes) (version 2) | ecosystem: Environmental > Aquatic > Marine > Oceanic >...
CCTTTACAAAAAACCTTTCTTTCGAATGCAAAAAAGAGAACTATAGATGAAATTGATGAATCATTTCTAGTTCATTTTCAAAGAAAGATGTTAGAAAAAATAAAATCCCTATTGGAAGAGGTTAAAACTGATATTGCACATGCACCGCCTTTTTCCATCTGGCTCGCAGCTTTCGCAGCTTCTATTTCTACCTCTTTTTCGCCTTCTTTTAAGCCTCTTCTTTTTACTTCTGCGATTATAGGTCTTTTTCCGGCTTTTTTCGCCTCTAATATCGCTTCTTTTATGCTTCTTTGCTCCTTTAGCTTCTCGATGGTCTCTCTCTTCCTTTTTAGTATTTCTTCTACCATTTTTTCTCTTTCTTGAAATTTTATATATGATTTCAATTTAACTAAGTGTAAGCAATGATTTATATTTTCGGCAATAGCTATTTATATTGCAACAATATACCATGTTTCAAGGAAGAGTGAATGAAGTTAAAATATATTGTGTTCTACGAATCTGCTCTCTTAAAAAATGGAGGTAGTACATCATGACCGATGCCGCTTTACACATATTTGATTCTCTAAATAGCTATTCAAGACTCCAAGAACTTATCGACAATGGCGAGGCTGAGGGATTGCATCTGGAGTGCAAGGCACCCCGTGAACCACGGTTAACTCGTGAGCCGAAGGCGAAGTTAGCGGAAGCTTTATCTGGATTTGCTAACACTGAAGGAGGAGTAATCATTTGGGGTATCAGCACGACAAAACATTCACATAGTAACTTAGATGTTCTCACTCAAATAGAACCTATAGGCAACTGCCGTCGATTCGCGCAGCAGGTAGACAGAGCTATTCCAACCTCAACAACGCCATCAATAACAACTAGCAAAACCAAGACAATAGTTAAATCCTCAAGGGATACCAGGGGGGTAGTGCTTACTTATATCCCAAAGACGATGGGTGACCCAATACAATCAAATACAGACCAAAAATTCTATTTTCGAAATGGCGATGAGTTTTCTGTACTCCCTTACCAGATGCTTCAAAGGTTATTTGCTGCTACGAAGAGTCCCGATTTATACCCACTGTTCGATGCTCGACTAGTCGCCCTTGAGAAAAATGATCTCTGAAAAATCCCAATTATCATTGAAAATCGTTCTAGTGCTGTTGCTGAGCACGTCACGGTGTCTGTCACGATAGAAAATTCTTCAGCATGCGAAAAGGTCACCGCTGAACATTTCCGTGATGTATCGGATATTAATCCTGAAAAGCAGATATTCATGAATAATCTTCCAGGGGTAATTCATAGAGGTCTAAATATTGTAGCTGGCACATTACATGTTGGTATGCGAGTGCAGAAACGCGCCAAACGCGCCCTCAGATTGGCTATAAGAGTCTACGCTGACAAGATGCGGGCACATGAATGGCACATGACAGTTCAACTTGCAAAAAGGGGGTTTTCTGTTAAGAAGACTGGAGAGAGAGACTTATACTAAGGGGATAGCTTGTTTAATGACAGCAGGTTCGTTTAGCAGAGTTTTAAAAACATCGTAAGCTCTTCTTTACTTCGCAAACCTGATAAACTCCTCCAACTTCTCTGCCGCCTGTCCACTTTCTAACACATCCCTCGCAATTTCAAATCCTTCGCCTATGCTTCTCGACTCATCAGCGGCGAAAATAGCCGCTGCTGCATTCAGTAAAACAACGTCACGTTTCGCCCCTCCTTCTTCCTTGCCACTCAACACATCCCTCAATATTCTCGCACTCTCTTTTCTATCACCACCTGCAATTTCGCCTGGCAAAGCCCTTACCACACCAAAATCCTCTGGGTTTATGAAATATGTCCTTATCTCCCCGTTACTCAATTGCGATACTTTTGTCTTCCCGCATACTGAAACCTCATCCACTCCCGGCGCACCATGCACCACCAGCGCCTTCTTCAGTCCTAAAATCCGAAGCACTTTTGCTATGAGTTCGGTAAGTGAAGCATCGTAAACGCCAATGAGCTGATGCGTTGCATTCGCGGGATTCGTTAACGGACCCAGGATATTGAAAACCGTCCTCATCCCCAGCTTCTGCCGCACTTCCATCACATTCTTCATCGCTTGATGGTGCAGCGGTGCGAACATGAACCCAATGCCTATGAGCTCGATGCATTCCTCTATCTTGCGAGGGGGCAAAGCCAGATTCACGCCTAATTCTTCTATTACATCTGCACTACCGCATTTTGACGTTACTGACCTGTTACCATGCTTCGCTACTGGAACCACGCAAGCAGTGATAAAAGCCGCAGTGGTGGAGATATTGAATGTTTTTATCGCATCGCCACCTGTCCCGCATACGTCCACGCTCTTCTCCACGTTCGGGTTGATTTTTAATGCGAGGTCACGCATAACCCTTGCGAACGCCGCTATTTCTTCTTCTGTCTCGCCTTTCATCCGTAAAGAAGCTAAAAAAGCAGCGGTTTGTATCTTATCCACTTCTCCGCTCATTATTGCTTGCATTGCATTCTCCGCTTCTTCTGCGTTCAGATCCTTTCTATCTACAACTTTGCCGAGATATTTTTCAAGCATTTTTCACCTCTCATAAATACTCTCTCTATGTGCAATCTCAACGATAAACACCGTTTTTTCTCCTTCTAATATTTTATATATTACCCGGTAATGTTTAAATACAACTCTTCTCAGACCTTTTAATGAATATCTGAGTGGTTTTCCTCTTAATGGGTCATCGGCAATTTTTCCCATCACCTTAAAGAGCAGTGCTCTTTCGTGCTTGTCAAGTTTCTTGATTTTCGACTCTACCCGGCTATCAAATTCTATTTTGTAAGTCATTCGAGTTCAACATCTTCAACCTCTTTCAAATCTTCCTCTGTAACTTCTAACTCTTCTTTCAGTTCTTCGATGGAATATACCTTCGTTTCCCCTCTTTCTTTCGCCCTTTCGCTTTCTTTTATGTTTTCAACCAACTCGTGATTGGAGAGGATTTCCAGATTTTCTATGAAGTCATCGAGCTCTTTCTTCGTTTTTAATAAAATAGAGAGAGTTTCTTTGGCAATTTTTTCGTCCATTAATACGTTTGAGTCTATGGCAATTTGCTCACCCATTTTCAGCTCCCATTTCTTATTGTCAATATAATTAAAGACAAATTTATTATAAAAAGACATGCTAATTTTTTACGCCCATAGCCCTATTGCTGGTATCCAATCCTTATGAACTTCTCTATTTTGTATCATATCCCTCTACATATCCACAAAATTCCGTATCAACTTTAATCCATCCTCAGTCAGTATCGACTCAGGATGGAACTGCACACCATAAACATCCAGATTTTTATGCCTGATCGCCATTATCTCATTATCGTCCAAACTTCTCGCAGTTACTTCTAAACAATCGGGAAATGATTCCCCAACACCACCATTACCATTACCATTACCATTACCATTACCATTACCATTACCATTACCATCATCAATCACCAAAGAATGATACCTCACCACAGAAAGGGGATTCTTCAGCCCTTTCAGCACGTTTTCTCCGTTATGCGTCACCAGACTCACCTTCCCATGTCTTATCTCCCGCGCATTTCGTATCCTCGCACCGAAAACATAACCTATGCACTGGTGCCCCAGGCAGACACCTAAAATCTTTTTAGTTTCTGTTTCCGTGCAAAATCTCCCTATCAGTTCATTTGTGACACCCGCATCTCTTGGCGTCTTCGGACCGGGCGAAATTATTATGTGCTCTATTTCCTTCTCCCTGACAATCCCCTCTATATGACTAAGATTCACGTTATTCTGCACAACTATCGGCTCGGCACCCAGCATCCCCACGTATTGCACGATGTTATACACAAACGAATCTATATTATCCACGATTAGAACGTTCATTTTTTTAGTTTTCGCCTCCCGGAATTGCCATGCATTCCAACAAACCCGCGCATTTACTCATCGTCTCCTTATACTCGCGTTCGGGGTCAGAATCAGCAACTATCCCCGCGCCTGCTTGTATATAAACCTTCCCGTGTTCAAACACGGCAGTTCGAATCGTTATCGCGGTGTCCATCGAACGATTAAACGAGAAATAGCCCACACATCCTGCATAAATACCTCGTCTCATTGGCTCTAATTCCTCTATTATCTCCATTGCTCTTACTTTCGGCGCTCCGGAAACCGTTCCCGCGGGGAATGTCGCTTCCAACGCATCAAACTCGTTTTTGTCCGACCTCAACTGCCCCACCACATCCGTTACTATGTGCTGCACGTGCGAATACTTCTCCGGATACATAAACCTCGGCGCTTTTACCGACCCGAATTCTGATACTTTTCCTACGTCGTTTCTTGATAAATCCACAAGCATCAAATGCTCCGCACGTTCCTTCTCATCGTTAAGCATCTCCTCCTCCAGCTGCTTATCCTCCTTCTCGGTTGCACCACGCCGTCTTGTTCCCGCTATCGGACAGCTCTCCACTTTTCTGCTTCTATTCAACGCAGCAGCAGGTTCAACTCTGACCAGCATCTCGGGACTCGCACCCACTATCTTACGGTCACCGAAATCGAGGAAATACATGTAGGGCGATGGGTTCACCTCACTCAAGCGGTTGTAAAAGTCGAAAGCACGCTGACTTCCGTCGGCACCGGAACCAGAGTCAAAATCCGCTTCCAGTCGCTGTGAGAGAACCACCTGAAAAATATCGCCAGCACGAATGTATTCCTTCGCTATTCTCACACTCCTTTCGTATTCTTCTTTTTCTATGTTTGACGTGAAATCGGAAGACAACCCCTTAAAAAGGTAATTTTGTTTTGCTAAATCCCCCTTTTCTAAATGATTTTTGTTTCTGTTCCAAAGAGAGGTGGTTGGTAAAGCTTTGCTTTCTGAAGGGATGGTTTCACAAAATTCGTTAGATATGAGGAAAGCTTTTTTCGCCTTATGGTCTACGATAACATTCTTTTTTGTAAGTAGAAATTCGCAATCTGGCTGTTTCAGCGTATCCACTGCGCTCCCACCGACATCCACAAAATAGCGGATGTAATCGTATGAAAGATAACCAACGAAACCGCCGATAAATCTTTCCCTTTTTATATTCCCTACTATTTTGAGGTCCCCGAGGAAATCCTCGATTAGGCTCAGTGGATTCCGAGATTTAGTTTCATGTTCTTTCGCAGCAGCCGCAGCCGAAGCAGCATCCTTCATCTTTTCTGCGAGAACCGTATCGCCGTATGAATACGAATTCATCTTTAAAATGCCATTCTTCACCGAGAATTTAAACGCAGGGTCGAAGCCCATAATAGAATACCTTGCCAATTTAGCGCTCCCTTCGCGAGATTCCAACAGGTAAGATTCGCCGTTCTCGCTCTTGTCTTCAGCACTCAAGCTATCGTATAGCAAAGACGGGTTTACAAACGGGATTTGCTCATAGTGTTGAATGATGAACATTGTGCATCATATTTATACGGTGCTGTATATATATATACCTTAGTGTAACAAACTTCCTTTACCAAAGAAACTTGTATTTTTAGTAAAGGTTTTTGCTTGCAAAAAAGTTTTTTGTGAAAAAGAAAAAGTGTGCAAATGGAATTTGAAATATTGCATAAGGACTTAATGGGGAGAATAGGAAAGCTTCGAACACCTCGTGGAGTTGTAGAGACGCCGACGATAATGCCCGTGATAAATCCGAACCTTATGTCACTCAGAGCTGATGAAATGAAGAAATACGGAGCTGAGATGCTCATTACAAATGCGTATATAATTTATAAAAAGCCGATTTTGAGGGAAGAAGCAGTTAAAAACGGCATTCATTCGCTTTTAGGCTGCGAAATGCCAATAATGACCGATTCGGGCTCTTATCAACTCTCGGAGTATAAAGACGTGGAGGTAAGCAACAGCGAAATATTGGAATTTCAGCAGTGTATAGGTTCTGACGTATGTGTGCCTCTGGACATCCCAACAGCACCTTACGTGAAGAGAAAAAGAGCGAAGGATGATTTAGATGAAACACTCAGCAGGATGCGAGAAGCACGAAACATAATTCAAACTGAAAATGGAGTGCTCGCAGGAGTTGTGCAGGGTTCCACCTTTTTAGACTTGCGCAGGGAGAGTGCAAAGGGCGTTGCAGAAATCGGGTTTGACGTGTATGCAATAGGTGGCTTGGTGCCCCTGTTGGAATCCCACCAGTTTGATACGCTGGTGGATATAATCGTGGCGTCGAAAACGAATTTGCCGTTGAAAGCTCCAGTGCATCTCTTTGGCGCTGGTCATCCCATGCTTTTCCCCTTAGCCGTTGCTCTGGGCTGCGACCTCTTCGATTCTGCCGCATACGCATTATATGCAAAAGGGAAGAGATACATGACCGGAGAAGGGACGAGAAAAGTGGATAGTTTGCGGTATCTCCCCTGTTCTTGCCCTGTGTGTTCCAGTTGCAGTGTGGAAGAGGTAAAAGAAAGCGAGGATTTACTGGCATCGCATAATTTATGGGTTACGTTTGAGCAGATGCGAACGGTAAAGCAGAGTATAGCGGAGGGAAGCCTGTGGGAGCTATGCGAGAGGAGATGCAGGGCATATCCCGCTTTGCTGAACGCCTTGAAGCATATAACGGCGTATGCAGAATTGATTGAGAAATATGACCCTGTTACAAAACGCCCGTTCTTTTATCTCGGTGCGACTTCTGCACACAGACCCGAGGTATTGAGATACTCGTACCGGCTGAACAGGTTCAAGTTATCCGGGAACGTGCTGATAACGGCGACAGAAACCAAAAAGTCGAAGTCAAAGTCAAAAGAAGAAGAGCTGGAAAACGAAAATTACGACTTTGACCACCTATTTTTTGTTAAACCCCCGTTTGGACCTTGTCCGGTCGAATTGAAGGAAAGCTACCCGGTGGGGCAGTCAGAAATACCTGCGGAAGTGGATAGTGAAGCTAAGACCGTAGCACTGCAAAATGTATTGAAATTGCTGAAACTAAACAAAGGAAAAGCAAAATTCGTTTTCCTTTATGACGACCGCTCCTGGGAACATCCGTTGATCGCAGAGATAGCGAAGTATGCAGAGGTGAGGAAGAGAAACGTATCTGCACAAAATTCGGTGGATTTGTAATCGGCACTGTCTAAAAATATAGTGATTTATCACCGCGGAGAGCGCAGAGCACGCAGAGTTTTAAGACTGTTTCAATCATTGCTTAGGTTTTCTGGTTATATATAGTATAGCTTCCTTCTATTTAAGACACTGATTTACGCAGATTTATTTTAGTTTAACCGTGTTGATTCTTATCATCTGTGTTAATCTGCGTTAATCTGTGTCTATAATTTATTTTCTGTTTTCTGGTTGAATCATGTTGTTCACCACGGAGACACCGAGAACTTATCAATTGGGATTTTGGTATCTATTTTCTCACTTGTATTCCTCATTCTTTCCTCCTCCGTGTCTCTGCGTCTCTGTGGTTTTTATTTATTTTCTGATGCTTCTGCGTTCTCCGTGTGCTCTGCGGTGAAATTTAAGGATTTAGCAATTTCACTATAAAATTTGACTGTGCCGAAATGGATGGATATTTCTCGTTTTGCTGATTTTTCGGAATCCGATGCGTGTATTGCGTTTCGCTGAACGTCTATACCATAATCAGCCCTTATAGTTCCCGGTTTTGCACGTTTTGGGTCCGTAACCCCAGCCATTTCCCTCGCCGCTGCGATTACGTTCTCCCCTTCCATCACTATTGACACCGTTGGAGCAGAGGACATGTAGGAAACCAGGTCATCGAAAAAGTCCTTCCCGCGATGCTCCTCGTATTGCTTTTCTGCCCGTTCCCTGCTCAGTTTTGCGAGTTTCAACGCCACTATCCTGAATCCGTTCCTCTCAAATCGCCCTAATATTCCCCCAATATGACCTCGCTCCACGCTCTCAGGCTTTATCATCAAAAAGGTTCTTTCTTTTTTCATCATATTACGTTAAGTAAACCTTTTTAATATAACTATTTTTTTTTCTTTTAGCACAGGTTTTCTTTTTTTAAAAAAAAGAAAAAGTGTAATTATGGACTATATAACAATACCAAGGATACTAATTGCAGGAGACAGAAGTTCCGCAGGTAAGACCACTATCTGTACTGGACTGCTGGGCGCTTTACGAGCACAAGGGCTCAACGTTCAGGGGTTCAAGGTGGGACTTGATTATATAGACCCGGGATTTCATACGTTGGTTTCTGGCAGACCGTCAAGGAATCTGGATGGTTTTTTGATGTCGCCGGATGTAATAAAGGAGATATTTATAAGAGGCTGCGAAGGCGCAGATATTGCCGTAATAGAAGGTGTGAGAGGGCTTTACGAAGGTCTGAATTATTACGATGACGTGGGAAGCACTGCGCAGATAGCAAAGATTCTGCACTGCCCGGTTATACTTGTGATTGATGCAGGCAGCATCACGAGAAGCGTCGCTGCGATTGTTAACGGCTACAAAACATTTGACCCCGAAGTGCAGCTTTCTGGCGTTATATTAAACAATATCGGGAGTGAACGGCATGGAGAGAAGGCGGAACTTGCAGTGGAGAAGTACACGGGTCTAAAAGTTATTGGTAAGGTTCCGCGTAAAAGCGGACTGAAAATTTCTATGCGTCATCTTGGCTTGATTACTGCCACGGAATGTAGAAAAGGGTGGAATGAATACAACGGCGTTTTAGACAGGATAACGAAATCAGTAAAGGAAGGAATAGACATAAAAATGCTTTTGGCTGTGGCAAATGCCGCACTCGCTATTGATGTGCCGAAGGCAAGGATATTTACAGAACAGGTTGAAAAACGCGTCAGAATTGCTGTCGCTTTTGACGAGGCGTTCAATTTTTACTATCAAGACACACTGGATTTGCTTTCTTTAAAAGGTGCAGAACTCGTGTATTTCAGCCTGATAAGGGATAAGAATCTTCCGGAAGCGGTAGATGCGGTTTATATCGGCGGTGGTTTTCCTGAGATTTATGCGGCTGAACTTTCAGCGAATCTCTCAATGCGGAAGGAAATCAAAGACTTTTACGATGGATACGGGGTTATATATGCCGAATGCGGTGGATTGATGTATTTAATGAAACAACTCGAATATACGCCCTTACAGGGTTTACGTGGTCGCAGGGCCGTGCCGCACAAGGATGAGGGCGGCAGTTTTGAGATGTGCGGTGTAATAAAGGGGTCGGTGAAATTTGAGGAGAAGCGAGTCGTGAACTATGTGCAGGGAGAATTGAGGCGGGATTGCATAATAGGTAAGAGAGGCAGCAGGTTTAAAGGGCATGAATTCCATCATTCTGAGATAATACTCGAAGACCCGGCAAACGTTGTTTTTGCTTATAAAATGCTGAGAGGTGAAGGCATAAAAGATGGAATGGATGGCATAATATCAAAGAACTGCCTTGCTTCTTTTGCTCATCTGCATGCCGCTTCTTATACCGGATTTGCCGAAAATTTTGTTCGGAGTGCAGGCGCAACAAGAAGAAAGAGTTTTTAGCCATTTTATAACCACAGATTACGCAGATTTTCACACAAACTTTCTTTCACAAAGAAAGTAAGTATTTCATTATTTTTAGTGATTATCTTAAAGAGAGATGGGTGAAGTGGAAGCGAAAGCGGGGAGCGGAGTGGCTATGAGGAAACATGGGCTATGCCAGTAGTTGTGATAGATGAGGAGAAGGAAAAAGCACTCAAAATAGGGTATATGACGCATTCTGCTAAACTTTTTGGGGCACCACAAAAATGAAATGGCGTAAACCGAAAAGCTTTTTATACCCTATGATAAATAGTAGTAAGAGTAAGCCACATGCTCCTGTACTTGAGTTAAGCGCAGGCACTTAAGTACAGGCCTCGTACTTAAGTACGGGGTATAGTGACTTTCTTTGGTAATTTGAAAAAATAAATGAACAGAATTGGAATAAAAAGGGCTTTAGTAGTAAGTATATTGGGCTATATTCTAATTTCATGGTATCTACTAAAGTTTGTGGAACCACCAGTAAGTGCGGGACTAATAATAGCTATCTTCACACCTTTTTTTGCGGTGTTTGCAGGAGGTGTGAATAAGATGGTTGATATTTTGTTTGAAAATATGGAAAAAAATAGACGTAATCGAATTTCTCTAAGGTGTAAGTTGGAGGAGATTATAAAATATTCATTCAACCATGATGTTCCGTCTCCTTTGATTGATAACAGTATCAAACTAATCAACCACCCAAAGTACCCACCTGAAATAGAGCAAAAGATTGCAGAATATAACAAGAAAGCGGAGGACTTAATAGACCTTTTCATAGGTTGTGGGTATTTCGTTAAGGATATGGTAATAAAAAACTCATTAATGTACTTACATGACATTGATGTGCTGTTTGACAAGGAGAAGAAGGTTATACTATGGGAGTTAGGTAAATCAGACAGAGGGCAAAGACTCAGCGAGCTATTAGCACATGTATTGAAAGACAGGATAATCAGAGGGGATGAGATTAATAAATCTGTCTTTGAGAATATTGATTCTACACTTTATGATAAAGTCGTACAAAATTCGAGTCCCCAAGCGTTTAAGAGTTTTTTAGACCATTTGAATGACGATATAACCCTCCAGAGGAAATATGGTTGTCTGAAGTTGCTTCCATTAGCTCACGAAGAAGCTAAAAAGCTTGCAGAAGACCTTAGTAGTGATGCATATGTGCAAGGATAAGGGGTAAAAATGAGATTTGAAACAAAAAAGGCAATTGCAGGATTTGTTATGCTACTGCTTACCTTTTGGACATCTATATGTTTCATCCTAGGAATGGCAGCCGTATTTTCTGCCAAACCCACATTGAATTATGATTATATTTTTATGTCGCTTATGACAGGAATACTTAGCGGGCTTTTGGCGATCCTTATCTATATCTTTTTGAAAATGGAGGTGGAATGATGCGACAAAGCGGATGCCTCGGATTTCAATCCGGTGTGGAGCGGCTGGGGCTTTTATAATAATACCAACTAATAAAAAAATAATCATCTGAAAAATGAAAGGGACAATTATAGCAGTAATTTTACTAATTAGTATGGGTTTAGTTCTTGGATTTTTCTACCAGCAACTACATCCATCGTTAGGTGAATCCAGAACGGTTGATGGTATTCAATTTACAGTCTATAATTATGCAATTAATGAAAGCTTTTTTGGTCATTATACTCATTATTATCTATACAATGAAAAGTGTCTTGTAATATTTGTGGAGGCAAAAAATGTTGGAGAAACTGCGTGTTACCATCCGGATAGTTCTTCTGATATAGTTTTAAAATACAAAGGCGAAAGCATTAAGCCAGAACAATTTAGGTATGCATATAAACCTAAACCCAGTGGCATGTATACCTATGACATATATTATAATATAACAAGAGCTGGTTGGTTATGCTATATAGTTCCAAAAAACATGGATATAAATGATGCATATATCCTTGTTGATTTCCCTTTTCCACATTTTAATAGAAAATGGAGTTTGCATAACGAGTTTGATTCGCATACATTAGATACTGATGGAGACAGAGTAATAGATTGTGCAGAAATATATTATGGAACTGATCCGGATAAAGAAGATACAGATGATGATGGACTAACGGATTATATGGAGGTCTATTACTATCGTACGATATATAGGCTTAGCAGAATAACCGATCCCCTTAATCCAGATAGTGACGGAGATGGTTTACTTGATGGAGATGAGTTTTTGGAGTATAATACTGAGCCTGACAAGTGGGATACAGGTGGGGATGGACTGAGTGATGGAGATGAGGTCAATACCTTCCTGACAAGTCCACATAGAAAGGACACAGACAGTGATGGACTAACAGATTATGAAGAAATCTACACAAATGGAACAGACCCTAATGACTCCGATAGTGATGGTGGGGCGGAATCAAAGATTTATAAAAATGGATGTGATAATAACTTAGCCTTTTATAGAGGTAGTAGCACAATAGCTAAATTAGGTGATTAAATTGGAAAAATTGGAAAAAGATAGAATATTTGTAATAAGAGGAAACTGGGAATCAAGAGAAGAGGTTATTAGGGATATGAAAAAGTTGGGAATAACACTCAAATGTTTCCCTGTATCCAGAAGACCTAAAAAGGGTGGGGAAGTTGGACCGGGACTGGAGATTAGTTTTAAACCTGCTGAGGGCGAAAAAGCATCTGCTTTTAGAGCTGAAACTAAAAAGAAGGCCATAGAATGGCTTGGGTTAAGAACCGAAGAAGACTGTGAAAGAGTTAACAGAGAGTTGGAAAACTAACTATCTACTTTAAAATAATGGATAATAATCTATATCTGTTACACGCATATTGGAAGCGGAAGGAGTAACATAAAAACCGAAGGAAAATGGAAAAATGAGGCAAGAGTCTAAAATCAAATTTACAATTTTAGGAATAGTTATGATGCTTAGCTTTCCTATAGTATGGGCGGTCTCTTTTGGTCTAACTCTTGTCTCCCTTATGTTTTATGAACTCTTTGTTGTTATGATAGGATTTCTCATAGTATCTATATTCTATAGCGTTTGTTTAGCTCAAGGGCTTCTTTTTCTTAATATGGGACTCATTGAAACTATAGAGCAGCTTATACTATCTCACTTTTATTCTTTCTTATCTTTCTCTATGTTTAAATGGGATATACTTCTCATTAACGGAATATTATTTATGTTGGGAGCATTAGTTGAGAGAAAATACATTAGAGGAAAAAAGGAGGGAGAGGTAACATGGAAGGATGTTTTACCTCCTTTACTCTTTATCATTGCTCTCTATCCTCTATCATTCATGCTTTTGTTTTGGTAATCCCCAAGATCCGGACCTGAAGAGAGAGGACATAGAAGAGGAGATAGAGTACGCTTCGGGAGTCGTTAAGGGTGAAGAAGTTATTGACCAATGATGCAAATCAAAATCCCATTTGATGCCGATGATGTGATAAGAATCCATGACGACATAATCGAAAATGCAGGTGGTATGTTCGGGGTTCTGACTAGAGGTTCGATAGAATTCACGATCAAGCGGATAAAAGGCGAGGTGGTAAGGGAAGATATAGATTTATTTAAGGTTGCATCAATCATTTTAAGGGATTTCGTTCAAGGTCATCCTTTTGTAGATGGAAACAAGAGGATTGCCTTTGAGCTGGTTGATATATTATTAAGGGAAAATGGACATAAATTTAATGTAGGAAAGGATGAAATAATTAAGTTCCTATTAAGTTTGGCAAAAAGCGAAATCAAGCTGAAGGAGGTAGAAGAATGGATAAAGAAAAACGTGAAATCGAAATAAAGCACACGAAGGACAAGAAACTGAGGAAATTGTTAAAAGAGTCAATGGAAGAAAATATTGAGTTATTGAAGGAATTGGCGAAATATTAATCCGCTTCGCGGAGGATGCCCTCGAATTTCATTCGGGTGTGGCATGGTTGGGGCTTTTTTTTTT
>Ga0209986_10003655_pt1 | contig 13393 bp, 21 predicted proteins | sample BlataG_FD_183168 | JGI IMG/M metagenome (GOLD analysis project Ga0209986, IMG submission 183168) | Deep subsurface microbial communities from Black Sea to uncover new lineages of life (NeLLi) - Black_00105 metaG (SPAdes) (version 2) | ecosystem: Environmental > Aquatic > Marine > Oceanic >...
CTAACTTTATCCAATATGACAACTTAACTGAAGCAATTTGCATTGGTTGGGTCCAGGATGCAATGGGCACAGAAGGTGTTAGTTCCTTGGAATCAGGACTTACAAGTAACCTGAATGAACAAGAAACACCCACTCATGCAGCAGGTGTGCCTTGGTAAATTGTTACGGTAATTATTATTGTAAACAACAGAAATAACTGATATATTGTTTACGAGGTAATTATTTACTATGGCCTGCAAAAAATCTGAACTGGTAGAAGCAATTAATTCTTTTGCTTCAGCACGTACTACCGGAGATCGTCAACTTGTTGAATTTTCTGCACAGCGTGTTGGTCAATTGGTTGAAACGCTTGAGTACGCTCCGGAAGAAAACATTTCCACTGAAAGAGAAACCAGTGACAATCAACCTGAGTAAAGCAGCCAAATGGTATAAGGAAGAATCACATCAGCTGGCCGCCTGGAATTGGTTAGAAAGCCAACTTTCAGATGACCAGCTTGATGAATTCGCCACCATGTATCGTGCGGGTCCGGCTAATCCTCCTGGTCGGATCATTACTCCAGATGTCATGCAACAACTTACTGGTTATCCCGCCAGTAAGTTTGATGAAACTTTTTGTGGTGACTTCAATAAACTATTGATGACCACAAAGTTTGATGAGCACCCAGGTTGTGTTGCCATGCTCACTGCAAACCTCATGCATGAAACTGGTAACTTCAAGTGGATGAAAGAAATTGCAGATGGTACAGCCTATAACAATCGTGCTGATTTGGGCAACGGTCCTTACGATGGACCCAAGTACAAGGGTGCAGGTGTACTAATGCTGACTGGCAAGTACAACTACACGCGCCTGGCTGCTGAAATGCAAGATCCACTCATCGTAGAACGTGGTTGTGATTACGTTGCTGATCACTATCCATTTCGTTCTGCTTTAACTTGGATCAAAGATAACGACTTGCTATATGTCTGCCTTAGCAAAGGATTTGACGAGTGCTGTTACCGAATTAATGGTGGGTGGAATGGATATGAAGACCGACTTGAAAAGTACAAAATCTGCAAAAAAGTCTTCAACATCATCTGAAGGTGCTTTGATTGCAATATTATTCCTCAGTTCCTGGGGAATTTGTGCTTCAATATTACTATTAGTTGCCATGCACCAATGATTATTTCTTATGCAGCCAATGAAAAGCTGATGGAATTAGTTGAAGATACAATCGAATACTTTTGTGACCAAGAGATTGTATCAGGACAAACTGCATGGACTGCTGTTAGTGCTTTAGCAGAAGCTAAATTAGCGCAGATTAATTATGAAAACAAATAAGCCTATCCGTGTCAACATTTGCTGGGAACTTGGTGAAGAACGCCATTGCAAAACGATGACAAAGGATGAGGCTTATGCTACTAGGAAACACGTAGAAGATAACGGCGGTGTTGTCTTCTGGTTCCAACCACTGGAAGATTAATCGTCCCAACCAGTCTCTTCTTTGTATTTACGAATCGCTTCGTCAATACGATGACTAGTTAATGCCATATTTTTACGACGTGTTAACTCGTCTTTGATTCGTTGTTTGTCACTCCGTAACGACCACTGTGTAATAAACTCAGCATCATCAGGAGTGATACCTTTCACTTTTTTACAGAAGGCTTCAGATTAAGCACTGCTTTAAGAATTAACTGAATGACGCTATTCTCTTTCAGCGGAGATAAACCGATGATCTCTGAAAGCGCACCGATAACAATCCAGGTGATTGGGTTAGCTAAGATATCGTGCATGGTTAGTAGGGATGCAACACTTACATTCTAAGTGCATATTTCTTCATACAAATCTTTAGAAAAAACTTTTTGTTCTGGTTTGCGGAGGAAGAATCCTTTGACTTCAGGTAGTGTTTCCCAAGGTTCTTTCTCACGTTGTAATAACCATTTAGAGTAAACACGGTATTGTTTATCTGGTACACAAGATTCACAACGAAATGTTAAAGCGTCACCAGGCTTTAATTCAGCATATAATTTACGAGTGGCTCTGATAATACGAGCGAATACTCCTGGTCCTAAAGTCCCTGTCATCTTTTTTCTTAACTGTTTTGAACGTTTATTCTTTCTTTCTTTTTCCCAATCGTTTAATTGTCTATGAGATTTAGATACGGCTGAAGAAATATTCCACAAGCATCTGCCGTTTACAACATACTTTACCATTAGACGCACTTTTAATATTTGACCGTCTGGCAAATATTCAGTGATTACTTTTGTTTTTTTCTTCATAAATCAAAGATTTCGTCATCAGTAGGAATAAACGGTTGCGCGGAAGCACTTTCTGTTTTTGTTTCCCAGAAGTATTCTTCTGATTCACCAAGCCTCCCCCACTTTGCATTGGGACTTTCTACCTGGAAATATCGAGTGGAAACGAGGAAGTCGGGGGTCTTAATATCTTCTGGGGACAGAGAAGGATCACTAAGACGGCATCGGTTGTTTGGATAGGCTGCAATTTGACCATTTGGCAGCGCGATAATGTTAAAGGACTTATGTTCGTCTGGCGTCTCTGCGAAAGAGATATCAGTCCGAGAGCGGTCCCCATTAAAACTGTCAATAGTAAACAGATATTCCCCAGCAATAGAACCGTGGGTTTTGGTTCTGATTTCCCAGCCCATCGTGTAGACAAGATTTTTTTCCAAAGTGGTGATGTCATGGCTAAAACAATTCCAGAACTGAAGCTCTTCTAAAGGTAGGTCTGGGACGGGAGGTTGGCATTTATGAGGAGAATCCGAATCCCAGAGTAGGAGCGCCGAGATCGGGAGTTTATCGAACATGGCTCCATACTCAGGTAAAAACACCTCCCAATAAAACACGCGGCCAGGAAGAGACTTAATACTAACTGTGTAGCCAAGCGTATATTCACCATGACCATCTCTTAAATCACGAAGGTATTCTTTTCTTACCCAGACCTTTAACGGTGGTACATTCGTGATTAAAGTAGACACCGATCAGACATCATATTGCTTACATTCTGCCATCCATGGCAAGTCTTTGCAATACTTTTTGAACTCTTCGGTCGGATTATTTTTCTTTTTTTCAATTGATCCGTTCCAATATTGTTCGATCATATCGTCAGAGCTGCCGCTCACCAATGGTTTTTTGATCATTAGAAAAGTGTCTTCTTTAATTATAATAGTATTACCTGAATGCGCGGGAAGCCTCGGCCTTTAGGCCGGGGAGAAGTCAACGTCGGTTCAATAAAGGAACAAATATATCGGGAAGCGCATCATTAGGACGGTGATCTCTTTGCCATGCGGTCTGCCATTCGCTAAGGGAATGATCATGAAAACTATCCAAATAACCTGGATTAAACTCACCAAGCAGTAAGTCTTCCGGAAAATCTTGACCAGCTGGAAGGGTAGTAATAAGCCAGGATGCAGGTGCTTGTACTTCTACTGTAAAAGGATTATTAACCTGTGCAATGATATTTGTGTAAGCATTGGAACTTGGAGGAATTGTAATATTTTCATCAACAGGAGAAGTGATTTCAAAGCTTGTTGGAATATCTAAACTGTTTTCAAGACCAACATCAACAACGTTTATATCTTCACACAAGATAAAGACTTCATCGTCTTGTGGCTCAATTACTAAACCAACCTCATAGTCAAGCGGTTCGTTTCTCGTAGAAGATATACAAATTAAATACTTACCCTGATTTAAAGGGTAATACATATCATTTCCTTTATCGATACGACTTGCATTGAACGTATTGTATAAATCTGAGTTTGCTGCACTTACACCACCAAAAAAAGGGTAGTAATTAAAAGTATTATTTGGATTTAATCGTGCCCCAAAGGCTTTTAAAGCAGCCTCTTCGTCAGCTGTTTTTACTCTATATTGACGAGCGTTAAAGACATTGGCACCTAAAAACTGAACCTGTTCAACAGGAGGATCCTCCTGTTGAAATATCATGCGACCTTCTTTAGGGATTCTATTCTGATCGTAAGCAGAGACTTGAATATATTTAGGATGCGGTGGTCCTTTTGTGAGGATAATCCACGCAGGAACTTTTAACTCAACTTGAAACCAGGCATTGTATCCACCTCCTCCGAAGCCTCCATTTGAAGCCGAAGAAGTATCGGCACGTCCGACAACACGATGCTTCTGAGTAAAGTTACCTTTAAGAAGGCGAAGACTTAATTGATCAAATTCCCCTAAAAACGTAGGGTTAAATTGATTTCTGTTAGAAGTCGCTGCCCTCCCTCGCCTAGACATTATATGTAGTTTGCATTTTCTTTATTTTAGTCGAAGGTATCTTTCGTTCTGTCAGGCACGATAGTTGGATGTAGTATGCGTGTTTTAATATGTTTCGCAGTAAATTCATCCACTCTCCCTGCTTTTTCAAGATTATTGAAATGATTGATTTTGGCCCAATCAAAGTCAATTTCTAACGGATGTATTGTCTTGGGCGGCACCTCATGATTGAAGTGAGTTTTAAGATGGCGAGGATTCACACATTTTAGATTATTGCATAGTTTTGTATTGCGTTGAACATATAACTTACCCGTGTCTCCCCATGCAATGTGATACATGACCTTCATGGCTGTCATATTATCTGCCCGTTTCTTAGAATTTAAAGAACGATAAGAAGGGAAGACGTGTCGGAACTCCTCATACTCATATTCCCAACACTCGTTTGAGCCTTTAATATTTACAAAATCTAAAAAACGTTTAACATTTATTTTATAATTTTTATCTAGGTAGTTCAAATCAAACCCGCAGACGTTTTGAGAAATTTTATGGGCGCAGTGATAGCACCATTCCTTAGATTTATTTCTAATCGTGTGCCCATGTACGCAAGGATAGCCGTGATAGAAATTAATTTCATCAAGCTTTTCATCGGTGTACTCGTTAATTAAAGGTATGTGAGGAAGAATAATAGTTGCCATCAGAATCAATAGATCTTACGTTCACTGCGAGGAATAAGATGTAAGTTTTCTCTGTTATCTTTCTTGTAATTAAACGGCTCATGGATAACATCATATAAGCCAGGATCTTCATTATTTCTTAAAAAATACACTAGGCGATGAGCACTGTATTGTCCTCCTAACACCCTGACTAGATAGTATCTTTTATGCTTAACCCAGGTTCCAGCCATGGATCCCTCAAGCCTTTTCCCCCGAGTCGTGGCCCACTCTAAACCACTAGGATATTTATCTGAAAGTCTTACGTGTTTCTGCAAAACAGAGGTAGTGAAGGGAAAAGAAGTGGATTTAGACAAAGCGTTGACAGTGTGAATTGATTTTAACCCTGGAACAGTAAAGATCAATCTTTGTTTAAAACAGGCCCCCTTAAGGTATCACGGGAGCCAGGGGTCTGCACCTCAGTCCAAAGCTTCTTCAAAGATTTCTTCGAATTGAGGAGCGATATTATCCCATTGGTACATAGGATCCGTAGCCCTTTCATAGCAGGCATCCGCCACAGTATCGAGGAGTTCTCGATCATCGTAGAACTCACCGAGGATACGGCTCAGATCTTTTGCTGATGGGATAGGCATCCGACGACAGTAATTCGTGTCTACATCGACGAACTGTGTCTCAATCAGAGGGCAAGCACCTTCATAAATTTCTTTTAGCGATGTGTGATCAGGCACGACCTGAGCACGACGACAGGCACCATGTTCATGGTTCACAAGACCGTGACCTTCACCCTTGCAGGTATTGACTCCCACATCGGCTGCTCCGTAAATAACATTCAGCATTTCAACTTCAACGTTAGGCGGATGAGGACTTTGCGTTGTCATGATGATCCTACCATTGGGGTCAAGGTCACGCTTCCGCATTTCCTGTCCGAACAGGGACATCACATCCCAACCCTGGTCCTTTAGGCCCATATGCAGATAGAGCTTCGTGTCTGGACGATCAACAGCGAAGCGAGCAAAGGCTTCGATTGTTACGTCAATGCGTTTCCGAGCTTGGTTGCGGTTGCCATTGAAGACAATGAAGATGTCAGGATCTAAACCGAGACGGCGACGGCATTCTTTCTTATCTGTTGGATAGAACTGACCAGCAGTGATTCCATGAGGAATAACAGCAACCTCCTTTTTATACCCTGCATTAATCAGTTCTTGAGCGCCGAACTCTGTATAGATAACAAGCTTGTCCCATTCAGGACTACGATCCAGCAGGCCACCCGCCCACTCATAAGAATCCATGGGGCAGTAAGCGACGAACTTGAAGTTGCCCTCTTTGTGTTCTTTGGCGATCTGATCGTAAAGCTGGTTGACGATCCAGATATCGTTGTTCACAAACACGATATCCGGCTTTTCAGCTTTCACAACTTCAGCGATGCGCTGCACACCAAAGGGTTCCGTCTGAAACCTGTTGGATGAAGGATACATTTTGAACTCTTTCTGGAGTTCACAGGCATCTCCCCACCAGTTATTGGCCAGGATTACAATCTCAAACTTATCTTTCAAACGATGAACAAGATTTTCAGTGACACGTGCAAAGCCGGTCTTTGCAACAGCATCACCTGACCATAAAATTTTGGGGCGTTTATTCACAGTTGTAAGTATTGCTAGCGAAAGTGTACCCTATTTTTCGTAGAAATTTTTATACTTATCTGGGTCATTCATGTAGTCAATAACAGAAGGCAAAGCTTGGATGTTGGCTTTTGTTGATTCGTTGTTGCGTAACTTCAGTCCCGTCATGCCCTTTTTCTTTTCTACTACATCTTCTTTGATGGGTAGCTCGTTCGTCTCGCAGATCTCAATCAACGTTGACTTGAAGTTTGAGAATGTCACTGGCTTGTTACCAACTCCTTCGGTGTATTCAAGGTAACTGGGGTACAGGTGGGTCTCGCAATCAGCGTAAACGTGCCGACTTCCCTCGTTAAAGGGCACCTTTCGCTTTCTACCAAAAGCAGTGAACTCCCCTGGTGCAAAAACAACGTGCTCATGGAGCCAATCGTGAACTGGACTTACCCTCCGATCACGTTCCGATGCTTCAGCTTTGTAAGATTTAACATATTCTTTAGGTTTGCAAAGGTAGTTCACCATTTCTTCATCGCTCATGCTGAGCAACCAATTAGTTAATCCCGGCAGTTCTGGGGCAAACTTTCCTTGTGGAGTACCATCTTTAGTAAAGTCAATAAGGACTTGACCTTTCGCGGTCCTACCTTTATATACGCGGTTAAAATAAAGCGTAATCCTTCGTCTCTGAAGTCCAGTTGTTTTGTCATTGCTTTGAATCTCCGAGTTAGCGGTGATGATCACCATTCCTTTGTACTGATAACTGGTGGTAGACGCTTTGTATTTGACTTCACCGCGTAACATATCGTCACCAGTGAGAGCTTTCAAAGTGTTAGCAGTACCACCCCACTTATCCTGGTCTGGTAAGAGGATTAACTTCTTACCAACAAAGTTAGTCAACTCAAACTTATTTGATTCCATCTCGCGGAAATGGGTTGACGCAGTGTTATCGCGTCCAACTAATGCCACACAAAGGTTGGCAAAGGAAGACTTACCTGTTCGTCCGTAACCCACTAATTCCAGGAACATCTGCACGTAATTCGCCTGGAGCAGAACGGCCCTCATGTAAGCACGTAGTAGCTGCACACGATCTTCATGGTCATGCTGCGTCCAGGCCAGCCACTCTTTGATCTGCGGACAGTCAGCATCAACGATATATGGGTAAGGCTGCTGATGAATGATGTAAAGAGCCCGGCACTCGTTTACGGTCGGCCCGTTGATTTCATTGAACTCCATGGTGGAGAGTTTCAATAAACCGTTGGTAAAGAGAAGGTAATCATCACCCTCGTACCATTCATCGTGGCTTAACTTTTCAGACAAGGTCAGCTTCAAATCATCAAGCATTTTCCTAGTCCAGCTTTTAATGATTCCTTCGCTCACCATTACATTTAGCGTATCGATTAAATCATTACCGAATTCTCGAATGTCGTATGACTTCCAATACCCACTTGGCTGGAACTTACGGAAGACGCCACTAGCAGTGCAGTATTTTAGGTTGCCATTGTACTGAATGAGTGTGTACTCCAGTAACTCATTGAAAGTTGTTTGAGATAAATTGCGCTGCCGTTTACGAGGAGCGGGTTCAGAAACAGGCAGCTCAGGCTCACGCTTAGGAAGTTCTTCTTCCCAGACATATGTGTCGTCAATTGTCTCTTCCATCTCAGCAACTTTCTTTGCCGCTGCTTCAACTTCCGCATCGTCTATTGGCATTACCTTGTACTCTTGTGGAATGGTAAAGCCATACTTTTTTGCGTCTTCAATTAACGAGCCGAGCGTCCGTCCCTCCTTGCGATCAAAAGTTTTCCACTTTCTTTCACATTCCCCTTCCTTAAACTTTGCACTTTGCCTGGACCATTCGATCCAGATATCTAAGCAACTGTCATCAACAGCATGAAGTGCCTGACCAACTGCAATCCAGCGTTCATAGTCTTCATAGTGCTCTTCATCCAGCTTCATGACAGCTTGTTTAGCCACGCGGATATCACGATCTAATGTGATCTCACTATTGATGGCGAAGCTTGTCCCTACATATCGCTGCCTCTCCTGATGAGGCTTTGACATCTTTCCATTCTTTGCTGCGATGTGAGCAATGATCCAGTCTGGCAACTCAGGTAGATCTTTTACATGCTCAAAACCTTCACCTTCAAGTGTCTTATATCCTGCAGTGCTGGGATGCTTACCCATGATTACACCCTGGGTCTTCTTCCAGAGAATCTCTAATTTTTCTTTGCCCTCACTAAGCCACGTGTATTTATTGCGAATGAAGACATCAAATTTATCCCTGGCTACTTTATATAATTTCCTTACCCTTCCCTCGCGTCCGCTAGTCACAGCAAGGGTTTTGGGCAGTGCAGCTTCAAAACTTGCACCACACATCTCTTCGATGAGATCTTTTACACTTGGCCCATCCACATCAACCCATACTAATCCGTAGGGCTCGTTACCAACTGGACCTGATAACAGACCTACAGCTTTCATACGATTGCTGTAAAGATGTTCAGCAATCTCTCCAACACTTAAAGGATTCTTCTGCCAACCAACTAGGTATGGGTTTTTATTCTCACCAATCGGTGTCAGTGGCCAGGAGCTAGGGATGAGATCCAGACGAATTTCACCCTGCTTTAATTTTGTTTCCTCCATCAGTTCACGCTCTCGATGAGTTGTAGCTTAACTTCTTTGCTGGTATTTTTGTCATCCAAAATCAAAGATAAAGCATGAAGATGCATAGGAGTCGGAACAAGGATGGTATCACCGGGAACAGCATTCTCCACTGTTGAAATCATGGCACGCGAAAATTGCCCAATGTGAATTGAGTGTTTCATCTTGAATTTTGCCCCGATATGTTCTTATCCTAAGACGGGTAATCCGGCTCTCAAGATAAAGGTTACGGGTTTTCCTTGTGTGGCTCTATAAATGTACCCTGTTATCCGTACCTTGGCAGCCGACAAAGCTACTCTTGCTCAAGATTTGCTTCGGAATTTTGTTAACCTGTGCCTTAGATCATCGACAAAATTTAAGAAGCCAGTCCAGAGGCACAGCAGGAAGGTTGAGACGAGGAATCGGAAACACTCCATTCTTTTCTTGACTCTTCAAGATACAGAATAGCGTCACTCAATGTTGTAATTGAATCACGTGCATGGCCGAGCATAGTATTGCAGTGATGGCACAATAGTCCTCGAATTTGTTTGGAATCATGGCAGTGATCGACTACAAAAAATTTGTGCCTAGAGCCAGGTGTATTGGTACCACAGATTTTACAAACTCCTTCTTGAAGTTTAAGCATGTTTTCATAATCCTCATGCGTAATTCCGTATCTGTTTTTTAGATTCTGACACCGTTTAGTAAGCGTCATAATCAGTAGGGCCTTGTTCTTCGAGCTGATTGTAATACTCCTGTACGATTTTTTTCCAGTCATCGTGAAGCATATCGAGAAAACGTCTAGAGATCTTGAACACCTGACATCTTTCAGGAGTGCTAACAAGAATTGCAGCCTGATCTACCTTGATATCTAATGTCTGCTGCAGGCCAAGATCGTAGGCTGCTAGTTGTTTTAATGTTTTCTTAAATTTAATATTCCCAGTGAATAAGTCCCGCCACTCTTGAGAACCTTTTTCAGCATCTTTGGGAAAATAACGAGAGTATGGTTTAACGGAGGTCTTCAAGTCGGCCAACGTCAACTTGCCTTTGACATAGGCCACAATATCTGGTGCTCCGACCCAGGCCCTTCCTTCATCTGCTGCCCACACCCTAGCGATACCATCACCGCCGATAGTAAACTTGTACTCATCCTTGAGGGGATTCTCAGCCCAGAGTACTTCTCCGAATTGATCAAGAACTGAGGGCATCCCATCCCAGAAATCCTTGTACTCATCAGGGATCTCAGGATTCTTTTCTCCATCTGCGAGGTAATGCTCCATCTTTGAATGGATGAAAGTGCCACGCTCAGCAGCTTCTTCTTTCTTGCCTGGATTCTTCTTACCCCATGCCAGAAGTTTCTTTTTCGATGCTTCGGACGCAGTTTCTGATAAAACTGTTGTCACAGACGGAGCGTAGCCAGTACCCAGCGGGACTTTGTAATGTCTTTTCCCATTAATAACAACGCGACAGTCACCTTCGTTTGCTTCTTTAAGCCTATTCTTGTCCCAGACTTTTTCTGAAGCAGTCATTTTGATGCTTTCTATATATCATTAACGTATCATTAAAACGCTTAAATTAGAACAAATGGAGCTTTGTCGGTTTTTCCCACCTTACTGATAAGATTTAGCTGGCTAGAGTGAGATCGAACAAACAAATTTTCAATGGCACTTCCAGAGCAAGTCAAACTTTCAGTCAATGCAGCCAACGAATCCATGAGGGATGCCTTGGCTTTCACTGCACGTCGTGAGAATCCAATTCTTATCAGTGCCATCACAGATATCATCGCCAAGATTGAGTCTCTCCACTACATGGACATCATTGCCGATGACTTTGCCGAACATTTAATGAAGTTTGAAAATGGTCAATCCAAAAAAGGCTGAGGAAGACGCTCTCAGGTTCGCAAAATTCTTTAAGGATCTGGAGAAATGGATGCCAGAACCTGATCCCGACTGGAAAGAAAAGGCTAAAGTATCTAAGTACGAAGCACTTTACCAGGCTCGGATCAATGGCGATCAACGTGACGGAGAATGATGACGGCTCAATTACTATTGAGTGGGACGAGCATGATGACTATGAAAAGATGTACAACGACTGGAGCGAGAATGACTTCATCACTGCCTTGACTTCTGGAATTTTAGCAGTTGCTCAGAATACTGGTTATGATGTATCGGGCAATACAGTCCCAGGAGTAATAGTCGGATCTCCTGAAACCTCAGAACAAAGTGTTACTGAAACGAGCGGTTTAACGGAAGAAAAAAAGGAGGGTTAATCCCTCCTTTTTAGCGAAGTGAAGCTTTGACCATCCAGCTTGCTTTGAACAGTTCACCGATTAACTCAGATAGATAGTTCTCCACATCGGGAGCATCACACTTGATTGCAGCTTGTCTTGTTTTTTTAAGACTCATTGCAAAAGTTTCTAAGTTCGTATAATAGGTTACAAGCATCGAACTGGCTTCATATGAACCAACATGCTCTACATCTTTTGAAGCGGATCCAAGACCTTTCCCACACATCGGCATCAGATAATCCATCGAGCGCACAAGTTCACCAAGGCGATCGAATTGTTCAGTATGCTCTTCGTACTGCTTTTTCAGAAACTTATGGACACCTAGAAAATTCCCTGCTTCGTAATTGAAATGGATCAGATGAGCCTGGAGCCGCAGTTGATCACACGTTGAAGCTGCCTTGATCAGGTCAGCAATAAGCTTTGTTACCTTATCGTCTTTTTTGTACTTAGGCTGTGGCCCTGAAGTTTTATCCTCCACAACTTCTAATACAGGTGGCTTGGGATCAAAAGGATCGGGGATGTTCACAGTTTTTAATGCTCTATGTGACCTTCATTTTAGAGTAAATACTACTTTATGAGATGACATTTGGCACAATGACTGCAACAGTGTTAGCGTTACTAACAGGAGTTAGTTTAACCAATGGATCAAAAAGAAATTGATAACTGGAAGAAAATTAAAGAACACTTTGATTCTCTTCCAGAACACAAACGTGACAACATGTTCTATAAAAGAGCAGTCGCTATTGTTAATAAACAGCCAGACCCTTTGGAAAAAGAATCACTCTTTGGACAGTGAAAGTAACGCAGCGATATAGCTGAGAATTCCCGCTGTAATCGCAGTGGCAATTGCTTCACTCATTTCTCCACCGAAGTGAGAGGGATGAGTCTGCCAATCAACTATCGTCACAATACCCACTAGCAACGCTGACTGCATGAAGGGCTTGTAGACCTTCAAGAGAGGGACCAACACAAGATAGGTTAGTGCTGATGCGACACTTACCTTCAACGCGATTAATACATGGTTCAGTGTCACCAAGTTTAAAGATCCCTGGACCATGAACACAACGCAGCTGGTCCACGTTGTGATTAGTTTTTGTTGAAAGTCTTTTGACGTTGGTAGTTTATTTTTCACCTTTGTCATTCGTTGTCTGTATGCTTGGCCATAGACGATGCACGAAGGGTTGCATTAATGCGATCAAACAACTCCTGTTGATCTGTTTCAGAGAAACGCTGTACGCCAGTGTGGCTTAGTTTCACATCATTTCGAACCCAAGTTTCTAAACCCATGTCGTTTGCACGTTTACAGAAGGCATAGTCTTCTGTTAGGTAAAGATTATCTTGATCTTTATTAATAATTGGCTGGAATAAATCAGTATACCTACCAGTCCAATACCTGAAATCTAATTCTTCTTTATAGTGATCAAGCATCTTTGCAATGGTTTCTCGCTTGACCATCATGAAACCGTTAGCAATATAATGAGTACGTACTAACTTTTTATCCATCTCAAATTCACCATTAAAAGTAGGATAAGGAACACTGCACCACCTGATGGGGAAAGCTTTAAGAGGATACATTCCACCGACAATATCTTTATCTGAAATCAATAGCTTCCAGACATCTTCAATCGTAAAGCCGACATCAGCATCGACCCACAGCATGTGTGTCCATCCTTCCAAATTCTTAAACACATCACACGTCATAATGCTCCTACCTTGAGAGATCAAAGAGCACCTAGCATCAAAGTGATAAAGAATATCGATACCATTTTCGATACCTTCACGCTGTAGTTCTAACAAAGACTCTACTGTCTCAAGAAAAATCTTCCCACCGTAACACGGCATCATCACCAGGATTGTTGGTGGAGTGAGATCCGGACTGTTTGGATCAAGCATCAGTCACTAAAGGTGGGAATGAATACCTCAGTATCTCTTGTTTCATTCATTTCTGCAAGGTCTCTTGTGATCGCTTC
>Ga0209986_10003656_pt1 | contig 13391 bp, 10 predicted proteins | sample BlataG_FD_183168 | JGI IMG/M metagenome (GOLD analysis project Ga0209986, IMG submission 183168) | Deep subsurface microbial communities from Black Sea to uncover new lineages of life (NeLLi) - Black_00105 metaG (SPAdes) (version 2) | ecosystem: Environmental > Aquatic > Marine > Oceanic >...
AGTTCGCCCCCAAGCCATTTGGGCAAGGTCTCCAGCAAAAGCTTGGCTCCTACATCAGCCAGCGTGGAGCTAAGCGAGCCGGTGGTATTCATAAAGGAAATCCCCGCTTTCTCCTGAGCTAAAATCGGCCCGGTATCCAGTCCAGCGTCCATTAGCATTATGGTAACACCAGTAAGTTCATCTCCGCAGAGAATGGTATTAGCGACCGGAGACGGACCTCGGTGCCGTGGCAATAATGAGGGATGAACGTTAAGACAGGCAAATTTGGGCAAGGAAAGCACTCCTGGGGGAAGAATAGCACCGAAGGCTGCCACAATGATTAGCTCAGGCTGAAAGCTGGCCAGCTTCTCCACCACCTCGCTTGATTTAAAAGTCTCTGGTTGCATAACTGGTATTTGTCGCTCCAGAGCCAGCTTCTTCACCGGAGAAAAAACAACTGGGCGACCCCTGCCAGCCGGCTTATCGGGCTGAGTATACACAGCAAGCACCTGGCAGGAACTCCGTAGCAAAGATTCCAATATAGTCACCGCAAATTGCGGAGTGCCCATAAAAACGGTGCGCACTTTCATAGCAAACCTATTTTTAATTAATTTTTTAGTTATGTCAAACATTGCCTAGCGAAGGTTTGATAAAACCTGATATTCTATAATTAGTAACAACCAGTAAGGTCTTAAATCTTAACCGCGCCTTAATACTTATTTCAGCTATCTTTGTGGCTGAGCTTTGTTGGGAATAGGGATAGATTGGAATCAGCAAAAGAGATTTGGCAGAGTGCCCTCGGCAAGCTGCAAATTCAGGTTAGCAAGGCAAATTATACTACCTGGCTTAGCGATAGCCAGGGTCTAAGTTGCCACGATAATATATTTGTCGTCGGTGTCCCTAACGTTTTTGTCGCTGAATGGCTATCCAAACGCCTTTATCCTCTGGTAAGGAAGACCTTAGTTGATATTACGGGTAACGATATCGACGTCCGGTTCGAAATCCACAATCGCGAACAACTATCAGCTAGCCCTTTGGCTACTCAAACCGATGGCGGGACAAGCAGCAAAGCTACGCATTATAGATTTAATCCAAAGTATACCTTTGATAACTTTGTTGTCAGCGACTCTAACCGTTTGGCTTATGCTGCCGCTGTAGAAGTAGCTGAAAATCCAGGAAGTAGTTATAACCCCCTCTTCATTCACAGTAGCACCGGCCAAGGTAAGACTCACTTACTACATGCTATCGGGCATTTAACGACAAACAATGGGCTGCAAGCGGCCTATATTACGGCGGAACAATTCGCCAATGAATTTGTATTAGCTGTGAGAGAAAAACAAGTTGACAAGTTCCGCAGCAAATTCAGAAATATCCATATCTTTCTATTTGACGATGTCCATTTCCTGATAGACAAGAAACAAACCTTACAATGTTTCTTCCACACCTTCAACGAGCTATACAGCAATAACCGGCAGATTGTCATCACCGCTGACTGTGCTCCTCAAGACATGCATCCATTTAGCAACAAGCTAAAATCACGTCTTGAAGGGGGTCTTATTGCTGACTTACAACCACCCGACTTTGAAACACGCCTGAACATCTTACGGATTAAAGCAGCAACAATGATGACCTCAGAACTCGAAGGGGTGCTGCATATTATAGCGGAGAAAGTATGCGAGAATGTCCGCCAGCTTGAAGGTGCTTTGGTATATCTAACTGCCCAGGCTAAATTAAGTGGGACCAAGATCACTCCCGAAACAATCAACAAGTTATTAACAAACACGACCCGTAAACAAGACATAAAGTTGCTCATACGGACAGTAGCGGACTATTTCAACCTAGCGGCAGAAGAGCTAATTAACAAGAAAAGAGATAGAAAAACCACTCTGGCACGACACGTGGCCATCTATCTTATGCGTAAAGGATACAACTGCTCTCTAGCCGAAATCGGCAAAGAGTTAGGTGGCAGAAACCATGCCACAATTCTTCATGGCTACGAAAAAATAGCTAACGAATTGAGCATTAATCCTACCCTTTCTAACCAAATTGAGGAAATTAAAGAGAAACTTAATCCCCCGAAAGGTTATGGAAAGGCATACCAAACTGTGTAGAATTACTAATAATTTGTGGATAAATTGTTGACTATCCTGCGCCCCCGTCCTCTGCACTCTGGTCTCCCCTGTTGTTTACTTACCTCACAACAACATTGTTTATAATAATTAGTACTTATCTATTAATATAATTAAGCATCTATTAGTTTATTAACCTATGGTATATAAAAGAGAAATTATAGTTAGGGGTGGACATGGTGGAGATGGGTGTGTCAGCTTTCGGAGGGAGAAGTATGTTCCTTTTGGTGGGCCGGATGGAGGAGACGGGGGAGTCGGTGGGAATGTGGTTATTGTGGCTAGTCCCAACTTAGTTGACTTGAGCTGGATGGGGTGGAAGAAGGAATTTGTAGCTGAAAACGGCCGTCGCGGTGGTGGTTGGCGGAAGCGGGGCAAGAAAGGGGCGGATTTAGCTATTTCAGTGCCCGTGGGTACAATGGTTCTCACTAAAGCAAAGTCGGGGGAGGAGATACTTTTTGGTGACTTAAGGACCCCCGGGCAAAAAGTTTTGGTGGCTAAGGGAAGCTGGGGAGGGCTGGGGAATGCGCGTTTTGCTACAGCGGTAAATCAAGCTCCTGAGATTGCCAGCAAGGGTGCACCAGGAGAAAAGCGGTCTATTATCCTCGAGGTGAAACTCATTACCGATATCTGTATTGTTGGGCATCCAAACTCGGGGAAATCCACTTTATTAGCGGCGATATCGAGAGCCAAACCCGAAATTGCCAATTATCCCTTTACCACTCGCCAGCCAATTTTAGGAGTTATGCCAGGAGATAAGAGAGACTTTGTTGTTGCCGAGATTCCAGGCCTTGTTGAAGGTGCTCATCTTGGCAAAGGATTGGGAAATGAGTTTTTGCGCCATGTGGAAAGAACCAAGCTGCTGGTTTATTTATTGGATGGCAGTTCGCCGACCGTTATTGATGATCTCACCACATTGGATAAAGAGATAGCCTTATACAAAGGCTTAGCGCAGAAGCCAAAAATCGTGGCGGTAAATAAAATAGATTTGCCTGAAGTTCAGGCTTGTTTGCCTGCAGTGAAGCAGTGCTTTGTCAAGCTTGGGGTGCCTGTCTTTTACATCTCTGCAGTGAGCGGCCAAGCTGTGTTAGAATTGACCAGGAAAGCCATGGAAATGGTGGAGCAGGCGAGCCGGAATGAGGAAATGATTTCGCAGGCTCAAATAGCGGTGTTCCGTCCCAAGCCAAGAAAATAAAGAAGTGAATATAGGCGTTCTTGGTGGTACATTTGACCCTATCCATATAGGGCACCTGGTTGTCGCTGAGGAAGCAATAATGAAGTTGGGATTGAGGGAAGTTCTTTTCGTGCCTGCTGGGCAGCCCTGGCTTAAGCTAGACCGTAATATTACCGCGGCAGTCCACAGGGTAGAGATGGTGCGCTGTGCCATAGCTGACAACCCTCATTTTAAGCTTTGTACTCTCGAGGTAGAGCGCCCGGGCCCCTCTTACACTGTGGATACCTTGACAATGCTACAGAAGCAACTAGGCAGCGAAGCAAGTTTTTTCTTCATCCTTGGGCGTGATACCTTAGCCGAGTTGCCCTTGTGGAAGGAACCGCAGAAATTAGTTCAATTATGCCGGCTGGTGGTTCCCCCGAGATTAGGCTCAAAAGATTTGAAGCACTTAGAAACAGCAATACCCGGCTTGCTGGACAAGGTTATTCAGCTTGACATGCCTGTAATCGGGATTAGCTCCTCAGAAATTCGCCAGCGTATAGCTCAGGGGCTGACCATTCGTTACCTGGTGCCCGCTGAGGTAGAAAAGTATATAACAGAGCACAAGATATATCCGACATCTGCGAGATAACTAATGACCAAGTTCACTCACCGCACGGCGTTAGTTCGGATGTGCTATTATCGCGATTCCCTGGCGAATTCTCCCCATATCACGCACCACTTGGGTCTGGGAAACCCAACGGCTAAATATCGAGGTTCCTGACACTTTGCGCGTGGGCCTGGATGAATCTTTTGCGGGGCGGAACTTCGTCGCCCATTAGCATATGAAAAGCCTGGTCTGTGGCTATAGCATCCTCTACCTGTACTTTGAGCAGGGTTCTGCAGGCGGGATTCATAGTTGTCTCCCATAGTTGTGTGGGAGTCATTTCCCCCAGCCCTTTGTATCTCTGAATCTCCATTTTGTTTTCTTTCAGCTCCTTAATTCTTTCTTCCTTTTCCTGTTCAGAGTAAAGCCAGAACTCCTGTTTACCGGACTTGATGCGGTAAAGGGGTGGTTGGGCAATGTAAAGATAGCCCTGGTTAATTAACTCTGTCATATGGCGGAAAAAGAAGGTAAGGAGCAAAGTGCGAATGTGCGAACCATCAACATCGGCATCGGTCATGATAATTATTCTGTGGTAGCGAAGTTTAGAGCTATCAAATTGTTCGTCAGCACTTGCTTTTAACGCTGTGACGATGGCCCTTAGCTCTTCATGTTCTAGAATCTTATCTTTGGCAGCCTTCTCTACATTTAGTATTTTGCCCCTCAGAGGGAGAATGGCTTGAAAGCGGCGGTCTCGCCCTTGTTTAGCTGAGCCGCCGGCTGAGTCACCTTCAACCAGGTAAATCTCGCATTTTGCTGGCTCTTTCTCTGAACAATCTGCTAGTTTCCCTGGCAGAGTTGATGTTTCGAATCCCGTCTTCTTTAAAACGAGGTCACGAGCTTTACGCGCCGCCTCTCTGGCTCTGGCGGCGGTGAGGCACTTCTCTATGATTGCCTTGGCCTCGTTGGGGTGTTGCTCTAGGTAGAGGGACAAGCCATTTGCTACAGCAGATTCAACCTGACTTTTTACTTCGGGATTTCCCAACCTTGCCTTAGTTTGCCCCTCAAATTGGGGCTGGGGCAGTTTTACACTGATGATGGCCGCTGCCCCTTCACGCACATCTTCCCCGGTTAAGTTAGGGTCAGTATCTTTTAAAAATTTCGTATTCCGAGCATAATCATTGAAAACCCGGGTTAATGCTGAGCGGAAGCCGGTAAGGTGGCTGCCTCCATCTCTAGTATTGACACAGTTGGCGAAGGAGAGAGTGGATTCGATGAAGCTATCGTTATATTGTAAAGCTGCTTCAATTATCGTGCTATCTGTCATAGTGGAGATATAAATAGGGTAGGGGTGAATAACAGCTCTATTTCTATTCAGGCGGCGAATGAAACTAGCTATCCCCCCATCGAAGTAGAACGCTTTCTCTTGATTGTTTCTCTCGTCTTTAAGAGCTATTTCTACCCCTTTATTCAGGTAAGCTAGTTCCCTTAATCGCTGGCAGGCCACGTCGAAATCGTAGTCAATGTTCTCGAAGATTTCCTTATCAGCAAGGAAGGAAATTGAAGTGCCTGTGTCCTGTGCGTCGCCGGCAATTTCTATGTCGCCTTGGGGAACCCCTTGGTGATATTCTTGGTGGTAGAGTTTTCCTTGGCGTTTAACCTCAGCTTTGAGCCAGGAGGACAAGGCATTTACTACCGAAGCACCAACGCCGTGGAGGCCACTGGATACACCATAGACATGATTGCTAAACTTGGCTCCGGCGTGCAGGCGAGTCAGCACTGCTTCCAAGGCGGTGACATCTTGTCCCGGGATAGTTTCTGTAGGAATACCTCGTCCATTATCAGTTACAGTGACGCTATTATCCTCATGGATTGTTATTTCAATTTGGTCACAATAGCCGGCCATGGCTTCGTCTATGCTGTTATAGACTATCTCGTAGAGGATTTGGTGTAATCCGTGTCGATCGGTGCCGCCAATATACATTCCTGGGCGTAAACGTACGGCCTTGATTTCATCTAAAATTTGGATATCTTTGGCGGTATATTCCGAGTTTAGTTGGTTATTTATGTCATTTTGAGGCATAGGTAGTTTATTCCCGAGTACATTTGCTGAAGTGTAAAATTAGAATAAGAGAGGGAAAATTTAGGCTTCCCTTATAGGTCAATAGCATAGTATATTATATCATATTTTGAGCTGTTTAAGCATTCTGGCTATTTCAGCTAAGGGAATGGTTTTCTGTTCTCCGCTTCTCATGTCCCGCAACATTACATTTCGCTTGCTGATCTCTTGTTCGCCAAGGATAAGGGCGTAGGCAATGCCTAAGGAATTAGCTTGTCTCATCTGCCTTCTCAGGCTCTTATCACCTGTAGCCAGGATAACAGCAATGCCAGCTTTGCGTAGTTCCGAGGCAATCTTCATCGCCTCAATCTTAGCTTCTTCTTCCAAGTAGGCGATGAAAGCATCAGGCTTAGGCAATGCCGGGATATCTAATTTCTGTTCTTTTAGATTCAATATTATTCTTTCCAGACCGGCCGCAAAGCCCACCGCAGGAGTTGGTTTTCCTCCTAATTCCTCGATGAGGTTATCATAGCGACCACCTCCGCCAAGTGTGCTTTGTCCACCTTTCTCTTGAGGTTCAACCTCAAACACTGTCCTGGTGTAATAATCCAGGCCACGGACCAATCTAGGATTCAATTGAAAGGGGATGCTCATTGCCCCTAAATATTTTTGAACGCTTTGGAAATGGATTTGGCATTCATGACATAGATAATCGGGAATTTTCGGTGCGGTTTTAGCTATCTCCTGGCAAGATGGTTTCTTGCAATCAAGCAGGCGTAGCGGGTTCTTGACCAGCCTGGCTTTGCAATCAGGGCAGAGATGGTCTGCATAACCTGAATAATGCTGTCTCAGTATTTCTAAATAGCCGGGGCGGCAAAGCTTACAGCCAATGCTATTGAGTTGAATAGTAAATAGAGATAGCCCTAGCGAATAAAAGAATTGTCGGGCCATTTCAATTACTTCGGCATCGAGGGCAGGGTCGGCCTCCCCTAATGCCTCAAAGCCGAATTGGTGATGCTGGCGGTACCTCCCGGATTGAGGGCGCTCATATCTGAAGGCCGGTCCAATGTAATAAAGCTTCACGGGTTGAGGTGAGTTAAATAATCCATGCTCTAGGTAAGCTCGGCAAACTGGCGCTGTTCCCTCTGCCCTTAAAGCCAATTCTTGCCCGCTTTTATCTTCGAAGATATACATTTCCTTGTCGACGATATCTGTTCCCCCGGCCACAGTTTTAGTGAAAATCTGGGCATCTTCGAATATCGGCGTGCTCAATGGTTGGTAACCATAGAGCTGGCATAGGGAAGCAGCCTTTTCCTCTACGTATTTCCAGTAGGCATGTTCTTGTGGAAGGATGTCGAATGTCCCTCGAGGTGCTTTATGCAAAGAAATCCTCCTTCTCTATCTTCCTTCTAGTTTACCATATTATTTATTGTGATTTGCAGAGAGGGCGACACAAAAATCATGTGAGACATCTTCTCCCTTTGTTATTGTGGTGGTACTACGGCACCGGAGCAATCTTGCGTCGGGATTTATGCAGTTAATATAATTTGCGTTACTTTTGCTACTGCAGTATTATGAATTAGATGGAAGGTAATTCACTTATAGAACAGGCCAGCACTTATCTGCCCGAAGATAAGGTAGCTCTGGTTAAAGCAGCTTACGAATTTGCTGCGAGAGCTCACCAGGGTCAAGTGCGTAAAACGGGAGGGCCTTATTTAGAACATCCTTTAAGTGCAGCTATGATTTTGGCTGAGCTGCACCTTGATGCCGAAACCTTAGCTGCTGCCTTGTTGCACGATGTCCCCGAGGATTGCGGCGTATCATTAGATGAGATCGAGGCCAACTTTGGTTTACAAGTAGTTAAACTTGTTGATGGGGTTACGAAGCTAAACAAGCTTGCAAGTCGAGCTCGAATGGGAGAAGCAAAATCGAAGGTTCAGGCGGAAAACTTACGCAAGATGCTTATGGCTACGGCTGAAGACCCAAGGGTGGTTCTTATCAAATTAGCAGACAGGTTACATAACATGCGTACACTAGGTGCTTTACCCGTAGAGAAACGACATGCTATCGCTCAAGAGACCCTGGAGATATATGCTCCCTTGGCGCACCGTTTAGGTTACAGGGAGGCGAAGTGGCAATTAGAGGATTTAGCTTTTCGCTATCTGAAGCCACGTGTGTACCATCGGATTGCTCGTTTAGTAGCTGGGAAGCGAGCCGAGCGGGAAGGCTTCATAACTGAGGTTAGTCAGAAGTTAAGCCAGGAATTAGATAAGGTCGATATAAAAGCCAAAGTTTATGGCCGACCAAAACATATTTACAGCATATATCAAAAGATGAGCAAGTATGATGCGCAGGGTAAGAATTTTGGGGATATCCATGACCTTTTTGCCTTACGTTTGTTAGTGGACTCGGTTTCAGATTGTTATAAAGCATTAGGTGTAATTCATAATTTTTGGCGTCCTATACCTGAAGAGTTCAACGATTTTATTGCTAATCCCAAGGATAATGGCTATCAAGCTTTGCATACTACGGTAATGTGTCAGGGTACAACACCGCTAGAAATACAAATTCGGACCCATGATATGCATCGGGTCAACGAATATGGGGTGGCTGCTCACTGGCTCTATAAAGAAGGGAAAGCAGGTGAGCAATTGAAAGATGAAATAGCTTGGCTGCGGCAACTTGGTGATTGGAGGGAGGAGCTTGATAGTGAAGAATTTCTGGAGTCTATTAAAACCGACGTTCTAGTGGATCGAGTGTTTGTCTATACTCCTAAGGGGGAGATAAAAGAGTTGCCCAAGGGCGCTACTCCTCTGGATTTCGCCTTTCGAATTCATACGGACTTGGGCTATAGATGTATTGGAACGAAAGTGAATGGAAGGCTTAGGCCCTTGAATTATGCTCTTAAGAATGGCGATGTGGTGGAGATTATGGCCAGCAAAGTAGATAAAGGCCCGAGTCTGGACTGGCTTAATCCCGAGCTTGCCTATCTTAAGACGTCTCACGCGCGAAACAAGGTTCGGCAATGGTTTAACAAGCAAGAACGAAGTCAATGTATTGAAACTGGCAAGCAGATTTGGGATAAGGAGCTTAAGAGGTTAGGCATCGCTTTGCCCAGTGTTGACGAAGTAGCGCGTCTACTTGACCATGACGGCGCAGATGACCTTTTTGCCGCCTTGGGCAGTGGCAGCATCAATTCTTCTCAAATAATTCTTAAACTAAGTGGAGAGTTGGAGCCAACTGAAGAAGGGATTGAAGTTCTGCCCCCGCGGAAGATCAATCCCGTGAGTATTAACGTGTTGGGTGTGGGGGATTTACTTACTCGTTTGGCTAATTGCTGTCATCCCTTGCCTGGGGATAAGATTATTGGGTATATTACTCAAGGCCGGGGTATCACTGTCCACCGGAAGGATTGCCCTAATATTATCCATGAAGAAGAGAAAGAAAGGTTGATCAAGGTAGAGTGGGGCGATGTGGCGCAGGTTTACCCCGTGATGCTTCAGGTTGATGCTTGGGATAGAGTTGGCCTTGTTCGGGATATTAGTGCTATTATAGCCGAGGAGGGGATAAACCTTAGTGAGGTAAGCATGAGCAATCATCGTGATGATAGTGTCACACTGCATTTTGCCTTAGAGGTGAAAAGTGCTGCTCAGCTAAGCAAAATAATGTCCAGAATTTATTCAGTGTGGAACGTAATAAGTGTAGCAAGAAAGGGGGAAATAAGTGTCAACTAGTAAGCAAGGTAACAAAGTAGCCAGGACAGCAGAGAGAAGGCGGTTACGGAATCGCTTGGTGCGCCGTAGTGTCAAGACACGTATGGTTAAAGCGAAAAGTTCAGTTGATGGCGGGGAAGAATCGGCACATCAGAAAACAACGCTGGCTATAAGTAGTATAGATAAAGCAGTGAGCAAAGGGATTATTCATAAAAATAAAGGCGCCAGACTTAAGTCTCGCTTAATGAAGAAGCTAAATAAGAAGTAGTCAACTGGTAACCGATGGCTATTAAGTCGCTTTCGCCAAAGCAAGAACAAATTATCAAGTTTGTCACCGAATTTTTGAATGATAAGGGTTACCCTCCTACTATTAGAGATATTGCTGCTGGATGTGGAATAAGCTCTACCTCGGTGGTAGCTTATAACCTGAACAAATTAGAACAAGCAGGATATATTCGCCGCCACAGTGACATATCTCGGGGAATTAAGTTCTTGACCCCACAGCAAAAAGGAAGGAAACTTGTTTATATTCCCATAGTGGGGGTGATAGCTGCTGGTGAGCCTATTCCTGTGCCTGATACAGGCAATATTGCTCCCAATGAGGGGTTGGAAGTCAGTGAGGAGTTAGTTCGCGGCAAACAGGATATTTATGCCCTTCGAGTAAGAGGAGATTCCATGCTGGATGCCTTGATAGGAGACGGGGACATAGTTTTAATGGACTATGTGGGCAGTGCTGAGAATGGCGATATGGTGGCGGTCTGGCTTAAAGAAGAGCAAGAGGTCACGCTTAAGAGGTTTTTTGCTGAGCCAAATCGCATCCGCTTGGAGCCAGCAAATAGGCAGATGAAACCCATTTATACTACTCCAGATAATGTCGAGATCCAGGGGAGGGTGATGGCTGTGATAAGGCGTATATCATAGGTGTTAAAAATGCTGTCCCAATTCCAAGCGATAGGGCAAGCTCTCTTCACTCAAGGATTGGTTTCTCCCCAGGGAGGTAATCTCAGCGTCAAACTTGGAGAGCATCTAGTTATTACCCATCGAGGCAGCGCTTTGGGCTCCATTCAGGAAGGGGATTTGGTGGAGACGGGGATAAGTAAGAACAATCGGGTTACACCCTTAGCTTCAACGGAGCTGGAAGTTCATCGCTGTATCTATAAAAATACCCCGGCATTGGCGGTGGTTCATGCTCATCCGCCCTATGCTGTTGCTTTGTCCTTCACGGAAAAGGAGATTGTGCCCCGCGATGTAGAAGGGCAGGCTTTGTTGTCTAAGGTGCCCATCTTAAGTACAGGGATGGAGGTGAAGGCGGTAGAACTTGCCGATGAGATAGCCAGGCTACTAAGTGAGTGCAGGGTAGTTTTAGTGCGAGGGCATGGAAGTTTTGCTGCCAGCCAGTTGTTAGAAGAAGCCTATTACTATACTGTTGTCTTGGAGCAGAGTTGCCGCCTCCTCTACCTGCTCAAGGCTTTAAAGGTAGATCCTTCGGTAACTCCCATTTAAGAAATTCGGTTATGCCATTGCGGCTTTAGGGGAAACCAGGTAATACCAATCAGGATATTTAGGATTTCTTCCCAGTATCACTTCGGCGAAGAGCTTTTGTAATTTGGCGGTCATTTTGCCAATCTCGCCCGTGCCTATAGGGCGATGGTCGATTTCCAATATTGGCGCTATGTTGGCTGCCGTCCCGGTAAAGAAACATTCTTCAGCCACATAAAGTTCGCTTCTATCAACCTGTCTCTCAATTGTATCTATGCCTAACTCATTTCTAGCTAACTTCATGACCGTGTCCCTGGTGATGCCCATGAGGATGTTATCGGATGACGGAGGAGTTACCAGTTTCCCTCCTAAAACAAGGAAGATATTCTCACCACTGCCTTCGCAGACATGTCCGTCCTGGGTTAGCAATATTGCTTCATCAAAGCCACTTTCCTGGGCCTCGCTTTTAGCCAAAGCGCTGTTTACATAAATGCCACAAATCTTGCCTCGAGGTGGAATCATGGTATCATCCACGCGACGCCACGATGAGGTGCAGCAACGAACACCATTTTCTATATCAAGGTAGGGAGGGAGTGTGGTCACGACAATAAAGAAATCATCCTCCAGGTTGTGGAGACGGACTCCTACAGCTTCGGAGCTTTTATAGGCTAAAGGACGGATGTATACGTCTTCCTGGTAGCCACTTCTTTCCAAAAGCTCCTTGGTCAATTGGCAAAGCTCGTCAACGGAGTAAGGGAGATTGATTTTCAGGATGCGACAGCCGTCAAACATGCGTTTATAGTGGTCTTGGATTCTAAAAATGCAAAATCTTTCTTGCTCGCTATCCCAGTTACCACGGATGCCCTCGAAACAAGCGGTGCCGTAGTGGAGGGCATTGGTCAGGATGCCGATTTTGGCTTCAGGTAGCGGCATAAATTGTTTATGGAAAAGGGCATAGTCCGGCATCTTTCTCCTTGCTGTTATAGGTAATGGTACTCAATTATACTTTGTATTGTAAGCCCAAAACAAGCCCTCTCCGCCATTCTAAGCCTTTTGCCTTCTGTTATTGTGAGTCCTTTAGGTCTTGTTATTCTAAGCCACCTCTCTTTTGTCATTGCGAGCACCTGAAAGGTGCGTGGCAATCTCTGGGGATTGCGGAGCTTGTTCCGAGCGTAAGCGAGGAATCTCGCGGCCCCTGCGCTACCATTCAGGGGTAACTAACTGCTTTCAGAAAAAATGCCGTTGCCTGTTTTTATCGCTGTTGAGCCGTATTTACTTCGAATTTTGTCTATAGCTTTATCCAGGTGCTCCGGTTTTTCCGTCCCGGAATTAAACATCGGGAGTTGTTTCTCCTCGCCAACCAGGCTTGATATTCGAATACCTATGAGGCGTATTGGCTTTTCTTGTTTTGCCAGAGTCTTACTCAGCAGCTGCTGCGCTGTGGCAAAAATAATTTGGGTAACGTTGCTGGCTTCTTTTAAGATGACTTGGCGTGTTATTGTCTTAAAGTCGGCATACCTCAGTCTTATAGCTACACATTTTGCCCTTTTATTTTGGCTCCGCAACTCCTGGCAAACCTCCTGGCATAAATTGTGAAGATTGGCCTCAAGAAAATTACGGTCCAGGGTATCGCGGGCAAAAGTAAGCTGCTGGCTAATCGATTTAGCTTCGCTTGGCGCCTCTATCTCCCGGTCATCTATTCCCCTTGCATAGCTATGAATCACTGCTCCGGTTGCTCCGAATCGTCTTTTTATCTTGTCTAAAGGCAGCGAGGCTAATTCTCCGATTGTCGTTATTCCCATCTCTTTTAATGACTGCTCTGTTTTTTCACCCACTCCGGGTAATTTGGCTATGGGGAGTGGATTGAGGAAAGCCTGTTCCTCTCCCGGGACTATCTCCAGCAGCCCATCGGGCTTACATAGGTCTGAGGCGATCTTAGCCACTACCTTGCAGGTAGCAATACCTACTGAAGCTGTGATATTGAGCTCCTTATGTATTCTTTCTTTTATCGCCAGTGCCAGTTGGCGATGAGAACCATAAGGTTCTTCACATCCAGTAACATCAAGATAGGCTTCGTCAAGCCCTAAAGGTTCAATATAGGGAGAAAAATCACCTAGAATTTCCATAAACTTGGCTGAAGCATCTTTATAGCGAGAGAAGTGAGCCCGTATAAAAATTGCCTGGGGGCAAAGGCGACGCGCCTTAGATAGTGGCATACCGGCATGGATGCCGAAAGGTCGCGCTTCATAGGAAGCCGAGGCAACTACGCCGCGGCGCT
>Ga0209986_10003657_pt1 | contig 13390 bp, 31 predicted proteins | sample BlataG_FD_183168 | JGI IMG/M metagenome (GOLD analysis project Ga0209986, IMG submission 183168) | Deep subsurface microbial communities from Black Sea to uncover new lineages of life (NeLLi) - Black_00105 metaG (SPAdes) (version 2) | ecosystem: Environmental > Aquatic > Marine > Oceanic >...
GTTGGTAGTTCACAAGGAGATGTTATGGGAATAATGGGAAAAGGTGGTGACTCGGTACATGACCGAGAGCTGAAGAGAATGTTCGTTGTTGAAAAAGATCCGAAGATAAAGAACGAGTATATTGAAGCTAATCCTGAATTGCAAACGGTCATTGATGATTATTGGGTAGTTATCGAACATGATGATAATGGTGGAACTCTTTATGAGAAGCGATTCGAGATTGATGATTGGGCAAAGGCTATTGATCATTATGAAAGTCGTAGCGAAACTCCTGTTAATTGGGAAGAAGACGAAGATAGAGATCCTAGCAAAAAGTATCAATGGTCGATGTATCCAAAACAATGACGTGTCAGATTAGCCGTGACAGGGCGAAAATTGGTGGGGGTGTGTGGTTGTACTTGTGGGGTGCTTTGTTAGTTGTCACCATTAATCTGATGGCTTTCAGTATGTCTGCAAGTGGTAACTATTAGTGTATTATAGGATATGTATTCCTAGTAATGACGATACTTATTTGATTGTGCATAATGATTATGATATTGATGATCCTCGTAAAATTTTGATATAAGGAGTATTAAGATGTCAACAGGATATACTGATCCTATAAAGAACGGAATAACATTTGAGCAATATGCGATGGGATGTGCAAGGGCTTTCGGGGCATGCGTGGAGATGAGGGACGAGCCTCAAGATAAACCGATTCCGGAAGAGCTCAAACCTTCAACTTATCATCTTAAGGGTATTGAGGAAGCCGAAGAAGAACTCAGAAAGTTAAAAGGTATTGACATTGAAACTGCTTCTAAACTTTCTAAATCTGACCACAAAAAAGCAATGAGGGGTCACAAAAAGCGTATAAAAGAGAACGAAGAGTTACGTGATAAATATGTCAAGATGCTTACTCAAGTTAATAATTGGGAACCGCCTACTGAAGAGCATCAAGGTTTGAAAACATTTATGCAACAACAGATTGAAGGCTCGATAAAATTCGATTGCAATTTGGAGTATGAAGAAGTACATTGTCCTAAATTGCTTTCTGGTGAAGAGTGGTTAAAGAGACAAATGGACTCAGTTATTTGGGATCTCGAATATCATACTAATCAAAATAAAGAGGAAATCGAAAGAGCGGCAGAGGGAACCGAATGGGTGAAGGCTCTTAGAAATAGCTTGGGTAATGTCTGAAAAAAAGAGAAAACCATATAAAGTAGAGAAGCACTGGCAAGCATTTGGATGCGAGTGTGTTGTTATTATGACGGATATGGGTCACAGATGTGGTTATGCTGGAATACGTGAGAAACATCCTCTTTATGGTTGCGAGTATCATGACAATTCTCCATTTTTAGAGAAGTGGAGGGATGTTTTAATGAAGGAGGAGGTAGGGAAAAGAGGACCATTTACTATGTTTTGTTGGGACGGTGAGGTGATCTCTCCAGAGATATGGTTCAACGTTCATTTTGGACTAACTTTTTCTGGAGGTGATGGTAAATATCCGATCGAGTTAAATGGTATTTGGTGGTATGGTTATGACTGTGGTCACTGTGATGACAAACGGAGTATTCCAGATATTTCAAATATTGAGTTTAGAATGCTTGAACAAAAGTTTCAAAATGAATGTATGGATGACCATAGAGTAGTTCGTTCTTTGGAATATTGTATTACAGAATGCGAGAATCTTGCTAAACAACTTAGTGAACTATTTTGGCTACCAGTGTTTGACCATGAAGCTAAAGATGAATTAGAAAAGGTTATAGCAGAATCTAATGACAAGATTGAACAGTGGATTCAGGAAAGAAAGTTAAGGGACGATCCAAATGGAATGTTTTGATGATAAGAAACTTAGCTTGAGGGCAAAAAGATGAGACTTATTGACCATATTGAGGATTGGTGATTTCATAAAATTGGATAACTCAGACCATGATATGATCTATCGTTGTGAATTGAAGAAGGAAAAATAAAGTGATGATACTAGTGATGAAGGTTGTTTCAAAAGGCATCAGGAAGTGTGCCTGAGATGTAAGGAGGAATGAACTAGATGCGGGATACTCCAGAGTATAAGAAGCCTAAACTTGCATTTTTGAAAGAACACAAATGCGTTGAAGAGAATTGTTACAACTATAGTCATCCTGGATTTATTCTTTGCGTAGGACACCTTCATGGGTTTCCAAACAGAATGCATCCTGACGATATAGAGTTACTTAAGGAAGATGAAGCGAGTGAATCTAACACCAGAAAACAAAGAGCACATTGATAGTTTGTCTTATTACGTATTGTTGAGTCGTTGGAGATTTTCTCCATCTGGTGATTTATGGTTTCAAGGCGAGACGGGTGATTATTGGGGAAAAAGGATGAATGAAATCAAACCCGAAAATCATGTTCAGATATCGAAGGATATAGGTTGGTATTAAGCATGATCGAAAATTAAGTAGAGAAACAATTAATCTTGTGAAAAGACAGATTAAACAATGGAAGATTTGAGTAAGGCTTTACAGATATTCTCGAAGTATGGAAATCCTGAATATCCGACTCATTGCGAGTATGAAGAAGGTGATAGCTGACGATGGAAGAAACAGAAGACAAAACTCATTTACCAGAAAATCCATATCCTCCTATAACTTTAGTCCCTAAAGAGGGAGCTATTTCTTCGCTTCTTGAGAGGGATGAAGTTTCTAATCCTGCGTGGGTAGGATACAAGTTGTGTCAACAGGATATGTTGAAAAAAGGATTCAAATATGTAGGTCCTCAAGATATTATAATTCGTTATAAGGATGAGTATCCTACTGAAAAATGCAAAGAGTGTGAGAGGTTTAACGAGAATCAAGAATATTGTAGTTGTACTTACCCACCAGATTTTGATAATGGATGGATAGGTCATGATTAAAAGGAGAGAGATGAACTGGAAAACCGAATATGACCAAATTAAAACTGGTGACTCTGTAACATGGACGGACTTTATCTACAAATGCATTGAAGAAGTTGCTTATCCTCCTAGAAAAAATTGTTTGTATGACACCTTTGAGGACTTAAGAACAACAGACTTTGTTACCGCTCCTGCTTCAACACATTATCATCATGCTTATAAATGTGGACTTATTAAGCATACGTGTGAAACGATAGCATTGGCGTTCTCTATCAGGAAAGCGTGTGAAGCCAATGTTGATTATACTGAGCTTCTCACTTGTAGTCTATTGCATGATTATGGGAAAGTTGGGAAATATAAGGAAAATTCTGAGTATCGTTCTACGGATTCTACGGGGTATCCGTTCAAGTATATTTCTAGAGACGCAGAATTAAGCGATCAACTTAGGTCTGTGATTTATGTTACTCAAATGATACCAGATATCTCTGAAAAAGAAATATTTGCTATCTTGTATCATGATGGTTTGTATCCAGACGAAAATATTATCTCCAAAAATAAGGAAACTCCTTTACAATTAATGATTCATTGGGCAGATATGTGGTCTGCTCGAATGGATCAATATGGATGGTGAGTAATTTATCAGATTACGAGAGCGTTGTTACTTATTTCAATTCCTCTTTTGTTGTCGGCTGTAATTTTGGTGTGGGTGACAGCAGACGAATCGATAATCTCTAAAGTTTTTCATACTGCGTGGGGATTGGCAATTTTGATAATGATATTTATTACTTTGGGAAAAATGTGGAGATTGGAAGATGAATGATCGGTGAAATAAAATGCAACAACTGTCCTTTAGAAGAAATGTGCTCGTTTACTTATGATGTAAAATATGAGCTTGAATGGTCTAAATGTCCGCTATACAGGATAGTATTGGAGGCAGAGAGTAATGAATGACTCTCTTGGTGATCGAATGAAGGGTAACTACGAGGATAGAACTCGTTATAAACTGATTCGTAGAACGCCTGTTATCATAAGATTGGACGGTAAGGCATTTCATACTCTTACTAAAAATATGGAAAAGCCTTTCGCTTACGAATTCGCCAATGCTATGGTTAGAACGGCAATGAAATTGTGTGGAGAGATTCAAGGGTCGAAGTGTGCATACGTGCAGTCTGATGAGATATCTATATTGGTTACGGATGTCGACAGACTGAATACCGATGCGTGGTATGACTATAATATCCAGAAAATGGTTTCTGTCTCTGCTTCTATGGCTTCTGTATTTTTCCGTGAAGAGTTGGTAACTGGACATTATGCTTTCTTTGATAGCAGGGCTTTCAATGTACCTAAAGAAGAAGTGGCTAACTATTTTGTGTGGAGGCAAAAGGATTGTATCCGCAATTCTGTGTCTTCATTGGCACAGGCTAACTTTTCTCACAAACAGTTGCAAGGAAAAAGCTGTGACGATATGAAACTTATGCTTATTGGAAAGGATGAGGATTGGGAAAAGTTGCTCAAAATGTGGAAGTACGGAAGGATTGTGACTAATGATAGTGATATGGGATGGCAAGGTAATGAAGCACCTATCTTCACTGAAACTAGGGAAGGACTTGAAAAATATCTAATACCATTGGAGGAACGATGAGCTTGGAATTTGAAGCGGTCCCGTCTGTGGAGGATAACTTTTGTGTTGAGTGTGGAGCAAACCCTTCTAGAGATTGTGGATTTGGGGAGTATATAAGTACCACTGACAGCTCTGATTTCGATTGTATTTCTCCAGACAGTGGTTATTTAGAATGTCCTTGTTATCATACTTGGTGTGAGGCGTGCAGGAACAAACCTATTATAACTGATGGAGTAAAACTCGTTGTCAATCCTGAGCTTATGGAAGAAGGAAAAGAATATGGATTCGAATATTTAGATATGTCTATAATGGCTATCAAAGATAAAGGCAATATTGACATATATTATTGCGAGTAAGGAGAAAATATGCACACACAGACTTATGACTCAGGAATAAAATCCATTATAATGGAGGATTTGACGGAGACGTCGTAATTATAGACACTAGTAGTGGACAGGATAATTGGGAAAAATTTCCAGAAGTAAAAGTTCCTACTGGTGACCTTATTGATTTTGTAGCTATGTTGATTAGATATAAAGGTGAAGAATGGCTTGAGGAAGTGGAGGATGAAGACTTGTTGAGAATGTGGTTCAATAGAGTGGAGAAAGTGAGAAAAAGAGATGGAAAAAATATGGAGGGGTCTAATGCCTAAGATAATCGTATTGGTCAGAGAAATCCATATTCAACCTGTAGAAATTGAAGCTGAAAATGAGATTGATGCTTTTCGTATGGTGACTAGTGGTGAAGGGGAAGAAATTGGTGAGTCGTATTATTACGAAACTTTAGGTCCTGACACTTGGACAGTAGAAAGGGTGAAATCGTAATGAGTAAAGAAGAAACTAAAGATAAGATACTGAAGATACTTTGTGGGAACCTGTGCTTGCCTTCAGATATAGACGTATGTAATTATCGAAAACAAGTAGGTAAGTCATTTCAATGTAATAAGTCTATCGGTCAAGCTGTTGATAGTCTCTACTGATCTAAGAGTGCAACTCATCGACTATCCTCCAGATATGGGCAAGTCTAAAACTGCCTGAATAAATAAGGGAGGTTGAAAATGATGACACTACAGGGATTGCAAACCATAGATGAGGTTTGGCGTCCGTACACTCACGATCAGGTGACTATCAAGGGCACAAGTGATAAACATGGTCCAGTCAGGGTGTGTTTAATTGGCAAGTGTTATAGCGAATTCCGGTCAGGTCCATCGTTAAGCCATTGTGCGGATGTGGCCTATCAATTATTTGGATATGGATGGTACACACTGGAATCATCAAACTATGTGGGTTTTAGGGCGTAACCCCTATTAAAACAGGAGGAGATGAGATGATAATAGGAACTGATATAAGCCTAGCTGAGTGTAAAGAGTCTGGTTATCTAATGATGGAATATAAAGGTAGAAAGTTTGACCCAAGCCAGCAAGTCAAATTTATCAGATGTTATGACAGGTACACAGAGTTCCCGTTTGAATACCTAAAACATGAGGTTTGGCTTGACACTGGGTGCGTATGGGAATCCTACGAATCCCACAAGCAAGGCATAGACAAGTGTTGTGACTGTGATTTTAAGTCAATAGATGACATTAAAACATGGTATGACTTACTTCACCTAGCTGATGTTACAGACGCTTATTGTGGGATATTCTACTAACCCCTATTAAAACAGGAGGAGATGAGATGAAAACCTATAAATGCGTCACTGAAGATGAGTTAGCTATGGAAATCAGATTATCAGGATTGAATGAAACTCACTAAAAAACAAGCTGAGCTTAGAAAAGATATCCAAAACTGCCTGAATAAAATTTGGAGGATGAAATGAATAGCGAGTACGAAAAGGCAATACAACTACTTGATAATATGATTGATGCTGGAGCGAGTGGTGAAGAAATCCTGAACTTGCCACAGTTTGGCGTGATAGAAAATGAGCAAGTAGAACCACAGTTTCGTGGTTATAGTGATTTAAAGCAACAGGGATGGCGCAAACTGGTAGATAAGGAGGACAAATAACATGGTAGTTGGAGGATATACATTACACCTATATTGCGACATAGACAATACAGAACACGCATATAATGAATTTCCTGATGAATATGTGCATGAGCTTGGTTCTGTATGTAGAAGTATGGCAAGACATAATGGATGGATACTAAAACGAGATAATACGGCAATATGTCCAAAATGTAGTATGAAGGTTATAAGGGTAGTGAGCCTGTAAAGGAGGGGAAATGATCCATCGTTGCCCACATTGCAAATCAAAGAAATAAATAACTTGGAGGACAAATAAGATGAAAAAATGGGAAATATTTGCAATGTACGTGGGATTCATTTTCGGATCGTCAGTAACTTTTTTAATTATAGATTCCATTTTTGGTTTATTAAGCATTTGGGTTGGGTTTACTGTAGGCTCGATGATACTATGCTTTATACACAAGGAGAGATAACATGAACATCAAAGATCAGGTATGCAGTTTTGAATTTGCAAAGAAGTTGAAGGAATTGGGCGTGAAGCAGGAGAGTTATTTCTACTGGTACACTGATGGTCTGAATAGACGCATCGAAACAGAGACTGATTATATACGAGGAGTATATGGATATGGTGGAAGTGCCGATGCTGTATATTCAGCCTTCACTGTTGCTGAATTGGGTGAAATGTTGCCAAATTATATCCATAAAGATAGTTCCACATATTGGTTATGGTATGGAAAAATGCATGCGTGGGAAGTGTCATATTGTACAAGTGATGACGAATTTCTAGCATATGTCGAAGAAGAAACCGAAGCTTCCGCTCGTGCAAAGATGCTTGTATATCTAATTATGAATATGCTAATTCCAGATTATATTAGGGAGGGCAAATAACATGAATCATACACTATTATCTGGTCAAGCAATATCTCGACAAGAGGGAATTAATGTTAAGATTGCGAGATAATGGATACTTCTGAACAATATGCGAATATGTGTCAAAAGGCAACGGGGATACAGCAATTAAGACGAATGGAGAGCTACATTGATATTACGGAGAAAGATTACTATATAACCGCTCTTGGTTCAGATCTCCCGACTACTTGGCTTCCCAGGCAGGATCAGTTGCAGGAGATAGTTCATACTTGTTGTACTAATCCTATGTGTTTACTTATTGATTTCTTCAATTACTGTAGAGAACTTCCTAATCCAGCTCCTGAGGGTACAGACTCTATGGAACAACTTTGGCTGTTGTTTACAATGAAAACGATTTATAGTAAAGAAGAGTGGGATGGTGATTAATGGATACTAGTCGTCAATATATAGATATGTGCATAAAGGCTGAAGAGATCCAAAAGAGATGGGGAGTGCTTCCTGGGGATTATGTTTGGGATAGGATTGATTTGGTATTTCCCCTTAGTCATAATAACATAACATATATATTCAAAGATCCCCGTCTTCTAGATATGATTTTTTGGCTACCTAGACAGGATCAATTGCAGGATATTATAAGCGAAAATTGGCAAGTTGTATGGGGAGACTTTCATCTGTGGATACAGGATTATGACGTTCCTGGAACTACAAGGGTAGACGTTCTTGGATTAACTTCTATGGAACAGGTTTGGCTGACTTTCGTGATGTATGAGTTGTATAAAAAAGAATGGAGAACGGGAGAATGGAAAGGTATTCAATAATTAATTTAGATACAGGTAGGACAGAGATCTTCGACGCTGATGAAATTGATTGGATAACACAAGCGGTTGTTCAAGACAAGGCTAGAATGTCTATAGATAAGGAGTGGGATTCTCTTCTTTACAAAGAGGAAAATGTGAAAAACATCATTGATAAATTGCATTTTGTTTCTACTCACTGTTAGATACTGGAACGGTGGGCTTGTCTTGATTTTTTCGAAATGCTATGCTTAATTATAGGCAATAAATGACTAATTTGGAGAGCAAACATGAATAATAATTCTACTGAAAAAGTGATGGGGTTGTTTCCTCATAGAAAAGCAGAGGACTTAATTGAACTGATGAACGAGGGTTGGACGCCCCCTTCTGTAGAACCTGCTGGCATCGTAAGACAATGTAGTGTGGCTGTTGGGGATGATTTCAAATCAAAAGTCGCACGTATGGAGAAATACAATAGATTGGGAGGATTCGCTCCTTTATATTATGGTTTCACAGTAGAAGCTCTAGAAAAGTTGGAAAGTATTGGAGCTAGTTGGTTTGTAGATCATAAATTTGTTAATAGATTTAGATATGCCGCGACAGTTGGCGGGAATTCTCAGAAATCTTATCCAGTATTAGAGAAGAAGTCAAATACCACTGAAAATTTCTCTCGCAATTTTTGTGGTGTGTTGTATAAAGGCGATCTTCCAGAATTTGTTTTGGACAGAGCGTTAATCATGAAGGATGTTGGATTAGAGTATTTTACGATACACTCTCATAATCCTTTGCCTGTTGAGTATACTCAATTGCCGATGGAAGATCCTGTTCTTGTAGTATGGGGTCAGCATCCTGGAATTGTTATAAATGAGGAAAAATGTATGGCTGGATCTAATTGTTTGGGAGTAGTGTTGGCGGTGTGGGAAGGTGAAAATGAAATTAACTTGAATGGTGATATCATTTAATTTTGAAGCTAAAAGCCCTGTTGGAACGGTAGACTTGTGTTCTTGGTTCTCTCATGCTATAGTCGTTTTGGCAGGTAAAAAAGGAGGAAGTATGCCTAACCCCAATCCCTGGGATATCCCTGAAGACTTTGCCGAAAGATTCACATATCCAGACGAACTAATGGACGGAATTCTTGACCCCGAACCACTACAAGACGCCCTTTTTGGCGACTATCCTAAAGTAGATTGGTAATAACCCACAGGTCGAACCGTTTATCGGTGTGGGTAAAAATCTCCATGGAGGTGTTAAATTGACACAAAGTTCAGCAGGCGAGGAGACTAAAACCAAAAAGGTAAAGGCTCCTCCCCCAACCAAAGTCGGTGAAGCGGATAAGGCTGGTTACGTCATCGAAGGCACTAAGGACAATCGCGTAGTTCTACGTACTCCTACTGGTAAATTCGGTGTCTACTCCGATGCTTGGACAAAGGATGAGAAATCAATCCTTCGACCTGTAAAGGATAAAGCGGTTGCCATGTCTGTCCTGGAAACTGGCAAAAAGCCGGAGAAACCCGCAAAGGCGGAGAAAACCGAGAAAACTCCTAAAGCGGAAAAAGCTCCGAAGCCCGATAAGTAGAAAGACCACTACTCCGAATTGGGGGAGGGTCATACCTCCCCTAATAAGGGCAATAAACTATTTTTTATAGTTGATATTATGGACTGAGGGATTCGTCCCTGACTGGTGGGTGCTTGCCAAACAAGTCTCCTTTTCCCCACTTGTCGCAAGTAATTGCCGGTCCATAAAATTGTTTATCAGGAGGATATTAAATGCTAAAAAGAGCAACTTCAGAAAGAAGAAAACTGGTAGGTCATATGGGAGTAGACGCAGGGTTATGTTGGATTGGTGATCCTTGTTATATACTTCATAACGATAGACTGCCTGATTCATTAGGTAAAGATTGGACGGAGTTTTGCAACTTGTTAGGGGATGACTATCCTACTATGAAATCTTTTGACTATCAAATGGGACATGAAGGATTAGGAGTGTGCGTGTCTACAGGATATGGGGATGGCACTTATCCAGTATATGTTGATATTGAAAATGGCAGAGTAAAATCTGTCACTGTTGATTTTTTTGAAGATGAAGATAATGAAGAGGAAGATTACTAATGGAAATCATAGTGATTTCACCTGCTGTTGTATAGTTCAGTTGGTTAGAGCAAGGAACTCTAAATTCCTGTGTCGGGGGTCCGAATCCCTCCACGACCCCCATTCATTTGAAGGCTCGAGTTCTTCCTACGTTTGCAGAAGCAAAAAATGAGTAATATGACGTTGAAAATTAGCAAGCCTAGCCTACCTACCTATAAGGGGGTAAGAAAGCTGTCACGGGCATTCTGAAGCGTTCTATGGCTATTAAAAAATTAAACCAATACCAATACTAAAGGTGTTGTCTGAACTTTTGGGATTCAAGCCACAATATACAGACAGGTATTAAAATATAGACTAGCTTTTTATGGTTCTTAATGCTATAGGCAAATTAAGGGGAATGTAATGAAAGATACAATATATAAAGTAACGAACTCTAAATGGTTGTTTATATCTGTTTATGGAGTATTTATTACGCTTGCCAGTGTAGTTATTCCTGGGATTTTGTATATTGCAGGAATGGAAGTTAATATAAAGTTCTTGGCGATTATTTTTCCTGTCGGAATTGTAATGTTTGGGATTTGTGGCAATGAGTATTATTTAGAAACAATTGTAGGCAAACGATCTCAAAACTCTTAGCGAACAATCTAAATGAATTTGATATGTGTCTTGTTTAATCACGATTGGGTATTTACGGAGGAATGGTTTCCTTCTTGTGACGCTCCAATAGTTACTAGATGGGAGTGGAAAGTCCATTGTAAAAGGTGTGGTAAAGACGAGGAACATATTTTGGGATATGATAATATCGGGGTGTAGGCTAGTGGAAAGAGTCGCCATGTTTGGGGCATGGAGCACGTTGGTTCGATCCCAACCATCCCGACCAAAATGACATGAAGTCCGGAGATTCAAATCCTTCTACCTAGATCAAAAGAATATAAGACGCTATAGGATAGTGGTTAGTCCAACGGACCTTCACTCCGTTTACGAGAGTTCGATCCTCTCTAGCGTCACCAAAAATTAATATAAGGAGGAGAAATGGGTAATCGTAGAATGGCAGAGATAAAAACTTCTGGAGGATCTTTATATGTATATACTCATTGGGACGGAGGATCCTTTCCGGAGATGGCTAAAGAGGCGATTTCAGTAGCTAAACCAAGATGGGATGATGAGATGTATGGAGTTAGAATTATTGTAGATCAATTGACAAAACATGGGAGAGACGAAGAAACAGGCTATGGGTTAATGTTAAAACCAATGGCTGAAGATGAATACAATAGTGACAATCCTTCTGTAATAATTGATTTTGTAAGTCGAAAATTAATTGTTAAAGGAAAAGGAGCTTGTCATTTGTCTTTTGATAAAATTGTGGAGTTGTCTGAGTGACTAGGAGTACGAGAGTTCGATTAGAAAAATTTGTAGAAATAATGAATTGAAAAATGAAAATATCAATATCATCGTTCATACTGCTACTATGTGCCCTTTTGTCACTTATTCTACCAATCATGGGAATTTACAACCTTACGCTAGGGGATAAATATTACAAAGGTGAAATACTTTTCGAGGATGAATCAAGCTATCTTGAATTCAAAAAAGAACTTGCGAGTGATGACGTGAAAGTAGAAGAAATAGCCTCCTTAGATAGTCCTAATCACTTTGTTTATTTTGATGTAAAAGTAAAAAGAAACCATGAATTTAATTATGGAGATAGCTATACAAATGATGGCGATATAGCATTTATAGCTGTAGGTCTTGGTTTATCTGTTTTCTTCTCAGTTCTGACAATCCCTATGATGAAAAGAATGGGGACTGTGGAGAAATTGTAGACGTAGTGACACAACTGAGTGATAGGCGTTCCCCTATCGGGACACTTTGCGAAAACACCTTGTAACGCACTCATGCAGGTTCAAATCCTACCATCTCCACCAAAGTATTGATAATATGTATTTTAGAGAAGAAAACTTGATGGCAGTCCTAAACATTATTGAAGGAAGCGTCGACACTCTGCAAGGAAACGAATATCATCCAGAAGGAGATGTCAGAAATCATACATTACAAGTGTTTAATCATGCTGTTAGAGAAAGCAATGATGTAGATTTGGTGATGGCAGCTTTGACCCATGATATTGGTAAAACTGAGTGCGATGGACCTGGACATGAAGATTATTCTTCGAATATACTCTCGAGAGAGTCAATTTTTTCTGAGAAGACTATATGGTTAGTATACAATCATATGAGAATTAGAACATATATTGAAGGGGAGATGAAAGGATTAAAGAAGGTAATTCAACTTTCCAATAATTCTTGGTTTGCGGATCTTGTTAAATTGTCTAGATGGGATAACATGGGTAGAAATCCTAATCGAAAAATGAAATTTGATAGAGTTGACATTCTAGATAGGTTAAATAATTGTGAAAACAAAAAATTTAATTTTTGAATTACATCATGAGGAAAGGATCAAAGTTATAGCCCCACCAACTTACCGAGAGAAAAAGATATGGTTTATATAGTAGTTTATATAGTTATAAGTATCGCAACAATTTGGGGTCTAATATATTGGGCATGTCAGACATAGGAGAGGTTATGAATTCGTTGTGTGAGACGTGTGCATGGCATAAGTTAGCTCAAATAGAGACACGTCCTTATTATGATAATGGGCATCTAGGTGTTGGGACTTTTTTAGTGGATGTTCATATTTGTAAGATGCGTGATGGTGGACCTATTGTAATGGGTCTTTTAGTTGAAGACTGTAACCACTACCAGAATAAATTAGAAGGAACAGAATATCAAAACGTATTCGAAAAAAGGAAATAAAATGTTTATACTTGAAGGAAAATATAATACAGCTAGGATTATGACAGATAATCCTGATGAAACCACAATTTCTCAAATATATTCGTTGTTAAATAATCCTGCATTTAAGGGAACCAAAATTGCAATAATGGAGGATTGCCATGCTGGTGAAGGTGCGGTCATAGGTTTCACTTCGACAACTAATGAATACATTATTCCTAATATCGTGGGGATTGACATAAACTGTGCTGTTTGGGCGTTCTTGTTAGAAGGAATAACCAATATAGATTTTCCTAGATTCGATCAATATGTTAGGAAGGTTATTCCTAGTGGCAAGGGTAATGTTAGGGATGCTACTCATAAATTAGTTGATGACAACAAAACTCTTATGAATGATGTTCATGAACTCGTTG
>Ga0209986_10003658_pt1 | contig 13388 bp, 9 predicted proteins | sample BlataG_FD_183168 | JGI IMG/M metagenome (GOLD analysis project Ga0209986, IMG submission 183168) | Deep subsurface microbial communities from Black Sea to uncover new lineages of life (NeLLi) - Black_00105 metaG (SPAdes) (version 2) | ecosystem: Environmental > Aquatic > Marine > Oceanic >...
CTCATATTCGAGCTTGGCACAAATTGTAACCACCGGCACGGAACTGTCAACGCTATCGCTAGAATCGAACGTCGCGTCTAAATGGTTCTCGCCGACGTTTACCGCAACTGCAATTGGCTTTAAGGTCAAAAATCCGAGGGACTTAATCATTTCGCGTTCGGCTTCGGTTTCAATAGCCGAGCTAATTGGCGCCTCTGATTCTATTGCCTGCTGTAATTTTTTTTGCAGGGCCAATTCTACCTTATCGTGTGCCTGGGTTTTGGTTGGTTTGTGGACCTGCTTTTCGAGCCGTTCAATGCGCGTGGCGACAAGCTCTAAATCGGCAAGCAGCAGTTCGGTCCGCAGCTCGGCTAAATCTCTGGCTGGATTTACGGTATTTCGATAAGGCGGCACGGCTGGGTTAACAAACGCCCGCAGCACCAGAACAAGCATATCAACGGTTCTTATGTGGTTAATCAGCCGTCTTGCTGCGGCTCGGCCATGCTCATCAGTAAAGTTAAAGCCCGGCAAATCGAGGCAGTCGATTGTTGCGTATGTCGTTTTCTTAGGCTTGTAATATTCGGTTAGCCAATCCAGTCTTTCATCCGGAACTGGCACAATAGCTTCTTCAATCCTCGTCGAGCCAACGGCGCCAATTGCCTTGCCACTAATAGCCGAGAAAATAGTGCTTTTGCCCGATTGCAACAGACCAATCAGTGCCACTTTCATTTTTTTATCCCTTTGGCCACAAAGACACCAAGACACTAAGGTTTTAATTTGTCATTCCCGCGAAAGCGGGAATCTAGTTTTTTCGATTTTAATCTCTTTGTGACTTTGTGTCTTCGTGGCAAAACTATCGCCCGTAAACACTATTGCCGGCCGCATCATAGGCCACAACAGCGGGAAAATCAACGACCTTCAGTTTCCTTATGGCTTCGGTTCCCAAATCTTCGTATGCAATTACCTCTGCGGAGACGATGTGCTTGCTCAATAGAGCGCCTGCGCCACCGATAGCAGACAGATGGACTGCACCGTATTTTTTCAGGGCATCTCTGACTTCGTCGCTTCGGTATCCCTTTCCAATCATCGCTCGCAGGCCGTTGGCAATCAGCTTTGGACTGAAGGCGTCCATTCTTGATGAGGTAGTGGGGCCGGCAGCACCGATTACCTTTCCTGGCTGGGCAGGCGTAGGGCCAACGAAATAAATAATCGCACCTTCAAGCTCAAAAGGAAGCCGCTGGCCTGATTCTATCGCCTGGCACAATCTCTTATGGGCCATATCCCGAGCGGTATAGATTACGCCGGTTAAAGAGACCTCATCACCTGCCTTTAACGAACGCACGACAGAATCGGTCAAAGGCGGTTGCAATTTCTTTATTTTGCTCATACGCTTTTATGCAGTATAAATTGAGTTACAAAACGGCGATTAGCTCAGCAAACCATATAAGTTTACATTATTGGGATGATTTTGCGAACTGAAAACAGTCGAAAAATTTGCCTCCGCAGCCAACTCAATCAATTATTTGTTGCTGTCGTCGGCCGGGCGTTGGTATAATTGGGTTTATGGCTAAATACCCGATATTTCTTGAACTGGGTGGTCGCCGGGTGGTTGTGATAGGTGCCGGAGCGGTGGCTGTGCGAAAAGCTCAATCGCTGTTAGCCGCGGGGGCTCGGCTGGTGGTCGTAGCTGAGCACATCGACGACATGCTGACGGCTCTTTGTCGGGGCACAAATGCCGAATTAATAAGGTCTAAGTATTCCAAAGATTATCTTGTCGGGGCGGTGCTTGCTATAGCTGCAACGGGCAACCGACAACTCAACAAGCAGATTTACAAAGATTGCCAGGAGTTGGAGATGTTATGCAATGTGGTTGATGAGCCGGAGCTTTGCGATTTTTTTGTGCCGGCCATCGTCAAACGCGGCGACCTGCAGATTGCTATTGGCACTGAAGGGCATTACCCTGCTTATGCCGGTCATATAAGAAAGAAATTAGAGCAGACCTTCACCGACAAACATGGGGAATTTCTGGCCGAACTGGAGACACTTCGAAAACAGATTATGAAAGACGTGCCGCACGCCGCCGACCGCAAGTCCCTTTTAGGGCAACTGGTTGACGATAAGTCGTTTGAATATTTTGTTCAGAATGGGCCAGCCAAGTGGCGAATCTTTGCTGACAGACTCATATCAGGGGAAAATGAAAATCCTATGATGAAAGACAGCGACTCCAGCTAAGAATCATTTTGCGGTGTTAGTGGTGCGTTTGTCGTCGTCAGGCTTCTATTTTTTCAATTACCACCTGTAGATATTTTTGGCGGTGGCCAATCCGCCTCTTGCTGTTTTTGCGCCTTCGAAAGTGCATAGGATAGAGCTTTTGGCCCCTAACAACGGCCTCCTGGGCTGTGGTCTTAAATGAAGCCACAACCTTTGCCCCCTCCAGGTATGGTGTGCCGATTTTGACCTTTTTGCCATCACTTATGAATAAGACTTTGTCCAGTTCAATAGTCTCAGCATCGGGTGGAATATCGGTCAGTTCAATACTTAAACAATCGCCCTGAGCGACTTTGTATTGCTTACCGCCTTGCTCAATTACTGCATACATTTTGAAAATTCCCGTGTTTTATATTTAGAAATATCCAGACACGAATGGTATCGTAAACGTTGGCCTTTTTTTTGTAAAGCAAATTATCAGATTTTTTTGTATTCTATTGCTGTGTATGAAGCTAAAATTCTGGAAAACGTGTTTTTGGGAGCGATTTTATGCAGCTGGCTATGATAGGCGACAAAATCGTGCCGATGGGGGACCTTGAGCCGGTTTATTTCGACCGTGGAATTTACTTCGGTGACGGCGTTTATGAAGTGCTCCGAAGCTATGGCGGCAAAATCTTTGCGATTGAAGAACACCTGCAAAGATTTGCCGATAATCTGGCTGCGATTGAAATAACCGCAATAGACATCGACCAGATTCGTTCCCGGGTCCAGAAGGCCTTTGACGCTGCGGGTATTTCCAACGCCAAGATATATTTTCACATAACACGAGGTTCAGCACCGAGAAATCACGTTTGTGATGACAATTTAGAGCCAAATTTCTTCCTGACTGTTACAGAGCTGCCCGACGATACAGAAGCAAAAACGAAAGGAATTGCAGTATCGACCTATCCGGATTGGCGATGGAAAAGATGTGATATAAAATCTCTGAATGTGTTACCCAATGTTCTTGCCCGCCTCGAGGCTGCCAAAAAAGGTTGTGACGAAGCGATACTTGTCGATGAGGCAGGCCTTATAACCGAGGGGGCCGGTTCAGCGTTTTTTGCAATCTTCGGGCGAACACTTCAAACGGCTCCTCTTACCGCTAATATTTTGCCTTCTATTACACGTAAATTTGCGGTCGAAGCGGGAAAAAATATCGGATTAGAAGTAATCGAAAAATCATTAACGCAACAGCAAGCTGGCTGTGCAGAGGAGCTTTTTATTGCTGTAACCACTAAAGACATTGTGCCCGTGGTGAAATTCGACGGCAAGTTGGTCGGAGATGATAAGCCCGGCAAATATACGAAATTGCTCATCCAGGAATTTCGCTCGTTTACCCAATGAGCTTTTTGTCGGCGTTACTTTTTCCTTCTCCCAGGATGTTTTTAACCGTCTATAGCTTTTTTGCTCTTGATTGACAATTTCTTGAGGACAGGTTATTTTGGAAATAGTTATGAAGTTTCGCGCCCGTAGCTCAATTGGATAGAGTCGCGGACTTCGAATCCGAAGGTTGCAGGTTCGAGTCCTGCCGGGCGCGTTTGTAACACCATGATTGGCAAGTAGTTATGGCTACTTGCCTTTTCTTGTTACTGAGAATGTCACCCGTTGCACCAATTTGCACCACTTTTCGACTCATGTGACACGCTTCTAAGGTTGCGTTTGCGGCACTAATGATTGAGCTGATTACGAGTGGTGTCTCATAATCCATTGGTCATGACTCTATTTTTTGGCTCGATGTCCTGTCACCAAAATGTCTCCACGTCCAGTTACTTTCGGTTAAAAAACAAAAAAAAGCCCGCGTTTTTGGGCGAATATCCAACTTTTTCAGAAATTTTTGCAAAAAATCGGATATATAATCCGTGTGTCTTTCCTGCAACAAACGTATGTTCAATACGATTTTTGCTAAAAATACTTTTAAAATATGCATTTTTCGGTCAGAATCTGATGTTCACTGACTTCAAAACTCATCAAATTTGACGTCTGTGGTGACAAAACAGAGACATGAATTTGCTGAAGAAAATTAATGTTCAACTGTTTACGGGAAGCAGGCTCCAGTTAGCTTTTCCAAGTTTTATTTGTTGTAAAGGGTCAGTCCAAGCGACTCCCATTTTTGATAGCAGTTGGAGCACCAATGCATAAGCTGACGCTACTTTAACTATCAAGAATCCTTTCAACCTTCCCCTGATCCACGTTCATCACGTACTGAATTCCGCTGACCTGGGCAGCCTCACTTGTCAAAGCTGCAATATCGTCCCTTGTTATATGTTTTATAGCAAACTTCCGGCTGCCTGCCATTAGTTGTTGCAGGCCCTGGGCCAGACGTTCGTAATAGGTGTAAAGTCCCAAGGCACCGGTCGGAAGTTTCTCGAATTCCTTATCACCCAGTTCCTTACGCAGTGTGCTTGCGGTTACGAAAATCTCATCCTTAGTATTTCCGAATCTCTCAATGTACACCGGTATCTGCTGCTCTTCCATCGTTCGGCCTATCGTTTTACCTACCATAGCTGCCGCAATCGGACCTCTGGCCATTCCTATCAACTTTACAAACGGAGAACCAAGTGCAAGACCTTTGAAGATATGATCTTCGAAGGTGAATCCACCGGCCAAAGCCAATGTAGGAATATACACACCTTTGTCAGCAAGGCGTTTGGCATATTGATATAGAAGTGAGTGTAATTCCACAGGAGGTACGCCCCACTCGTTCATCATACGCCAGGGACTCATACCCGTACCGCCACCAGCACCATCAACGGTGAGAAGATCGATTTTGTAGCGGGAAGCAAATACTATTGCCCTTGCCAAATCTGCCGGCCGATAGGCACCTGTTTTGAGAAAGATATACTTGGCTCCTGCTTTACGGAGTTCATCTACCCGCTCGGCAAATGATTCTTCGGTCACCATACCGACGCGTGAGTGCCGCTCAAACTCCTTAAACGCTCCATTCTCAAAAGCTTTAATTACATTAGGGTCGGTAGGATTTGGAAGCACCACATAGCCACGTTCATAGAGTAATTGTGCTTTTTTGAGGTCCGTGATTTTTACTTCTCCGCCGATATCCTTGGCCCCCTGACCCCACTTAAGTTCCACGCATTCGACTCCGAGCTTTGCGATGGCGTATTCCTGTACACCAAGGCGGGTATCCTCGACGTTTGCCTGTACAATGATTGCGCCGTAGCCGTCACGTTGATAGTCTTTATAGAGCTTGACACGTCGTTTAAGGTCAACAGTATCAACCACTCGGCCATTCTTGATAACGGCCTCGGGGTCCATTCCTACAACGTTTTCGCCGATAGTCAAGCCGGTTCCAGCCAGGGCAGAACCGATAGCCAGGCCTTCCCAGTTGTTCTTTGCGATGTTTGTGGAACCAATTCCCGGGATATGCCAGGGACAGCGATACTTTATCCCATTATCATGACCGAAGGCAATTTCCAGGTCCACAGCAGGAAAGATAGCTTTGTTGCTATCAGCCTCTATTCCATGGGCGCCAACCGCGGTTCCCATGATGTTGAAGTGCGAATAGTCTACGGGATAGGTTTTCTCAGCAGCGGTAGTGATCATACCGAAAGGTTGTGGATAAATAACTTCGTGGCCGCGGTAGGCGCTCTTGCCTATCTCACACATACCGATACATCCGTCCACACACGTAACACACATACCCGATGCGGGTACAACTGAACCTTCCGTTCTGTTCTTCGTCAGGGTTGCGGCTGAAGCATTTACCTTTGAGAGTGTAAGTGACATTTCATTTAGCTCCTTTGTATTTTCTGTTAGTCTTTCTTTATCTCACAAGCCACACAAGGGTCCATGTAGCACATCATATCGTCAAACTGTTCTTTCTCGATACAGGGTGGGGTCAGATTTTGACAACCACCACAGATTGCTTTTTCCGGCTCGTTGTAAGTACAGCGAAGCTGGCAGGCCGGGCACACGTAGATGCAGCCGCCACATAGCCTGCAAACGTCGGACTTAATATCAAATGGTGTGCCGACACTTCTATTCTCACCTCGTCCTCTAAAACCGATAGCCTTGGCCATCATTTGTTCTTCGCACATTCGAACACAAAGACCACAAAGGATGCAATCTTCGTACTCTTGTTTGAAACGCTGTTGGTGAATACCGTGTGCTGCAGCGAGGTCCTGGATTACTTTGGATTGGGGACAGGAAGCCAGCAGCAATTCCAGAATCATTTCGCGGGCTCGGAGGACTCGCGATGACGCTGTACGTACCTTAAGCCCTTCTTCGGCCGGATAGGTACATGAGGAAACCAATTTTGCGCTCGGCCCCTCTCCAATCTCCACCACACAAAGTCGACACGCCCCATAAGGTGACAATCCCTCCATATAACAAAGAGTTGGAATAGGAAAACCCAAAAACTTTGCTGCTTCCAACAGGGTGGTACCTTTTTCGACTGAAACGTTCAACCCATTTATCTTCAAATTAATCATGCTGACTTCTCCTGCACTGCTGTACATTTTGCCCGTTCATCTTCTTTACATTGCGTAAACTCAAGATCACACCTCAGACACCTTCTGGCCTCACGTTTTGCCTGCTTGACAGACAGAGGTAATTCTACTTCTGCAAAACTCTTTTTCCTCGATTTTGCTGACAGCGTGGGGGGTTCGGCTCTTGTCACTTCTTCGGATCCCTCATCGCCGACGGCAGTAGGTTCTAAGAAGACTTCAGGCAGTTTTACTCTGGGCGGCTCGGTAAGTTCCTGGCCGCAAACATAGCGGTCTATAACCCCAGCGGCCTTTTTTCCAGCGGCAATGGCATCAACGACAGTATTAGGACCTGTCACCAAGTCCCCTCCGGCGAACACTCCTTTATGATTAGTGCAGAGAGTTTTCCCTTCAACACGCAATCTACCACCTTTATCGAGTTCCAGTCCCATAGAAGCGAGACAATCGCTATCCGGACGCTCGCCGATGGCTACTATCATGGTGTCCAATGGAATCGTGAACTCGGTACCAGCAATTGGGACAGGTCTGCGTCGTCCGCTTGAGTCAAAGTCGCCCAGCCTGTTTCTAATACATTCGATGTCAGCTAAACGTCCATTTGCCGAATCTATTCTCACGGGCTCGACGAATGTTTCGATTTTTACCCCCTCAGCTTCAGCAGCTTCAATGTACCGTATACTTGTTGGCGAGACCAATGTTTCAAGCCTTATACCCTCCTCAAGAGCTGCTTCGATTTCTTCGGCGTAAGCAGGCATCTCCTGAGAGCTGCGACGGTAGAGCAGCGTTACACTTTTGACTTTTTTCTGACGAATAGCCACTCTTGCGGCGTCCACAGCCGAGTTACCACCACCAATGATACCTACGCGTCCTTTGGCCAACTCCTGGCCTCTTAAATTGAAGGCTTTGAGGAATTCCATTGACTGATAGACTCCTCCGGTGTCTTCTCCCTCAAGACCTAACCGCCAGCTCTTGTCTGCTCCTATTGCGAGGAAAATTGCCTTGAATCCATCTTTAAATAACTCATCGATAGTTACGTCGCGACCCAGCTTTGTTCGGCATCTGAGGGTAATGTTTTCGTCAAGCAGTGATTCTATTTCTTTGCGTGCCACATCCCGAGGGAGACGATAATCCGGTATACAACTAACAAGCATTCCACCAGGCTCATCCTCGGCTTCAATCAGCGTCACTTTATGGCCAAGCAACGAAAGATGGTGGGCAGCCGACAGACCGGCAGGACCCGCGCCTATGATTGCTACTCTGCTGATATTTTTAATGTCACGAGCGCGCCTTGCAGCCTTATAGACCGAGGGATCAATTCTATCGGTTATAAACCTTTTCAGGGCTCGAATCGCAATAGCTTCGCCCCCGCTTACGGCAAGGTTGCATCTGGTTTCGCACTTGCGACCACAAACCCGGGCGCATACCGATGGGAACGGGTTGGCTTGTCTGATAACTTTGTAGGCTTCTTCGTATTCACCCTTTCCAATCAGGGCAACATAACGCCAAACCTCGGTGTCCAGCGGGCAAGCAGCCTGGCAGGGTGCACCCACTAATTCTTTGCACACGAAAGCATCGCATTTTTTATCAATCACGTGCCGACGATATTCATCTATAAAGTAACGAAGAGTACTCAGAACAGGATTGGAGGCCGTCTGTCCAAGACCACACATCGTCGTGTCTTTGACCACTTCCGCTAATTCTTTCAGAAGGTCTAAGTGCCCAGGTATTCCCTTGCCTCTTGAGATATCGTCGAGAATCTCGTACATCCGTTGTGTGCCCTTTCGGCAGGTAAAACACTTACCGCAGGATTCATCCTTGAGGAAATTCATAAAGTATTTGGCGATATCAACCATACAGGTGTTTTCATCCATAACAATCATGCCGCCTGAGCCCATAATCGAGCCGGCATCGGCCAAGCTTTCGTAATCAACGGGCAAATCGAACATATTGGCAGGAATGCAACCCCCGGATGGCCCACCCGTCTGAACCGCCTTTATCTTGGCCTTGCCTACCGGGCCACCGCCGATGTCGTAGACAATTTCCTTGATAGTCATTCCCATTGGTACCTCGACAAGGCCGGTATTCTTGATTTTCCCGACCAGACTGAATATCTTCGTGCCGGAATTGTTTGTGGTCCCGGTTTTCGCAAACTCCTCGGCGCCAAGCCTGAAGATAAGCGGAATGTTCGCCCACGTTTCAACGTTGTTAATTGCTGTGGGTTTGCCGTCAATACCTTTTTCTACGGGGAACGGCGGCCGTTGACGAGGCTCGCCCATCTTCCCCTCGATAGACCGTATCAGCGCAGTTTCTTCACCGCATACAAATGCTCCGGCACCTTTAACCACTTTGATATCAAATGAAAAGCCGGTTCCGAGTATATCCTGGCCCAAAAGACCAAGTTCGTGTGCCTGCTTTAGAGCAATATTCAAATGCTTGACTGCAATTGGGTATTCATTGCGGACATAGACTATACCTTCTGTGGCCCCGGACCCATAGGCGCCAATTATCATCCCTTCGATGATGCTGTGCGGGTTTCCTTCCAGGACGCTACGGTCCATATAAGCACCGGGGTCACCCTCATCGGCATTGCACACGAGGAACTTGCCTTGGTGGCTCGGCTGTTTTGCCAGCAGTTCCCACTTCAAGCCGGTTGGAAAACCGGCGCCGCCGCGACCACGCAATCCCGAACGCTTGACCTGCTGCACTACCCACCCTGCGTTTTGTTTCGACAATACCTGTTCGAGAGCAATGTACCCCTTTTGGGCGATGTAGTCATATATCCGAATCGGGTCTATTTTCTGGTTCATGCCCAAGATGCTACGTTGCTGATTCTTGAAGAACGGGATATCATTTCGATTGTGGTACTTTTGGCCCGTATGGGGCTCTCGATACAGCAGGTCTTCTACATATTCATCCGAAAGTAGCGCTTCGATAATCCTCGGGACATCGTCAAGCTTTACCTGCGCGTAAAATGCCTGCTGCGGTTCAGTGAGAATGAAAGGCCCCATCTCACAGAACCCGTGGCATCCGGTAACACGAAGCGACATTTTGCCGACCAAACGTTTTTCAATGATGTATCTTTTTGAGACTCGAATAATATCGTTTGAGCCGCTTGCCTGACAGGCTGTTCCTGCGCAAACAACTATGCGCGGCTTGCTATCGTCACTGGCATCAAAAAGCACTTTCCGTAATTCTTTTAGCTCATTTATAGAAGATAATCTTGGCATTTCACTGCCTTACACAATCACTTACATCAAATAACCAACCTGGCTTGTTACTTTGACTAAGCTAAATCCAACATATGGTTTCTACATCCACGGCGCGAACAAATTTGCACTGTGCCTCCACCATCGACAAGCATTGGTATCATTGGTGCGCCGCATACCGAACAATCCGATGTGCTGGGAAATTCCACACCACAATGCGGGCAAAGAAAACTTACCACCGAGCCTGTGGAGACGTCAAACTCGGAAGCAAAATTGTAACTACCATACAGACAGGAAAGCCTAAGCCAACCTTGCTTGTGGTCAGAGGATATTGTTACCCGGATTGATGGGTGGCCGTCGATGGCAAATGTCTCATCCTTGAAACTGTGGTTACAATGGGGACAAGTTACATCGATAGGAAAAATCCGCTCATCCTTTCCTATGTCGAATTTGTCAAATCCCTTGCGTGCTTCGTCTAACAGCTGCTTGACTTTTGATTTTCTGACTTTTGAAAAGTAATGGCCGTCAATGACAACCACCGGTCCAAGAGCACAGGCGCCCAGGCAGTTCACCGTCTCCAGCGTAAATTCCTTATCTGGTGTTGTCTGACCTGCTTTTATACCGAGCTGCTGCTCAAGTTCTGCCACTATCCTCGGTGCTCCACGAACATGGCAAGCTGTGCCGAGGCATGCACAAATAAGGTGTTTACCCTTAGGTTGCAGACTAAAAAATCTGTAAAATGTTGCTACACCATATATATCAACTAAGGAACGACCTGTTTTCTCGCCGACTATTCTTAGCGACGCCACGGGAAGATAGCCATATTCAGCCTGGATTTCTTCGAGAATAGCGATAAGTCCACCCCTGTCCCCATTATGCTTTTCCACGATTCTTAAAATATCTTTCGAATCTACCTCTTCCTGGGCGTCGATATTGTTTTTGATAACGGTGTCTTGTTTCATTCTATTGGTATTCCTCGCAATGCCAGACACCACCTTCGGGTTTTGGAAATGCGCAGGTTCTGCGGTTCTCACAATCGCTGCACAGTCCGATGAATTTGGCTGAATCTTTGTTCTTAGCGGCAGCAGAGCCCGTTGCCGGCAGCTGCTTTTTTCCAGGAGTCTCGATAAAAGAGGTTTTTTCAGTCTCAAACTCTTCGCAATAAAAGACCGGTTTGTTAGGGTCTCGTTGAAATGTACAGGCCGAGGCATTCTTGCAGGTCAAACACAGCCCAAGGTATCTGATATTTTCTGACATAGCTAATCCCTTACTCTGCACTTCGTGATTACCCCATATTTGAGCAAAAACCATACCACCTGTTGAACAACAGAAACGTAGCGCCATTGACACTTGGCTTGAAAGGGGATGCAACGATGGAATTTCGCACCTAATCGAGCAGAATCGAGGAGTTTAATGAAACAAATTTTTTTGATGCGGCTGGGTTCGTTACGGCGTCTTAGCTGTTGACAAGTAGCGCGTGGGTGGGGAGATTTGAACCGGCGGGGAGGAATTACCCAGCGGCAATAATTCAGGATGAAGACTGCCTGGCCCTTTTGAGCTTCTCTCGCAGGGTCTTGCGGTCGATGCCGAGGATTTCAGCGGCCCGGGTTTTGTTGCCGTCCACGCTTGCCAAAACATTGTTGATGTATTCACTCTCCACTTCGGCAAGAGTTCGGGTGGGTCCCGTTTTCCCAAGGGCTGAGAAACGCATAAGAGAAGGTAAATCGGGAACCCCTATGAGGTTGGCATCTGTCATTACCACAAGGCGCTGGATTACATTCTCTAATTCTCTTACGTTTCCCGGCCAATTATAACTGCGAAGACTTTGCAAGGCCTTATCGGAAAATCGGGGCGGCGGCTTACCTAATTCGGCTGCAAACTTAGTTAGAAAATGATGAGCCAGCAGCAAGATGTCGTCTTCCCTTTCTCTCAGAGGCGGAATAACAATCGTAATGACATTAAGGCGATAAAATAAATCTTCGCGGAAAAGCCCCTTCTTCACTAAGCCGTGCAAATCCTTGTTAGTTGCAGCCAAGACCCTTACATCGACTTTTCGCATTCGGTTGGAGCCGACCATACAAACTTTTTTATCCTGGAGCACACGAAGAAGTTTGACCTGCATCGCCAGACTCATATCGCTGATTTCATCAAGAAAAATCGTGCCGCCATCGCCAGCTATAAAGAATCCTGCCCTGGATTCGGTCGCTCCTGTAAACGCCCCCTTTACATGCCCAAACAACTCGCTTTCAAGTAGCCCCTCCGGAATGCCTCCACAATTGACGGGTACAAACGGTGCTGAGGCCCGGACGCTGCCGTAGTGAATAGCTCTGGCTGCAAGCTCCTTACCTGTACCACTTTCTCCGGTAATGAGCACAGTGGCCGACGCAGACGAAGCTTTGCCTATGGCTATGAAAACCTCGCGCATTCCTTTGGATGTACCGATAAGACCTTTGTGTACAGGAACTGCTTGGTCCGATTTAACACGTCCGGACCTGCGTATCTTTGCTTTGTCCAGCACACGCTGAACGACAGACAAAAGCTCAGCATCAGTGAAAGGTTTTGGCAAAAACTCTTCAGCCCCGGTTTTGACAGCCTCTACCGCTCCCTCAATCGAGGGGTAGCCTGTAATCATCATAACCTCGGTATCTTTGAAATTTTCGCGAATATGGTGCACCAGGTCAAGGCCGCTGACCTTGGGCATCTTAAGGTCAGTGATAACCAGGTCCAATTGCGTCCCCCCGAGAATTTCAATTGCTTCAGCCACACCGGGTGCCGTGAAGACCTGATATCCTTCCGCTGCCAGATTTCGCCGCAAAACCTCCAGCGTGTTTACAGAATCATCCACTATCAGAATGTGTTCTTTCCTGGGAGAAGACGACATATTAAGCACTTTCCTCTGTATCTTCCGGCTCTGCCACCGGCAATTGAATCTCGAACCGAGTGCCACAACCGGGTTCGCTCTTAACATTAATCGAACCGCTATGGGCGGTAACGATTCCATATACTACAGGCAAACCCAAACCCGTTCCATGACCAACATCCTTTGTCGTGAAGAATGGAATAAATATTTTATCAAGAACCTCCTTGCTCATACCGGCACCCGTATCTTCAACAATCAGATAAACGTTATGGTCGCAAAATCGTGTCTGAACCGTGATTTTGCCTGCTCCCGGCATTGACTGCAAGGCATTGACAACCAAATTGACCACAAGCTGGTTCAATTGCGCCGGGTCAGCTGTGATTGCAGGCAGGTCCGTCGAAAGCAAGCGAACAATTTCTATACCTTCTTTGGCACAGCGAGCTTCGAAAAAATAAAGCCCATCTTCCACCACCTGATTGAGGTTGACCTGTGCCTTCTTAGGTGGTGCTTGTCGGGCGAAAACCAGAAGCTTCCGGATAATATCCCGTGCGTGCAAAGAGGCAGCCTCAATCTTTTCAATGTCCTGTTTTACTACCACAGGCACTCCATCACCTTTCTTAGCCAGCTGGGCAAATCCCA
>Ga0209986_10003659_pt1 | contig 13387 bp, 11 predicted proteins | sample BlataG_FD_183168 | JGI IMG/M metagenome (GOLD analysis project Ga0209986, IMG submission 183168) | Deep subsurface microbial communities from Black Sea to uncover new lineages of life (NeLLi) - Black_00105 metaG (SPAdes) (version 2) | ecosystem: Environmental > Aquatic > Marine > Oceanic >...
GTTCTTCTTCCTTCTTTTTATCATCCATCTCTAGAGTATTCCTTACCTTTTCAATTTTACACCTAGCAAAATTGTTTATTCCTTTAAAACCCAAAGATGTAACCTTATGTCTTTCATTTAGAGTAAACCCCTTTTCTTCCTTTATGAACTTCTTACGAAGCAATTCCTCTGCCTTGTCATATTCAGATTGGTCAATTAAGGCAGTAATCTCATAAAGGGATGCGTTCCAATAGCGTATGTCGTTTTGATTTGAATTATCTATTACTCTATGCAAGAGTTCAAGAGCTTCCTTGCCTCTACCTTGGTCCATATATAAATCGCTTAAATTCACGATGGCCGAGTGGTAGTTAAAATTAATTAAGCGAGTATCTTTCTCTGCATAATTTATGATCTTCTTAAAATTCCTTTCTGCCTCTGTATGTAGAAACGAACGTTTCTCTGCTACAGCTTGATTAAAGAGCGTAACAGTATATAGATCATAAAGCTTGGAGGAGACAAAGTTGTGATTTTCAATATCTGCCCCGTTGGTTGATTTGTCTGCATTTAATCTCTCGTCAAATTTTTTATAACTCTCTTCTTTTTCGATTATCTTTCTTGCTTCTTCGGCGTAACCTCGGGAAAGAGAAGAATTTTTAAGTCCTGCATAACAGATACTTAAATCGTTATAGAGAAGGATTAACCACTTTTTCAACCATTTTTCATCAATTTTCGAATTGTGTAAATCATTTAAAACGGATAATAAATAATAAAGAGCTTCTTCATACTTATTTTCCTCTTCATCTTTTTCGGAGGAAATTCTTGCATCAAGCCGCTTATTTTTTGATAAAAAAAGTTGATATGAGATATATTTCTCAACCTGAGATTTGTTCGCATTAGGGATTTTATTTGGCCCTTTTCTTTTCCTTTTACAAATTTCTTTTAACTTCTTTTCATTATCTTTATAATTTATGAACGGATCAACAAGTTGTCCCATATTTTTTAACGTCTCAGGGGTATCCACATTCAACCATGAATCAAAATCTGTTTTATCCATTAATTCTTCAAATTCAATACTTGCTTTAATTGCATCGCTGATAAGTTGATCTTTATCGGTTCCCTCTCCAGTCATAAATATCCCCTCTTAAATTTATCTTTATTCGATTTAAACTGATCAGGAACTGGTTCTAATGCCACATCAAATCCTATACTTTCTCTTTCCACGACTGATGTAGGCAAATACATTAGAGCCAACTCCTTTTCTATCTTTCTATCAACCCGCTCCTTATATGTAAGATGTCTCATAAAACTTATAAGTCTTTCGGAAAAGAGCGGCGTATAAACCTCAATATCTAAAACCTTTGCAGTATGCAATAACGGGGCAAGATGTCTTGGCGCTAGAATCTTCACAAAATACTCCCAAACTGCATCATAATCCTCTTCTTGTGATTTATCTTTGTATAAAAAGTCCCTAAAACCCATGTTAACCATTTCCATCAAATATTTCCTCGGAGTAGAATGGACATCTTCAACGGATTTAATCATTCCAGTCTCCTTATGCCCTAAAGGATATTCATGAAGCCAGTATCCTCCAAAACATTCATCTCCCCCATCACCAGTAACTATTATATTACTGAATGCTTTAGCAAAGCGGCAGAGGATATATACATTTACATCACCCTTAAAATCGTATCGCTTGACTTTATTATATTCGCCAAGAAACTTGCTATATTCCTCATCAGAAAGAATTATCTCATTATGTTCTGTCTCAAATAAATCGGCGATTTTACGAGCAAAAAGCATGTCTGGATAATCCTTTGTTTTAGCCAGCGTAAATGTTGAAATTGGTACTTGAGGATATACCTTTCGGAGAAGTGCCAGGATAAGGGAAGAATCAATACCTCCTGAGAGTAAAAGCGATAATGGGACTTCGGGAATTTCTCTTATATTCCGAATTATTATTTTTTCTAACTCTCTAATCAATTTCTCTTCCCCACTTAAAAAACTATATCCATTAGTCAGAGCGTATAGAGCCCAACTACTCCCTTCCTCAATATAATGGTAAGGCCAGAGTCCGTTTGGGAGTTGTTTTTCTTTAAGCCATTCCAAACCATTCCATAAAACTTTTTGGGGGACTTTATCAGGATACTGGAGAAGTCCCACCATAGTAATACCTGTGCACCAAGGGTCGCTTCCCACAGAATGCCCTTTCCACGGACCCCACCCAAAATCGTTGTTTTGCTGTGCTTCTAACCATTGTATCGTTTGGGAAATAAGTTGAGGATCTGTTGGCTGATAGTTATTTCTCTTGAAAGCCATGAGAGTGAATGCACCCTTATATGTTAATCCTGGGTCAATCTCCAATTCCTGTCTCCATTTTTTTTCTAACCATTTTAAGCTGGATTTCGATGTTAATTGTGGAAGAAAGTAAAGCATTTGACCTGTTACTGTGATTCTCCCTATATCTCGCTCATTTTGTCCCCAACTGCCGTCATCATGTCTTTGTTCCGTTAACCAGGTTAAAGCGGACTTTACCGATTCCGGATAATCCCCGTATATTTCAAGAAAGGTTGCACACCACATCGTATCAACTACTCCCAACCATCCCCCATCGCTTTTTTGCTCTGAGGCACATCTCTCAGCCAGCAGTTTAAAGATTGAATTATTTCGATTTAACCCACTTTGGCATAAAAGCACGGCAACTCTACACACTCGTTCTAACTCAATTTCTTTGACTAAAAATTCTTGTATTATGTGAAGTAAAGCGCCCAATCCTTTTTGGATTGACACCAAGTTTTCTTTAATGTTATCTTCCGGCGCTACTAATAATGAGCTGGTGTTATCTGCATTCATATTCACATCATCAAGCGATTCATCTGCAACCATGACATGAACTACACTGAACGCAGAAGCGTCCACCATTAATTTTTTCCAATATTTGTTGGGGAAAAACCATCCCCGGTTGCTCTTCGAACAGAGGCTTTTCATACGCTATTTTCCTTTCCTTATTTTTATCAGATCGCCCACCTTCCATATTCATCTACCTCTATTTATTTGTATAAACTTAACTATATTAAACTTAACTACATTAAAACATTTCGTTTTTTGAGAGTCTCGACTATTTCCTTAAAATCATTGGAAACTTTTTCTGGATCCTCATCAGGATATCTCGAAAGAAACTTCTGAAGAATTTCTGAGGTTGAAGTTTTTCCATCAAAGCAGGATAAGATGAAGAAAGATGTCTCGTTAAGATTGAAGCAAGTTCCCTCTTGTAAGTCAAATAGCCAAAACAATCCCTCATTAACATCTAACTTATAGAGCACGTATTGTTCAGCAATTCGCAGGATTTCTGACTCTATCACTTCCAACATTGTGGGTCCTCCGCTAAATAATCCCCGGTTACAGCATACGCCATCGCTCGGCACCCGCCACACCGCGGGACAAACTCGCAACCATTACATTTTCCCTTCAAGCTTTTCTTGTTACGTATTTTCCAAAGCAAATCGGAAGTATACCAAATTTTAAAAATACTATCACTTTTGAGGTTCCCAATAGGAATCGGTAATCTCCTGCAAGGTAGCACAGTTGCGTCTGGAAGTATACAAAGACTGTCCATTCCTATCGAGCATGCCGCTCCTACCTCCTTTTGAAGTGGCGTATACGCATCCATCTCGGCTCTTTTGGGGTCCGTTAAAACCCATAAGGTTCGGAACTTGAGAATTGTCAAAGATGTGCGTTTAGAATATTCTTCGTCAGAGCGCTCTACTATATGGTTATATACCTTCGATAAATCCGCTGGAGTCAAGAGCATGTCGTTCATAGATTTTCCAGTCCCTGTGGGTATTAACCGCTCAAAAGTAAGAACATCCACATTATTCTCAAGAGCAAGGTCTATTATATAAGGTACGTCATCTACATTTCTCTTATGTAAGGTAACCATCCATCTTACAGGTATCTCAACATCTTTTAAAAGATTTGTATTTTCTATCACATTATCAAATACACCTTTACCTCTTATTTCGTCATTTATTTCTCTCACGCCTTCTAGAGACATTTGAATATAATAAAGTTCGGTGAGGGACTTTAGGGAATTGATATGCTCTTTTATAAGCGTACCATTTGTAAGAATGCCTATCTTTTTTATTGAGGGTTGTTGTTCTAAATAATGTAGTAAATCGAGTAAATCCTTTCTAATAAACGGTTCTCCTCCCGTGATTGCTAGCCGACCCTCCTTCTTCCAAACGGTAAGAGCATGGTTAATTTTGTCGGCTACGGTCTTTAATTCTTCAAATGATAGTTCGGAGGCATGAGAATAATCGCTTTGATAACAATGACTACACCTCAAGTTGCACCTATCAGTTATATGCCATTGAAAATAAAAGTCATTGTGAGATGGTTTAATATTATTTTGTTGCATTTTCCACCACCTTCACCTCTTCCTCCGTCAGCCCATACAAATCATAAACCAACCGGTCAATCTGCGTATCAACGATTTTTATCTGCCGTTCATAAAGCTCTTTATCTCTTTCCATTCTCGCATCGTGGTATTTCTTCTGGAGTTCGAACATGCTATCCACCAAAGCTACAAGTTTATCGTGCTGAGCTTTTTCGATTGGGTTTGAGAAGTCTATGGTGCGGATTGGAAGTTGCTTGATTACACGTGGCTTAATTTCAGCAAACACTTTGGATGTTTGTGGATTGCCCAATTTATAAACAAAATTGAGAAGCTTTGAATTTAGCAATCCAAGCAAGAATTTCAGATTAATCTCACTTGCGTGAATTATGAACACTGAGTTCTGACAATAATAGCAGTCCTCGTCGTAGCAAGCTCGTATGCTGTCGCTGGTTTGACGCATCAGTATTTTTGGCTGCAAAATTAGCGTCTCATTAGAAGGATACATCAGCCATTTACCATACTTTATGAACTGATTCCCGGGAAAATGAAATCGGTATCGATCCACGTTTGAGCCGACTAAAAACGGCTTCCAATCTTCACCCCTTTTTGTCGTAGAATGATACACACGCTTCTCTAACATTTCTCTGGTTTGCGGTGGTATACCATATCCAACTTGGTATGGCTTTATACCCCAAATGATAGTGCAACGTTTTTCGAACAGCTCAGATTTACTGCGCAGTTTCTTGAGTAATTCCTGTGCATTTTTATCCATTTCAAGGATGATACGGTAATATTCATCTTCCAACCAGATTCGTTTATCTACTAAATGATCAACTACTTTTGTCCCTTTTCGAAAACGTACAGCTCTGCATTTACCATCTACATCCTTTGATTTCACTAACAGCAACGTTGCACTTTCTACGGTTGCTTGCTTGAAAACACCGTCACCATGGTCGACGATTTCCTTAATGTTTAAAGATAACAGTTCAAGCCTTAACTCCTTTGCACTGTTAATCAGCAACCACGTATTTGGAACGATGAAACCGAGGAAACCTGAAGCACATAATAAGTCAATTGTCTGAAAAATAAAATATAAGTAGCTGTCTTTAGTCTTTGTCGGTGTCAAAGGATACCGATTTACAAGATAGGAACGCTCTTCTTGTCCAAAGTACGCTCCCCAAGGCGGATTCCCAATAACGCAATCGAACCCGCCGCGTTTCATAATCTCTCCAAACCCTTTCACATCGTCCTCCCAGTCGAAGACATTGATTCGCCTCATCTCCGCTTCATCAAAAAGAGTTGTTTGTTGTGTATCGTAATATTCCGGCCCGATCAACGAATTCCCGCACTTGACATTATCCTCAAGATTTGGCAGCACACCCTCCAGCCCCAACTTCACCTGCTGGTCTATGCTCTCGCGGCTTTCGTGCTCAAGCACCTTCAACAGCAAACTCAATTTCGTAACCTCCACCGCCTGCGGGTCAATATCAACGCCAAAAATATTATTCAAAAGAATCCGCTTCTTCTCTGCCGTGGTCAAATACCACTCGTTTTCGCGAACCTGAAATACCGCCTCTTTATGTCTCTTCGGCTCGTTAGCCACGTACCAATCCAGATGATACCGCAGCAAATACGTGTATGCACCAATCAGAAAACTCCCGGAACCACATGCAGGGTCCAGTACCCTTATTTCCGCAATCGCGTCCGGCGTCTTCCCCTCAACCAATTTACCCACCGTGTTCTTGACAATATAATCAACGATGTATTGAGGCGTGTAATACACGCCACCCGCTTTTTTAACCTCCGGCTTCGTCTCCACCTTCGCCTGATGCCCTGCCGTCAGCCTGATGACCTTACCTAAAAACTGCTCGTAAACGTTTCCTAAGATTTCAACACCGAGCACTGAAAACTCGTATGGCGATTTTGGATAATACAGATTCTGAATAATCGTCTTCAAGACGCGGTCATCAATCTTCAACGAGGTCGTTATCTTATCGGCATCAAAATCAAATATACCACTGTCGTATTTGGATTCCGCTAATTTAAAATGGTTCATCAAGTGCGTGTAAACCTCACCGCCTTCAGCTTTCGTTTGCAACTGCCCATAGTGTTCGATTCCACGGTCTTCGCAAATCCGCAAGAAGATAATCCGGTCTAACAACTTCTGCACTGCATAGTTTAACTCGTAAATAGACACGTCTTGATTCCGAAGCGCGACGTTTTTAGCCAGCAGTTCACGCCAGCTTTCTATCTCCTTTAAAAATTCACTATCCACTTCCGCAGTCCCTTTCTTGCCTTTGGTTGATTGTGCATACCTGTCAAAACTGCCTTTGAGAACCGCTTCTTTTGAAAAGACGTCGTATATCTCGTCAAACTTATCGAGATACTCCTCAAACGTAAAATATGCAATTCTTCCTACGCCGGGTTTGTCTTTTGAGCTGGGTTTTATCTGGCAGTCGAAAACCGATAACTCCTCGAAATCCGTTACGACCGACAACGGCAGTTTTGCACTCCACGCATACCGTCTCAGTTGGTATGACGGGCTAACGTCCTCTTTTATGTTCACCGCAGGTTTCTTCGCTTCGACAAAGAACTTCCTTTGACCGCCAATCCTGAAACTGTAATCCGGTGCTCGTGTCGAACGCCCCACTTTTATCGTATCCTCGTGAACAACCTCCTTGTATTGTTCCGCATAGCCCTGTTTATTGCTCACGTCCCAGCCCAGCGCTTCAAAGAACGGGTCAATAAATTCTCGTCTTACCTGTGTTTCGTTATATGCCGATTTTTTATAAACGTCAATATTATACCGGAATCGCTCAACGAGTTCGCCAAACGTTTGTTTTGCTTGTTCTTTTGTGTAAGTCATTTACCAGGATCCTTCACTTTAAGCTATGTTAACTATTATTTGTTTAAAGCTATCTATGATTAAATCAAAAAAGAAGTGAGAGATAACCTATAACCTACACTATCCTCCTTTGCCTCTCGTCAACCACGCCCAAATTCGACACACGAACGCCGACCAATCTTATTTTCTTTCCCTTTCCCTTTCCCTTTTCTTTCCCCTTTCCCCCACTAAATTCCGTCATCAACTCCTTCGCCGTTTTCCTGAGCGTGTTCAAGTCAGAATGAAATGATTTGAGCGTCTTAGCCCTTGTATGTACGGCGAAATCCTCAAACTTAACTTTTATCGCGACCGTTTTAAAAACGAATCCTTCCTTCTGTATCGCATTGTACACCTCTTCCGCTAACTCATCCACGCAATTGTTCAATACGGATGCGTCTTTCGTATCCACAGCGAAGGTTCTCTCCCTGCTTAATGACTTCCGCTCCCATTCCTCTTCCACTTCGCTTTCATCTATCCCGTTTGCAACCAGATGAAGCCTTTTGCCATACTTCCCGAACTTGCCTACGAGTTTTTGCACGTCACAGCTTGCAAGCTGTCCTATTCGCTCAATGCCCATCTGTTTTAACGTCTCATCGGTTTTTGGTCCCACCCCGGGAATCTTTTTCACAGGTAAAGGAGCTAAGAACTCGCTTGCTTTTTCTTGCTCTACAACCGTCAGCCCATCGGGCTTCACGAAATCCGATGCTATCTTTGCTATTGTTTTATTCGGCGCGATGCCTATTGAGCACGTCAATCCTTCCTTCTCCCGTATCTCCTTCTTTATCATCTGCGCATATTCTCTCGCTTCGTTCCAATCGCGGCGGCGCACTTTTGTGCCGACGTCAAGAAAAGCCTCGTCTATGCTCACCTGCTCTATTTTATCGGCGTATTTCCTCAAAATCACCATTATTTCTCCCGACACGCGTTTGTATAACGGCATATTCACCGGTAGAAATTTCGCATCCGGGCAAAGCTCGTATGCCTTTGAAAGCGGCATTGCCGAATGAATGCCGTATGCTCTCGCTTCGTATGAGCATGTGCTCACAACGCCTCTTATTTTTCTATCCGGTTCTTCAGTAGCTTTTTCTTCTTCTACCTTAATTTTTCCGCCTACTATTACTGGCAAGCCCTTCAGTTCCGGATTCTCGCGTACTTCCACTGCTGAAAAGAAACTGTCCATGTCAACGTGAAGTATCACTTTCAGTTCACACCTTCTATTTTTTATATCCGCTTATAGATTGTAGTTTTTCCTTAGTTGGTATTGATTTTTTCACTTATTTGACATTTTTTTTATAGCAACCGAAAATCTTTTATATATATTTTATGTATGTTTCAATATACTAACAAATGATCAAAAAATGCGTTGTCTGTGGGGAAGAATTTGAGGCAAGAAATCGAAGACAAATCTTCTGTAGCGAAGAATGTCGTGCGATTCAAAACATACATAAAGAACGCTCAGGCATGATTATCACTCCCGGAACAAAAGTACTGTTTAACAAAACAAGGTTGGAAATTGAATATAGAAAAGATAAGCGTTTTGATAGTAACGATGAATTTATGAAATTTTTATTGGATAACGTTGGTTACTCTCTACGCTGAACTTGTTTTTTTACCGGCTTCCTTTGGCACCCCACTACTTCGGTGTGGGTGCTAAAATCGAAAATTTAGGATTTGAATCAAGCTGATTTGATGGTTACAAATTCCGGCTTTCATGCAAGGAGTGACAGGAACAGTAATCCAATTCTTACTGCTCTTTAGTATGGTAGAAAATTTAGTTTATCCGAAAGTCATGTATTAGATTTTGTACTAAATTATAGAAGTCCTTGGTGTCAAGAGATTTCAACTCTTCATCTAAACAAAAACCTTCACCCTGGACCATCTCTCTTCATCGTTCGCTTTTATGCGATAACATCATGCCACCTCCTCTTAATTCTTTCCCTTACCTATCTCCTTCTGCAATACTTTGCTTATCCTCCTAATGCATCTGCATCTTTCCCTATGACTTTTTTCGTCTCTCGTTTATATCCTCTCAAACCCCCTATGCAAACCCCATTTCTTCACGATATCTATTGCTTCGCGATATTCGCTCATTTTTATCTCCCTGTTCAGTTCCTTATACTCGTGTGTGTATGCCTTATACATAGGTCTATATTGTAGCATTATATTTACGTAGGATTCCTTCGATATTTCAAGTAGCAATGAACTTCAAGACTTCAACAGAGCCTGTTAAGCGTTGCAAATATCGCTTCTATCCATTCGCCAATTAACCACCCAGTATCCTATCCACCTCCTCTTCGTCGGCTTCCATCACATGTGATATACCACTGATTTCTGCAGATTCTTTAGTCAAAGCCGCTATGTCATCGCGGGTAATGTATTCCAATGCGAACTTACGACTGCCGCACATCAACTGACGCTGACCCTGTGCAAGTCTTTGCATGTATGTGTAAAGACCTATTGCACCCGTAGGAATCTCATCGAATCTCTTACCAAACTTCCTCTTCAACTCCGGTGCAGTAACGAATATCTCCTCTATGGTATCGCCAAATTGTTTGATGTATATGGGCACTTCTTCCTCCTCCTCTGCAATGCATTTACCTATGGTCTTACCCACCATAGCAGCGGCAAGTGGTGCTCTCGCCATCCCTACGAGCTTGAAATGTGGTGCGCCAAGTGCCAGTCCTTTAAATATCTGGTCTTCAAAGGTAAATCCTCCGGCTATCGCAACGTCAGGAACGAATTCACCTCGCTGCGCAAGCCTGTCGAGATATTTGTAGAGCAGAGAAAAAATCTCTACCGGTGGTACGCCCCACTCGTTCATCATTCGCCAGGGACTCATGCCCGTACCACCACCGGCAGCATCCACCGTCAGGAGGTCTATCTCCGCCTTCGACCCGAATTTTACCGCCCTTGCTAAATCCGCGGGTCTGTATGCACCCGTTTTCAAGAATATATGCTTTGCACCGAAGTCTCGAAGTTCTTTAACACGATTTAAGAAACTCTCTTCCGTTACCATACCCACACGTGAGTGTCGCTCAAACTCTTTGAACGCACCTCCTTCAAACGTTTCTACTACATTTTTATCCGTCGGGTCCGGGAGGACGATGTAGCCTCTTTTCTTCAACAACTGTGCCTTCTTCAAGTCACCGATTTTTACCTCACCGCCAATATCCTTTGCACCCTGTCCCCATTTTAGCTCCACCGTTTCCACACCCAACTCCGAGATGGCATACTCCTGAACGCCCAGTTTCGTGTCCTCTACGTTGGCTTGAACAATTATCGTTCCATAACCATCCTGCTGCCAATCCTTGTATAACTTCACCCGCCACTCCAAATCTTCGGAGTACTTCACTTTCCCGCCAACAATTTCTGATTTCACGTCCATGCCGCAGACGTTTTCGCCAATTGTCAGAGGAATCCCCGAAATCGCCGCTCCTATCGCCAGCCCCTCCCAGTTGCTCTTTGCAACCGCAGTCGAGCCGAGACCCGGAATAATCAGAGGAAGCCTCACTTTTAGCCCTTTATCCCCGCCTATCCTTCGCTCCAAATTCACGTTTGGAAAGATTGCTTTATCGCTGTCCGCTTCTATTCCTTCTGCTCCAACTGCAGTGCCTAAGATAGTGAAGTGCGTGAGGTCAACCGGGTAAACTTTCTCCGCCGCCGCCGTTATGATACCGAACGGCTGAGGATATATAATCTCGCTTCCCCTGTAAGCGGACTTCCCTATCTCGCACATTCCTATACAGCCATCTACGCAAGTTGCGCACATTCCACTCAAACTGCATACCGCTTCTTCCGTCCTGTTCTTCGTCAGCGTTGCCGCAGACGCATTTATTTTCGTCATAGACATCTTTTTCTATTCCTCCTTCATTTCTATTCTCGTTTTCTTTTTTAAAATTAAAAGACTATTTGAGAACTTTTCATAAAAGTTATGTTCGTGAAAGGTTTAAATACATGCAACTCAAATTTTTAATCAAACCATGTCAGAAGTAATCGAATGCGTATATGAGGACGGAGTGCTTAAACCCTCGGAAAAGATAAACCTGAAAGAAAATACGAGAGTCAGAGTTATTATTAAGGAATCAGTGGCGGAAAAAACTTTTGGCATTCTCAAAGTAAGCGAGGCTGAAATAGAGGAAGCATTCGGGGAGTTAGAGGATGAATGGGGTTTTTATTGACTCAAATGTGATAATACGCCATCTCGCTGGGGATAGAAGAGCACGAAAAATAATAGAGCGTATAGAAAAAGGTGAAGAGAAGGGATATATTAATCAAATTGTCGTCTCAGAAGCGATTTTTATTTATTTGAAACTTAAAACGAAAATGAAAGCGTTTGAACTCAAGAAAGCCCCTGATGTAGTAAAAAGTATTGATTTGAAACCTGTTTATGAGTTGCTTGACATCTCTATCGAATTGCCGAGCAATAAGGAAATTACAAGGAGTGCCGGAGATGTGATTGCCCGGTATGGTTTACTTCCAAACGATGCTTTGATAGCCGCTACTTGTAAACAGCACGGAATAAGGAAACTTGCTACCTTTAATGGCGATTTTAAGCAGGTTGATTTCGTTGAAATTATCAAATAAGGGCATTAAAAAGAATACATTTTAGTGTTGCCGCAGATGCATTGATCTTCGTTATAGACATCTTTTTCTATCCCTCCTTCATTTCTATTCTCGTTTTCTTTTTTAAAATTAAAAGACTATTTGAGAACTTTTCATAAAAATTATGATGAGTTAAATCTGAAATTGCATTTATAAAAATGGGGATGTCTAATGTCAAGCGAAAAGTAATCTTCTGAGTAAGAGTAAACTTCGTTTTTCAAATCCACAAAAATCTTTAGCGAAAGCTGATCTAAAAAGTTAAAGTAGTCATTTAAGCAATTATTTCTCCTTTTCTTTATGAATTCAGGTTATATTTAAGTTTCGATTTGTACCACTTTTCAAATCCCGATCAAAACTTTGCTGTGACAGTTTCAATTTCTCCCTCCTTTTCCATAATCCGAAGCTGAGTTACTTGTGGGATAGTTATTTCAGCCGCCCCCTCAGAATTAATTTTCTCATACAGTATTCTGACCGTGTTTTCATCTATTTTATTAAGAAAACGGAAAGATGATGTTGCAAGATAAGTTTGATTGACTTCAAAAGCAATCCATTTGCGACCCAAACTTTCGGCTGCAGCACCCGTGGTGTTTGAGCCGGCAAAAATATCTAAAACCGTATCCCCGACATCAGTCAGTAATTTTATAAAGAATTCCGGGAGTTTTTGTGGAAATCTTGCTGGGTGTGGTTGGACTGCTAAAATCTTACAGCATCGCAGATATTGTGAACTACTTTCAGTATTCGGGATTTGCAATAGATTTGGTGGAATTGCACCACCATTATCTACACCAAAGCGATTACTTATATCGTGTCCTGAAGGTCTTTTTTTCGGTGAATAGTATTTTTCGCTGTTCTGAAGCAAGAGTTTCATCCTTTCAGAATAAGGAACTAACACTCGGGTGATATCTGCTTTTGGAAAGTCTGTCTTTGCCAGCCACCAGATAGTGTTAACCGCATCTTTAACACGAATCTTACGTTTGTTTACCCATTCTATGGGAGATGGCAATTTAGATGGGTTAAACCAGAAGAATTCTTCTGCCAGGTTCCAGCCTTGCTCATCGCAGAGCCTTATAAGAATTCTATAATTGTATAGAGAGCGAACAGGTCTTTCTCTACGATAAGCACCTCCAAGGTCGAGTACAAAGCTACCCGTTTCCTTTAACACCCGTTTTACCTCAATAGCGAACGACAAAAGCCAATCTACATATTCATCCTGATCTACGTTACCATACTCCTTTTGACGTAATAGTGCAAACGGTGGTGATGTAAGAGCAAGATCTATTGACTCGCCAGGCAGGCATTTCAGCAAATTAAGGGCATCGCCCATATAAGCTGCACCGTAATGGGTAATATATAAAGGTTTAGGTAAGGTGTTCATCAGTATTCCTCCAGTTTGTAAATCCAACTAGTGTAGCGTTTCCTAATTATCATATCAATAAATATTCGACACCACCCCACCAGGAATCTCGTCCATTTTATATTTCCATTTGAAAACAACAGGCATTTGATTTAGCTCATCAATATATTTTAGA
>Ga0209986_10003660_pt1 | contig 13387 bp, 15 predicted proteins | sample BlataG_FD_183168 | JGI IMG/M metagenome (GOLD analysis project Ga0209986, IMG submission 183168) | Deep subsurface microbial communities from Black Sea to uncover new lineages of life (NeLLi) - Black_00105 metaG (SPAdes) (version 2) | ecosystem: Environmental > Aquatic > Marine > Oceanic >...
TATTAAAGAAATTATTTATGAGAAAGCGGATACTGTACCTGTAGTTGTCGTAGATGAGGAGAAGAAGAAAGTGCACAAAACCTGGTACATTACGCTTTATAACAAACTTTTTGGAGGGTTGCATCAAAAATAGAAAAATCAAAAAGCTTTTATATACCTATGATAAAAGTGTAGTTTAAGCCATAGGCACTCGTGCTTAGTATGTGACTTCTATTATTGGAGATATAAAAATGGCGAACGAAAATAGAAAACCGTGGTATAAGGATCTTCGCTATTGGGCTATTATTGCAACTGTAGTAGCTGCTATAATAAGTTCTTCTATCTGGATACCGAACAACCATCCACCTGATTTCAGCATCGCCATTGATCCTATGCATGGGGCAGTTCAACAAGGCGGCGTCATAACCACAGCAATTACTATTAAAGGCATTCAGGGATATGAATATCCAGTTAGCCTCAGCTCCACCGGGCAACCTTCTGGTGTAGTAGTTACCTTTGTTCCCCCGATTGGTGGACCAACACCCTCGTACACCTCAACTGTAACGATAAATGTGGATTCAAGCGTTCCAGCAGGCGTCTATACAACAATAATCAAAGGGACAGGCGCTGATGGAAAAGAGCATAGTTGCAACTATATTTTAACCGTTAATCCGATGCCTGTTACGCCAACACCTACACCCACGCCCGTAGCAGCTCCTCCACCAACTATAATACTTATCATTGATACAATGGATAGTACGTCAGGCTGGAAAACATACAAAGACGATAAGGGATCTTCAATAAATATTCAATCAATACTTGGGAGGACTGATAATGCCATTGAAATTTTCTATGATTTGAAAGAGTGGGGATGGATAGGAATTTCAAAGAAAATTAATCCTGAGATATTATCTGAAAAAAAGGGAATAAAATTTTTTTATAAAGGTAGTGGTGAGCCCAATACAATTGAATTTAAATTGGTATATGGGGATGTTGGTGGGACAACATTTGGTGTTTTATGGAATAGAGCAACGGTTGCAGATAATTGGGTATCTATTGAAGTACCATATAGCCATTTTGATTGTTGGTGGCCCGAGGATAACTGTCTACGCTATGGGAATAAATTAGATTTAAAGAATGTGAGAAAAATAGAATTTGCCATTTCGAATAAACCAGAAGATGGTGATGTGTATGGTTCTGGAAAGGTGATAATTGATGATATTCAAGGAATCATGCCCTAAAGTAAATGGGCAGGCAAGTGCATTATCAGCCCAAACGGATGCCTCGGAATTTATTCCGAGTGTGGAGAGGTTGGGGCTGAAGGGGTGTTGAGCTATATTACCTGCATTTCATATTTTCCCGCTATTTCTATGAACGCTTCGCTTAGGTATTTTATCCTGCCCCAGCTCAACCCATACGTGTTAAGTTCCCACACCCGTGTCGAACCCGCAAATTCACCTACAATTCCTCTACGTTTTAATTCATCGCTGAGAAAAAATCCCCTTCTCTTGTGTGTTTTCGCAATTCTATCGAAGCTATCACGCGTATCAACTTTTGAAAGCGTATGCTTGCGAGGAGGATATTCACTTGATATTTTATTGCCCTCGATTCGCAAGAATTCGCGGATAAAATAATTTGATTTCTCCACCTCTTCTTCCCATCGCTTCACTCTTTCCTTCACTTTTGGAAAAGAAGCCATCATGGATAGCAAAGTCCCGCCCATCAATGTGCAGCCCAGCATCTCTGACTCTTTATGCTTGAAGCTTCTACCTGTAACATCTCCAACAATTTCACTGCCTCTGAATACTGCGGGTACCCATTCGTCAGTGGTAGCGAGAACGCCCGAAGGTGCGACTGCAGCCATACTCTTATGCCCTGAGCCTACAACGAAGTCAGCTCCTATGTCCTTACCGTTCACGGGCAGTATCCCGACGGAATAAGCGCCATTGTAAAGAAAAGGGATGTCGTATTCCTTCGCAACCTTCCCAATGCCATACACGTCGTGCTCGTTCCCGAACCGGTAATCAAAATGCTCGATGATAATAAGTTTCGGTAGTCTTCCCAGTTCCTTCTTCACGTTCTCTATTTTATCGGCTACTGCATCACCGGTAATTATGTTTTTCTCACCAGAGGGCACTTCTTTAATTACGCCGCCGGCGTTCTCTACTGCTAAGAATTCCGTGTAATGCGCCAAATCAGAGACTATCACGACATCGCCTTTATCAAGCAGCGAGGAAGCGACAGCCTGGAAACCACGTCTCGCACCCGGTACAACCCTTGCTTCATCCATACCCACGAAATCAGCTAATTCCGCATGGAATTCATCCACCGGTGGTTTTCTAATCTTATCAAGCCTGCCCTCCAGACACTTATCGCAAACGGAATATCCATCACCATAAGCAATAAGTGCTTTTCTCGCTTCTGCCGTTAATCGCCCACCCGGTTGAATAGCATTAATGTTTATGAACTCTTCCTCTCTCGTCCTCAGTTCAATCTTGTCCTCAATGTACTTGATTGGGCTGCCTTTACCTTCTTTTAATTCTCTTATAATAGTCTCTACATGGGCTATGCCGTCCAAGAGCTGCGCTTCTTCGTTTCCGTCGAGTCCTGTGGGTAGCGCCTGCCTGAATATTTCTCGCAGGTCTTCAAGTGCAAATAACGCTTCGTATATTTTTCGTGCTCTTATGTTCATTGTTTTTGTCCTTTGCAAATCTTTTTCATTTTATTTCTAAATCTTCCCAACTACCAAAATCGTTATCTTTCAACTCTTTGCTTGGTTTATCAAAATAAATCCATCTACCGCGATATTCTCTTTGATCTGTATTAGTGGCAATCCCACCAAAAAGTTTTTTGCCTTTTTTATTTTCACTTTGAATGTAGCTGTATAACCCACCAATTTTTGGTCCAGCTATTTGCCTAGTAATGCCTGATTTTGTATCAAACAATCCAATTCTTCCATCTTTCAACTTGACAATAAAATCAACATAAAACGGTCTTTGTTCTCCATTATCATACGGCACGGCAAAAAATGTTCTGTCCCTGTCACCGTTTTTAAACCACCATTCTACCCTGTCAGACCTCTCTAAAAATTCTATAAAAGCCTTTTCTGTCTTCCATCTCTCATCACTGAAGAATGGTTGCATAATTGATCTTTTACTATCCACTTCCGTATAACTTTCGTTATATCTTATGGATTCAGGCACATTCCAGTCCTTAACAGGAATAAGTTCAGGTTCACGCTTCACTATTTCTTTTTGATATTCTTCTTTTGCCCTATCAATAATATTGACAAAATCTTGAATATTTTTATCACTCAAAACGGTCTGGATAATTTCTTCTCCCTTCTCTCCATAATCCATTTTTAATTCTTGTTCAAAAAATTTATAAATTGCTTCCTTTACTCGGCCAACAGACCTATCCTCGGGATAAAATGGTGTTAAATTTTGCCTGACGAAAAAGTCAAACAATCTTTGTGAGTCAAAAGAACTTATTTTCAATATTTCATCTCCAGCTACATGAGTTCCCGCTAAAGCATCAACATCCTCCGCGTTCCAATCTAAAATAATCCGCATATCTAACTTTTTTTCTTTTGCATCTATCTTCTTTTCCAATCCATAACCTTTCGCTTCCTTCAAGAAAACCTCAATAAATAGAGGGGCTAATCTTGTTTTCTCACGATGCCGTTTTGAATGGCAGGATAATAAATTAATTGGCTCATAATCCGCCTTTCTTTTGCTTCTGTAAACAGTAATGTAACTACGGGCAAGGTCTTCTTTAATTTCTATATCGCTCAGGTTGGTATATACGTAACCGTAGTTTAAAATTACATTTTCATAATGTCCTCTCTCTGGCTCAGGCATTCGCATAATTCTCCCCATGGTTTGAATAGAAAATATCGGACTATGCCACTCTCTAAACAAAACCAAAATCTGTGCTCGAGGACAATCCCAACCCAAAGCAATCGCTTGTTTGAAAATTAAAACCTCAACCTCGTTATCGCTTTTCTCAACCTCTTCTTTATTGACATGCTCACCAGAAAGCCAAATTGCTAATTTGTTGTTTCCTTTTTCCGTTGAAATATTGTATTTATCCTTCAAAATTCCGATTACCCTGTTTTTCATCGTGTCTTCCAATTGTCCAATCCTATCTGGAAGTTGAATCAAAACCAAGGGATTAATGTTTGCTTTCTCTTTTTGGAATGCCTTTAATAGTTCCTCTCTCTTTTTCAATGCCGCATCAATAACCAACTCTTCACTTCCCGTACTTAATTCTGTTTCAATTCTTCCCTCGTTTACAAGATTGATAAACTTCTCGTTTAAGATCACTGCCTCTTTAATCATTCCCTCTGCTTTTACGTCTTCTAACGGCACATTCACCATTTCGTCGGGACTTGCAATTACTGGCGTTGCTGAAACCTCTATTGTTACTTTTGGCCCAATATCCCCAATTAATCTTTGTGAGATTTCACTGGTTGCATGATGATGCGCCTCATCAATAACCAAGACTATTTCTCTGCCTTCTTCCTTGGTTCTTTCGAGCACAGAAGATAAATTAAAATCCTGCTCATTATCGCGAATATAAACATTATCCTCTTTATTGATGCTCTCCCAGTTAAAAAACAAAATCTCATTCTCGCCGATTTTTCTATCATCTAGATCTTCAAAAAAGGAGCATTTTAAAGCACGGCTTTCTTCAAAATATTTTTCTAACTTTTCTCTGCTTTGAATATGCAATTGCCTCGGCGCAGTCCAAATAAAAGAAAGAGGCAGTCTAACTTCTCGATCTTCAACCAATCGCTTCAAAAACCCTGCCATCATTATCGTTTTTCCTGACCCTGTCGGCGATTTAAAAATTAATTTCTTCTCACCAAGATAACCCAAAAGCTTTTTGGCTTTCTCCAATAATCCTTCTATTGCGTTTTCCTGATAGATTTTAATCTGCATATTTTTCACCTAAATATTCTCCTATATACCCTTAAAATTGCTTCTGGTATAGGTGATAGTTCAATTTTTTGTTTAACATCCGTGAATTCTTCATCAAAAGTTTCATCGCTTAAAGAAAAAACATAGACGCTAAAGTTTCCTTTAATGTCTTTAATTGCCTTTTTAAACTCTGGAATTGCTAATTGGTCAAAGATTATGCCCGTGTAATGGTCGCTGTTTTTGAAAATCTTAAAATCTTTTTGGTCTAAAACTGGCTCAAAAGTTCCTTCTTTTATACAGAGCATTCCTGTTGCTTGTTCAGTCAATTTCTTTTTATTTTTGTCTGTTGGTTCAGCATCAACAAAACCCGTTTTGAAATATTTTAGATTTCCGCATAGACCTTCAAATTTATTTTTTCTACTATCCTCATAACCTAATATGACATTTTTCATTCTTGGATAACATACTTTTTGACATACTCCTTCTGCTTCATATTTTCTGTCCACTTGTTCATAGCCTTCTTTTCTCAAATTTTCTTCTGTTTTTTTATCTACTTCATTATTTGTACAAAGTATAAACATTCTACTGCCCTGATCTTCTTTATTTAAATCTAAAACGGCATGACCTGTTGATCCAGAACCGGCAAAAAAATCTAAGATGATTGCATTAGGATTTCTTTTCGCCCCCCCCATTTCTAATATCTTTAAGATAAAATCTATTGGTTTCTTTCCGTTTCTAAAGTCAATTCCGCCCTCATATCCAACCTTATTAAATTCACTTTCAAAATCTAAATAATTGGGATAGGGAAATTCTTTTGTATCTTTTCTATCAACAGGAACTCCTTGAAAGTAGTCGCCATTTATTTTTTTAATAGAAGTAGGCATTAAGAAATATCTATACCCTAATCCATCATTTCCTATATTATCAACTTTGTATAAATAACCTATTCTATCTCCTAGAGGGTCTAAATAACGCATATAAAATCTCCCACTGCTATTACCTTCTTTTATAGAGCCCCGTATATTAATTTTTTTCAATCGCGATTTCTCAGGTTCTTTTTTAAGAATTTTATACTCCTCAGGTCTAAAAACGTAAGCAAATTTAGAACCAAATTGTATTTTTTCAGGGTTTTCAGTCATTTCTTCGATTTCATAGACATATTCTGCAATAGACACATTATCTCTCAATCTCTTTGCAGTTTTATGTTTCTTCGATCTTCTGTATAGAAGTAAATACTCGACAACTTCATGAAAATCCTTATCCCCTTTTAAAATTCTATCTTCATGACGGACTCTCACTGTAAAAGTAGTTAAATAATTGTGTTGTCTATAAATTTCATCACACAATAACTTTAATTGGCTCAATTCTTCTTCATTAATAGAAATAAAAATCACACCAGAATCTTTAAGCAAGTCTCGTGCTACTCTTAATCTTTTTGCCATGAAAGAAATCCATTTACTATGTCTATATCTATCTTCTTTATCAACCCTTTTGTCATTATATTTAAACTCGCCGCTCCCCGTATTATACGGCGGATCAATATAGATTACATCGATTTTCTTCTCGTGAGTATAATTCAAAACCGAAAGCGCGTGGTAATTATCACCTTCAATCAACAAATTTACTGGCTTATTTTTGTCGGTTATTATTTCTTTACTCTTTACCTCTTTCACTATCGGAAGCTTCTTTTTACACATATCAACTACTTCCTCGGGCTTTTCTTCCCAAACCAAACCATACTTCTTTTTCCTTTTCAGTTCCTTCCTCAGTCGCTCAATTTCGGTAATAAGCTCTTCTTCAGTTTTTTCTTTTCTTTCAACTTTTTCAGTAGTTTTGTATTTTTTTGGCATTTTAATCTTCCTTAATCAAGCCCTTATCCAAAAAACTAAAATAATCTCTCCTATTTTTTCCGATTATAATATGGTCTAAAACTCGCAACCCGACCAAATCACAAGTCTTTATTATCCTTGTCGTTATTTCCATATCTTCTTTTGATGGTTCTGGCTCGCCACTTGGATGATTGTGAACTAAAATCAGTGCAGAAGCAGATTCCTTAGTTGCCGCTTTTATGATTTCTCTTGGGTCTACTAGACTTGCATTTACGCTTCCTTCAGAAATTTTTACATTTCTTATAGGTTTATTTCTTCCATCAAGCAAGACAACATTAAAAAATTCTTTTTTGGCGTCCATCAAGTAAGGTCGATAATAATTAAAGACATACTTAATAGCCTCTTTACTGGAACTAATTCTTCTTTTCCTCTCAGCCTTTTCTTTGTAAAATCGTTTTCCTATCTCCAAAGCCGCTTTTATCTGGGTTGCTTTTGCCATTCCAATTCCATCAATCTCTTGCAAATCCTGCATTGATGCAGAATCTACTGCTCTCAGGCTGCCGAAATGATTTAATAGTCTTCTTGCTAATTCTTCTGCACTAACTCCATCTCTTCCAGTTCTCAATATGATTGCAAGAAGTTTTGCAGAATTGAGTTTCTCTGCGCCCTGTCCTACCAACATTTCTCTTGGTCTCTCCTCTTTAATCCATTTTCTTATTGGTTCGTTTGTTCTCTGCTTTGCTAATTCAGCTTTTACAATTTCTCTTACTTCCTTACAGTCCTCCTCAGTTTCTAACTCTAACTTCTTGATAATCTCATCCTTCAAACTATCAAAGAAGTCGGATTTTTTTGGCTTAATAAAGAAGATTTTTCCATTCTTGCTACAAACAGGATAAGCCTTATTATCTACCAAAAGACCGATCACACTTTCCCATGGTGATTTATCTTCTGAAATATCCTTTATCCTAACCTCATGCTCAACGTTCTCATCCATTTTATGCTAATATTAATGCTTTTTCCCATTAAACATTTTTGTTCCCTCTTTTATTAGTTCTTCTACATCAAAATAAATACGAAGGTACAAGAAAATGATAGACTCATACGACTTCGGTAGAATTGTCGTAGATGGAAAAGCATACACGAGCGATGTGATTATCTTCCCTGATAAGGTCAAGGACAACTGGTGGAGGAAAGAAGGACATGCTCTCCACATAGAAGATATTGAATTAGTGGTCGCAGAGAAGCAGGAGGTGCTAATTGTGGGCACTGGGAACTATGGGCTCTTGAAAGTTTTGCCAGAAACGAAAGAATACATCGAATCAAAAGGAATAGAGTTAATCGTTGAGCCGACGGAGAAGGCTTGCGAGATATATAATGAAGTTTCAAAAGATAAAAAAGCCGTGGCTGCTTTACACTTGACCTGTTAATACACTTTCTTTCTACGAGAAAGAACCTGTGCTAAGAAAGAGCGGTGGAAAATCCTAACCCCTAATTTCTAAGCTCTAATTTTTGTCATTTGGATTTGTTTAGGATTTCGTACTTAGTATTTAGGATTTCTACCCCACTATCCCAAGATATTGAGCAATTACGGTTTACCGATACCGAATGGAAAAACCCGTAAACTCCCCCGTATATTCCCCCCATGTAACCTTTACCGATGATACCTTCGCCGCAGGTGGACCATAATGACAATACTCTACCATTTCCTCTACTTTTCCCCTTGTTCCTTCGAATACTGCTTCTACTCCCCCATCTTCCAGGTTTCTTACCCAGCCCTTTACCGCCCGCAGATTCGCTTCCTCTTTGGTTGTATGTCTAAATAGAACTCCTTGCACTCGCCCTTTGACAAACACGTGTGCCCTTACTTTTGAGTCCATGGTTATAAAACAATAATAAAAAAAAAGCAATGCAATATAAAAAATATTCGGTATTTTACAATAGAATATCCAGAAAGCGAACAGCAACCGAAAACTTTATAAGGAGAAAAACATTTTTAGTTATTTCGGTGACACAAAATGGTGTTAAGTATCGTGGAAAGAATAAAGGGGTTCTTGTTCAGTCCTTCGGATACCTTCGACGCCTCTAAGGAAGACACACTCGGCGACGCCCTTAAGTATTTTGTCGTCATTCTGGCGATATTTGCGGGGATCATTGCTGTTCTGATTGCAGTGCTATTTTCGTTGTTCGCAGGAATGTTGGGAATGTTTGGAGTACCTATGATGCCATTCGGAGCAGCGATGGGACCTTTGCTCGCAGTGGGCTTTTTTATCTTCGTACTCGTTGGTGGGCTAATCGGTGTTTTCATTGACGGACTTTGGCTTCACCTCTGGGTATATGTTGTGGGTGGTAGAAATGGCGTAGGGCAGACGATAAAAGCAGTGATGTACGGAGCGACACCGAGCTTTCTCTTGGGATGGATTCCAATCGTGGGCATCATTGCAGGGATATGGGCGCTCATTGTGGGAATCATCGGCGTAAGGCAACTTCACGAACTATCTACCGGAAAGGCAGTTCTCGCGGTGATTATCGCAATAGCTATACCCCTAATCATCTACGTGGCAATAATTGCTGCGTTTATTGCGACGATGCCCGGACCCGGGTTCCCAGGACCGACAGGACCAGGATTTGGAGGATATTAATTATCCTCCCTCCTTTTTTTATTTTTTTTGTCTTACTTCACCTCAACTTCACCGCAGTGCAGTACAGTACAGTATACGAGCATTTCCACGGCATCACACACCCATGACGACTAAAAAAGCCGGATTGTCTGTAGGCTAAATGAAACATGAGCTAAGAAAATCATCATTTAATGTGGTGTATTTATCACAAGCTTTCCTTAGTGCTACAGATGAAGCAGCTTTAAAATATGCGTGTTCCACATGTTTTCCTCTGTCTTTCACAGCATTTATGGCAGCAGCGAAATCTCCATCACCACTCACGAGAATCGCTGTATCATACGTATCATCATAGGCGTATTTTAGCATATCAACTGCAAGGAGAATGTCAACGCCCTTCTCAATAAATGTATTTCCACGAGGTTCAAGCCGTCCTAATTTAAGTTCGAGATAAGGGGTGTTTTCTAACGAAGAGAAGAATTTTTGTTGCGATTTATATTTCTCTTCGTCAATTTCTTTTTTGAAAGGAACGTTGTAATAATAAATTCGGATAAGTTTACGATTATCACCACACAGTGATGCAGCAAATTTGTAGAAATCCACTCTTGTTCTTCCAAAATTAGCTTTGAGGCCATGATAAAAATTGCTCCCGTCTATAAAAACAACTACTCTTTCCATGATTATCACCAATATCAGTAAAGCATAATAATAAAAATAGTATGAGAGGTTACTTAGTAACCTCTCAGTGATTATATACCTGCCGTTGCTGTGTGTGTTCAATGGCAGGGAGTTTATTAATAATATGTCAAAATTAGGTATATATAAATTTTTCTATTTTTTACTTCACCTCAACTTCACCGCAGTGCCGTATGCCAGTATCTCCGCCGCCTTCCCTGTCATCCTCTTCAATGCTATTTCCCTCGCCTCGCTCATCATCTCCGTGTATTCCTTTATCTCACCGCCGACAAGATGCCGAAATCCTGCGGCTATATCTTTGCCGAGATGTTTCGCTTGAATCTCATTTCCTTTCACAATCCCTAAAACCTCTGCTATCTCCTTTCCCGGCACAAAATCCGTATTTACAACTATCATGCTCATGGTCATGGTCTCAACTCCTCCTCACGTATCTCCTCTTTCATTTTCTTCCATTCTTTGTATCTCTCAACACCCATCGTTATTATTAAAATATTTTCATTCTCCCGGTAGCTACATCTAAAAATTCGCTATGAGACTATCCTTAAGTTCGCGTGCGCTCTTCTCTCCCGCTAATATCTCAACCAGTTTAACGCCGAATTCGAGAGCAGTCCCCGGACCCTGACTGGTGATTATCTTACCATCCACTACCACTCGCTCATTGATGGGCTTTGCCCCGGCTAAAGCGGTTTCCAATCCCGGATAAATCGTCGCTTTTTTGCCCTCTAAAATCCCCGCTTTTGCCAATACCGAAGGTGCAGCACAGATAGCTGCAATGACTTTGCTGAGTTCAAATGCTTTTCTCACAGCGTCCAAAACGCGCTTGTCGTTACCCAGATTCACGTACCCGGGGGACCCACCGGGCAAAACGACCGCATCAAAATCCTCGATATTAATCCCTTCTATTTCTCTATCCGGAACCACCTTAACCCCATGTCCGCCTTCGATAGCGCCTGTTTGAAGACCTGCAATCACAACCTCTATCCCTGCTCTTCTGAGTGTGTCCACAATAGCCATAGCTTCTATCTCTTCAAATCCCGTAGCCAAAAATACAACGACAGCCATTTTTTCTTACCTCTTTAGTTATATATGTCTCGGTTTATACTAAAAATATTTATAAAGGAGGAAAAATAAGGAAAGGTTATGGACTTGCAGGGAAAACAACTGGCAATTGCAACAGTTGCGGTAGTGTTTGCGTTCTTAGTGCTTATTGCGTTAGTAGCCACGATTGGCGGCGGTTTAAAATCTTATGAGCGGTCTGAAATAGCAATCGCGGATATTGACATATCTGCCGAAGCGCTTGGTATTGCCGAGGCAATGCTAAACGTGAGCACGTATCTGGATAATAGCGGAGATGCAAAATCCGGCGAAGTGGGTGTTTTGGTAAAGGCATACGATGCGGATACAAATTTACTCGTAGCTTCTAATGAGACGAAAGTGGGGAAAATAGACGGGAGAGAGACAAAATCTGCGAATACGTACTTGAAGCTTCCGAAGGAAGGAGGATATAGACTGCAAGTAGTTGTTTTTGAAGACGGTAAAGGCATACTGCGAGGTGAAAGAAAGATTTATGGATTATCACGCTTAGAACCCCCTTCTGTCGCAAAAATTTCCGTACGAGAAATTGATTTTCTCATAGAAGCGGTGGAAATAGAGAGCGGAAGGGGGAAAGAGAAGGAATACGCAATCGTCAATACCACGCTATACATTGACAATCTCGGAAAAGACGTCGGCGGTCTGAGTGCATTGGTAAAGGCGAGGGACAACGAAACGAGATTAATAGCAGACAGGGAGTGGGAAGACCTCAGGATTCTAAAAGAAGGCACTACATCGCTACGTTACGCAGAGCTAAGAGTGCTTAATGGCAGGGATTACATATTTGAGATTCAAATATGGCAATCAGAAAGGATAATAAAAGAAAGCAGTGGGATGGTTATGTTAAGCCCTTTCGTGAACAGAACAGTGGTATTGGAGGCGAAAGAGAAGACGGTGGAGATTTCACCTGAAGTAGCAATCACGGGTTTTCTTCAAAAAGGAGCAGCAGAGGCTTATGCCCCTAAACCTGCGCCCTATCCTACTCCAGTACCGGAGGCACCGGGTTTTGAAAGTTTATCCGCAGCTTTTGCACTCTTTATCGTCCTTGTTTTACTGCTAAAGAAAAGGAAAGGAGGTGTGTGAAAAAGGAAAATGGAGAGAGAGGAAGAAAAAGGGAAGAAGAAAGAGGAGAATGAAGGCATAAAAAGGAAAGAAGAAGGGGGATTCGCATCAGAGGATATTTTCAGGTATTTCAGGCTCGGTGTTTTCATAATCCTTATGCTTTTGCTTCTGGTTGCTATTTTTCAATTCTATTTCCTCGCCCTGGGGACAATATCCGCGCTATTCGAGTATGAATACCGCTCTTTGGTACAAGCAGGCTTCGTGGCATGCGTCATCGCTGTGGTCGTATATTTGTTGAGAGCGGTAATTGTAAAGGAGAAATAAAATGAGAGCACTATACATAGGGCGATTCCAGCCCTACCATCTTGGGCATCATGCAGTAATAAAAGAAATCGCTTCTGAAGCGGATGAAGTCATTATAATTATAGGGTCAGCGCAAAGAAGCCACGAGTTGGAGAACCCTTTTACGGCTGGGGAACGCTATCTGATGATTTCAAAGTCCTTAAGAGACGACGGCATTTCCAACTTTTACATCGTGCCCATCTTAGATGTGAACTGGAATGCGGTCTGGGTTTCGCACGTTGAGTCATTGATGCCCCCTGTGGATGTAGTATTTACAAATAACCCGTTAATAGAGCGTTTATTTGAAGAGCGAGGCTACGAAGTTCATGCTCCTCGGCTATTCAACAGGAAAGAATATTCGGGTAGCGAGATAAGAAGACGAATGTTGAACAACGAAAACTGGGCGGTTTTAGTGCCCGAAGCGGTTACAGAAGTGATAAAGGAGATAGACGGGTTAAGAAGGATGGAGAATTTGCGTAGAAGTGACCGTCAGTGACAGCAAGAAAGAATAATTTTTGATAATCGGACGCAGATGAACGCTTGTGGGCTCTGCCCACATTCCCGCAAGCCCTGAAAGGGCTTAATAATCAGGATTTTAAACTTAATTTTGGCACTAAACAGGAAGTTAAACGTAAGGCATTTGATTAATTTGAGGAAATAGTTTTCTGCGTAAATCCGTGTAAATCTGCGTCCTAAATAGGTAGAAGCTATACTTTATATACCAAAAAAAATAAAAAGGGGTAAATTTTGTATGTTTTATAGTTCCCCTTTATTCTACTTTTTTTCTACGCTACTGCTTCCAAAACGTCCTCTGCTTTCACTGTCTTCCTTCCGGCATGTTTGGCGAGGC
>Ga0209986_10003662_pt1 | contig 13385 bp, 14 predicted proteins | sample BlataG_FD_183168 | JGI IMG/M metagenome (GOLD analysis project Ga0209986, IMG submission 183168) | Deep subsurface microbial communities from Black Sea to uncover new lineages of life (NeLLi) - Black_00105 metaG (SPAdes) (version 2) | ecosystem: Environmental > Aquatic > Marine > Oceanic >...
GCGTTAGTTACCGTTGCGCAGTTGCAGAATCTTGTGAAAACGAGCTTGGGTTTTGGAATTTCCAGGACCTTGGCTTTCAGGTTGATTTGCTTCATTCCGCGTCTTAGGTCTCTGATATGAAGGGGATACTGCCTTCTTTCAGCTTTCTTAACTAGACATCTGCGGAGCAAGTCGGTTTTTCTGAAAGTTCTAATTGGATTGGTTTTTTCCAAAAGAAAGCTTTTGGGTATAGGGAATTGTGCAATGACTTTTGGGCCTTTTGTTAAAAGGAAGACGGCTTTGTCACGGGTTTTCTTGCGGCATTTGATTGAAAGGCTTCCGCATGTGGATTTTTGGTTTTCCCAAGCTGAGATTAATGCATAAAAAAGTTTGTCTGGGTCGATTTCGTATTTTATTGAAAGAAAGGCTAGGTATTCGCCGATTGATACTTTGTTTCGCAATGTTTTCCTACTCTTTCGTAAGCGTTATTTCTATTGTTGAAACCATTCTCGTTCTGTTCTCGCCTTCTCTTGCTGGCATTTCCTCTGTTCCTATCGCGATTTTGCTTACTTTCAAGTCTTTGATGAAGCGTCTTCTAGTTATCTCGGCTGTGTCAACTGCTGTTGTTATTGCTCGTCCGCGTGCCTTCAAGGTTATTTCTTTAGCGTTGGGTGCCGATAGGCTTGTGATGACCGCTAGAACATAATTCATCGGTGGTTTTCCACCAATGAACACCGTGTTTTGAGCAACTCGCCGCTTCTGCGGTGCTTCCGTGGTCTTTTCTTCTTTAACAGTTTCTTCCACTGGTTTCTTTTCTTTTTTTTCTTCCGTCGGTTTCTCTTCTTCTGTCATGTTATCCCTCCTTTTTCGCGCTTTCTCTTCGTCCAATCATACTACACACGAAACATTCGTCCATTTGCTGTTCCAACTTTCTCCTTGAGCGCACTCGCAATATTCCCAGCATCACTTATATAAGTTGGCTGATGTATAGCACTACCATCCCTTCACCTACTAGGCTTCTAGTAGAGTTTGTCCACGTATTTTGTGAGCTGTAATAACTTCTTTAGCTGATTAGAGCGCGCGAAGAAATTAGGAAATAAACTATAACACTTCTATCTTTATAATGCCTAAAACTGGTTTTGTTCAAGACTTACAGTCTAACTTAAGAAGAATAGAGACTGCAAGCCTATTGTATGTAATATCCACCACTCACAAACTATTATCTTCAAATAATTTTGATTAGTTGACAGAAATCATTCCGGAATCTCTAGGAGATACGTTTATGGAAGGGCGAAGACTAAAGGGCAAGAAACGTGAACATGCTGGTGTGGGGTTTGAATGAGTTTTTAACGGAAATTCGAACGTTTTATTCCCTTAAGGAAATCCGCCAAAGCATAGAACAAGAAATAAACCACCACAAGATGCTGTTAGAAGACTACAGTCAATGGTTAGGAACGCTGTTGAGAAACCCGGAATCTTCAAAGAATCAAGAGTGGGTGAAAAAGGCTGCTCAATTGCAGAAACTGTTGAAGATGGGAGGCAGAAAAGGAGGGAAAAAGGGAGAGAAAAAAACTGGCGCTTCATCAGAATGGGTTCAGTTTAAGGATTTAATGCTTTGTTCTGGCGATTTTGGAGAGGCAGAGATGCTTTTTGAAGCTGTTGAAGAGCTAAAAGATAAGATTGACAGGCTGGAGAAAGCTAAAAATTCTGTGGGGGATTTGGAACGTTATGGTTTAGGAAAAAATGTGCTTTACATAACGTATATACATGATGGAGCCCCAGAAAAGATAGTTTTTAAACCAAAGACAGAAGAAGCCGGAGAAAAGTTCAAGTTCCTAGCAGACTTCTCAGTAGCTGCACAAACGTAAAGCAAATTCGAAAGCGAATGGGACTAAGTCTTTTATTAGAGTTCCCTAATTTTATTAGGGAGTCTGTATGCACGAAAGCGTTTCTGGAAAGGTTGAGGATTATCTGAGAGCAGTGTATGAGATCATCGAGCAGAAAGGTTATGCGCGTATAAAGGATATTTCAAGAGACTTAGAGGTTAGGCCGTCCACTGTTGTGGAGATGATGAGGAAACTTCACGATAGAGGTTTTGTTGTCTACGAGAAATATGGAGGCATCACTCTCACTCTACAGGGAAGGAACGTTGCAGAAGCGGTTAAGATGAGACATGATACATTCAAAAAGTTTCTGGAAATAATATTGGTGCCAGAGGACGTTGCAGCTAAAGATGCTCACGTGCTTGAACATCGATTAGACTCGAAGACTATATTGCAGTTTACGAGGTTTGTTGAGTTTATTACTCGTGCTACCTCTGCTGGCCGCCCGAAGTTCATGGAAAGATGGATGGAACAGTTTAGGAAATACTGCGAGGAAAAAACGAACGCCCGCATAAAGGCATAGTAGTTAGGTTTTAACCTGTTTTCCGAGTTTTGTTCGGTTCTTAAGGTTGTTTCTAACTTCTTTAGGGTAACTTCCAAATAAGCCTAAAGCCATAGAATATAAGATTTAGGATGCCCTAAATTTAGGTAACCCTAAAATTGCTGCACACCAAGGAATCTGCTTTGGAAAAAAAGTTAAGCCAGTTAAAGCCTGGAGAAACAGGTGTTATTGTCTCCATTCAAGCGTTGACCATACACCATAGGCATCATCGCCGTCATGGTTGGGGTTTTCAAAGGAGATTGGAGGACATGGGTCTTACTCCCGGAACAAGAGTAATGGTGGTGAAGTCTGCGCCTTTTCACGGTCCTATAGAAATCCATGTGAGAGGTTCTAGGCTTGCGATAGGCAGAGGAATGGCAGATAGGATTCTGGTGAGTGTGTAAAAGTGAAGAAAGACAAGATTGTCATATGCCTTGCTGGGAACGCTAACGTAGGAAAGTCAGTGATATTCAATCATCTGACTGGGTTGCATCAGCATATTGGAAATTGGCCTGGGAAGACGGTTGAGAAGGCAGAGGGTATGCTTCATTTCAAAGGGCATACGATTGACGTTGTTGATTTGCCTGGGATTTATTCGTTGTCAACTTTTTCCATAGAGGAACTTATCTCAAGGGAATATATTGCGGTTGAGAATCCTGATTTGGTGATAAACGTTGTTGATGCTTCAGTTCTTGAAAGAAACTTGTTCTTCACGCTGCAATTGGTGGAGCTTGAAACACCCATTGTCGTAGCGTTAAATCAGATGGATATGGCGAAAAAGAAGGGCATAAAGATTGACCAAGGGAAACTGGAAAAAATCTTGGGTGTACCTGTGGTTCCGACTGTGGCAACGAGTCGTGCGGGAATTTATGAATTGATCCAAACGTCGGTTGACGTTGTTGAAAAAGGCGTTGGAAAACCCACTAAGATCAGATATGGTGAAGAAGTAGAAACAAGAATTCGAAAGCTCAGCGAAATGGTGAGTAAGCTTCAGCTTCCTTATACTGCTAGATGGGCTGCGATAAAGCTGTTGGAGGAAGACGAGCAGATAGAAGGGAGAATTCGCCAGCTAGACCCGAAAATAGTGTCAGCTGCAAGAAAGCTTGGAGAAGAAATTGAAGGAATTCATGGGCATTCATGTTCAACTGTGATAACGTCTGAGCGATACGAGATTGCGGGGCGCATCGCTAGGGAAGTGCAAGAAATAGTGCCGCCGACGAAGCTTCCGGTGGGAGAGAGATTGCATGCCTTGACGACTCATAGGATTTTGGGGTATCTGGTGATGGTTGCGGTGATTCTTTCGGTTTTTTTCGCTATTTTCTCCTTTGGAGATTACACTTCTCAGTTGTTGGGTACAGTTTTTGAGAATTTCTATTCTGTTTATGAAAGTGTGTTTGGGACTGGGATGTTGGCAACGCTGGTTTGGGGAGGTGTCATAGAAGGGTTGATTGCTGGAATTACGATAGCGTTGCCTTATCTTATTCCTTTTTATTTGGCGCTGTATTTTCTTGAAGATTCTGGATATCTTAGTAGAATTGCGTTTTTGATGGATAATTTGATGCATAAGATTGGTTTGCATGGGAAGGCTTTCATTCCAGCTATGCTTGGTTTTGGTTGTAACGTTCCTGCTTGTTTGGGATGCAGGATAATGGAGACTGAGAGGGAGAGGTTTCTCGCGATTTTTGTTGTTACTTTGGTGCCTTGTGCGGCGACTTCGGTTATTATTCTTGGTTTGGTGGGTGCGTATGTTGGTTTTGAATGGGCGTTGCTGTTGTACGTTATTGACTTGCTCATCATTTTTGTTCTTGGAAGAATAGCGTTCAAGGTATTGCCGGGTGAATCGACTGGTTTGATAATGGAGATGCATGATTATAGGACGCCGCACTTGAAGACAGTGGTGAAGCAAGCATGGTTTAAGTTGAAAGAATTTATTGTAATGGCGTTTCCGTTGATAATAGCTGGCAGCTTCATAATCAAACTTGTAGATGTTCTCGGTTTTTTGGACCCCATTGCTGACGTTCTCAGTCCTGTGACTGTTGTTTGGTTAGGATTGCCTGCAATTACGGGGATAACGTTGATTTTTGGAGTGTTGAGAAAGGAGTTGACTTTGTTGATGCTTGCTACTCTTTTTGAGACAGCAGACTTTGCTAGTGTTGCGGGTTTTGGACATGTTCAGATGATTGTGTTTACTTTGGTGGCAATGCTTTATATTCCGTGTGTTGCAACTATTGCGGCTTTGGTTAAGGAGCAGGGTTGGAGAAGAGCGTTGTTTATCACGGTTTTTGAGATTGGATTTGCGATTTTTGTCGGTGGGATAGCGTATAGAATATTGATGCTAACAGGAATGTGAAAACATAGTTTTGGGCGGAAGGTTGTTATAGCCAATTATTGATTGGGTAGAGCTTGGTGGGGCGTATGGATTTAGACGAGGCGATAAGGGGTAGGAGAAGTGTTCGGAGTTACGTTGACAAGGGTGTGTCGGATGAGTTGGTTAGGGAGGTTATTGAGGCTGGTACTTTTGCTCCTTCGGCGAAGAATGGTCAGCAGTGGCGTTTTACTGTGTTGATGGGTGAGGCGAAGAGGGGTTTTGATTTCTGTAGGAGGACAAGGAATCATTAGGACGTTCTTTGGATATGACAGAGACGCACATTGGTCTTCCAGAGTAGTGAGAGTCGTAGGGAAACTGGAAGTCCCGTGGCTACACACATCTGGTGGAAAAACTGGCTTCATAGAGGACTATCAGTTTAGTAAGTTTCTCGAAGCGATGAGGAGGTTTATGCGAAAAGAAGTGTTATTCAAAATAGAGCAAGAAGAAAGGGCTAAACAAGATAAGAAAACATCCAAAGTGTTATCCGACGTTTGTAAGGCATTGGAAAAGACTCTGCCTCGCTTTCCTCAACTACAATCCCCATTTTCGGCAAAAATTAGAGATGAAACTGGGCGAATTGATGAGCCCGATATTCACCTCGAAGCACAGAATGTGGAAAAAGTAAGTCAGAAGGAGAAAGAAACTAAGGAAAAAGACAGAGTTCGAGTAATGGGAAAAAGAGATGTGGATGAAATAAAAAGAAGACTTAGAAAGCGGTTCAAATTGCGTGGTTTTGGATACCTAATTGAAACAAAGTACGAACCATTAAACCCGCTCCAAAGCTGGCACATACTTGATGAAAATTTCACGACGATATTTTTGAATGAAGCACACGGTATGTTTGAACTTGGGCGAAAGAAAGACGTTCTGCTATTTCGGTACATGGCAAGACTGATCGCTCAAGAAATTACTCTCATAAAGGGTCTACTGAGTAGTAGAATGGCATATGAAATGCAAAACAAACTTATGAATGCTGTAGTTCAAGCCCACAGTAGCATGGATTGAGTTGCCCCGGTTGCATGAAGACAAATGAAGACCTTAATATCCGCAAAACATATGAAACGGTTTAGCTGTAAGAAAACTAATCGTGTTAGAGGGTTAACGGTTCTACACTATGCTCTTTATACGGGCCTACTGTTTTTACGCTGTGAAAAAGAAATTGCAAACACTCTCTAGGTATATTTGAAGCCAAATAGCAAGGATACACAGTATATATAGGGGGTCTATCGTTTTTTGTTTGCGCGGAAAAATCACGCATCTACTTCTTCACTAAAACAACAATCCAAACCAAAAACGTTTAAACACTAATTCTGAACAAGAAAATGTTTAAATGTATGTTTAAACACTACTCTTCTAGGCGAAAAAGTTGGTCAAAACCATAACCATAAGAGAAGAAGTCTACAAAAAACTGCTAGAGGTAAAAGAAAAAAAGGAAAGCTTCAGCGAACTCTTCGAAAGACTGGTAGAAGGCATAAACCCCGTTGAAACCCTAAAGAAACTCAGAGGATGCGTCGAATTCAAAAACAAAGAAAAAATCCTCTCAGAAATCTACGCTTCAAGGACTGAACGCAGAATATGATAGTAATAGACACCAACGTGCTAATAGAAATCTTCGACAAAAAATCCCAGAAGGGCGACGAAGCCCTACACAAAATTCTTGAAAGCAACGAAAACATAAGCATAACAGCCATAAACCTCCACGAAATCCTATACGGCCTCCAAAAATACGCCAAACCAATAAAAGAAATCCTACAACTACCCGTACTAAGCTATACAAAAAAAGACGCCAAACTAGCCGCTGAACTAGAGTTAAAAATGGAAAAAACAGGAACAACAATACGCAGAACAGACGCAATGATAGCCGCAATAACCATCAACAACAACGCAAGCCTCTACACACTAGACCTAAAACACTTCAAACCACTAGAAAAGCTCGGACTCAGACTCTTCCCCTAGAAAAACAGTTTTCGCAATGCCCGACAAAACTACAGTCAGTGTAATGTCTATTTGGTTCCAAATATTAATTATACATAAAATCAATAGGGGGGTCTACCTTTTTTGCGTTGTGAAAAGAAATCGCATGCGTTCTTGGGCATATTTGAAGCCTAATAATGATGTATTTATAGGGGTCTATCAGCCTTCAGAAGCGTATCCCTTTTAGCTTGTGCTGTACTCTATAAACGCCTTAGTAAACTTCTCATAAAATCACAAGGTCTCTCAACAACACAGCTATGGCGAATATAACGTCTAACAGCAGTACTATTAACACCAATACCAATAACACCCACTCTCTGAATCTTCTTAATATTCTGGCTTTAGCAGCCTATTAGTGCGTAATAATCCGTCACATACTAACTCTATTATCCTCTTTCGAAAGTTTTGGCTAGTTGACAAAGGTTACTGCAAGATCTTTAGGAGACTCATCTATGGAGGAAATGGATCCAGAACCCGAACAAGAAGCAGAGTCATTGCCAAAAAGGGAAAAAGGAAGTCAAAAGGAGACTGTTGAAGAACCGATTTTCCATCCTGTACAGCTTTCAAGCAAAAGTGAAGAAGAAGACGAGTCCGAGATAGAAGTTGAACAGAAGCTTCAGCAGCTTCTGAAAGAAATAAGTGAAGAGACTTTGCAGTTAAGGGAGTTTCTAACAGAAGAGAACAGGTTAATGAATGACCTCTGCGTGTCAATCAAACAGATCATGAAGAAACTCGGAGTCTCATTCGACATCCCGCCACGCAACATCCGAGTCAACAAAAAAATAAAAAGAGTAATCTTGAACGAAGAATGTCATCTGACGTTTTTCTACGAAAAAGGCGAAGCACACTCAGCTTTCCTAGCAGAATACCCACCAGAAATCGTCATCGCCGTCCTATGGACTGTAATGCCCAAACTCGCAAAAGTCGTAGCAACCTACAGAAAGAAAATAAGATCAAGAATCAGCCTATTCAGAAGACTGAAAACTGAACTAAAAACCATCGCCAAAGCAGTAGTCGGCACCAAAGACTAAACCCCTCAACACAATTGAAACCTAGGAACAACGATACATAGACTCTATATATAAGGGGGGTCTATCGCTTTGACAGAGCTCAGCTTTCCACCGCTATCCTGCTAGCCTCCATGTACAAGTTTGAAAATTTCTTCTTCAAATCCCGCAAAGTATAAACCAAACAATAATTCTTAAAGTAAAGCTGCATCCTCCGGCTCTTCGCCCCGATGCCTATTACAGCTATGTTACGTTTTTGAAGCGTACCCAAAACCTCAGACAACTCATCATCAACACCCTCATAACCAAAGGGCCACCCATCACTAATAACCGTAATCAACCGCAAATTCTCATTCCTCTGCTTAATAACGTCCCCAGCAATCCTCAAAGCATCAGGCATAAACGTGAAACCCTCAAACTCTATCCCACCAATACGAGACTTAACACGCTGATTGTACCGCTCCTTAGGATCCTTAACAACCAAAAAACGATCATTAAACGCATACATCCCCCAAGAAGCCGAATCCAAAAGCAACTGATTCGCCGCCTCCCCAGCCATCACAAAAAGCTCCAAAGCAAAATCCTTTATGCACCTCATGCTCCTACTAGCATCAAGCAAAATAACCCACGCATAACTCTTACTAATGTTCTCATCCAACATAAAAACATCCATCCTCGGACTCTTACTCGCGACAACCTGAACCACCTCCGCCAAATCCAAAACACCATACATCTTCCTAGGATCCTCATCAATCGCATCGCTAGCCACAAGCAAACTCTCAATAAGCCTATGCGCCTCACTCTTACACCTAGCCTTAGACCTCAAAAACTCAGTATAACCCAGCTGCGGAATCTCAACACCCTCAAACCTCGTAGAAACCAAAAGATCCTCATACCTAGCAATAATTTTCTCATTCCTCTCCTTCTCATGTTCCCACGAATTAAAAGCCTGAACAGCCTCACCTCCACCCACTCCTATCCACGTTTCTTTTCCACCCTCAGAAAACGGAACAGCACCACCCAGAAATTCCAAGCACTTCTTGAAATCATCTTCACGGACAACATCCGAATCAACGAAATAAGACCGATGAAAAACAGAGCACTTACCCAGCTCCTCTGTGTGCGGAAGAAACGGAACCTCAGTAACAGCACCCAAATCCTCGACCGCAGAATAAATCTCCTCAGCAACCTTCAGCTTCTCATCGTTCAGATCTACGTTTTCGTCTTCAAATGAAAGGAGTACCTTTTCTCTAAACCCATCCAGAAGTTTAGCTAGGGAATTAATCAATTTTTGCTCACTTCTTGACTCAACTTTCACAAAACCAGTGTTCACCCTCACCAAAAGCCCAGCCATAACCTTAGTCGCAGGATTCACCAAATTATCCAAAGGAAGCAACCTCTTCAACGCCAAAGCATTCGCAAAAGCCAAATCAACAAGCTTATCAGGATACCTCACACAAACATAAGCATTCGCAACAACATCCTCCACAACCGAAATCACAAACCTCGCCAACCGCGAATCCTTACGCTTTCTCCATTCTCCATAATCCTCAAAACTCGCCGAAACAGCATGAGCACTAAGATGAAAAACCGCCGCCCTAAAAAGACACGCCAATTGCCTCTTTCCTTCTGAATCACCAGGAAAACAATAACCCATCAACGCCACCGTTTTCTCTTCACCTTCAACCTCTCTAACTATTGGCTCTGGCAAAACGACAACAAAACCAACTTCATCGCGAAAAAACTGGGGAAACCGAAACTTCGGAGACACCGACAGCTTAACCTTCAACTCATCCTTCTCGAACAACATTGACCGAGCGTATTCCAGAAACCCCACACAGCTCACCGCGCGAAACAAAACGTTTAACCAGTGAAAACAGACTTGATCAGCCTGCGCACATCCGCCTGCACCTCAACACTGTCACTCGTCAACGTCACTATCGTCTCTTCAGCCGCCGACACGGGATCGACCCCATCCACTACTAACACCGCCCAGTGCCCCAAGTCACCCACTGAAGGCCCGTACGGAAGGTCACCCGATTGATATTGCCTGCGCATTTCAGCCCCAACCTGTACGATTTTATACGCTGTGTCATGGTCAATCTTTGACCTTTTCACGACAAGCTCCACTTCCAGCTCAGAAACCTTTTCCCCCAGACTCTCATAGTCAAAGTTTATCCAAACACTCATTCTTCTCCTAAACGCAGCATTCAAAGGCTTAGTCCCAGCAAATTCAGCCGAAAACGGGTTCATACTTATGATGACATATGAAAAACGGTGCCTCGCAACCATCTCATTATCTTTCTCAGTTAACACCAAATGACCCCTCGTATCCAAAACAGGATTCAATCTTGTCGCAACATCCTGCTTCATCATGTTAGCCTCATCAAGATAAAGTATACCGCCATACTTCAGCCAAGACGTCACCTGACCATCAATCCAATTCTCTTTCCCAAGACCAATAAAGCGCCCGATCAAATCGTAAGACGAGGTCTGCAAACCACAGTTCACCTCCCACACAGGAAGCCCGGTGAGCTCGGCTACCAGATAGACAATGTGAGTCTTACCCGTCCCCGAAGGCCCTATCAAAGCACATTGCTTAAAGTAAAACAACGCCCGAATGATCCGTTCCACGTATCTTTGACCGCTATCCACATACTCCGGAGTCCCCATCGGAATCATAGGCTCCAACGACTCTGGAAACGAATAACCCGGATGAAGATCATACTTCGCAATATCATACTTATCACACTGCGGAGACCTCGACATCTTCCGCCTCTTAGTTATATCCAACTTCACCCTGAAATTGTCTTCCCTCAACAAGATAGATTCAGTCCTCGTCGAATACTTACCCGTTTCCTTAATCGAATCAGTTGCATACCCGATCCCACCCACTTTCCGCTTCTGCTTCATCGTCTCCCCTAAACATTGTATCGTTCGTGTGTGATAAAAACATTATGTCTTACGATACATGATTACCCTGACATATTCACGTGTTGTATGTGAACTCCCCACACAGACTAACGCTTATTATCACTATGAAGACGATTACCATCGTGGTTATTCAAGTTGGGAGTGAATTTTGGTTGACTGAACAATCCGCTTCATCTGCAACTCAGGACGTTGCACCTGAGGTGACTGTAGAGGCAACACCTGCAAAGGAAAGGGTGAACAAGGAGGAATCCGTGGAATTTTTGAAGGAAATGCAGGAAAAAGCGGGGCAGATATCTGAAACTGAAATGGAAGAAGAGAATTTGGTGAATGAATTTTTTAGTTCTCTGCTCAAAATTTTGAAGCCTTTCAGTAAAACACTTGAAATTTCTGTGTCGTCTCTTCCTGAAAGTTATAGTGAGCAAATAAGTAAGGCTCATTTGCATCTCACTGGACAGTTAGTGCTGGTTTACAGAAACGGGAAAGTGGAGATACTTAATCTTGCAGACAAGGAGAACCACGACCTGCTTGTGGAGATTACTGGTGAAATTATGGCGAAGCTAGAATCAATTATTGACTCCTATAAATCAGAAGCTGAGAAGAGAGTTAAATTTTTGATGCCGATTACGCGGGAGCTGCAAAAGGTCGCTAAAGTTTTTTCAGAAGAATAATCCTAAGAGCAAGTTCTGAAACGGTCTCTCAGTGTACATGGAAGTCTCCAGAATCTTAGTGGAAAGTTAAGCTCTGTCAAAGCGATAGACCCCCCTTACATATAGAGTCTATGCATCGTTATTCCTAGGATTCAATTGTGCCCAAGGAACGTTTACGATTTCTTTTCACAACGCAAAAAAGGTAGACCCCCCTATAGATTTTCAACATAGAAACCTCATTTGAAGCCAAATAGGATATGCGTGTGGGCACAGGTGTTGAAGCTAGTTTACTTTCTGAAGAGTTTTCCCCATTTCAAGGGGGATGACTGACTAGTTTGATTGATCATAGCAAGAGATCAGCTAAAACTTTCTGCAACTCTTCCTTATCCTTCAAATTCCGAAAAATAGCCTTTCCAGTCCCGTAAAGACGAAAAGAGACGTTTGCAAAGGTTAAATCAAAGGTTACTCGAGAAATTGATTTTTCCGCTTTTGCTTTCTTCAGAATCTTTTTGATCGCTTCATTTCTCTTGTCATATTTAAATATTACCACAAACTGTTTTTCTTCACCGCATGTTTCTTCAACTCTAGCCACATAGTCTTCAACAGTGCTCATTACTTATCGTTCGATCTCCTTCAACGCTTTAACTAATCGATCAATTTCTTCACGCGTGTTATAGATGTAAAAGCTTGCTCTCGCTGAGGATTTTAACCTAAGCTTTTCGTGTAGTGGTTGGGCGCAGTGGAAGCCACTTCTAATCATTATTCCATAACTGTCAAGGAACAAAGCGACATCATGCGAGCTTAAGCCCTCAACCCCAAATGGCAGTATTCCACATTTCAGGGAAACATCTTCGGGACCATAAATCTTGACTTTCTCGCATTCGTGCATACGACCTATGGCATACTCCGTCAAAATTTCCTCATGTTCTTTCACGTTTTCCATGCCTATATCATTTAGATATCTAACAGCAGCCATTAAGCCTACACCGCCGCAGACATTAGGGGTTCCGGCTTCGAACTTCCAAGGCAAATCATTCAAAGAAATTGAACAACGCCTCGTCATGGTGTTAAAGGTGACTTCTTTTATCATTGAGCCTCCCCCGTGGAATGGTTCCATTTCTTCAAGAATCCCGCGTTTACCATATAAGGCTCCTATGCCTGTGGGACCTAACATTTTGTGTCCTGAAAATGCGAGGAAGTCTATATCTAAATCTTTAACGTCTACTGGCAGGTGAGGAACGGATTGCGCTGCGTCCACAAGTGCTAAGGCGCCGTATTCATGAGCTATCTTCGCAACTCTTTTCACGTCGGCTATAACCCCGGTGACATTGGAGACATGAGACAAACAGACAATTTTTGTTTTATGCGAGATCGCGTTTTCGAAAGATTCATAGTTCAAGGTTCCGTCATTGTTTACTTCCGCATATTTGACTTGGAATCCGTTTATTTTTGAGAGCATTTCCCAAGGAACTATGTTGCTGTGATGCTCCATCAAGGTGACTAAGACTTCATCTTCACTTTTTAGATTGCGAAGACCCCAAGCATACGCAACAAGGTTTATTGCCTCAGTTGTGCCTCTCACAAAAATTATTTCTTCCATGCCGTCTGCGTTAATGAATTTGGCAACCTTTTCATGTGCATTCTCATAAAGTTCAGATGACTCTTGAGAAAGCGTGTGGATAGCCCTGTGAACATTTGCATTGTGATTTTCGTAGAAATCCTTAATGGCATCAATCACCTGTTTTGGTTTCTGGGTTGTGGCTGCATTGTCAAAGTAGATTAATGGATGATTGTTTATCTTCCGTTTTAAAATTGGAAAGTCTTGTCTGATTTTGTAAGGATCTAACATTATTTTTCTTCCTCAGCTTTCATTCTTTTTGAAAGTATTTTCGCTAGTTCTTCCTCTTCTAGGGCTTGCTTTTCTTCGAAGGTTTGTTCCTTCATCAGCCAATCGGGAGAAACTCCTTTGTTTTTGTAGTATGTTCTTATTGCTCTCTTCAATGCTCCAACTGCTAGGATTCCGCAGTGAAACTTCACACTTGGAAGCCCGCC
>Ga0209986_10003663_pt1 | contig 13383 bp, 18 predicted proteins | sample BlataG_FD_183168 | JGI IMG/M metagenome (GOLD analysis project Ga0209986, IMG submission 183168) | Deep subsurface microbial communities from Black Sea to uncover new lineages of life (NeLLi) - Black_00105 metaG (SPAdes) (version 2) | ecosystem: Environmental > Aquatic > Marine > Oceanic >...
TGGGAGATCGGGGCGCATCGGTTGGTTTGTGGTGATTGTACGGATGGGGCTGTGGTGGAGCGGGTGATGGGTGGGGAGAGGGCGGGCATGGTATTTACTGACCCCCCCTATGCTACTTTTGCCAGCTCAACCGGCAAGCTAGAGATAACAGATTTTGAGATGCTGAAGCCTTTCTTTAACTTGCTTTTTGATACAATTGCTCATCATTTACAGGATGGAAGGAGCGCGTTTGTGTGCTGTGACTGGCGTACTTATCCGACAATGTTTAGTAGGGCTGCCGCATTCTTATCTCCCAAGAATCTTATAGTTTGGAAACACGGGGCTATAAAGCTAGGTTCTCATTTCCGACCAGCCTATGAGTTAATCTTGTATGCTGTTAATGCCAAGTTTGGGCGCAATTGGAAACAACAAGGTTCAGGGCAGTGGGCAATACAAGACCGTTCAATATCAGATGTTTGGGAAATATCACAAGGCGAGGCTGCTCCTGGGACCAACAGGGGCCACCCTAGCCAAAAGCCCATAGCATTGATTGCCTTCGCTATGCGCCATTGCTCGGATAAAGGTGATGGCATATTAGACCTCTTTCTTGGCTCCGGCACTACAATGGTAGCCTGTGAGCAACTACGCCGCCGCTGTTTTGGAATTGAGATTGAGCCGAAATACTGCGCGGTGACACTGGAGAGGCTGGCGGGGATGGGCCTGGAGCCGCGCAGGGTGGAGTAGGAATTACCTAATTTTAACACATGGCAAATAAACAGCGTTATACAGCGGCACGAGTGGTCCATGCATTGGACATCAATAAAGGCATGGTCTATCTAGCTGCTAAGAGCCTGGGTTGTTCTCACGTCACGGTCTATAACTATGCCAAACGGTACGAGTCAGTGCAGCGTGCTATCGATGCTAATCGCGGCGAGGTGCTAGATGCTGCTGAATTGGCATTGTACAATGCCATTCTAGCAAAAGAGCACTGGGCCGTGGCATTTGCATTGAGGACAATTGGCCGAGATCGTGGCTACGTAGAGAAACAGGCGCTAGACGTGACCAGCGGCGGGGAGCCGCTGATCGTGAAGGTAACCGGTAACATAGAGCCCGATGAGTTGTGAGATTCCATACTCATTCTACGGCGGCAACGCAAAGGCATTTTACTGCCGTGACCCAGAGGTTATCCTGGCCGGGCCTGCGGATACTGGCAAGACGCTGGCATTGCTTACCGGCTTGCATCTGCGGGCACTCAAATACAAGAATGCTAGCCTGGTCATAGTACGTAAACAATTGACGGATACATACCCAACCGTCTTGGTGACATTTCGCCAGAAGGTACTGGGCGAAAGCGGCATCACGATATATGGCGGCGAAAAGCCACAGTGGTTTGACTATCCCAGCGGTTCGCGTATCTGGGTGGCTGGCATGGACAAGTCGAGTAAAATCTTGTCGGCGGAGCACGATATTGTATATGCGAATCAGGCCGAGGAGCTGAGCCTGGTAGACTGGGAGACGCTGACGACACGTACCACTGGCCGTGCCGGTCACATTCCGTATAACCAGACTATCGGGGACTGCAACCCGGCGACGCCGACACACTGGATTAAGACTCGCGCTGCCAGCGGCGCACTCACGCTCTTTGAAAGTACGCATCGTGATAACCCGGAGCTGTATGACCAGGCGACCGGTGAGATCACGGAGGCCGGCCAGCAGCGCATCGGGCGGCTAAAGGCGCTCACCGGCACGCGACTATTGAGGCTATACCACGGCCTGTGGGCTGTGCCGGAGGGTGCGATCTATGAGGTCTTCGACGAGGAAAAGCACGTCGTCACGCATTTTGAGCCGCCGCTGGCCTGGCCGCGCGTGGTGGGTATTGATCCGTTCGGTGCACAGATTGCCGCCGTATGGCTGGCATACGATGCACAGGCAGGCGTCATGAATGTGTATCGTGAATACCGTGAGCCGTTTGGCAAGACGGTAGCCGGTCACGCTGAGAGCATCTTACAGGCATCACGTGGTGAAACAGTGTTCGCCTGGGTATGTGGCGGGCCATCGGAGCGGGCATGGCGTGTCGAATTTGAGGCCGCTGGCATTCCGGTCATCGAGCCACCTGCCAGTGACGTATGGGTGGGAATAGACAGGGTACATAGGTTGCTTGCAGGGTTCGGGATGGTCGTGCACGATAACTGTGTGCACTTATTGAGTGAGATAGGAGACTACCGTCGCAAGATAGACAGAGACGGCATACCGACAGAGCAGATAGAGCATAAGGAAAGATACCATTTACTCGATGCACTGCGTTACGCCTGTGCATTTTTGATGGATCCGAGAGAAGAAAGCCGTGTGGTCTACGCGCCGACGCGCATCGGGCCGCAGTGGTAGCGAGGTGAACTATGCCGACACTTAGAGAACGATTCTCAGACCTGGTACTGGGCGACGAAAAGCGCCGCCTCCAGGAGACCGCCGCCGTCCTCATGCACGCTGTCCAGGAGGGTCCCTACCTGCTACCGCCAGAGCAACTGCTGGCCCAATTGAAAGAGATTGACTCGGCTATCCTCTACGACGCGGTACAGCAGCTGACGTGGGAGCGGCTGGGCGCTGGCTACGGCGTCGATGAGGAACGGGAGCGCATGCGGGCCATAGACGAGAGCAGGCGGCTTTGGAAGTACGATGTACTCACCGCCTGGTCGGTGCAACTGTGGACGGATTACGGCTTCGGCGAGAACGTATCTGTCAAACCGGTGGACGAGGGTGCGGAGGAGACATGGCTGGAGTTCTGGGAGGCAGACCGCAACCAGTCGGTACTTGCCGCCGATGAATTGCACTATCTCTCTGACACGCTGCTAGTGGACGGCGAGGTATTCCTGACGTTCTACACCAGTACGCTGGATGGCGAGACCACAGTACGCACTATCGACACGAAGGAGATCACGGAGGTCGTCACCGATCCAGAGGACAACGGCACGGCACTATGGTACAAGCGGGAATGGACTGACAAGAAAAGCGTAAGCCACACTTGGTATTATCCCGCTTGGCAGGCTATGAGAGAAGAGACGGCCACGCTAGACGTTTCGGTGTTACCGAGCAATGCGGAGCGGGCCGACGAACAGAACAGCAGCACAGTTGTTTACCTCTTGCACGTTGCTTGCAACCGTAGAGGTACTAATCGTGGCTGGCCGCTGAGTACCGCTGCCGCACCGTGGAGCCGCGCGCACAAGCAGTTCCGCGAGAACCGGGCCAGCGTCACCGCCGCGCTGGCGATGTACGTCCAGAAACTCAAAACCAAAGGCGGCTCGCGGGCGATAGATAACATCAAGGCGCAGTTACAGAGTGCATTCGTCACGGGTGGCCAGACAGAGACCAACCCGCCACCCGTGGCATCCACGTGGCTGGAGAATGACGCGGCTACGCTAGAGCGGTTGTCGATGGGTAGCGGCGCGAGCGACGCCAAGACGGACGGTGAGGCGCTGGCCTGGCAAGCGTTACTTGGCTTGAGGCTATTTCCTCACTACGCTGGCATGGGTGACTCTTACCGGTTGGCTACGGCTTCGGCGATGGAAGGCCCTTTATTGCGCCAGTTCTCACGCTACCAATTATTCTGGTCGGCACAGTTCCGCAAGATGGTACGTATCGTGCTCGCGATGAAGGAGCGGTATAACGGCGCGTCGTTCGAGACTTACGAGGCGGATGTGAGCACCGACCGGTTGGTCGAGGTTGACCTGGCGACGGTATCGAATGCGGTCACGGCATTATTCCGCGAAACGCTGTTTCCTGCCGTGGAGGCCGGCTTGATACCAGCTGAGACGGCACGGCGGATCATAGCTGTCATCTGGCGCATTGCGCTCCAGGCGTTAGGCGTAACCGACGCCGACGAGATGGCGAGCGACGAGTCGTTCGGCGTGGGTGAGGAACCAGAGGAGCAAGTGCCACCAGAGGAGCCAGCGGCAGTACCAGAGGAGGCTATCACTACTGCCGTGAGCATGACGAGGGAGAACCTGGCGGCAGGCTCGATCACGGCGGAGCAGGCAGCGGAATTCGCGCTGGGGATGCTGTTAGACGGAGGGCAGGGTGGTGGATGACATAGCAAATGCTATGACGCTGAGTGACTTACCGTTTTCGTGGTATGGTAAGGGGGAAGTGAGACCTTGGCGAGCCGGGGCGGATAGGGAGCAGGAATGAGCGCAGGCAGCGCCAACTACCGTAACGGTATTAGAGGCACGATCCGTGCCCTCTGGGGCGGGGTATGGAGTTATGACCAGTTCTACGATGGTCTGTCCACGGCTATCGACATGGGCATCACGACTGCCTGGTATGAAGGTGCGGCTGAGTGTGGCATCATGCCTGCCGACCTGACGCCAGAGGAAAAGGCGGCGATGCGTCAAGCGATATTCCACGAGACAAACTACATCACGCGGCTGGCGGCCGACGTCGAGGCGGGCAGCAAGGCGAACGGCGGTAAGCTAGCACCGCTGATGGCGCGGGCCGAGACGTGGATAAACAGGTATAATGACATAGTCAACCGCGCTAAGCTGATGGCCTGTGAAGACCAGAAACTGGCGTGGAGACTCGGGCCTACTAGGGATCACTGCGTCGATTGTAGTAGATTGAACGGGAGGGTGAAGCGTGCCAGTCAGTGGGAGAGGTATGATATTCGGCCCCAAAGCCCACTACTCGCATGCGGCGGGTGGCGGTGTCTTTGTATGCTAGAGGTAACTGACGAGCCGTCGAGTAAGGGCCCGTTGCCGCGACTAGTAGGGCCATGAGGGAGAGACAATGACCGTAACCGCGAGCATACCGTGCGACCCGCACTACAACTATCCTGCGCCCAGCGCCGCCTGGCAGTCAGTCATCGAGCGCCTGCGCAGCGTAGCCGGCGGCAACGGATACAAAGTCATCCGGTTTGTAGTCGTGGTGGACGGCGACGGCAGGCCGACGCACTGGCTAGAGCCGAGCGTGACGAGGGTCGAGCCGAAGGGACGGGCCGAGGGCGCGTTGGCTGTGCTATTGGATGAATTATCGAAAGCATAGGAGGGCAATGATTACAGCAAGGCAAAGGCTTAGGCAAAAGGTCACTGATGCCTTGGCGCGGGCACGAGATGCACAGGCAGCAACGGGCCTTGACTTTACATCAGAGTTGATAATGCGAGGCGTCCAGGCTGGTAGCGTCGCCACGTTGGAAGCGGTTATAGACTGGATCGATGAAACGGAGGGCAAAGATAATGAAAACGGTATCACTCCTCACTGACTTCGGAGCACCCGACTCTACCTATTCACTCAACATCATAGCAGAAGAACAGATAGGCATGCTGCACCGCGCAGGCTACGAACCGCGCGGCGTGGTCGACGAGGGATTCCAGCCTCGACGCAACTGGCAGCACTCCGACCTGCGCTACCTGCCACACGTCCGCAAGAGCAACGACGTGGAATTCTACGATGGGTGGGAGAAGAGCGTGGCGACACTGCGCACTTCATTCGAGGAGGTCCTGGACGGTGTCGACGTAGTCATCACGCACGATCTGATCTACCAGGCGTCGATGCTCTGGCACAACATGGCGGCGCGTCGGTATGCTCAGGATCATCCCGATGTGCGGTGGTTGCACTGGGTACACTCGGCCACACCCTCGCCGGTGTGGATGGGACACGATCCGCGCCTGGAGCAGGTGCAGTCTCACTTTCCGCGCTCACTCACCGTGTACCCGAACTCGTTTGACGTGCCACGGGTAGCGACCAACTTTCACTGTGAGGTTGACCAGGTGGCCGTCGTGCCGCATCCAACCGACGCTTGCGGCTACCTCGGCTTTCAGGACATCACCACGCGACTGGTACGAGAGAAGCGGCTGCTAGAGGCTGATGCTATCTTGGTGTACCCGATCCGTCTCGACCGTGGCAAGCAAGTTGAGTACGTCCTGCGCACGGCGGCGGCACTGAAAGGCATCGGGCGCAGCGTGCGGGTAGTGGTCGTGGACTTTCACAGCACCGGCGGCGATAAGGTTGTGTACCGTGATTGGATTAAAACGCTGGCCGTCGACCTCGACCTCAACAGCATCGAGGTTACATTTACCTCAGAGTTCGACGATAGCCTGCACCTCAATGCACCGCGTGAGATGGTACGTGACCTGATGTTGCTATGCAATGTATTCGTGATGCCGAGTGTCAGTGAGACGTACAGTCTCATCGCGCAGGAGGCGGGGCTGTGCGGTGCGTTCCTGGTGCTGAATCGTGACTTCCCTCCAATGCGATCTGTCTATGGCCCCGATGCTGCCTATTACCAATTCAGCAGTGGCATCAACGCGCTGACTGGAATGGATGGGGTGACCACTACGAAATACGATGACGTGGACGACTACTTCCGCTCGATTGCATTGCGAGTAGCATACGAGTTAGATCACAACGTCGTGCTGGCACAGCAGAGGCGGATACGGCAGGAGCGGAACCCAGATTATATTTTCAAGCGGTTTGTCGAACCGCTGTTCTCGGATTGGGAGGGCTAGAGGATGGACGCACCTGACATCTTGCGATTGGCTTTTCATTTATTTTTGCTTGCTACGCTCATCGTTACTGGCGCGAGATTCCTTCGGACTTTCATCGATGTGCTCATCGAGAAATTCAGAAGGCAAAAAAAAGGAAGATGAATACAAAAACACAGACAGTTGTCACAGAAGGATACCCAGAAGTCGGGCCGTTCGAAAGTGAGGAGGCAGCACGGGCGGCGGCACTAAAGCCACAGGACGAGTCCTTTGCGGCATGGGCGACGATCCTATCTGTACATCGCCGTGCCAATGGATGGTATAAAATGTATGCTATCAGCACTACCAGTACAGTCTATCCTGCTATATTGGATGCAACTAAACGGAAGATTAAAATCAGATACTTAACGAAACTGCCGTTTTATTCTTTCGAATGGTGCTGGATACGCAGCCCGCGCACCTTCCTCAAAAGAGGAATCCAGATTACTCTCTTCGGCTACGTCTTTAACTTCGAGTGGCGTAGAGATGTTATCGAGGATATGCATTCAGGGCCACACATGGCCCAAAGTACAACGACCCAATGGAGAGAATGATGCCTAAATTCAGCATCATCATACCGACCTGGGAGCGCGTCAGTGACGGCAAGCTGCAACGCTGCCTCGACAGCATCCAGGCGCAAACGTTCCGTGACTTCGAGTGCATCGTGGTGGATGACGGGTCGAAGGAGGATGTAGCCGGGCTGGTGGCCCAGTACGATGACCGGTTTCAGTGTATTCGTATCAAACACCAGGGACGGGTTATTGCGCGGAATACTGGCTTTGAGGCGGCCAGGGGAGAATTTTTCGCCTGGTGCGACAGTGACGATGTTTACGATCCGATGTACCTGGCGACCTTCGACTACCACATCCAGCAGGAACCGGGGGCACGGCTCTGGGCCTGCGGTGCTGTAGTGCATGGGGTTTGTAAGGATGAGAACGGTAAGCACCTCGTACCCTCGTGGACAAAACTACGAAATGCCTGGGAACCGCCACTCGATCCCACCGGCGAACACGTTCATGCGCATTTCTTCTCAGGCAAAGTTAGCAGTGGTGAGTTTGTGTACCACCGTGAGTGCTACGAGAAGGCGGGGCCATTTCCGCCGTGGATTAACCCGATGCAGGTCGCAGGTGGCATAGACGAGTGGCTGGGTTATGAGACGGGATACTCCAACAAGCCGAAAGAAGAAGGCGGTCGGTGGGTGGGGAATCCATGGGGCGAAGATTTTTGTTATTTCCGTGCGATTTCGATGTACTATCGTGTGCATATCATCAAAGCGGCGCTGTATATCCATTACATAAGATGAGGACGGCGAGGAGGCTGAGAAAATTCCTATGAAAACCTGCCCCTTCTGCAACCAGGAGTTTGAGCACTTCAACCCGTTCGGGCACACCGCCGCCGTATTGAGAGAAGTTGAGATCATCGGCGGCGGCGGGCGGCCTGGTGCACTGTGCCCAGGTTGCGGGTCGCTGGATAGAGAGCGGTTAATCTATCTGTATCTGCGAGACGAGACTGATCTGTTGGTAGTACGAAGACTGCCATGGGCACGATCACCATGGATACTTCATATCGCACCGGCACCACGATTAGCGCAGACTATCATGGCAGCCTGTGGATGGACACGCTATGTCGATGCCGCACTGGAGCCAGGTAAGGCAATGGTACAAATGGACTTAACTAACATCCAGTTTCCCGATGACTGGTTTGATGTCATCCTCTGCGTCCACGTCTTGGAGCATATCGAGGATGACGCCAAGGCAATGGCCGAACTGTACCGTGTGCTGAAGCCTGGCGGCTGGGCGCTGTTGCAAGTACCGGTGTCACGCATTCTGACAGAAACGATGGAAGACGCCGCAATGCGCACGCCAGAGCAGCGATATGCTGCCTACGGCCAACGTGACCACGTGCGCATCTATGCCGAACAGGACTACACCCAGCGGCTAGAGGCGGCGGGCTTTGAGGTAGAGACATACAGCGTAAGCACGGCGACGGCGGAACGGTACAGCCTGGATGCACGGGAGCGGCTGTACATTGGACACGAGGGAGCAAAATGATTGACAAAGGGTCGCAAAAATGATTGACAATGAGATACTGCCGAGCATGAGACCGCCAGGTATGAGTCTGGCATTTCTCAATAAGCTGCTTAGATGTGTTGGGCTAGTGCTGGTAATTAGTATTGACACAGATGGTGATGGTAGGATTACAGGTACTGAGACCAGGTTATGGATAGAGCAAGCCAAGAGGTATAAGAGCAGGACTAATGATTGACATCGCCATGTTAACGTGCGATCGCGCTCGCATCACAGAACTGGCTATCACCGAACTGCATCGGCGCACGACCATGCCGCACCGGTTGATCGTGCTGGACAATGGCTCGACGGACGGTACGCCAGATTTGCTGTTTGATTTGGTGTACAATCAGCCTGAGCCTGACAGGATTGATTGGATAGAGTTCGCTCCTGAGAATAATGGCGTACATTGGGGCCACAATACGCTTTTAGAGATGGTCAAGACAGACCTCTACATCAGCACCGACAACGACCTGGTACCATCAGTGCCAGTGAACGGCAAAGACTGGCTACAGCGCCTCGTCGACCTGATGGATGAGCATCCCGACTATGCCGCTATCGCCTGCCGTCCTCACACATTGCCCGGTCAGCATGGGAACCTGTTTGACGACTCGCCGCCGGTACGTGATATGGGCCACGTGGGGGCGCACTTACGCCTGATGCGCACCGAGGCCGTGCGTGCCGTGGGCGGCTGGCGCAAACACCAGAACCCAGGGCGCAACGATGAGGAGAAGTGGATTTGCGGGCAGTTGAGAAAGGCGGGCTGGAAGGTGGGCTACGCGCGGGACGTTCGCTGTATTCACCTGTGGGGAGAGCCCGAATTGGGTGAGGACTCGTGGGGCTACAAAGAGGGCAGCGACCACGGCCACCGGGCCATTTGGCCACCGCCGCACGTATTCAACTGGGATAGGCAAGGCGTGGATTGGGAAACCTGTAAGTAGGAGGAGACAAGTGGAACTGCGAGAAATTAAGCGCAAGATACACCGTATCACGCACTGGATACGGATGGACACAGAGATGCCAGTGCTCTACGAATACATCGGCGCACTGAAACCAGGTGAGACCTACCTGGAGATAGGCACAGGCCCGACCGCCTGCTCCAGCATCTTCGCCGCCCTGTCCGCTGCCGACGGCGTCAACGTGCACACAGTAGATAATGCCGCGATGTGGATACCGCGCGGCATTTCGGCAGAGGAATACGAGCGCAAGGTGCGTGCTCACTTCGACCATTATGACCTGGGTGAGAGAATTATCTTCCACGTGGAGGACTCGGTCACGATGGAATGGGACGCACCGATCCATGTCCTGTTCATCGACGGTGAACATAGTTACCCATCGGTAAAAGCCGACATAGAAAAGTGGACGCCGTTCGTGCCTGTTGGCTGCGTGGTACTGTTTCACGACTGCGCCGATCATGCCGGTGTCAAACGAGCGGTCAATGAGATGACGAGACCCGATGACGCCTGGGAGGAACTGGACGGCGGCGAGGGCGATAGTAGCCTGTGCGTATTTCGGAGGTGCAAATGAGACCACTCTTCTTCGTGACCTGCGTCGCTCGCTGCGGTAGCCAGTGGCTCGCACGGCTGCTGGACACTGCGCCAGGCGTCGAGTGCTACCACGCAAATTATCTGGTCAAGAACGTGGCGGGTGGCGACATCCAGTTTATGATAGACAGTTGGAAAGGTAAAGACCCTCGTCCATATCTGCGCAAGTCGCGCGAGCGAGTGGCTCAGTTCGCAGAACACGAAGCGCCAGAAGCGCGGGGCTGGGGTGAGGTGAATGAGTTCTTCCGCTATTCTGTGTCAGAGGTGCGTGAGGTCTTCGACGTGCCGGTTGTTGGATTGATACGAGACGGTCATTATACCATCCCCTCGTTACTGCGCCACAACTTCTACCAGCCTAACGAGATGGGAGCGTGGACATCGGCTATTGAACCAGAGTGTGGTAGGATATTAAAAGCATGGCCCCAAATGACACCGTTTGAAAGATGCTGTTGGCTATGGGCAGATTCGTATCGCCGGTTGCGCGTTCAGGGCGTGCCGATTTTCACCCTGGAAAGTCTCAACGCCGAATTCGGCAACGTAGAGCGGCTATGCGAGGTGCTACAGATCGACGTCAGTTACGAAGACTGGCGGAAACATGCAGGCAAGCCGGTAGATGATTTTTATCAGGGGCGGCCTCGCCCGTCATTGCCGTCTGAGCAACTAAAGATATTCGACAAGTGGGCCGGCGACATCCAGGAATATTTCTATGGTTGACTACGCCATTCTCATCGCGAGCCGTCACTGGCCCGACGTGGCCGAGCGGGCTATAGTGTCCATCCGGCAACTCTCAGACGCGCCGATAGTGCTGATAGACGACGCCAGCCCAGCGAGCCAGAGCCAGGCAGGATACAAGAAACTGCGGTCGAGCTACATTCTATCGGGCTGCCGTAGCGAACGCTGGCTACAGCACGGCCTCGCGCTCGACCTGGCGCTGACGCTCACCGATACGCCGTGGGTCATCACCTGTGACCACGATGTGATAGTGAACGACGAACGAGCTCTCACGATGCTGTTAGAGAAAGCCGCCGATGACGTGGGAGCCGTAGGCCGGATGTATAACAACCATGCCTGCGCCGAGTTCGGGACATATGTCCATCCGCACTGGGCCCTGTGGAATGCTGAGGCTATTTGCCAATACAGCCTCAGTTGGCGATCGTTCGCGCTACAGCGCAAAGACGACAGCCCGTATGTATTCGCTACCGGCCAGTTCATGTCATATCAGTTACAGACCATCGGCGAGGGTAATCCGTCGTGGGCTGCACCGGGGACGCCGCTGAAACTGGTGACGGTGAATGTGGGCGATGCCATCACTCACGCGCAGGTGAAGGAACGCGGGGAGGCGTGGCACGAGAAAGTGAGACTATGAAGATCGTCGTCTTCGACAGTTGGGGCAAGTTCATGCACGGCCCGATAGCGCACTGGCGGGAACTGGGCCACGAAGTGCGTGTCGAGAAACACTGGGCTCCCGAGCGGATCGAGGGGGCACGAGTGGTGTATTTCTATCCTGTGGATGCGAACCTCATCCATGCCGCTAGAACACCCAAGCCGCCAGGCGTGCGCATCGTTGCCGAGGCAGTAGATATCGATGTCTATGCTGGTCATTCCGGTGCTGTGAACTGGGACTTCGTGGACGCGCTCGTAGTGATGGCCCCGCACATGCTCGACCTGTTGCGACACAAAGTCCCGAAACTGCCTACTAGCCTACCCATCCACATCGTGCCCGGCGGCGTAGACCTGGAGCGGTGGACGCTGGTCGAACGTCCGTGCAACTACAACGTAGCCTGGATCGGGCGCTGGTGGATTGCAAAGAACTTGTTCGGCGCGTTGCAGATATTCAACCAACTCATCCGAGCCGATCCCGAGCACCCGTGGCGGCTGTGGTGTTTGGGCCAAGGATGGCACCCGGAGTGGTGGCAGCGGCATTGTGAGGCATACCTGGAAGCAAACCCGGTGCTGGCGGAGCGAGTGGAATTTGTGGACCAGGTAGCAGATGTGAATGCCTGGCTCAATAGCACGACATATCTGCTACAAACTTCATTCAAGGAAGCATTCGGCTACTGCATCGCAGAGGCGGCGGCGAAGGGTATCCGGCCCGTCATCCAGAACACCAACGGGGCGCTAGCGACGTGGCCGCGTGAGTGGGTCTTCGACACGCATGCCGAGGCTATAGAGATGCTGACGAACGGCTATGATCCTCGCTCGATTCGTGGTATAATAGAGGAGCGGTATCCGCTAGCAAAGAGGCTGGCGGCGCTGGATGAGATCGTGGGGGTATGATGGAGATCACAAATACAATTTGCTTCCCAATAATTCGTCAGGATTTTATCTTGCCTGCGCTGGCAAGTCTGCGGGAGCATACGCCGCCGAACTATAAGACGATAGTCGTGAACCAGACTGTGCCGAATCGGGAGTTCGAGGAGGCACTTTACGACGCCTGTGATTACATCATCCGGCCCCATTGGAATCTTGGATTTGCCCAAGCCGCCAATCTGGCCATGCGCCTCGCGCCGACGCCCTACGTCACGGTGAGCAATGACGACATCATCTTTTTAGAAGGGTGGTACGAGGGGATAGAACGGACGTTCGCTAAGTTCCCACGCGCCATTGCTATTGGTCCAATGTCGCCGAAGGAACCGGGATGGGGTTATAATGAGCCAGGCTATCGTGAGCATCTGACACTAGAGGAGAGCCAGATTCCGGTGAACATCCAGGCCCAGGTAGAGAAGTGGCACGACTCGGTCATTGATGGCTTGGCGATGTTCCTCGTGGTATTCAAGCGCAAGGAATGGCAAGAGATAGGGATGTTCGATGAACGATTTCGATTCGGCGGCGGGGAAGATTACGACGCCCTAGCCAGGATATATCAGGCCGGTTATAGGGCGCTTGCGACGTCATACAGTTGGGTCTATCATCATTGGGGGCAATCTAAAGACGAGCGTGATGGCTTCGCTGTGGCGTCGTCGAGTCGGGGAAAGCCGTGGAATTATTTGTCTACTGAGGGCAACCCAGAAGAAGGATTGTGGGATCCGAACTGCGACGTCTGGGGCTCTGGCTGTACCAGAACAGACGAGAATGTCTATCGCGCACCGTTGTAACTTAACCTAAAACAAAATAGACCGGCCCAGCACCGACGGGCGTTGCCTCACATCGAGGCAGCGCCCGTTTTTGCGTTTTATGCAGGAGGTGAATGAATGTACGAATACGATGAAGAAACAGGAATTGTCACGGGTGGCCCAACGCAGACTACAACCAGCACTTCGACTACCTCGACCAGCACCAGCACTA
>Ga0209986_10003664_pt1 | contig 13383 bp, 4 predicted proteins | sample BlataG_FD_183168 | JGI IMG/M metagenome (GOLD analysis project Ga0209986, IMG submission 183168) | Deep subsurface microbial communities from Black Sea to uncover new lineages of life (NeLLi) - Black_00105 metaG (SPAdes) (version 2) | ecosystem: Environmental > Aquatic > Marine > Oceanic >...
GGGGGGGGGGGGGGGGGGGGGGGGATCCATGCAGGTTTTATAGATGCCCATGTCCATAACCTCTACATCTCACTGTTACTGCTAACTTGGTTTTATAATCATTGTTCACTTGTTGATGTATAAATTCATTCATTGATGAATCATCAGGCAGCTGCCTCTCCGAGTCCTACTCACCACCATGCTAGTATCATCATGTTGATGTGGGAAGGTCGATACTGAAAAAGGCATGTTGCAAAGCTTCTGCAGCTGTCAATCTCCTACTGGGCTCATACGCCATCAGTTTACAGATCAAATCTGATATTACCTTGACATGAGGCTTCACCTCCTTATCAGAGTGAGCTTCAAGGTGGGATTGTATTCTAGTCAGGCGATGGACAGCTCTTAGCTTCTTTCTATCATTGCCAGCCCATTCTGCCCACTTGACTTGGCCATTCTTGTCAAACAAGTCTTTGACTTTATTCACACATTTCCTTAACATGTGGGTAGGCAGCGAGCCTAGCGTGGTGTCCATCATTTTCAGATGTTCCACATTTTCATGAGTTTGATACAGTGCCTCTCCGGTTAATAGTTCCACAATGATGCATCCCAGGCTCCATAGATCACAAGCTCTATTCCAACCCAGTCCAAGGATGATCTCTGGAGCTCTGTAATGACGTGTACTGACAATGCTGCTGTGTCGGTCTGAGTCAAACGTCGCAGACCCAAAGTCAATCACTTTGATCTGTGCTGAGTCGGGCAGGCGCTTGCCAATGATGGATCCAGGTTCAGGAGATTTGCGCACCAGTTCTTGAGAGAGGAGCAGGATGTTTTCCGGCTTCAAATCCGTGTGCACCATGGTCAATTCATGCATGTAGGCCACTGCTTGGAACAGCTGCCTCATGAATTCTCTCACCATTACGAGTGGGAATGGTTTGTACACATTTCTCTTCAGACAGTCGTACAAACTGGGGCCCAGTCTTTCAAATACCATACATACATGTCCTCTATAGTCAAACCACTCTAGTAGCCTGACGCAATGGTTGCACCCCTCTGGGTCATTGGCAGCTAGCGTGGACAGCACCTCCAGCTCAATCATAGCAGCATCTCGGTATTTTTGCACATTTCTTATGACTTTGACGGCAACATAGTCCCGTCTCACTCTGTCCCAGCACTCTACTACTCGCCCAAAGGTGCCTTCTCCTACTTTTCTCATGATTTTAAACCTGGGGGTGAAGTTTTCACCAGTGTGGAAGAAGAAGTGGCCGTCTTGGTCGTCTGGGTGGTGGGGACCACTGAATCTGTCTGTGACTTTTAGGTCTTGGGGCCCGAGGGGGCCAGGGATCTCTGCTCTGGAGAGGCGTCTCTTCTTGGACGGGACGGCACCAGCCGCGGGAGATGGCTTGGCAACGGGGGAAGCCTCTTCCTTCCTCTTGTGAGCCTTGGATGCATTTGCTTCTGCTGTTGCAATTTGTTTCTCTGCTTCTACTACTTCGTGCTGTCTTCCTTGGTCTTCATCTACAGCCCCACCCACTTTGGAAAGCTCTGCCTTGACAGTGTGCTGCTCAATTTGTTGTTGGCGATGGGGATTGGTTGATACAGTTGGGGGTGGTACTTCACAGGAACCTGTTTTATCTGGCTGGATGGATGAATCCACATTGCTGTGGGTGGGATCGGCAGTAGTCGGGGCTTCACTCTCGTTCTTCAGCGCTTTTATTCTCTTGCTTGTGGGAGCTTTCTGGCTACTGGTCTCGGCAATGCGCCTAGAGCGTTTTGGGAGTCTATTGCTTCCAGTTAATGATGCGTCTGTATCTTGGGCCATTGATTATATAATTGACCAGTCTTTGCTAAAGAATATGTGGGAGGATTGGTCACGCTGTGACAGAAGAGAGGGAGACAAAGAGACAGAGGAAGAGAGGCTCTGTCGGTGACTGATAAATGGGAGTTCTGCAAATGGAAGACTGGAACAGGGTCGTTAATAAACCATTGTCGGTGGCATACTGGAGATACTAATAGCACCCTGCGTGGTGTATACAACTGTCGGAAGCCTTGGTAGCAGAAATAACACCATGCAGTTTCAAGTAAAAACAGGTGGGAATATTTACCACTCCAGTGGCTATATTCGGGTGTATGATGCTGCCTACTTACTCTGGAGGTGTTCAGTGACTACGATACCAGGTTACTGACGAATAACTAGGAATGAATTCCCGTTAACATTGCCAAGCAAAGTTCGCGGTTGTTGGGAATTGAGAAGTCTTCAGAGTAAGAATCTGAGGGCGATTTATATTGTTATAACGTGTAGTGAATGACCCAGGATTCTGATTCGTTGGATTTAAGGGCAAACTGAAACCATACCATGAAACAAGCTCAAGCACAGCATGGCATAAAGGCTTGGCTTCGAGGCCTTGAGGCTTTCCCATCAATTGAAGCTGGGTGTGGCCTCCCTTCTTCCCTTCTCTCTTCCCATTAGAGAGAAGCCTAGCATGTATTCCCCCGAGATAAAAGCACCGATTCCCTGCAACTGAAGTTCATAACTTGATAATTTTGCATTCGCATTGATAGTATTAAGATAAATACACTCTTCACTGAGCAATAGAAGGTGACATCGACAACAATAATTCAAACTTCAAGATTCCCCTTCTTACTCCAGAGAGCTTTAAAACACATATTATCTTTCAATATTGAAGCGAAATAGTTACTATGAAACGGATCTATTTTCTGATAGATCTCTCCTTGCTGCGTGGGAAAGAAGCTTGGGTCCATCTTGAGCAGCTTACAACATCGATCGCTAGAATAGCTTCTACTTATCCTGACCTGAAAACCACATGGGGATATACTTTGGTAGATAGAGAGTGCAATGATCAGATTTTAGACGCCAAAATTCTCACTTTGGCAAAGATGCTTCGTAAGTAATTTTAAACTCAACCAAGGATGCTTTGCAACTTTGAGCTCACACCCTCCCTCTTTCTTCGCAGAAATTTCTTCGATATTCAACCATAGAACAGCCATAGACCTCCAGACCTCCAAATTGCCACTGTTTTTGCAACTCTTAGCAGCCTATGCTGAGCAGGAGACTGCCAACCAAACGGCCACCCGACGCAGCTCTCGCGGTGACTGCCGCATCTCCCCTATTGAAGCTCTTGACAAGGCTCTGGTGGGAGCTTTGGCCAGCAGTTTTCTAACCAAACTCATTCAACTAGATGAAGATGTTGCGCAGGATAAAGGCAACAATGGTGGTGCAACTCCAGCAGCTCCATCTGGCCTTTTGTCCATCTTCACCCCCGCCCTGGGCACCCACGAGGGTCTGCGCTCCTTTCTAGGAGATGCGCGCGATGCTCCAGTAACTGAAACCTCCATTGAATGGAACCTAGCCAAGAAACTCAAGAAGGACCTCTGGATTCAATGCGCTAGGAGAAGGTTGTGCGTCGCTTGGTTTTCTGCCGAACAGCCTGCCGACCCCGGACCCCTCCCACTCGCCCTCGAGGTACTCGCCAAAATGCTGAAGACACACTGCAAATTGGCATCTGTACTATCCCTGAAGGATGCATGTGAATCTTCCATGACACCAATTGATTTCAAGAAACTATTAGATATCAAGACTATGGATGATGCTGATATTGATAGTGATGGTCAGGCTAATGTTGCGCCCACCTCTGAAACTCTTCCAGGTGGCCCATTGGAGCAAGTAGTAGAGCAGCTAGTTGCATTCTTGGGCCAGAATGGCAATACACATGACATTGATACATTGAAGGAAGCAGTCAAACAAAGAAAGAAGGAAATGCTGGCCAAAAAGAAGATGAAGGACGGTTTGGCAATCGGGACAGCAGCTGAAAAGTCAAGAGCTGTGGAAACCAAGGCAACAGGGGCTGCCACAAAGCCGCAGCGTACATCTACCAAAGGACGTACGGTAGTCAATCTTCTCCAAAATGGTGCCAATGCATCAAACGCTAAAGCAATAGGTGATGAAGAAGGAATATCAGGGCGCGGCTTGTCTGGCAGCTTTTTAAAGCAACAACAACAAAACCAAATGAAACACCAGCCCTCACCATCACCACTTCTATCACAACCCAAAGCTGATGTCTCTGCACTCATTCCGAACGATCCATCCCTAGCAGCTTCTCTCTTGAAAGACAGGGTTGCCGAGCTGGTAGCTGTCTTCACACAGAAGTGGGCAGAAGATAAAAATGCAGCTGGTCCGGAACTAGCTAGGTGTATTTCATCTGCAGTATCCGCGGCTTTTCTGTCGATTGAACTCTACCAAGTAGTAACAGCTGCTGCCAAGAAGCAACGCGATGGTAATGATAATAATGAGGACGATGAGGATGAGGATGGGTACACAGGACCAAGACAGACAGACCATCGAAATTTCCTTGCGACAAATGCGATACTAACAAGTAAAGATCTTAGGCAGCAGTTTAAGCAAACAAAAGGAGAGGAAGCAACCAATACATTTTCACTCCTGTGCTCATCACAAGTGTTGCTATGTTTCACGATATGTGGTTACAACATGCCTGCTGCTAAGCTGTCAGTTTCTGTGTTTAAAGAAGTAGAAGCCATCATGCAGCTGATTACTGCATCAACTCACCCTATTCCTCAAGCCACTCAAGGATTTTTCAACAATGTGGTTAAAGTGCACTTTGGAAAGAGATTTGCTCCAGATTTGAGACGATTAGCCAACGACTTGTGGGAAGAAGATGCTGAACCTGATTTTGCGGCCATGTATGCCTCTGCGGCTGCTGGAGGTGCAACCACGGTTGCTACTGCTACCACTGGAATGAATCATCATCATCGGCAACAACAGCCAACTGCATCTACAAGAGGTGCTGTTCCCATTGCTGCAACAGCTTCAGCTCCAGATACTGCAGCAGCTGGTTTGTGTGAGGCTACAGGAGAGAGTCCAGGGTTGGGTAACCTCAACTACGCTGAAGCTGATAGCTGTGATCCTTCTTCTATGAGTGGAGATGGCACTATGAGAGAATTGAGAGATACTGCTGTTGGTCATCATAGTAATGGCAACCTTGCAACTCATGGTGGTGGTGGTGGTGGTGCTGGTCCTTCAACAAGTGCATTATCTGGTGAGAATTCAGGAATAACTAGAGGAACAACTGTTCTGGGAGGTGGCAGTAGAGGCACTACAACCAATAATTATAGAGCAGTCACATCCAAAGGTCAAATCGCCAAACCGCTGCACCATCTCCAGCACTTGAAGCAGCGACATAATACAATGAATCAATATAAGATGCAAGTCCCCAGCGCGCAGCAAACCAAGGCAATGCTGCAAAAGCTGAAAGGAAAGGGTACTGCTACTACTGCAAGCATGGGACAGCAAGCTGGAGGAGCGACGAGCAGAGGAGCGGCAATGGTGGCAAAGGGAACAGCACAAGCAGCAGCCGCTGCTGCTCAGGCGGCAGTCAATGGTAATGGACAGCAGACTAACAACAAGCCAGTGCAAACGCGGCAGAAACAGCAACCGCCACATCTTCCCAACTCCAATACAGTAGCAATAAAGCCTTCAAAGTCTGCTCCAGTCATAACGGTAACAACATTGCCCCCCAAACAAGTGCCAGACACTCCATTGGATGCCATCAAAGCCATGGGCCAACAGCAACAGCAACAACAACAGCCAAATGAGCAGATAATGATCAGTCCCCATATCGTCTCCCCCCTACCCAACAACTGCAGCAGCGAAGGAGTTATCCCTGCAACTGACCAGAAACATGTGCCTAGTGCTGTAGCAATGGTGAATGATAATAACGGTAATAATGGTGTTATGGCTGTGGCAGAGAGAGAAGGCATCACTGCTGGTGGTGGAGGAGGTGCAGTTGGGCACGCTAGTAGACAGCTCAGATTTGATGGAGTCATGCCAGGTGCCATTATGGCCCATAATCATCACCATCAAACTGTTGCCAATACAGTACCACACAACAAGGCAGCAGCATCGTCTCCAGTACCAATGAAATCGACATGGATGGTCAACGCGTTAGGGAAGCAACAGCAGCAACTGCAGTCCCAGCAATTGGCAACAGTAGCAGCTGCGGCGGCAGCGGTAGATAATGCCGATCACCACATGGATAACAGTAATGGTGTAGATGTTGATGATGCGAATGCTATGGCTGCAGCAGAGAATACTCCACTTCGTCAGGTCCAAACAATCAAATCGCCACCATCAGCAGCTCCCAGCTCTGGTAGGAGTCAGCTGAATTTGTTATTCCCACCTCCAGGCTCTCGTATTGCCTTTTTGAAGGAAGAAGTATCAAAAAAGGGCGGTGGCAGTAAAAGGAACCCTTTGATTGGTACGGTAAAGATGTATCTGGATAGAAACAATCGACATGGTAGATGGCAAGCTCAGGTTGCATTTGAAGGAGAAGAGGAAGAAGGGCAAATCTGGCTTCTCAAAGACATGATGTGTGAATCCAAGGGCCATCTAAAGCAAGCAAAGCAGTGGTGTATTCTGGAAAAAACTCAAGAGCCACTAAACTCTCCCATCATGCTGCTGGAAGCTAATGCAAAGAAGGCTGGAGGAGCATCTGTCAGACTGACGTCCCGCTTGGCTGCTGTCGAGGCTAAAGAATCAAAAGCGCCATCACCAATACAGCAACAACAGAAGAAAGTCGAGGCCAAAGCTCCACACAAGGCACCTGCAGCTGTCAAGTTCAAAGTTGCCACTACTATTTCTAAATCCACTAGATCCAACGCCACCAAACAACCAAGAGAGCTCCAAGGTCTTAAATCCAAGGCCATCATCCTAGATGAAGACATCACCGACCAAATCAACCTGGGCACCAAGCTCAGACTCAAACACCCTAATGGTAAGATGCGTGTTGTTACAGTGGTAGAGTTCACTGGTAGAAAGTACCGCGTTCAATTTAGTGATGGTACTCAGGAACTGGTTAATTTGAGTAGAGAGAAATATACAATACAAGGTGGCAAGGTACCAGGAAATGGAGGGAAAAGGGAGGAAAAGACAGAGGAAGTAAAGGCTGGAAAGAAGCGTGGTAGAGGTGCCAAAGCCGAGGTAGAAGAAGAGGAGGAGCAAGAAGGTGTCCCACCTTTGAAGAAAGCAGCACCAGCTCGTGCATCAAAAAAGCAAAAGAAGGAAATAACAGCAGCTCGTCCCACTCGAGGCAGCAAGAAGGCCGCACCGGTAGTAGCAGAGGAGGAAGAACTCAATGCAAAAAGCAGTCCTCCTCTCTCAGAACAACAACCAACCTCACTTCTCCCACAAATCCCTCTTCAAATCCCCAGACTGGGATGCAAGACCTGCAACCACACCAACGGAGGCTGCACTGCCTGCAGAAGAGCAGCTTTAGAAAGCTTGAAGAAACAGCGAGTCCCCAAGCACCTTCTTGCCACTCTTGGCTGTGGAGCTTCCTGCAAGAGAGGTGCCATTGGGTGCAATCACTGCTGGCCTCAGCTGCTCTTCCGATTGAGAGCTGTTCCTACTCCTGCAGCTTCGTTAGCTGCTACTGCTGCACTTTCTAAACCTGCATCTATTGTGCGCAAGTCTAGTGCTCCTCCTGCCAAGACCACTACTACCACTCAGCATGGTTTGCAACAAATGCCAGAATGGTCTCCTAGTGCATCGGGCAATTGCCATGAAAGAGCTGCAGCAGCTCCACCAGCAAATGCTGATGACGATGATGATGCCAAGTCTACTGCTTCAGTGAGTGTCCCTAATGGAGCGCCTCCTGTCCGTATCGGCTCTGATGAAACTTTGGAGGAAGTATCACCCTTGTCTCCTGTCCGACAGCAGCAGCAACAACAAGGAGGAGCAGTGCCAAGACCAGCAGCAACAGCAGCAGTGGAATGCACCCCTGGCCCTCCGGAGATGACAATGCGCGCCACCACTACAATCGGAGGAGGCGCCACCACCACGGGCACCCGTCGTACCGGTAAACGCTCCCGTCTCCAAGACATGATCCGTTACACCAGCAGCATGAAATTCGACATGCTGAATAAGAAGAGGAGAAGAAGGATTACTGATGGAGAGGTGACGAGTGCCAAGAAGAAGCCAGACCCCTCACCTGCAATGAAGAAGAAGGCAAATGATGATCTGGCTGCTCCTTCTCCTTATACTGATGAATATGCTTTTGATGATAGCGATGATGATGCTGTTGTTGCTGGTCGGAACAATGGAAAGGAACATGCAAAGGATGATGATGATGCAGCTGTTGTATCTGACGACGAAGATGCTGCCATTGTGGCTCTTGCTGCTTCTGGGAAGCTCCTGTCTCCGGGTGACTTGGTGAGTCAAGGTGAAGATGGTAATGGTGTTGCCAGTATTGATGTTTGTATAAATAATGTTGTTGATACCGTGGCTCCTGCTGAAGCAGTTGCTGATCCACTAGAACAATCTGACGTAGAAGATGTAGAAATAGAAGTGCAAGTAGAGGAAGCTAATGTGGGGGCTGCCTCTCCAGAGGACCAAGCAACTGCCATTGCTGACAGTCTCATGGAAACAGAGCAGATTGATGAACAACCTATATCCAACCAGGGAGCAGGCAATGTGACTCCTCAATCTAAGAAACACATAGTGGTTGACGGAGGAGGCGAGGACAGAGCAGATATGGATGCAGTAGTAGTAGACATGCCCCATCCACCAGCAACAACTCAGCAACAGCAGCAGCAGCAGCAGCAGCAGCAGCGCATCACCCCCAAAGCAAGTGAAACTGTAGTTGCACCACTTTTAGCTGTAGTCCCAATGTCACCTAGACCAGCAGCCTCAGCTAAACCACCTCCATCACCAAGACCAGCAGCATTAGGTCCTCCCCCTCCAGTGCTCAAAGCTACTGAGCTTACTGAGCCACCTAAATGTGGAGATGAATTCCTCTTCTGTACGGGTATGCACGCTGGGCCTGTCTTATGCAGAATCATGACCACCAGACCCTTCCATCATGATGACCAGGATAGGAAGATGAAACTGATGATGAGGAATGTTCCATCTCAACAAACTCTCTACACCAGAAATGATGAAGGTGATGAAGAGGAAGACTCTATGATGATGGCAATGGAAAGAGATAGGGAATGTTCAGTTGACATAATTGGTAGTGGCCTGCATTGGGAGAAAATATGGGTCACAGCCATCCCACTGGGCCCTGAAGTCGCAGTAATGGAACTGGGATTGACACTGGTAAAGGAGCTGCACAAGCAAGATGCAGAGCAACTGGTGGAAGCGAATGACTGGATGATGGTTAAATGCGCACCCCGTGCAGCTCCTCCTTCTCAAGAGCCTGCTGCGGCTGCTGCAAGGAGAATGGAGAGGAAACAGAGTGTCGATAGTGTGTTGGTGCTGAGCAGAGAGTATATTGCTAATAATAATAATAATAGTAGTGTGTATGGTGAGACAAATTATAATAACAAGGAAAGGTATCAGCAGATGAAAAGACCAAGATCCAGGACTCAGCTAGATACTGCTGGTAGTAATGGTGGTGTGGCTGGTGGACAACAACAAGCAACTGTACTACCTGGTACTGATAGTATTACTTTTGATTTTGGTGGTTCTCCTCCTGCTCCAGTGCAATTAGAGCCAATGCGCTTGAATTTGGACCAATTGCCACCAAGAGCGCATGGGTCGTCAGAGAGGAGGTTGTCTTCTGGGAGAAAGGCCATTTCTTTGTTTCAAAATGCCGCCGCTGCTATAGCTGCTACGGTTGGCACTGTAGCTCAGAGGGAAGATGTAGCAGCTTCATGGCGCCAATTCGCATATGGTGGTGCTCGAGTTTCAACTGTGGCTTCAAAAGAAATGACTCCACCTGTGATGTTGGGCACTAGTGCTCAGCAGCATCAACAGATGGGTCAACGGTTGGTCAGTCCAGCAGCTCAGAATTGGGCAGAGAGGATGCTTGCTTCCCGGCCAGCTACAAACAACCGCACCACTAATACTACTACTAATAGTGAAATCAACAACCAGCGGCAACAGCAACAGCAGCAAGACCCTTATGAAGAACTGCTGAGAAAGTCAGTTGGGTTTTAGACGATGATGATGGAGGTGGAGATGGCGAGGTGTGTGTATTCTTTTGACACTACATAATGAAATTAGGCAATTTGATTGTTTTATTTTTTTTTAGTTAGTTTTACAGTTTTCTATTCATTAAATCAGAGTGTCAAAGTAGTAGGTCAAAGTCACCAGTCTATGAAAGCATGAGAGGAGGAAGAAGGAGTAACGAGGTTGAGGTCGGTGCAGAGAGGAAGTCTGGGAGTGAGTAGCGAGGGGGGAAAGTGAGATGGGGAAAACAAATTGATAGATAAATCGACATTGCTTTTAAATAAACCCTTAGTTGATGGAATGAGTGAACGAGCTACCACGTGTTTATTGGTACTAGTAGGCCTACCTGGTGCAGGAAAGTCTACAACGGCTAAATGTATTATTGATCACCTCTCATCCAGTTCAGCAGACATCCAAGCCACACATATACAATTTGACGACTTCTACAGTGCCAATGATGGTACCAAATTCAACATGGATGAGTGGAAGCGAGCCAGAGCGAAGGCACTTGAAACAATTGAATCCCATCTCACTGCTCCTCTGGCGGATCCTCCCACCTCTACGTCCCTTTACCGTCTCATCATTGCCGACGACACCTTCCACCTCCGCAGCATGAGAGCACATGCTCACAGTCTAGCACGTAAACACCAAGCAGCACACATCCAACTATACATAGATACCTGCTTAAAGCAAGCCCTCCTTCAAAACAAAGCCAGGCCGAACCCTCTTCCCGACCACATCATTGTCACAGCAGCTCTGCACACCATGCAAAGCCCTGCCTCCTCCAGCTTCCCTTGGGATAAAAAATGCCTTAAATACTCTGAAATTCAATCACTTGCATCTGATATACAACAACAACAACAACAACAACAACAACAACAACAACAACAACAACAACAATTAATATTATTATGGAATGTGATATGGAAGGAGTGGGGCCCTCCTTTGCGACAGGTGCCCCACCCAACAGAGGTTGAAGCAGAGAGAGACCAAGCACGTCAGGCCACATCAGCCAATAGGACTCATCAACTAGATATTACTCTACGCAGTATGGTTGGCAAAGTCATGAAGGAATGGATTTCATCATTATCAGAGCACGAGAACAACAAGCAGCATACTAAAGACTTGGAAAGAGACATGACTCATGCCAGGAGACTGCTGCTGACAAAGGTACACCATGGTAATGCTGACGATAGTGATAGTGATACTGAATATATTGTTATGCAATTTGCTCAACAGCAAGAGAGTATCATGAGAAGACACCGTCATCAGTTACAGCACTAAAAAAAAAAGATTTAAAAAGCTCAGGGGTAGAAACATGTATGTGTATGGCTAAACCCTGCCGTTACTAGTACAGATCAGTAAATTGTCAATAAAACAACAACTCAAGACAAAAATATAGTTAAATATGCAATGGATACCCCTATGGCACCATCATCTCATCTCATTTCATTCTCCTATCTATCTATCTATCCATCTATCTATCCAACATTCATTCATTTTCTCTCTCACCGGATTCTGCTGCAAAGAAAGGAACTCTCAATATTATTATTATGTCATACTTTTGTAAGACAAATCACACACACACACACACACACACACATGATAGTATGCTGCTGCTGCTGCTGCTGTACTTTATTTTAAGCAGCAGATGGCTTGGGGCCATTACCGTTACTGTTTCCCATAATTCTAGCCAACAAAGTCATCAACTCCTGCATCATCATGGCAAACATCTGTTGGAAGAAGGCTGCAATCTGTGCTCCAACACTGATCATCTTCTTTTGCACTCCTTCATTCAGCTTTGCTTTCTTTTGCACTCTGTCTAGCTCGCTCAAGTCCATGAGAATCTTCTCCTGCTTGGCCACCAATTGAGCTTCTTGTTGCTTTTTAGTAGCAAAGGCAGACCACATGGCTTGCACCTTGTGGTCATATTCTTCAGCGATGACAACGACCCCCTTTTTCATGCCCTTGGCGGCAGCAGCGGCTGCTTGGACGGCGGTGTGGCTGCGTTGGTACTCCTCCTTGCTGTCAGTATAAATTCTGGCCAGTTTAGCCTTGTATTGGTTCTCGCGGTCGGTTGCAAGGTCAGTTGTTGGAGCAGCTGCTGGTATGCCTGCTGCTACCATTACATGTTCCTCCTCTTTTTGCTGTTGTTTGACAAGTGGGGTTGCTGCAGGGGAGGTGATGCCAACTGGGGCATCAGCTGCCATGTCAGCAAGCTCAGCTGCTGCTGATACTGAAAAGAGCTGTTGGAGGGTTGGCTCAGTGACACGGCTGCTGGTGGTGATGGTAGTGGTGGCGGCAGGGAAAGAAGAAGCAGAGCTAGTTACTGGAGGCTCTACTTCTTCTTCTTCAGATGATGCTACAGCCAAGACAGCTTCAGAAGCCGCGGCAGCGGCAGCGGCAGCAACGGAGCGATCTCTCCAAGATTGAATCCAGTTGCGGGCCTCGGAGGCAGCTGCAGCTGCACCACTGAAGTCGAATTCTGAAGTCTTGATGGCAACTCCCTTCTCATCCTCTTCAACAACGGCAGCAGTAGAAGTGACCGAAGTGGCAACAACACCTGGGGTGGTTGCTGCTTCCCCTGGAGCAGGGGTGGCAGCAGCGGCAAAGGTCTTGGGAGTGACAGCTGGTGCCTCTGCATTCGCTTGACGGATGACCATTCCTAGGCCCCCAAGAGAAAGAGAGATAGCAGCGAGGGCACCCAAGCTGGCCACAACTTCGGCAGAGGCACTGGTGAAGGCAATTGCAGAGGCTGGGTCTGCAACGGCGACAATTACCCTGCGACGAGTTCCGGCCAAGTTGGTGCGAGCAACACGAACCCTGCAACATATGGATAGGTCATGGTTAGTAGGCATAGTTTGAAGTAGAAGCCAACCTCAAATCCTTCAAGAACAAGTAACTCGGATCAAGAAAAATTCAAACTTTCACTTGTCTTTTGCTTTAATTAAAATCCAGTTTTGTGGTGTCACATACTTGCATACGGTCTTAGTAGCATTTTGATGCGTAACAGCAGTGCGTGATGGCATTGTTAAAGAAGACATGCTTGATTTGCAAGAACAATGTTGGTTTAAGGACGCTCTGCAACACAAACACAGGCTAATTTGTGTTCAATGGATGTACAGAATTAGATTTGCAATTTTGTTTTGATTTATCAGAAAGTGTGTCGCCCAATATATGCCACAATTGGGCACCCTCTCTCTCATTCGAATTGTCGGGTGAGAAAGCCGTTTCTGCAGGCCTGGTTTCTGCTCATCATCAAGAGGCATGATGCCTGCCTACAATCTTCATAGTAGCTTACATATCTCACAGTGTTCCAAGAACAACAATAAAAAACATACCAATACTTATTTATTTAGTAGCGAGTCTTTGAAGTTCCGTTCTTGCATTATTAAGTACCATCCCCCCCCCCCCCCCCCCCC
>Ga0209986_10003666_pt1 | contig 13381 bp, 11 predicted proteins | sample BlataG_FD_183168 | JGI IMG/M metagenome (GOLD analysis project Ga0209986, IMG submission 183168) | Deep subsurface microbial communities from Black Sea to uncover new lineages of life (NeLLi) - Black_00105 metaG (SPAdes) (version 2) | ecosystem: Environmental > Aquatic > Marine > Oceanic >...
AGCTGACTTGCATATTCATAGCTGTTACAGCCGTGCTACAAGCAAGAGAATGCATATCGAAGAAATTGCTCGTTTTGCCAAGATCAAAGGATTAAATATTGTAGGCACTGGAGACTTCACTCACCCAAAATGGATTGAAGAAATGCAACAAGTTCTGGTTCAAGAACCAGACATTGGCTTGTACAGAATTGCTAAGAATCCTGAGTCACCTGTATATTTCATGACGACAACTGAAGTAAGCACAATATTCACGTTCGAAAACGAAACTAAGAAGGTTCATCATGTTATTTTGACGCCCAGCATAGAAACCGCGATTCAGATTAAAGAGCGATTAGCTAAATACGGCGACTTGGCAGCAGATGGCAGACCAACGTTAAACATGGATGCACCACATTTAGTAGAGGAAGTAATGGAGGTTTCAAGGGAAAACATGGTTTTTCCAGCCCACGTTTGGACACCTTGGTTCAGTGTTTTCGGCGCATTCAGCGGTTTCGACGATATTAAGGATTGCTACCAAGATATGACAAAGCACATTTACGCTTTAGAAACGGGTCTTTCGTCAGATCCTCCAATGAACTGGCGTTTAAGCAAACTTGACAGGTTCACTTTAGTTTCAAACAGTGACAGCCACAGTTTTTGGCCTTGGCGCATTGGAAGGGAAGCAAACGTCTTTGAAATGAAAAAGCCCAGTTACCATGAAGTTATAGATGCTATCCGCCTTAAAAACAAGGAACAATTCAGGTTTACAATTGAAACAGACCCAGCTTACGGAAAATATCATTGGACTGGACATAGAAACTGCAATGTTGCACTTTCGCCACAGGAATCCATAAAACTTGGAAACACCTGCCCGGTCTGCCGCAGAAAACTCACAAAGGGCGTAGAACAAAGGGTTGAAGAGTTAGCTGATCGCCCAGCCGATTTTAAACCTGAAAATGCCATAGGTTTTATGCGTTTGCTGCCTCTTTCCGAAATTATTAAGGCTGTTATGGGCGCAGGATCGCCATCAACCCAAAAAGTGTGGAACATTTACAATCAGCTTATTGAAAGATTCAGTAATGAATACGCCGTATTAATGGACGCTTCAAAGAACGAGTTAAGCAAAGTTGTAGATGAAAAAATTGCTGAAGCAATAGTCAGAGTAAGAGAAGGAAGAGCTAGAATTATACCTGGATATGACGGTGTCTATGGAAAGCTGGTTATTCATGAAGAGACTCACAAGGCAAACCCTGTTCCCGGAAGAGTTCAACAATTGAATCTTACTGATTTTTGGTGATCAGGAATTTGGATTTATTTTGATGTGTGTATGTGTTTAACAGTTCTACGATAATACTTATTAAGTCGCAATACATCCGATAATACCTGTGACGATTATGAGAAGCATAACTCAACAAGCAACAAGAAAGGAAGAAGACAAAATCTCAGAAATTGCGTATCACGTGTTAAACCAAGTCTTCGGACAAGAAGCTACCCACATAATATACAGATACTTAGAAACTAATCATTCACTGAAACCGAATGAAATATCAGATAAAATCGATGTGTTTGCAAAGGGACTTGAAGAGTTCCTAAGTTCGGGAGCTCAGGTTGTTGAACGAAAGATCCTGGAGGACATATACTCAAGCTATGGTTTACTTCGCAGACTTGAATTAGAAAGAACACAGGAAGAACATGATTTTGTTGGTCAAATAAGATTGCTTACGCAGAAAACATAAAACACCCTATTTCCATGTCCTAATCAGTATGTTTCATTTTGCTCAACTAGTTTTACGTCTAGTCTGAGTTCATGTTGGAAAGGAAACCGTAACGATTTTATAAAGCCGTTTCGAATAGATTTTTCTTCAAAAGCTTGTGGATTAGAGGAGGAGAAATCTTGAAAGATATTTTGAGTAAGACTATAGATGTTGCAGTTGAAAAGTATGGAGCTGAATACGCTGAAGTTCGTGCGCAAAGACTTGTCAAAACTATGCTTACACTTGAAGAAGAAAGGGTTGAGGCTGCTAAGCAAGGAATCGAAAATGGAGCTGCCTTACGTGTGCTTGTAAACGGTGCATGGGGCTTTGCATCAGTTGGAGCATCAGACGCTGAAAGTCTGACAAGCGCCATTTCAGATGCTTGCAAAATGGCGAAGGCTGTAGCTTCAAGACTTAGAAAACCGATTAAACTTGTCGAAGCAGACACGGTTGAAGACAAGGTGTCAATAACCCCGAGAAAAGACCCAGCGGAAATCCCCATAGAAGACAAGATAAACATGACTCTGACTATGAGCAAAGTAATCTTAGGCTATGACAGACGCATTAAAAGCTGCACAGTAAACTATCTCGATTTAACTGGAACAAACTACTTCATGAATAATGAAGGCACTTACATCAAGCAGGATAAGCTATATGTTTGGTCTAGATTGCTGGCTACAGCCGTAGAGCAGGGTGTATTCACGTTCAGTCGTGAAGAAATAGGATCAACAGCGGGACATGAAGTATTTGACATTGAAACTCCAGAGATTGTAGGTGAGAGAGTTGCAAAACGTGCAGTTGAGCAGCTAAAGGCGAAACCTCTGAAGGGTGGAACGTTTCCAGCAGTTCTGGGGCCAAATGTAGTTGGGGTTTTTGTTCATGAAGCCTTTGGACACTTAGCTGAAGCAGACCTAACATTGTCAGGTTCAGTCTTACTCGACAAGCTTGGAAAGAAAATAGCGTCTAACGTTGTAACGTTTTACGATGACGGATCGATAGAAGGTGCTTTCGGCTCTTTCAAGTATGATGATGAAGGTGTTCCAACGCGGAAGACGCTTCTAGTAAAAGATGGTGTGGTAGTCGGACTGATGCATAACCGTGAGACTGCACAAAAGTTCAATGCGGAACTAACAGGCAACGCAAGGGCCGAAGACTTCCGTTTTGAACCTATAATTCGAATGCGCAACACATTCATGGAACCCAAGGATCATTCCTTCGAGGAACTAGTGGAAGACATGAAATTCGGCTATTACTTCAAAAGCTTTAGAGGAGGCCAAGCAAACTTGGACGGCACTTTTCAAGTAGGTATCCAAGAAGCCTACAAAATAGTCAATGGGGAAGTTGGTGCACCCATCCGTAATGCTTCTATAAGTGGTAATACACTTGAAACTTTGCTCAAGGTGGATGCTGTTGGAAAAGACTTTGAACTATGGCCTGGAAGATGCGGAAAGGGTCAAACAGCCTTCATATGCGACGGTGGACCCCACATCAGAGTAAGGGAGGTACTCGTTGGTGGCAGCGCTTAAACAAGAAGAAATGGTAGGCTTAGCTGACAAAGCTGTAAATCTTGCCCAAAGGAAAGGAGCTGATGAAGCTGAAGCATACGTATATCAAGGCCTCACCACTGGTGTCAGCATTGAACGAGGACAAATCAACCGAAGTTCTCGAATAATCGATAGAGGGCTAGGAGTCAGAGTTATAGTTAACAAGGCAACAGGTTTTTCTTACACAAACATACTAGAAAGCCAAGCTGCTATCGAAGAAACAGTTGTTAAGGCTCTAAATTTTGCTAAAGCAAGCAAACAAGATCAAAACTGGCAGGGTCTTCCAACTAAGAAAGCTTTTGCTTCTGTAGAAGGCACTTACGATAATAGGATTCTTGAACTTGATTCAGAAGATCTGGTGAAGATTGCTGCAACGATGTTAGATGCAGCTGAGAAAATGGATAGCCGGGTCTTTCCGATAGAAGGAGGAGTGGGAGCATCATACTTGTGTAAGGCTATAGCAAACTCAAATGGTGTGGAAGGTTTTGATCATGGAACGATTTTTGAATGCAGCTTGGAAACAATAGCTAAAGGAGAAGGCGAAGTAACCCCAGTATGCTTCGAGTTCAATATTGAAAGAAAATATGACATAAACCCGGAGTGGGTTGGCAAGGAAGCAGCAAGACTTGCTGTTACAGCATTGAAAGCCAAAAGAACAGAAACAAAAAGCATCAACATATTGTTCACCCAATTTGCCTTGCAACAGTTGCTTCAATACACCTTAATCAATGCTGTCAAAGCGGATTACGTGCAGAGAAATCAATCAGCCTTCAAGGATAAAATCGGGGAAAAAGTAGCTTCAGAGATTGTAACAATCTACGACGACGGCTTATTTAACGGCGGCATCCGCACATGGAAATTTGACGGTGAAGGAGTCCCTCGGCAAAAAACACCAATCATAGAGAAAGGAGTCCTACGCAGCTTTATTTACGATAATTACACTGCCAAGAAAGAGGGAAAAGAAAGCACAGGAAATGCCTCAAGAGCAGGATACTTATCCACACCAAACGTGGAAGCCACAAACTTTCACATCATGCCAACAAGAAAATCGCCAGAAGAACTTATCAGCGGACTGAAAGAGGGCCTTCTAGTATATTATTTGCAGGGAGCCCACAGCAGCAACCCAGCCAGTGGAGAATTCTCCGTTGTCGCAACACCAGCGTGGAAAATCGAAAACGGCGAAATTGCCTACGCTACTAAAGGAGCAATGTTGGCTGGTAACATTTTCCAAGTATTAACGAATATTTCTGAGTTAGCTAATAACGACAGAAAAATCGGGGAACTAGTTGCCCCTTGGGTTCTTGTAGAAAACGTTAAGGTCATAGGAAAATAAAATAACACAAACAGTCATTAACTATTGAAAGAGGCAGAAAATTGAAAAACAAACAAAAACTGCTTAAAATCAACACTATTCGCAGAGTAGTTCAATTCTTATCCTTCATGTTTTTGAGCGCAATAATCTTCAATCTAGGCGCACTACCTCTGCTACTCCCAGTTCTTTGGACATGGGGGATTCAGCCTAATACAGCAGGAGATGCCTTCACTGCTCTACAGTTTATGTTTTACAAGGCGATTTTTCCATGGATTGCGATAGCCTCATTTGTAACCATAGGGATATTGCTTGGCAAATCCTTTTGCGGTTGGGTTTGCCCCTTCGGGTTTATTCAAGATTTAATGGGCTTCATTAAACGTAAGAAGACGAAAGTATCTCCCAGAACACATGAAAGCATGATTTACATAAAATATGCTATTTTGATTATCACCCTGTTTGTTAGTGTAACTTTTTCCGCCTCAGAACTCATGGGAACCAGCAGCGGCTACGAAAAAGCTCTAGGCATCTTTACAGAGGCCCCCTTTACTACATTAAGCCCGGCTGAAACATTGTTTACGACCTTACCAAAAATGATTGGTGATTTCCGCAATGCAGCACTGGAAGTTACAAGTCTATCCCCGCTCTTTTGGGTTCAACTTTTTATTATGGTCGGTGTCCTTGTTTTTTCAGCTTACATTCCAAGAGGGTGGTGCAAATATTTCTGTCCGCACGGGGCGATCATGGCAGTAATGAACAAGTTCAGTTTTCTCGGGTTGCACAGAGACCTTGTCAAGTGTGTCAAAGGCGAATGTCGTCTATGTGTTGAAGCCTGTCCTATGAACGTTCGAATTTTGGATTTGCCGTGGGAGAAATTCAGTGATCCAGAATGCATTTACTGCTTGAAATGCGTTGATGTTTGTCCAAGCAAAGCCGTTAAACTAAAATATCCATGAAAACCCTCTGAGTCACCAATAGTTCGTCTTGCAGCATTTTCCCAGTAGTTTTTCAGATGACTTATGTTGCCCTTGTTCACTTAAGCCCAGAAACTTCGAGAATATTCATTCAGAACGGCTTGGCAGACGGCTTTTGTTTGCTGGCTTATTTTGTTCCAATCATATTTCTCTTGCATTCTTTTGAAAGCATTTGTGCTAATCCACCCAGCATACTTCTTGTCAAGTAAAACCTTTGTTATTCCCCATGCAAGAGAGACCGGATTCTCCGGGTAAACCTTAACGCCTGTTACACCGTGTTCCACTATCTCTGACAAGCCTCCTGTATCGGAGACGACAACTGGGCTTTTTGCAGCCATTGCCTCAAGAGCCACTATTCCGAACGGTTCGAAGAGTGATGGAACAACTGAGACATCCGCACATTTCTGCAGGTTCTTCAAGGTGTTATCATCCACGAATCCTGTGAACATGACTTTGTGTGACAAGCCCATGCTTTTAACAAGGTTTAAAAGAGGTTCTTTCATGTAACCGTTACCTACTATCACAAATTTGGCGTTAACTTTCTCCAAGACCTTGGGGATTGCATTCACAAACACTTGAATACCTTTCTCGTAAACTAGCCTTCCAACAAATAACACAAGCTTCTCTGCTGGCAAAGCAAATTTTCTTCTAAATTGGGTTAAATCAGCGTTCTTGTTTCCAGCGTATTCTTGAAGGTTTACGCCGTTTGGAACCATATCCAGCTTGTCTTTAGGAAGCCCGAAAGCCCACCTAACATGCGATACCATATAGTTGCTACAGCATATCACCTTCCATGCTTCGTATGTAAGCCAAGCCTCTGTTTCATGAATCATCCTTTCATAATCGAAATGAATTCCGTTTCTGCGCCCAACCTCGGTTGAATGAATTGTTGCTAGAAGCGGTTTTCTAAAAACGTGTTTTAGACCTATCCCAGCATTTGCAACAAGCCAATCGTGAGCGTGGATGATGTCAACTTTTCCGCCTAAACGGTTAATGAGAGCAGCAGCTTCTTTCTGCATATTCACGTTCATCAGGTAAACCCATGTTGCAAAGTCTGGAGAAGGATTCTTGTAGGAATCTATTCGAAAGATTTCGACTCCGCTAACAGTTTCATGTTGCGGTGCTCCAGGAAAATCGCATGTAACCACATACACTTTCACATTGTTTCTTACCAAGTTTTTCGACAAGTGATAAACGTGTGGAGATATACCTCCTATTATTCTTGGAGGGAATTCCCAAGTAAGCATCATCACGGTTAATTCTTGAGTCATTTTGGCACTGCATCTCCTGCTACACTGTTGTAGGTTTCCAGAACATTTTTTATCCAAGTCTTGGATTCTGGCGTAACTATCCTTATCTTGTTTATCGGAACATGGTATATCCTGACTACTTCATCGCGCATCCATTCTGATTTTACAATCACTTTTTTTGCTTCATAAAGACCTAGCCATTCTAAGCTTTTGATGGCCATGTTGAAGGGGTAGTTCGCACCATGGGAGCGATGTTCTTCTAAGCTTTCGACAGAATAAATAAAGGGAAGATTAAACGCTTTCTTCAAAGTAACCGCAGATTGTATGAAATGCCAATCGTACACATCTATCAAGTTTATTTTTTTATCTGCTTTGTAATAGATGTTTGCTGCTGCTCTTTCAACCTCCTGGTTTAGTGTTAGAACCCATGTAAGAACGCCAATATGAGTTCGAACAGGGTTTGTGACTCTATAAGTCATGACGCCTCCCGGTTCTCCATGCTCTCCGGTTAGGAAGTCATGATATGTAACCACATGGGTTTCCACATTTCTTTTAACAAGCTGTAATGCAAGTTCTTTCACATAACCTGCAAGCTGACCAACCATCCTCGGCGGAAACTCCCAAGACAAAATTATGACACGCATTGATTTCCACTACGTGAAAAGTGCACAGACCTTGATTATTCCTCTCCCCGTCAAATAATACCGTTTTTTCCCCTCGTTATCCACGAAACTCTCGACGTGCCCCTCCAAACCATAATTGTCAAGAATTCGTTCCAACTCGCTTATGTCGAACTGCATAACTTGCGCAAGCTCTTCGCTTCTCCTCGCCAGATCTGGAGCTGTCGCACACAGGTTATGCAATGTCTGCAAAATCTTCTCTGAAATTGGCAATTCCTCTCTCAACATAATCACCTTAAACAGTTACAGGAGTTAGACAGATTTTCTTATAAAGGCAGTGTAGAGCATTTAAAAGTATTTATGAAATTTTAGGGTTGCATTAGCTGTATTCTATTGTAAGAAATCTCTTGTAAATTTCTAACAGATGATATTTCACTAAAGCCGAGGAGTTTCTGACTGTAATAGACTTGTGTTGTCTGCTTTCTAATGTTGTCTACCATAAATGGGTGATTCTGCACTATTTAGGCTACTTACAGTGTAAAAAAGTGAGTTTTGAGAAAGCCTATTCAATTGAAGCGTCTCCCATTTTCTCTACATGTCTGATGTCGGTAAAAAACCATGAAAGCGTTAACACCAGTATTCCTAATCCAGCGCATCCTAGGAAAAGATTGGCTGTTCTTGTGAATTCTACTATTACTCCTGAAAGAATCATGCCGAGTGGGGTTGCAGCAGAAGCCAGCGCCATACTAACTGAGTTTACTCTACCTTGCATTTTCAAAGGAACAACTGTTTGAATTATTGTCTGAATTGACACGTTGGCTACCGGAATACAAAAAGCCATAATTAGTCCACTTAACGCCATAAACCAAAATAGCCCTGAGGGAGTAAGAGCTACAAGAGCGTATCCCAAGAAAACAATGTATACAGAAGACATAATTGCACCCGTTTTCTTTTTGAAACCCTTTATCACTGACATTAACAATCCCCCAGCAAGAATCCCTCCTTGGAAAAACGCTATGACAAATGCCAAATCTGAAACTTCTCCCAAATGATCAAATCTTACATAATAAGGAAGCAGAGTAGATAAGGGTGTAAGCAAGAAATTCAACAGAGTTGCCAGCATTAATAAGGGTAGAAATCCTCTCGCATTTTTAATAAATGCCAAGCCTTCCCCTAAATCCTTGCTAAAAGAGGATTTATCTTGTTTCTTTCTCACAGAGGGTATTGTAATTATCAAGAGGGGGATCACTGCCACTATAAAAGTGATAGCATCAATCCAAAGAATTTGATGAATTTTCCAGAACGCCAACAAGAGAGCTGCAACAACTGGTCCTATTAAAGTGACGGCACCAGTAAAAAGATAATTCAAGCCATTTACACGGCTTAGTTTAGCTTTAGGAACCATCAATGGAACAATAGCCGTTACCGCAGGACTATGAAAGGCTTGAAAAATACCTCGAAGAGTAAGCAACACTAAAACCTGCCAAATCGAAACACTACTCAACCAAAACAGGAAGATAAGTACTACAGTAACTAGAGCCTGTAAAAAATCTGCAATACCAATCAATGCCTTACGGCTCCATCTGTCCACAAGCACACCAGTAAAAGGAGTCAAAATTACCATAGGTACAAGACCCAGAAACAAAGCAATTGATAAGTACAAAGCACTTCCCGTCTCTAAAGTTATCCACCAAATTATTACAAACTGCGCGATAGATGACCCTAGCAACGAAACTAGTTGTCCCGACCAGAAGAAAAGATAGCTTCTAAACGTTACTTGGTCAGCTTGAATTTCCATGCACCTCCACTTTTCATTTCTTCCTTAAGAGTCCTAGGATTACACACTTTAGTTTAATATTCTGGAAAAAAGTGCTCAGTTTAATGGTCACGGTTAGCAGACCACTCTAAAAGTATTTGGTTGCCTGCATTTGCTGGCTTAACCTCTTGAATCTTTCCTTGACAACTTTAGCTATTGATTTTCTCAGCCTCTCTCCTTTCAACTTTGAAAGCCTCACCTTCTTCAAGTCTTTCCACAATAGGTCGTCCAAAAGTGAAACCTTTGCCCACTGCTCGAAATCTCCACGGCGATTATGAAATTCTATGGATTTTATGTCAACCTTTTGAACGGTCTTCACGAATCCTCTTAGGCTCCACGCCATTGTTCCCGTATAACGTTTTTCGCCTACGCCAGTATAAAATAGAAACGGCTCGTTTGCAGCTACTGAAGCAAGTCTTACTCTGTTTTCAAAGTCCAATATCACTGATTGAGCTGTCACATAAGCATCCACAGGCGTTCTAAAATGACTGAAGTAGGAATGAACCTCGCCGGGTCCACCGCCTGAGGTATACATGTAATAGAGATGGTCGCTTGTTTGAAAGTATCTCCACATTTTCAACATGTCCTCATCCTCTGTTTCCTTGACAAGTGGTTCAAGGCTTCGCACAGATGTGTAGTAAGCCCACTGCATTGTATTTCCAAGCCAGCAGCTTGCATCCCTTTCCAAATCAGCCCAAGAAACTGTTCCGCCAAGTTCAGGAACATCAATCTCCCCAACCGACGCATACTTTTCCGCAACCTCTGATGGCGTAGCCATGTGAAGATGCCACCATTTCAAAATGTTCCCAGGCAAGTGTTTCAGAAACTCATGTATGCCAGTTTCAGGCCAGTGGTGCTCGCCGAACGTTTCATAATCCGGGAAAATATTGACACATTGACCTGATGTTGCCGCCAGCCAACTCGCATATTTCTCTGCTGTTAACGGCCACTCACTCCACCATCTCGCTGAAAATCTGAAGCCTATATCATCTGTCAACTTGTAATTTCGCAACAGTATTTTGACTTTCCTGCAGACCTTCGGCGAGTAAAGATAGTTTGGTGATTTCCCATGCAATATTCTTTCTACACCTTCTGTGAAAATCGCCGTATACCCCATTTTTTCGATGACTTTTGCTATAGCATTATTGTACAACAACTCAGTGTTTTCGAAGACTTTAGGTGTGTAGCCCAGTAAATCCTTCATCACTTGCTGATGCATTCTAACCTGTTCAATGAACTCTGCTCTTTCAGGGTAGAGACTTGCCAGCGAATGATAATAGGTTTGGCTTAGAAATTCCACGCATCCGGTTTCAGCAAGTTGTTTGAAAGATTCCAAAAGATCCTTGCTGAACATTTCACATTGCTCTAGGAAAACTCCGGAAACGCTGAATGAAACTTTAACCTTTTTCCTCTCTCTCTTATGTTCGCTGATTAAGTCAAGCAGTATCCTGTTTGACGGGAAATAGCATTTATTACATGTTCTCTCAAAAACCTCTCTGTTTACGACACGATCAAAATAGTATTTGAAGAAATCCTTCTTTTTCACACGTTTTAGAAAAATGTTTTCCCAAAAGAAATCTCTTCTTAATCTGTACGGCTGGTGAACCTCAAACACAAACACAATATCCGTCAATACATCATCCCTCTACTTATCCCTTTATCAATCTGCCATTTATTTCTGATTTGCTATTCCTAGACCTAGCAGCTCAAAAGTTTATGTTCGATTCTGATACTGGATTCATAATTTATTTATCCTTTACTTCCACTTCTGTCTTAGCAACAAAGGTGAATAAGTGTGTCAATTGAAAAAATCAGCGTTGAAAGTAAGCAAGAACTGGAGCAGATGATAACGAAGGAAATGAACCAAATCGAAAAAGGTTTGACAGTAGTCTGCAGTCATGTTCAAGTAAACAGCAAGACAGAATTAGACATTTTGTGTCATGACGACAATGGACAGCTTGTGATTGTACAGTTGAACGCCAACGAAGACGACAATATTCTGTTACAGGGAATACAAAGTCTAGACTATGTTAACAAGTTCAAGTCATTCTTGAAAGCTACCTACAATAAACATAGAATCAACGACAAAGAGAACCCGCGACTAATTCTGATCGCACCAAACTTCTCGGAGACCTTACACCATGCCGTTGAACACATGCAAGGAATACGCATCGACCTGTACGAGTGGGAATACCTAAAACTCGGAGACCATAAAGGCCTTCGGCTCCAACCCATTTTTACTTGGAAGCCGACAGAGAAACCCAAAGAAGAAAAAAAGGAAACAAAACCTGCAAAGAAAAAGGAAAAGGCACCTGAAAAAGAGGAAGAACCTAAACCAGAACCACCGAAAGAGGAGTTCCCAAAGTTTCCACTGCCAACAGAAAAGCCAGAAGAAGAAAAAGAACCTGAGAAGAAAAAAGAGCAGCCAAGAAGGAAACTGAAGCTGTTTTAGAACATACTCTACAACGCTCTAGCGTCATATCAGCAATAACGTCATCCATAAAACAGACTGGCGAGATGTCTATTTGAGAATAGGTTTCTTTGTTTGGGAGTACCCACCCGCCCTTGTTGGCGGTTTAGGAACTTATGCAGAGTATATAACCCGTGAATTTGTAGCTATGGGTAATGATGTAACAGTTTTTACACTTAACCCTGGAAACCTGAAAACTAGAGAAGTCATAAAAGGCGTAGAGGTTCATAGACCTTTAATTGCGGACGCAAGTAACGTTTTTCCAATGTTCGTCATTGATGATTTGAAAAGATGGGGCACAAACATACGCTTGTTCAACGATATATTCATCTACAATGTGTTAAGCGCAACGAAATTTGTGAACAACATGTTGAAAAAGGAAGGATGCAACTATGATGTTGTCTGCGTGCATGACTGGCTGAGCAGTATAGCAGGCATTATAGTGAAAAACGAAACAAAGGTTCCTGTTGCCTTTCACGTTCACAGCACCGAATGGGGTAGAAGTGGAGGACAAGGCTCAAGCGTTGTTTCCCACGTTGAATGGGCTACAGGGCAAAGGGCAGATAGAGTAATAACTGTAAGTCACGCTATGCAAGAAGATTTGATGAGGCATGGATGGTCAAAATCAAAAATAAGCGTTATCTGGAACGGAGTAGACCCGGAACGTTATAATCCTGAAAATTGCAGGCCTCAGGAGGTTGAGGCAATTCGCGAAAGATATGGCATAAAGCCTGATGAGAAGATGCTTCTTTTCCTTGGGAGACTAACGTGGGTGAAGGGAGTCACAAATCTTGTTCAGGCAATGCCTATGGTGCTCGGGGAACATCCTAACACGAAACTTGTGATCTTGGGCAAAGGCGAACAGCAAAACGACATAACTGAAACTGCAAGTAGGCTTGGAATAAGTGACAATGTGGCTTGTAGATTTGAGTTTGTGCCGGAAAAAGAACGTATTCTGTATTATGCAGCTTCGGACGTGTGTATTTTCCCATCTACCTATGAACCTTTTGGAATAGTAAGTTTGGAAGCGATGTCGATGGCAAAGCCGATAGTTGTAGGTGCACACGGTGTGGTTGGTTTTAGAGAGCAGGTTGTACCGTCTGGACCAGACAAAAACGGCGTACATGTGAATGGGGGAAATCCAGCTGATATCGCATGGGGCATAAAGGAGATTCTATGCGATCCCAATAGGGCTAAAAGATGGGGTGAAAACGGTAGAAAACGGGTGGTGCAGTACTTTACGTGGAGGAAAGCAGCAGAACAAACATTACGGATTTACAAGATGCTTGAGCACCCACAACAACTAGTGGAAAACAGAGCAGTTGACTTGATTGAAACACTGACACACGAGTAGTCCTTTCAACAATTTCTATGCTTCACGAATCATCATGTTGCGTGTCGCACGTGCAAGTTGGTGTTTTTAAGCTACTGCCTTTTCCAGTGCGACTACACCTGGCAATTTCTTGCCCATCAAAAACTCTATCAGTGCACCGCCTGCTGTGCTGATGTAAGAGATTTTGTTGGATAATCCAAATTCTTGCAAGGCTGCTACAGTATGGCCGCCGCCGGCAAGAGAGAATCCTTGTGAATTGGCGACTTCTCCGAAGATTCTCTTTGTTCCGAAGGCGAACTTGCTGTTTTCGTAGACTCCCATGGGTCCGCTGA
>Ga0209986_10003670_pt1 | contig 13373 bp, 16 predicted proteins | sample BlataG_FD_183168 | JGI IMG/M metagenome (GOLD analysis project Ga0209986, IMG submission 183168) | Deep subsurface microbial communities from Black Sea to uncover new lineages of life (NeLLi) - Black_00105 metaG (SPAdes) (version 2) | ecosystem: Environmental > Aquatic > Marine > Oceanic >...
AAATCCGTTTGATCGGGCGCTCGAAACGCAGCCCCGAAGGGGCGCTCTCGTGGTAGTGGATGACGCCCCCACTGGGTTTGAGCACCTCGAGCGCTAACGGCAGGTACTGGTGTGTCACGTGTAGGATGCCAAGCACCACCCGATCCGCGACACCCCGAGGAGCAACCGCGGAGCAATCACCCAACAGTGGTTTTACGACATGCCCGACCCGGTTCAACCGGATGTTCTCGCGCAGGTAACCGTAAGCGATGGGGTTCAGTTCGGTCGCATAAACCCGGCTCGGCCTCGCGTGTTTCGCGATGGGGATGCTGAACTGCCCGATACCCGCAAACAAATCGACGATGACCTCGCCGGGCTCCACGAGCTTCGACAATCTCGCGCGCTCGTAAAGATTTCCCGGTGAGAACATCACCCGCGCGACATCGAGCTTGAACCAACAGCCCCCCTCGCGGTGAACGGTCTCCGTCGACGGGTCGCCTGCGATGACCTTCAGCCTCGGCTCGCGGTGCCTCCCCGCAATCGCGCCCTCTCGGAGCGCGACCGTGTGGACATTTTTTAGTTCGAGCAACGCATGCGCGATGTCCGGTGTCCTGTGCATAAGCTCGGGCGGCAGGGAGACAATTACGACATGCCCCACCCGGTCAAAACCCGCGGGTAAAAGCTCAAGTTCCTCACTCGTTAATTGATTCCCGAGGGCTGCGCGCAGGTAACCCATAGAGGGCACTTTCAATGCTTGGCTCGTTTTCGTCTGGCCCTAGGCTTGACTACACCTATCACTTCCAAAAACCTTCGTCCAACCTTGCAGTCGATTTCAGCCTTAAGGGCCCTTTTTGAAACCCTACCGAAAGCCCTTAGCAGAATTGTCGCTCCCGCCATCCGCGCATGTCCGCCCGCCGTGCCAATCGGGAGGAATGCCTGTTTGAGCACTTGTCCCAAGTGCAGCGACACATCGTTTGTCCGAGCCGAAGCGTAGACAGCATCACCGCAAATTCCGTAGACGAACGCGGTCATCACCCCCTCGCGCTTCAGTAGAAAGTCCGCGGTCAGAGCAATTAGGTCGCGGTCCTTGACTTCACCCACGTAGGTTATTAGGTATCCTCCCTTGAGTTTGCTCCCCTTGATGGCTCGCGCGAGCACGTCGAGGGCCTCGGGGGAAACCGCGGGAGACTGGATTCTCCCAACCAGATCGAGATCAGCCAGCTTCATGAGGTGCTCGAAAGCGTCGAAGTCGGTGGGAGTTGTCCCCCGCGTGAAGTTCTGGGTGTCGGTGAGAATCCCGATCACGAGCGCAGCTGCAGTTGCCCTATCTACCTCGACCATGGCGTACCTAAGATAATTCGTTAAAAGAGTCGATGCAGATCCCACCTTCGTGATATCCTGATACCTTGCTCCTACTTCGCTGGAGGGCACGGTGTGATGATCAATCACTATCGTAGGCAGAATTTCCTTTGGTAGGGCGCAGTTGGCGTGGGTCGCAACATCAACAAGCGCGAAAGCCCTATATCTGTTGAAATTGACATACTTTGCTCGTTTAAGGTCTAACTCAAGCAAGTTGACGAGGGCTCGGTTTTGCGGGTGCCCGATGTCCCCATCATAGATGATGTCGGCGTCAATCCCGAACGCCTTTGCGTAACGTTTCAGCGCCACACCGCTCGCGATCCCGTCTGGGTCGGGGTTCGTTTGGAGCACAATCGCCATTCGCCCTCCGCTGTATTCCTGGAGCAGCGCGCGCAGGCGCTTCTCCTTCGCCATTCCCTTCAGCTCCTCAAACCTACTGAGGGCGAAGTTCGCGAGAATCTGGGATGAAGGTATGGCATCGCTGGCGCCGAGTCGCTTCGCCTCCACCGTCTCCGCCTCGTCCAGAACTCGAGTGACGACTACGGGGTCTATCTTCAGCTCCGTCCTCAAGCGATTGATCGTCCCCAGCGTCCGCTCGGTAGCTAGGAAATCTGGAACCATGAGAAGTACGACCTCCGCTCGCGAGATTCCGGCGTCTTTGAGCACCTTGGACAGACAAAAGTCACCCATGAAAGTGCTAAAGCCCATCTTTGTGAGCGGTTCGATTTTTTTATCGTCCTTATCGACCACCACTAGCTCCACGCCACGCTCCTTGAGCCTGCTCGCCACCGAAAACCCGACATCACCGCAGCCGAGCACGAGGTACATTCGTTCACCGCGCATACTTATTGGGACCGCATATATATTGGCTCACTGGTGAGCCGGATGAAACAATTCGTGGTGGCCGAGCTCTCGGTGGTGCCGATCGGGACTTCAGGCACGGGTTTGAGCGATTACATCGCGGCTGCCCTACGCGAGGTCAAGAAGGCTGGAGTGAAGTACCAACTCTGCCCTACGAGCACGGTCTTTGAGGCCGACCTAGAGACCGTACTGGAGGTCGCGAAAGCCGCCCACCGGGCCGTCATCGGCGCTGGTGCCAAGCGCGTGATCACGACGCTCCGCATAGATGAGCGTTTGGACCAGCCCAGAACGATAGAGGAGCGCGTCGAGCGGGTGGCGGCCAAGGCCAAGTAAACGGAAGAGAACCTCGCCTAGCCGAGCTTGAACGATATCTTTATAAGGCAGTTTTACCCCTAAAAATTCAATCCCGTTGGTGATGCTCATGGAATTTTGCCCAAAATGTGGCAGCATGCTTATCCCCACGAAGGTCCAGCGCTCGAAGCGACTGACCTGCCCGCGCTGCGGCTATAAAAGCAAGATAAAGAAGCGTGCGGCCTACAAGATCAGCGAGAAGGGGAAGGATGCAAAGGAGATCCTCGTCATCGTCGAGAAGAAGAAAAAGAAGAAAAAGCCCGCCGAACGGGAGTTCGAGCTGGAAACCCCCGAGTACTCCGAGGAGGTTTACGAGGGGGAATAGCTAAGCCCTTACCGCGGCCCCCTCAAGTGCATGAGCACACGTGCACGAACGTTTTTTTGACATCCTCGGGATCGCCTTGAACAACAACTTTTGAACTCGACCGATGTTCTCCTTCATCAGCTCGGCAACTTCCGTGTGGGTAAGCTTCGCTTTCGAGATGCCTGCCGCGAAGTTCGTCACGACCGCAACCGCCGCATAGCATATCTCGAGCTCCCGGGTCAGCACGCACTCCGGCACATTCGTCATCCCCACGAGGTCGCAGCCCAACCGACGCAACGCTCTGACCTCAGCAGCCGTCTCGAAGCGCGGGCCCTCGGTGCACCCATAAGTCGCGCGGGGGTGGAGCTTGAGCTTGAGACCCCTGGCCGACTCAAGTAGGACATCTCGCAGCTCAGGACAATAAGGCTCGGTTACATCGACATGCACGACGCCTCCTTCGCCTCCCTCGTAAAAGGTCTGGGGACGCCGTTTTGTGAAGTCGATGAACTGGTAAATGAGCGCGAGTTCGCCTGGCCGCATTCGGGGATTGAGCGAGCCACAAGCGGTCGTCGCGAGCACCCGCTTTACCCTCAGCTCGCTGAGCGCCCAAATGTTCGCGCGATAATTGACGAGGTGGGGTGGCACGGTGTGCCCCTTGCCGTGGCGGGGTAAAAACGCGACTCGGCGCCCACCCAGCCTGCCGATGGTGATCTCGGGCGAGTTGCCATATGGCGTGCTAACGACGGTAGTGCTCGCCCCCTTAAGAGCCTCTACCGAATAAACACCGGAGCCGCCAATTATCGCGATCTCCGCCCTCATTTTCCAAACCTTCGCTCTCGCCCCTGGTAGGTGCGGATAGCGCGCAGGAATTCGATCTTGTTGAACTCGGGCCAGTTCGCCTCGCAGAAGTAGAACTCGCTGTAAGCCGACTGCCAGAGCAGGAAACCGCTCAGCCGCTCCTCCCCGCTGGTGCGGATGATCAAGTCAGGGTCGGGCAGGCCAGCGGTGTAGAGGTGGCTATTTATAATGCTTTCGTCGACATCGCTCGGCTTGAGCTCGCCCCGCTCGATGCGCTCGCATATTCGCCGGACCGCCTCGGCGAGCTCGGCCCTGCCGCCGTAGCCAACAGCGATGTTTAGGGTGTATCCATCGTAGCCCTGAGTTGCCTCTTGCGCTTCCTCGATCGCTTCCCTTACCTGCTTGGGTAAACAACTCAGATCGCCTATCGCACGGACGCGTATTTTGTATTTATGAATGCGCTCGTCCTTCACCACCTTTTTGAACCTCTCGACAAACAGATCCATGAGCACTTTTAACTCCTCGCTGGAGCGGTTGAAGTTCTCGGTTGAAAAAGCGTAAATCGTGATGTGCTTGATGCCGAGTCCCTGACACCACCCCAGCACTTCCTCGAGCTTCTTCGCCCCAAGCGAGTGCCCCTGCAGCTTATCCAGCCCCGCCTTCTGCGCGAAGCGGCGGTTGCCGTCCAGAATTATCGCCACGTGCCGCGGGATGTTCCCCCGCCGCATTACCTCCTCCAACAACTGCTGCTCGTAGTACTTCGCCGCCATTGCCTGCAGTCTAGCCACGCCAGGTAATTTTGCTATCGGGAGCTTTTCGATAACCAAGCAATCCCGAAACAACTTCTCTGTGCGGCTTTAAACTTTTAGGGCTCCGCCTGAACGGCTTAATTTTTTGGCCAACGCTTTTTTTACCTAAATTTCCTGATTTTTTTCTAAATTTCTATAAAATACGTCGAAAAACTCAAAAACGAAAAATTTTTAACGATGAATGATGAAAATAAAACAATTTTTGGAGGCTGATCGGGGAGGGGGTGAATAATCCTCCTAGGGTAGAAAACGTGGTGTACGTAAACAAAATCGAGCTCCGGGGCTTCAAGTCATTTGGAAATTCTAAGGTAAGCATCCCCCTCTCGAGGGGTTTGACGGCCATCGTCGGGCCAAACGGTTCAGGTAAGAGCAACGTCGTCGATGGGCTCTGCTTCGTGCTGGGCAGGATGAGCGCAAAGCTCATGCGCGCCGAGCGATTCTCTGATCTCCTTTTTAACGGGGGCAACGGCCAGCGCCCGGCTCCTTTCGCCGAGGTCTCGCTCCATTTCAATAATGAGGACAGCACGCTGCCCATTAATTCGACTACGGTAGTGATATCTCGAAAGGTGGACCGAAGCGGCAAATGCGTGTACCGGATAAACAGAAAGCGCTCCTCGCGACAGGAAATCGTTGACCTGCTCTCGAATAGCCTGTCCAGCCCCGGGGGGTACAACTTCATCATGCAGGGAGACGTCGACCGCTTGATAAAAATCGACTCATTCGACCGCCGTATAATCATCGATGACTTAGCGGGGGTCGCGGAGTACGATGAAAAGAAGCAGCGATCGCTTTCGGAACTCCAGCGCGTCGAAACCAACCTCAACTCGATGAACGCCATCCTCGGAGAGATTTCGGCACAGATGGAAAAGCTCCGATCCGAAAGAGAGGGCGCCATTCGCTACAAGGAGCTAAAGCAGGAGTTCGGTCAAATTCGAGCCGCGCTCCTCAGCGTTCGGCGTGTCGCCTGCCGTAGAAAACTTTCCCAACTGCAACAGAGGATAAAAACGAAGGAGGAGACGCTGCAAGAGCTGCGCGGCAAACGTCGGGGAATTTTGGAGGAAGCTGGGGGCTATGATCGAGAAGTCGAGCGTCTGGAAAAACTTATAGAGGAGAAGCAGATTACAGACGCGTTTGCGGATGCTGGAAAAATACGCGAACGTCTCAAACTGCTCAACGAAATGCTTAACTCGACAGCAGGGGAGCGCACGAGAATAGAGGGTGAAATTGCCGACCTTATCACTCGCATCAAAAAAATTGCCCCCCATGAGAAGCGAGATATCTCACCCGAAAAAATAGCCTCGCTTTCTTCAAAGTTCGAAAATCTTTGCGTGAGGTTTAACACGCTGACTCAAACCCTCGATTCAAGCAAATCGCGCGCTGAAACTGAAAAAGCGCTTCAGGAGCTCCGCGAGGTTCTTGATGACCTACGTTCCGTCCTAGGTGACTTTTCCAGATATTTCGGGCAAATCTCAGAGCTTCTCGAGGGCGCGACATCGCTCGGGAAGTCAAACGAGTCTGAAACGGGGGCCCAACTTCGGCGCCGCCTAATAAGCTTGGAAGCTGTGCACTCCCAGCTGGACGATAGGCTGAAACAACTACAACAACAGACCCAAGAAGCCCAGACTGAGCTCGGGAGAGCCACCGCGCTGGAAGAGGAGGAACGGTCTTCGATCGGGGCTCTTCGCGGGGAAAGGGAAAAACTTCGAAGCAGGGCCGGAAGCCTCAAGGAGAAAGCAGGTCGTCTAGAGAATACGATAGGGCAACTCGGCGATGAATTACAGGCATGCAGGGTCGAGGAGGCCTCGCTGCGGCCCCAACTCGAAACCATTGAAGGGGAGCTAAAGCAAGTCAAGATAAGGGTTGAAATCGTCCATGATGTCGACCGGACCAAGCTCGAACGAAGAGTTGAAACTTTAGAAGCAGAGCTCGAGGCGCTCGGTCCCGTGAACTTCCGGGCTATCCAAGATTTTAGAGATGCTGAACGCCGTTATAACTCCGAAAAATTAAAGCACGACAAGCTGGTCGCGGAGAAGCAGGCCCTCCTTGATTTCATGCGGGAGATAGATGAGAAGAAAAAAGAAGTGTTCATGCAAACTTTCAACGAGCTCTCACAACACTTCAGCAAGATTTTCAGCGAACTATCGCCGGGAGGCGTGGCGAGGCTGACCCTAGAAAACGAAGAGAAACCATTCGAGGGCGGGCTCGAGATCGAGGCCAAACCAGCTGGCAAGGAAATCACTCGGGTGGGGATCCTCTCGGGCGGGGAAAAAGCATTAACCGCGCTCGCTTTTATCTTCGCCCTCCAGCGCTTCCGACCCACCACCCTCTACGTGCTTGATGAGATCGACGCCCACCTCGACCCCCAGAACCTTCATCGTGTCGCGGAGATGATTCGCCGATCCACGCGTGAGTCGCAAGTCATCCTCGTCACGCTACACGATTCAATGATGTCTGCGGCCGACCGTTTGTTCGGCGTCACAATGGATAAGAGCGGGGTGTCCCGCCTGTTTTCAGTGGAGCTAGCGGGGCTTGCAGCGTGAGGTGAAAAGATGGTGACAATCGCCGATCAACCCTTCCAAATCTTGCTCGGACTGGTGCAGGAGCACAAGCTCGACCCGTGGGATGTCGACATTGAGAAGCTCGCCGGTGTTTACTTGCAGCGCGTGCAGGAGATGCAGGAGTTCGACCTTCGTGTCTCGGGACGGACGCTGCTCTCGGCTTCGGTGCTCCTGCGGATGAAATCCGATTTTGTGCTCAACGGGCGGGGAGGGTCGGCCGCAGAGGAGGAGCTCGAGGAAGTGTTCGACCTCGACTTGCCGGAGCTCGGGCAAGTGACCATCGTGCAGCGCTCACCACGCAAGATCTCACTCCTCGATCTCTTAGGCTCGCTGCAGGATGCACTCAAAGATATCCCGGCGCGGAAACCCCTCCAAAGGAGGAAGCTGGAAAAAATCATGCAGACGCTCAGCGAGTATCACATAAACATCGAGCGGTACCTCGATGAGTTATATCAGCGAATAAAAAGTCTCGGCGCCTCAGGGCAGGAGGTCCCGCTCTCGGCGCTCGTCCTCGAACGGACTCGGCTCGCGGTGGCCAGGACCCTTCTCCTCTTACTGTTCCTCAGCATTCAGGGCAAGGTGGTGCTGCAACAGCCTGAACCATTCGGTGAAATATTCGCCTCCGTGCCGGCGGGGGAGGAGTAGCATGGGAGCTAAGGAAGATTTATCGATTATCGAAGCCGCCCTCTACGTGGCAGACCGCCCGTTGACTCTAGGCGAGCTGCGAGAGATTCTGGGAACATCGTCTGAGACCTATGCGCGCAAGCTCGTGGAGGAGCTCATCGCTGAGTACGGAAAGCGTGGGGGTCCGCTCGTGCTCGCTGAGACCTCGAAGGGAACCTTTTCGCTCCGCCTCCGCGAGGAGTACATGCCTAAGCTAGAGGGGGTGGTGCCCAAAGCTAGGCTCTCGCGGGGGGCATTGAAGACCCTCGCCATGATCGCCTACAAGCAACCAGTCTATCAAGCGAGGCTCGCTGACCTCCGGGGAAGCCGAGTTTACGATCACGTTAAGCAGCTGGGGACGCTTGGCTTTATCGAATCCAAGCCCTTTGAACGTACGAGGGTGCTCCGGACCTCACGGAGGTTCGCTGGCTACTTCGGCTTCGATGACGATATGGACAAAATCCGTGAGCGAATTGAGGAACTCATGCGATAAGGACTTTTTTATACCTGTGCACAGAAGAGTTGCAAGCGGTGCTTAAATGGCCAAGTGGCAGGGTAGGTCGCTGAAGAAGTCGAGCGGGGGACGAAAATGGGCCAGCCGGAAGAAGCGCAGGCGGGAGATGGGGAGTGAGCTCGTCGAAACCAAGCTCGGCCCGACAAAACGAATCGAGCGGCGTGCCCTCGGTGGCAACATAAAAACCAGTTCGCTCGGTGCCGATATCGCTAACGTCATGGACCTAAAAACAGGAAAAGCAAAAAAATCGAAGATACTCACGGTCGTCGAGAATCCCGCTGACCCACACTTCGTCCGCAGAAATGTCCTGACGAAGGGGGCGATAATCGAAACCGAACTCGGCCGCGCGCGCGTGACCAACCGACCTGGACAAAGCGGCAGCATCGATGCCGTGTTGCTCGAGGCCAAACCCGTTGAAGCCGAGAAACCCGCTGAGAAGCCAGCAGTACCCGAAGAAAAGTCATAACATTTGTTGTTTTCCTTTACCTACTACGTGCACGACCTTCCATCTTCGCTTTTTCAGCTCCCTTGCTATGAAGCGACGATGGCATGCGCTTGGGCTGGATTCAACGCACATGATTGCTGAGGGCTTCTCGCGCGCGAGTTTCATCAGTTCCTTCAACGCTTGCTTGAACTCATGGGTCCGAGCGTAGACCCCGTAGCCCCCACGATATCCGCCGAGCTCTCGGATGTGGACATAACCTATCCCCGTTGTAGGGAGGGTCCGCTGCAGGCTCTCCTTCACGAACTCCGGCCACTTTGATGTCGGAAAGCGTCGGACATCGATGATGAGCTCGATACCGAAGCGCTTGAGGAGCTCCACAAAGTCGTCGAACTTGCGGTTCCCATAACCGACCGTGAATATCTTCGGCATATGAGGTGCCCTGTCACAGCTGTGACATATTAAGCCCCAAGTTTTTTAAAACAGCCAACCGAACTTCGTGCGATTAGCATGCCCCAAATCCAAGTAACGTTAACCCCCGCCGAGTCGAAGCGGCTAATCGCGAAAGCGGTGACCACCCTCCCCGAGGTTAGACAAGCGCTTCGAAGAGGGACGATTGTCATTGGGCTGGGCACAACCAACGCCCGCGTCGCCGAGGAGTTGCTCGGGAGGAAAATTGAGCGTGGAAAATTCGTGGCGGGCGTAGTTCTGCCGAAGGGAACCTGTGTCATCCCCCGCGAGCAACGCAGGGGCGGGATCATCGTCCACAGGGGCAAGCCCATCGAAACCAAGTCCGACGATGTACTCCCCCAGCTCACGGCCGACGATGTCTTCATCAAGGGTGCCAACGCGCTCGATGCCAGCGGCACGGCGGGAGTTCTCTTGGCATCGCGCCGAGGAGGCACGGTGGGCAAGGCGCTGGGGTTGGTGGTAGCGCGGGGCGTGAACCTCATCATCCCCGTTGGGCTCGAGAAGTTCATCCCAGGCTCGATCCAAGGGGTCTCCAAAACTGCTGGAATCTTTCGTGCTAGCTACGCCACCGGCTGCCCCCTAGGCATCATGCCCGTTGTGGGGAAAATCATCACCGAGCTCGAGGCCTTCGAAATCCTGACGGGTGGGGAAGCCATCCCCATGGGCAAGGGAGGCATCTCGGGTGCCGAGGGGAGCATTACCTTGCTCGTTCGAGGGACACCTAAACAGCTCGGGAAGGCCCGAAGACTGGTAAATGGCATAAAGGGCGAACTGGGTACGAAAGTGGAAACCGAATGCAAAACCTGCAATCAACAAGATTGTTGGCTCAGAAAGAGTTAGCCCTTTCCCTCATAAGTGCGAGGTTTGGATCGGCGTTCGGTGGTCGGCCCCGCTAGACTGCCCGTTACCACCTCGTCGACGCTGTGGACGACGCCGCCCCACTCCTCAATCGCAGAGCGTATTATACCATAATCTAGCTTACCTTCAACGGTGACCTTGAGGGACTCGGTGTCCTTGTCGATCTCGATGAGCGTCACGTTCACCCCGTCGACGCCCGGCACCGAGCTGAGTTTCGTCGCGAACTCCGGCAGTGTGGGGCTGTGCGGCTTAAGCACATCGAGTACAAGCCTGCGAAGCTTTCGGGCACGGGACCTTCTAATTCTAACCATTCAATCCTCACCTCATAATGAACCTCTGATTGCTTAAGAATTTTCATGCTTGCCGAGAGGCAGCCAACCGTGTCTTTTAAATAATACGAAAAGCTTAAATATCGATATATGAACCCATTTTTAAATTTTTGGAGGATCAAATGCGCAAGTTAGGTAAGGTCATCCACCTCACCAATCGCGGGCTCGTGCTGCGCGCCGAGCATGTGCCAAATCTCGGTGGAGCGGTATACGATGGCGCAGGCGAGCGCATAGGGAGCGTGCTTGACCTGTTCGGGCCCGTCGCGGCGCCCTACGCCGTGATAAAACCCGCCCGAGGGCTCACTCAAGCCGGCCTCGGGAAGCTCATCGGTGGGCCCCTATATATGGGGGAGAGATATGGAAAGACCCGAAAAGCATAAAAAGTGCCCGGAGTGCGGAAGCGAAAAGCTCGTGCGTGACTACGAGCGCGCCGAGCTAGTGTGCGCTGGGTGCGGCTTCATCATCCACGACAAGATTATGGACATGGGACCAGAGTGGAGGGCCTTCGACCAAGAGCAGCGGGAGCGCCGAGGGCGGGTTGGAGCACCTATGACCTTCACGATTCACGATAAAGGATTGTCAACGATGATCGACTGGCGAGACCGTGACTCGCACGGGAAGGACCTGACGCCCAAACGTCGCGCTCAGATTTACCGCCTGCGAAAGTGGCAGCGCCGAATTCGGGTCTCCGACGCGACCGAGCGCAACCTGGCCTTCGCGCTCTCGGAGATCGACCGGATGTCCTCACACCTGGGTCTGCCCCGAAACGTGCGTGAGGCTGCGGCGGTCATCTACCGGCGGGCTGTTGAAGAGCGATTGATTCGAGGGCGTTCGATCGAGGGCGTTGCCGCAGCGGCCCTCTACGCTGCCTGCCGGGAGTGCAAGGTTCCCCGGACGCTCGACGAAATTGCAGATGTCTCGCGGGTGACCAAGAAGGAAATCGGGCGAAGCTACAGGTTCATCGCTCGTGAGCTACTCATTCACCGCCCGACGAGCCCGACGGACTACATCCCGCGTTTCGGGTCTGAGCTGGGGCTTAGCGGCGAGGTCCAGTCGAAAGCTATCGAGCTGCTCAAGGAGGCGACGAAGAAGGGGCTGACCTCTGGGCGGGGGCCGACGGGTGTGGCGGCTGCGGCAATCTACATCGCGAGCGTGCTGTACGGCGAGCGGCGGACGCAGCGGGATGTGGCAGATGTGGCGCGAGTGACGGAGGTCACCGTGAGAAACAGGTATAAGGAACTTTGCGAGAAGCTGGGGCTAGATGTTGAACTTTAGAGCTTTGTTTTTCCCTTATTTTTACTTTTAATGCATTTTTCCCCTTTGTTTTTTTGAATACTTTCGGTACCCCTGGCTCTGGACGCCTGCGGAAGGCAAAAGTAGCACTGGCTCAAACGTTTAATCGATGCCGCGCGGAACCTACGTGCTCCTCACCCACGTGCCCTACAATCTCGTGCTGAGCATTGGCGAGCTCGGCAATCGCTCCTTTAAGGCGGGCTACTACGCCTACGTCGGCTCGGCTCTCGGCGGCCTCGATGCACGTGTCGGGCGCCATCTGAGGCAAAAGAAGCTCGCGCGCTGGCACATCGACTACCTACTCGCTCGAGCCCGTGCGGTCGATGTCGTCGTCGCAGAGAGCGAGGAACGAAAGGAGTGCGCGGTCGCAGGGGAGCTCGCGAAGAACCTCTCAAGCATCCGGGGTTTCGGCTCAAGCGATTGCAAGTGCGAGAGCCACCTCTTCTACAGTCCGGACCCCCACGAGCTGCTCCGACAGGTTTTGCTCGGGTTCAAAGCTTGTGGGCTCAAGCCGAAAAAAGGTGTTAGATATGGCTAAGCAACGGCGTGAGCGAAAGCGCGAGCATTTTTACCGCATGGCGAAGCGGTCGGGCTATAGGTCGAGGGCATCCTTCAAGGTAAAACAGCTGAATAAACGCTACAATCTGTTACAACGTGGCGATGTCGTCATCGACCTGGGGGCTGCCCCCGGGGGGTGGCTCCAGGTGGCGCGTGAGGAGGTTGGCGAAGAGGGGTTCGTGCTGGGCGTAGACCTTCAAGAGATCGCAAAACTCCCCTATGAAAACGTTAAAACCATCGTGGCGGACATCACCGACGCCTCGACACCAGAACTGACCGGAAATAACCTTCCTCGCGCAGCAGATGTGGTACTCTCCGATGCATCGCCAAAAATCTCGGGGATCTGGAGTGTCGACCATGCTCGCTCAGTTGAACTCGCTCGCGCCGCACTAGCGATCGCCGGGCGGGTGCTGGCGCCGGGCGGGAGGTTACTCGTCAAGGTCTTTCAAGGTGAGTTCTTCGAGGACTTCGTGGGTGAAGTTAGGAAAAAATTTGAATTCGTAAAGATTTCCAAACCGCTCGCCTCGCGCAAGGGGAGCGCCGAGGCCTACGTCATCGCCAAAGGATTCACGCACTTTTGAAAATTTTGACGATTTCATCCATGGGCGCGTTGGTCCTGAAGCCTGTGCCGGAGAAATGGGTGCGCGAAGCGAAGTAACCTCGTTCCCGAAGCTTTCCTATTAGTACAATAATTTTTGGTGGTGAAGCTCCCGCGCGCTTCGCGAGCTCGTGCATGTCGTAAAACATCGGTGGCCCATCAGCTTCCTCGACACAGCGAGCCAAAAGCACGAGCTCCTGTTGCCCAAATTTAAAGTTTCGCTTCGCCAGATCTCCCGCAACCCTATGGACGAACGCTAGGTCTATTAACCCCCCGAGCCAGAGCGGGCCTGCATGAATAAATTCGTTGCCGCACTCGCACGAACTCTGTAACCCGGCCGCCGTGCCTTGGGTGAACTTCCTTCGTCCACAAGCGCTGCAGTGCGACACGTATCCTTGCTGTGCCAAGAGCTCGTCCGCAAAACTTGGACTCCTCCGCGCTCGCAGGTAAACCCTGAAGTAGTGTCTCGTGGCATGTGCAAGCACAGGTGCGAGTGCTAGTTCGTGCTTTCCCGCGACGCGCTGAACGAAACCAACGAGAATCCGTATGCCAAGCTCGTGGCAGTACTCCGTCTTGAGCGGCCTAGCGCCATATCTCCGCAAACATGCTTTCGCGTGGGTCCCAGAGA
>Ga0209986_10003671_pt1 | contig 13371 bp, 11 predicted proteins | sample BlataG_FD_183168 | JGI IMG/M metagenome (GOLD analysis project Ga0209986, IMG submission 183168) | Deep subsurface microbial communities from Black Sea to uncover new lineages of life (NeLLi) - Black_00105 metaG (SPAdes) (version 2) | ecosystem: Environmental > Aquatic > Marine > Oceanic >...
GGGGGGGGGGTGAATGCTATTGGCGAGCTCGAGGGTCGGTGATCGGGCCTTGCCTTTTTTGTATCAATTGAATCAATTATGAACTGTTACCTGCAAATGTTTGTATCAATAGCTTTCAAACCGAGATTTCAAAAAGAACAGTCTAGACACAGCGAAAGGGTGAAGCTATAATAATAATCCACCAAGCCATCACTTAATCTAACACATATATAAAGATATGCGTCCACCTAGAGGAAGAGGTGGTTTCGGTAGAGGTAGGTTGATAGATATGTTGTCTTGTATAATTCTATCAAGATGAAAACTAGGGTTATTCAGCGTACATCCATTGCATGCACCATTATGCATATGCTTCTCCCCTTTTATTTCAAAAATCTGGCACTATAACTTCTATAACACCGCACACACCCCGATGTACCCATCCCCATTCAAACACTCACGCCTTTCTCTTCTCCACTTCCAGGTGACCGAGGCGGTCGTGGCGGCTTTGGTGGCGGTGGTCGTTTTGGCGGAGGCAGAGGAAACTATGAGCCCCAAGGCCCTCCAGCATCTGTAGTTGAAGTTGGTGCATTCCAGCACCCATGTGAAGGTGAAATGGTATGCAAACTCACAAATGCAATGATCCCATATTTCAACGCCCCCATCTATTTGGAAAATAAAACACAGATTGGCAAGGTTGAAGAAGTATTTGGTCAAATCAACAGTGTTTATTTCACAATTAAAGCAACGGAAGGAGTGAAGGCTGGCTCTTACAACAAAGGAGACTCGTTTTTCATTGACCCACTAAAATTACTTCCACTGGAACGCTTCCTGCCCAAACCAAAGGGTGCTGGTGGCGGTGGCGGTAGGGGAAGGGGAGGTGGAAGGGGAGGTGGAAGGGGAGGATTTGGTGGAAGAGGAGGAGGAAGGGGTGGATTTGGTGGTCGTAGTCCTGGTGGTGGATTCAGGGGAGGTAGGGGTGGAGGTGGCTTTGGAGGACGCAGTCCTGGTGGTTTTAGAGGAGGAGGGGGAGGAGGAGGGAGAGGAGGAGGTGGATTTGGGAGGGGTCGTGGTAGATATTAGTACCGGATATATATAATGTATGTGTGACTATAGATCTATATCATGAGACCTATGTGTACTTTAAACAACAATATAACCAATTTTTACTCATCATCAGACATATCATCATCGTCGTCGTCGTCGTCGTCATTACTGTGTTCCTCCTCCTCTTCTTCCTCTTCACTCTCACTCTCATCATCGCCACCCAGCAACCCAAACACATCCTCCACCTCTATATCATCATCCCCATTCTGACCTAGATGTACAGTAATCATAGGTCCATCATCATTGTCATCACCACCATTATGACCTTCTCCTCCTCCTCCCTCTTTATGAGCCTTCTTCGCATTAGCCAGAACCAGGTCCAACCTACCAGACAATGACAACAAAGGTTGATAAGAAGCCACACGAACATCAATCAACTGATATAAATAACTCAATGTCTCATGACACCCACCTCCACTACCAACCAGATACGCAGCATGATATAATAACACAGCTCTTACCCAGGATGCAAGTTGTTCTCCTCTAGCTGGAGCTGATTGTAATCGGGATGTGATGGATTTAAGAAAGACGACTGCATCACTGGAAGGGAGGCGTTGTACCGTCTTGTTGATGATGTCTTGGTTTTGTACTGAGAGGCATCTTTCCAGGAGAGCTCTATCTCCACTGGCAAGAGCTTGGCCCAGAAGGACTGTGAGAGAGTCAGCTGCGATGGGGCCTTGTTGTTGTTGTTGTTGTTGAGAGGGTGATTTGGTGGCAGCGGTTTTATTGCTGTTATCTACCTGTAAGGCTGCCAATCTGTCTGCGAATGTTGGACCATCATCATCATCTTGTTTATTATTATTATTATTATCAACCACCATCATATCATTATCACCACCACCATCACTACTATCATCATCATCATCATCTTGTTGTTGTTGTTTCCTCTTCAGTCTTGCTATTGTCGTTCCTGCATCCACACCAACAACTGCAGCACCAACAACTGCAGCAGCAGCAGCGCCACCACCATTCACACCTTGATGATGAGTCGCGTCTACATTCACGCTCACCAACTGATCAGTAGTAGTACCATCACTTGTTAAATGAACCTTCACCAACCCATTCTCACCAGTAGCAGTAGCAATTGCACTGCTAGTTCTATTATTATTATTGTTGTTGTTGTTGTTGTTGTTGTTGTTAATAGTCCCAGGTATATCCATTCTCGTTTGTTGGAAACTGGGCTTTGCACTGTTACCTACCGCAACTAGTAGATTGATTCCATTAGCATCACATGACTCTACAGCTGCACATAGTATACCTTTACTATTACTATTACTACTAACATCCCCTATACTACATTGACCCCAATGGTGTATCACACATCTATTAGCACCACCACCACCACCAGCAGCAGCAGCACCAGCACCAGTCAAACATGAGAAGACGTTGAGAGTTCCCGTAGTGTCAAGAGCCACGATATGAAACACATCATCATCAAGATTATCATGATTATCATTAGATTTAGACTTCTTACTTTTCCCCTTACCACTCTCTTCTTCACTACACGTCATTAATTGTACAGCTGGATATTGTAAAACACACTGACCAACAGCAGCTTTATGTCTCAACTTGCCTCCTACCTGTGTTTCCACACTCCACACAGCTACACTTCTATCACCTTGAGCAGCAGAACAGCAATACTTCCTTCCTGGGGATACAGCTAGAGCAGTCACTGGTGTAGGGTGACCTGTCCATTTAAAAAGCTTGCTGCCATTGGGTAGTAGTTGATGTGCTGCTACACTGCACCCAGCAATGATGGATACGTCTGATGTCAAGGAGATGCCCTTGGTGATAGTGTTCTTGGAGGCCTGGAATCTAAATTTGATGCTTCCATTCAGTGGGTCGACTACTGCTGCCCATCCCTTGTTACCTAAAACTAGCAGAATTGTGGTAGAAGAGGTAGAGGAGGAGGAGGAGGAGGAGATAGATAGAGAGGTAACTGAGCCATCTACAACACCAGATGCTGTCCATATTAATTCCAAAGTTGATGTGTTAATGCATTTTACATCACCTGATGTAGTTCCTAGATATAAAGCTTTGGAATCCTGTAAATTAAGGGAAAGAAAAGAGGGGGTGGAGTGAGATAAGAGAGCAAAGGAAGAAGAAGGAGATGAGACGGGGTCAGGGAAACACACTGCCTATGTCGGTCCCTAAGTAGTGTTTTGCTTACCTCAGGACCCCAAGTAAGGGAAGAGTATATAGTGGTTGTGGCAGTACTAGATGCGTTGCCGCTGAGATTCTGGGTGATATCAGCAGCCAAACGTTGCTGAGATGCATTAAAGAGCTTCACCCTGCCATCACCAGTTGCTACTGCTAGAAGAGACTTTGAATTATCGAATGACCACATTGGGTCTGATACACCGGTCATAGAAGACATGACTGCGATTGTATCAGGGTTGTTCTTTCCACTCGGTTCTTATTATATGCATGGGCTGTTTTTGATGAATAAATCCAGCTACTCCTGCAGTTTTTATATTGATAGACTGTCCCTGCACACTTCCAAACAACACCAACTATGATATTGTTTTACAACACTGGCTCTAATTCAAGAATTTCACGTTCAAGTAGTCAGAACAGCTTAGTCGGCCGCCGCTCAAAAATTGGGCAGGATGGAGCGGAGCTTTGGCAGAGAAATCCAGGCACAGGACAAGATGCTTGGAGCATGCATTGGAAGTCAATCATTCAACAAATCAAATTGAAAACCAAATATCACCGCCATCATACCTATTTCTGGCCTATCCAAAGATAATCGAATCCATCTCGAGAAACGAGTCAAGCTCTATCAACAATGCGTCCACAAGCAATTGTAGCCAGAACTCAAGCATCTCACATCAAGATAATTTGCTCATCCACTCTCCTTTCCCGGGGTCTCCCAATTACCAATGTCGCATCTCACCGCTCCTCCTTGCCGTTGGTCGTCCGTGCCAAGGCATCTGACGACAAGAGCAATGCTACACTTGCTGATGCAGCAGCTGATCTAGCTGTTAATCAAGCAAAAATCATAGAAAATGCTACAGACCAGGCAGTGTCATCTGAAACGGCCTCAATTGAAGTTGGAGTTGAAGGGACACCGGAACAAGGAGCACTAGGAGTACCATCATCACCTTCTGGTGGTAAATCCATTAGCAAAAAGTCCAAAAAGAAGGAGATTTCAATTGCAGAGCCAGTATTAGCATCAGGACCACTAGGAGTAGCTCAATCCTACATGCAAGCCTATCCAGCCATTAAATTTGCCACGTATGGCCTCTTTGGCTTTCTAGGCATCACTTTTGTCATTGCTCTCGTCAAGACTGCTGCCAAGACATTCAGTGTCAAAGGAAGGCGCAGCCGCACAGTGAACAATAATAAAATGGTAGTTGATGCACTAGCAGAGTACCTCCCAAGTAATAGAAGTGGATTGACTGCCAGTGTACTTGGTAGTCTCAAGTTCCGCGCAGGTTTTAATTCTGTTGAAGTATTCCGTAAGTTTCTCTGGTACCTATTGAGAGAGCGTTCATTTGACCAAGAAGCTATAGACGACTTGATTGCATTGAAACAAGCAGCTGGGTTAGATGATGCGGCAGTGGCAGAGGCAGTCAAGGAACGTGCTCAGCGTATATATGAAAAGTTTGGTAATGTGATGTTGGAAACTGAAGGAATGACCAAGGCTGGTGTCGAACGTAAAGCCACTGCCAGGTCACTATTCTCAAAACTACAATACTTAACCGTGGTGGAGGAGTTGATGAGTAGTGAAGCTGCTGGTACGGTAGATATTAGAGGGATATTTGGAGCTACAGAGGAGGATGCTGCTAAATTGAGGATTGTGAGTTTGTATAATGTTGACCTGGACAAGTTGGTGAGTGGGGAAGGGAATGTGAGCGGGGGAGAAGATGAGGAGAGGGAAGGGTGATTGTAGTAGGGCCTTATATATGTAAGATGGCTAAAGTACTGTGAAGTATGCATATAAAGGTAGGGGGGAAAGAAACCACCTTTATTTATAATAGGTCTGACACTGATGCCCCCAGAGGGATGACTGACCCTGGAATGAAGCCCTCAGAACTAAACGACATGCACTGACGTGGGGAAGATGAGCCAGACAAAGCTTTGTTTTCAGTTTTCATTCATAAATTGTAGGTTCCATCAAACCAACGGTGTAAAAACCCTTCACATTTATGCATCATATCAATCAAACTACTAAAATCCGGGAGACAACGTCAGTTTTTCAAAATCTCATCACTTGCAGTAAAAATAGTAAAAATGGGTCCCTTTTAAAGTTGAAATTTCAAGCAACCAAGCAATAATGTCTGCTTCAACTTACGAACCATCAAACACCAGATTCAACATCCAAGGCACACATCCCGACTTGATCAACAGATCAGACAAGCAACAGCGTCATTCCCCACCACCCTCCTCCCCCACACACAACTCCAGACGACGCGTCAGCTACAGCATCTACTCCTCTTTAATCACAGCATTATGCCTGTGGCTCCTTTTCTCATTGTATTATAAAGAAAACAAAAAGAAATGTAACCCCAGCTCCATCATCAAACTAGCAGGAGAAAGAGAGAGAGAAAGAGCAAGAGAGAGAGAAAGAGCAAGAGAGAGAGAGAGAGCAGGAGTCAACACCACATATTGTGGATCTCAAGAGACAGGTGGCCTGATCAACATTCCCTGCTCCATGTGGTATGATCAATTATCGATAGAAAAAGCCTACTATGAGAAAGAGGTCACTAATGAGGTACAGTTCTTAGCTGGGCAGTTGATCAGATCTGATAATGGTATTACTTTCGTGAATAGGATTGTTGAAGACCCTCATTTCTACTGGCTGTGGAACTGGCACCCTTCATTTACTTGTGGAGAACAAGAGAGAATAGGCTCAGTGGCTGATGGCGGTAAATGGGTGTGCAATCCTACACACATAGCACCTTTGGAAGATGATTATAATAATGATTATAATGAGAAGAAGCCACCACCATGTCTAGTGTATTCATTCGGGTCCAACAACGACTTTTCATTCGAAGAAGCAGTTCATGACAGAGTCGGTCATCATTGTGAGATCCATACCTTTGACCCAACCATTGGTACTTCTCCATCAAATAAACCAGACTATGTAGATTTCCACCCCTATGGTCTAGCTGCAGTTGATGTACCATTGAGGAAAATAACAACATGGGGGGCCATCTTGGATATGTTGGGCCACTCTGCCTCCACCCATCCAATTGATATACTAAAGGTTGATATTGAAGGAAGCGAGTGGGGCTTTTTATTTGATACATTAGCGAGTGGATCACTTGATAATGTGAGGCAGATATTGGTAGAATTGCATGATTTCCCTCCTTCACATGGAGTTCAAGACAAGACTGTTCTTGATTTGATGCAATTGCTTAGGAGCAGGGGGTTTGTCATGTTCAATAAGGAGCCTAATGGATACAGCAGATGTTGTGTAGAATTGTGTTTCTTGAGGATGGATGGTGGGGTGGTCAGGGTCTTTGGTACTGATTGGACTGGAGGTGTTGATGAGACTATCTCGATAAAGTTGCATAAGCATCTTGGTTGAGACATTTGAATTGGAGGTGAAGTCTCAAAATATTAAAAATAAAAAGAAAACGTACTTTTTAAAATGTAAGTTACTACTAGACACTACTACATATATACTATTCCATAAGCCTAAGGAATGGGACTGCTGTGTATAGCCCTCCTGCCAACCATGTAAGGTGCTGCTGTGTAAATGATAAATGTAAATTTGGTAATAAAAATCAAAGTCCACCATTTCTACTATTCCATTGAGTTTTTTTCATACTACCTCATCTCTCTCTCTCTCTCTCTCTCTCTCTCTCTCTGTCTCCCTCCCCCTTCCCCTCTCTAAACAACAACAACAAAAACATCACTTATCAGCGCTTCTTCTGTCCAAGAGAGGGAAACCCACCATCATCATCCTCATCCTCATCACCAGGATCACCATATTGCCAAATACCTGCATGTCTCTTGCGTGCATCTTCCTCTGCCTTTTTATATGCAATCAAAGCTGCAGACTCTTTTGTTCTTGGTGGTACCACTACCCTTGCCAACCCATAAGACAACAGCTTACTATTGACTGTATTTTCATACAAATCTTCCTTCTTCTCAGCTTTGGCATCCTTGGCAATGCTGTCGTTGTTGTCGTCGTCATCATCATCATCAACAGCATTCTTTTCATCACCTTCATCATCATCACCGATATCGCTGGTAATGAACAAGGTGAGCACCCACCTCAATTGCTGACTCTTTGCTTTAGCACCACCACCACTAGCAGCAGCACCCCAACTAGCCTTCTTCGCAGGAGGAGGAGCACTCCCATCTCCTCCCTCACCAACCACCTCCTTACTTTCAACATATGCAGCCAACACACGCCCATCTCCAACCATCTCAGATAGATACTGAGCTGCCTCAACTCCATACTCAACATCAAGACTGGGAGCCTTGATAAATGCCAGACCAGCAGCATGTGCCTGTGGTCCCACTGCTGCCAACTCTGGAGAGATAGGTCTCACACTGCCCCCCTTGACTGTCTCTCTATTGCCAAAGTCAATAAACAACACATCGTATTGTGGAGCGGTTGGGTCTGCTGTGTGGGCCTTTTCTACTTTACTACGATACCACTGACCATCAGCGGCAAACTTGGCCAGACACAAGTCACCTGCCTTGAGCAGACTGGTAGTAGCAGTAGCAGTATCATCCAGCTTCATCTTTACCAATTGTTCAGCCAACCAGCTCACTCTAGGTTCATTTGCTACCTGGACATAGAAGGAATTAGCATCTGATACATCAGTGACTGTGATCTTAACTAATTCTCTACGTGATGGTGATGATGATGATGATGGTGCAATAGTAGTGTTTCCATTGATTTGCTGGTCACTGACACCATTACCACTCTTGCCATTCTGCTGGCTACTTTCTTCTTCCTCATCATCTCTTTCCCAGACCTTCAACTTGGTTTTACGGGCCTTCTCCTGTGCATCAGCCAGCTCCTTCCCACCAGGGACCCTACTGGGCTCAAATGAAGGGTGCAACTTGGCAAGACCATTCTCCAACAGTGCCACTCCAAGATTCATGTTTCTCTGGCCTGGGATACGCAACACACCCAAGAATGTCCCTGATTTGTCAATAGTGTCAACCACCAGCTCCACATCACGTTGAAGGACGTTGTGACGAGTAAACATGAATGCTTCAGTGCCGTATGGCTCCTCTGTAATACCAGCATTACCGCCACCTCTCTGAGGACAGCGGACGCCAGCTGGACTGAACAACACGGTGACTCCTTGTTTGGGGATGTGAACCTTCACCCTGTGTCCACTGAGAACATGTTCAACAACACCAGTCACCTTGTCAGCACGCTGTAAGAAGGACAAGTGTTGCTTGGCCCTTGCTGCTGATCCAGGTTGAGATACATCATTCACTCGGGGGATGGGGGCATCCTTACTGCTCCACATTCCCTTCTTAGACTTTTTACCTTGCTCCTCTGCAGTCATCAGGTCTTCATAATGAGCAGAACGTTCCTCTTCAGCTCTGTGTTTCACTACTTGAGCTAGACCTCTGACCAGCAATAGCTCTGCAATGTTGTTACTCTTGGCTTCTCCAGTCTTGTCATGTGTCTCTTGAACTGTGACGGTACCAAACTTCATCACTTTCTCATCACCTCCAGTAGCAGCAGCAGAAGTAGCAGTGACAGGCTTGCCATCCTGACCAATGGACCCCACACCTCCCATTTTACGCGAATACTCCAAAGACACTGACACTGGCTTACCAATCAATCTCTGACGCAAAAACTCTTTTGCCTCAGTAGCCCATGCATCTGGAGCCTTCTCCCTACCTCCCATCCTTGGAGCTCTAATACTAGACAGCGTCACCCTTCTCTCTTCATTGGTGGCATTATCCTTGATTACCAACACGTCACCAGATACAACTTCAACCATCAAACCAGAAAACTTATCTGAAGACTTGACTGAGGAGGAGGGAGGAGGGACGTAGGAGCGCCAGATACCCAGGCGACTGGTACGGGCTGATCTCTCTGCTTCTCTGAGTTTGAATGCACCTGTAGTCATCATGTTTAAACTCCATTCTGCCGTCTTGGCAAGGCCTGCTTTTAGTAGCGTGGTTGCTAAGTCTTCCTCTACTACACCCGCTGCTGCTGGTGGTGGTGGTACTGAAGATGGGGGTGGTACTGACACAATCCCTACCAGCATCCCAAATTGGCTAGTACCTTGTACAGTCAACTTGATATCTCTATTGAGACATCTCACTTCTGTAAAAAACTTTGCCTCTCTTGCTAGTGGTTCTGGCTCATTGGGTGTAGGAGCAGGAGGAGTGGTTGCAGGAGAAGTGGCAGCAGCAGCAATATTACTCCTCTTGCCACCACCTCCAGATGACAAGGAGGGACACTGGATACCAGCAATCATCACTGTTGCTGACGTCAATGCAGGCAAGAGAGTGACACGCACCATACTTCCACTAAGAACTTGCTCAACTACAGCATCCACTGTATGTCCTTTCCCTACTGTCCCTACATACCCAGCTGCATCAAACTGATCAGAAGCCACCAAGGTACGAATAGCAGCAGCTGCTGCAACACCATCCTTGGTCCACACACCTAGTCCTTTACCTTCAGCAGCAGACTGAGCAGCTGCTAGGACATCATAATAAGGACTGGCCTGACCACCAGCTGGCCTTATCTTGGCCCATCCAGCAGCAACAACTTCTACTGCTAGATTGTCCTTGTCGTTGATGAAGACCGACCCAAATTCCTTGCTTCCAGCTGCTTCCAGGGCATAGTCAACTCTGAATACACATGGTTTGCCAATGGATAGTTTACGGAGGAATTCTCTAGAGTTCCAGGCAAATGGTTCATCTTTGGTAGATCCATCTCTGCGGCCCTGTGTGTTTGAGTTTAAGTGAGCGGGGAATGAGGTGTGTGAGTGAAAGTGAGAGAGGTGACGGCGAGACTCCCTGCAGCGAGAGATCAAGGATTTCAAGAAAGAAGCGACTTGATTCCTTCCTTGGCCGGCTCAGATATCAAGTTTCAACGTACCAACTTGGGAGCAATGAGGGACGCTAGAGTCAAACGTTTTTCTGGAGGGATTTGTCCCTTGGGCGCTCCACCAGCGATCACAACAGTGTCGCCTGAAACTATTTCTTTGATGACACCTCGCATCCATCCTTGAGTACAGGGGGCCATCTTGATTGTATTCTCGGTATACTATACTATGATCTAAGGAGGAGGACGAGTTGTCGCTTCGTTTCTGATGATGTTGATCAAGCGTTGTTTTATGATGAGTACACCTTGTTCTTGGATAGATGAAGGAGTTACTACTACGTGCCGTTCATCAACTTTTCGGAAAACGATAGATTTGATGGGAAGATGGTAGAGGTGGTGGGGAGATCAGAGGAGAGAGAGGAGGTGGGAAGAGCGGACGTCATGTCGCCAATGGGGGAGGGAGAGGATTGATTATTGAATAGTTTGGGCACATGCTATTCCGTATTGGAACTTAATATGGTGGTTATATTCACCATTATTGTGTGTATAGTGCAGCAGTCATCCAACCAGACAATGTTCATGGTCTGCTGGGATTCAACATAGTTGTATGACTGAGGTGTTTGTGAAGTTGGGAGGTGAGTCATAGCAGTGAGGTTACCAGGAGGTTACAGCCAGTTAAATGGCAGCATTCAGCCCTCCAAACACCTTAAATTACAGGGGGTTATGCTTAATGGGCCCTGTTGATAAACCCATGTGGCATAGGTCTCCAGTTGGAGGAGTCGCACGTTGTCGTTCGTTGGAGTGAGTTGACACTTGCAGAAGAGATCTCTGAGCTCCAGTTGCACATCAAAAAGACCTAGGAACGCGCCTCTTAATGGGAAGAGTACACTTTCCTGTCCATAATCGCTTGATGGCAGCCAACGTTTCAACCTGCCGCTCGTTTCAAACGGAACGACTTTGAACTAGTTGAAAATTCCTTCAAAATTCAATGAATTTATTTTATTCCTTCGTGATAACCAATTTCTCACCATGAACAGGTGCTAAACATATGTCTTTGTAGAGTATTTATAGCCTTTTCCTTTTTTCGAGCAGCGGCCATGTTCAACGAGGCACCCTGCTCCCCGTCCGTGATGATGTCCATCAAGGCCAACGCCCAACTGCCTCCCAACTCCTCCTCCTCAATTCTTCCACCAAACCCGCCTTAGCTGCAGGCAAATCAACAGCTACACGAACAGCTGCAGATTTCCTTCCAGCCAGCTCAACTCCAGGCTTTGTCACCTACTCTCCAGACGAAAGAGCCACCCCCTCCATCAGAGCTGGCGTCATCAACCCAGCATACTACTCCTTTGATCTCCCCTCCAACTGGAACGAAGGCACCATCTTAAATATCCAATCTGGCAACTTCTGCATGCCCAATTGCCCAGAACCTTGGACAGAGTCCATATGGAAGTCACCTGCTGAGGGTCAATGCACTTTAATCGTCTCCCAACTAAGCAGACTCATCTCCAAAAGTAATGCTACTCTGAAAGACCTGGGAACACCCGAGTCATTGGTGGAAAGAATTGGTAGTTACATCACTAACACTTACCTTGACAGCGAAGATGTATTAAACATCCAAGAGAAGGATGGCTACTATGTATATGAAGTGTTTGCGCCCTACGCAAAGGATCACATGGATCACAACCTAGCTGCATTCACCGTAAAGAAGGATCTATTTTATCTCTTTGTTGTTTCGGCTAATGAGAAGCAGTGGAGTAAAAGTGAAGATACATTAAGGCACATGGTCTCTTCATTCAAAGCATAGTGTCTGAGAAAATAACTTTATGGTAGGAGAGATTTGGGCAGCTTCGAAAGAGGAGAATTCTCAGCTGGCTGGTGAATTAAACAGTTTTATCCAATTTTGATATCCAGTTTTAAGAGAGAGACAACTCCAAAGCACATGCCATATATACAAAGCATGATTGGTTATAGGAGCTATAACCTCTTTCAACAGCTACAACTGTCTTGGAGCCGCCCGTCGTCTAGCGCTCTACTGCAAAAATTCTGGATATATAGTAGTGAAGTAAACTCCTCTACATAGGAGAGAATGGGTGTGGTTGTAGAGGTAAAAGCTTCACCATCCAAAGAAAAGTGAGATTGTCTTGGGCAGGCTTGAATTCAAACCAATTCTGGCCCAAGGAAGAAAGGCAGCTCCTCTCCAATTTGGCCTCGGGAGCACCGGTTGCAACCACTACAAGAGCAGCTGACAAGAGAGAGCTCCAAGAGACACATTGCTGGATGGATAAAGCTCGGAAAGTAGCCTCTTTCACTCCAAACAATCGAATCTTTAACATCCAACAGGTAAGTGTGCTTTGACGCTGCAAGCTTGCCTTCTTAAGATAGACAGGAGTGTGGAACCTCAAGATCGTGAGGTTCATATGAGAAACTTGATCATTTAATCATCAACTTAGACATGGCTGTTTTAGTCTGCTGGGGACCTGTTTGACCAAGACCATACACTTAAGTCGTCTTATGGAAGATGAACGGTTCAACTGGCATGGGTGGTCGCGAGGAGCGAGCATGAAGGCCATAAATCTAGACCCACTGGGTGATGCTTGATTGAAGCCTAGAACAGAGCTGAACTGCGTGATGGGGGACTTTGTCCAGTTACAAAGACTCGTAGTATCCGATATGACGCGAACCAGTGTCTCGGGCTGGCGATGGAACCCCCAGGAAGACATCATTGATGTGATCCAAACCAACGTCCCCCGACTCCAGCCAACCAGCCGCCAGCAGCATCACCCCTCTTTCATCCACTTTAGTTGAAGCCTTCTATGGAACACCCTCGCCTAACCCTTATCTTACTTTGTCCTTGCCATTTCATCTTCACAGGAGAGTGAAGAATTATTGCACAGGAACCCAAAGTCAAGATGTCACCATCCCACACCGAAGCCACTTTCCAGGGCAACCCCCAGCTGAAATCTAGCCATCGCACTCAGCTCATCAGGTGGGTGCCCATCGTCATCCTCGCCCTGCTGGCCTTTGCCACCATGGTGGGCCTCTCTAAAGATACCTATGTGTCCAACCAGAGCCTTGCATCCGAGGCCATTGTCACATCAGGAGGGGGCAGTCTCCGCCGCCTCTTGGACACTGCTGTGGCGCCTCAAAGTGGAGATGTGGCCCCATGCAAGTTTCCTATTCCTCAGACAACTGAAGAACGTGGAACCTCCCAAAAAAAGCTTCCTAAAGGGGTGAACTTTATACCTTTCTTTGAGGTCCCCTTTTCTGCTCCAGAAAACTGTCAAGCTGGTGATATATTC
>Ga0209986_10003672_pt1 | contig 13369 bp, 16 predicted proteins | sample BlataG_FD_183168 | JGI IMG/M metagenome (GOLD analysis project Ga0209986, IMG submission 183168) | Deep subsurface microbial communities from Black Sea to uncover new lineages of life (NeLLi) - Black_00105 metaG (SPAdes) (version 2) | ecosystem: Environmental > Aquatic > Marine > Oceanic >...
TTCATATTCAAGGCTTCCGAATCCTACGAGTTTTGTCATCTCAAGCCTACTACTAGCGCGTTCACACCAAAAAACCATATGAAGAAGGAATCTGAATTTGACCTATACGCGCGCGCGTTGACCCATCTTCAACAATAACGATTTCTTTTTTATTCTCCGGGTAATTCAGATCTGATAACGCATCTAACAATCGACCTATAACCCTCTCCTCATTTTTAACTGGCACAACAATTGAACAGGTAGGTAGATTTCTTTTCTCGAAGCCTTTTTTCTTAGATTTGCGCCCACTTCCACGTAAATGTCTAACTCCAGCGGTCAAAATAGGCACATTATAAAATGACCAAGCATAAACGAAGAACAGTATAGAAATTAAAACCATGCAAATTAAGTTTAGCATAAAGAATTACACTTTCAAAGGTGACAAGTGACAGCTAATCATGCTTTGAACACTCCAGGACTATTGATGTGCATTATCGCTAAAAACCTTGCAAAGGAAACATCACGCATCCAATCTTGAGCAAGATTATTACCCCATTTTTGGGCAAACAAACTTAGCTTACGAGCAAGTGGCAAACCGACTTCTCTTAAGATGCGCAAAACTCTGCTTTCAAAAGCTTCTTCTAACTTCTTTATGACAGACAATAGGGCTTTAGCCAATGTAAAGCTGCGCACTCCATCAACAACTTTTATCGTCAAATCAACTAATGCTCGATCAACCCTACTTAACCCTCTGAACCAGACGCCACGTCTGACGGCTTGCAACCTTAACTTACGCAGTTTCTGTTTTGTAAGCGTAAAGCAGGAAGCCTTTTCATGCAAACTCCTCAACGTTATCATTTACAAACTTCCAACTAATTGTTCAATTCGGAATCTGAACACACAGCATTATCCATATGCAGAACGCACAGAATAAAACACTTTCCATACATTTCTCACTGCGCACATCCTACAACCTAACAAGACAGAAACAAAATCAAGGAAGAGAAAGACAATAGTAAAATCAGTCGAAGAAACTTTAGGTCATGAGCAACAGATGATTTGAGAAAACCAATAAAACGAATGACGTGCCGATACTGTCGAGTCTGATGTGATAGATTAGCTTTCTTTCAGAACCTCCTTAACCGTTTTCAATTTAATCTCAAGCCTACTCAGTTCATCCAATAAACTAACCCTTGCAACTTCATCATAAGCTCCACTTGTAAAACTGAACGCAACAATCACGCCCTATTTCTTTCCATATCACCTAATTGCAGTTTCAAACCCATCGACAACATGTCTTCCTTAGCCAAGTTCTTTCATGACTTTCTGATGCGAAACATGCCACGAACCGATGCTACATCAAATATTCCCATTTCTCGAGCATAGCGTTATCCTTTTTTTCAAAAAATACGGGGGGGTAGGTCGTATTGGCTGAAAATTCACGCAATAACCGCGGACTCCAACCATTGTGCCAAAGACAACTACTTGAACCATTCACACGTTTTTCCACCAGACACCAGCAAACCATTGCCAACAAAAGCCTCGAGGAAAGCAGCATATTCAGATCTCAATACCACATCAAACCAGCCCACAACATCGAAGAAGCCCTTAACCTGATAAACGCATATTTAGAATACATCACAGGCGAACACAGTGACAGACGCAAGACCTTCCGTAAGACAAAGCAGCGACTGAAACTAAAAGCAAGAATCAATAGGAAAAGGTTTTTAGTTCAGTTGTTATATGACAGTCTGCAAGTGAGTTTAGGATATATTGAGGTAGATGTTTAATGTCTGTATTTGCAGCACCAGGAGCGTACGACCGCGCCATAACCGTTTTCTCACCGGACGGTCGGCTGTTTCAAGTTGAATACGCAATGGAATTGGTTAGCCGTGGAGCAACAATTTTAGGGATACAATGCCGTGAAGGAGTAGTTTTAGGGGCAGAGGAAACCGTTGACCCCCTTGAAGAAGCAGAATCTTCTTGGAAAATTTTCAAACTTGACAATCACATAGGAGCAGCCATAGTGGGCTTAAGCTCAGACGCAAGAGTCTTAATAGATAATGCACGCGTATACGCCCAAAGCAACAAATTAACATACGATGAGCCAATAGACGTAGAAGTGGTAACGAAAAGAATATGCGACATAAAACAGCTTTACACACAGCATGCTGGCGTGAGACCCTTTGGAGTTTCAATGATCTTCATTGGAGTAGACAAAACTGGAAATCACGTGTTTGGCACACATCCAAGCGGAACATACAGGGGCTACAAGGCTAGAACAGAAGGCGCAGGAAGAGAAACGGTAATCAAAATATTGAAAGAGGAATACCGTGAAGAGATGAGCCTTGAAGATACCATAAAGCTTACAGTGAAATGCCTCGTGAAAGCCTTAGAAGCCAGACAGTTGCCACCTAGAATAAAGATAGCAGTCATTCCTTCAGCAACCAAGAAAATGGAAATGCTCAGAGACGACAAGATTGAGGAATACCTGAAGGAATTAGGTTCAGGCAAGTGAAATGGGGATGGGTGAAAAATACACAATTGCCCGTTTCACAAAGGATAATGGGCACTTCGAGGTTCTCGTAAAACCCGAAAAAGCATTACAATATCGCATGGGAAAAATACTAGCAATAACAGAAGCCTTGGCTACTGAAACCATATTCTCAGACGCAAACAAAGGCACAAAGGTCTCAGAAGAAGACCTGCGCAAAGCCTTCGGAACAACAGAACCACTAAAAGTTGCGGAAACAATCCTGAAAAAGGGAACAATACAACTCACAACCGAACAACGCAGAAAAATGATTGACAACAAAAGAAAACAGATAATAGCCTTCATAGCAAGACAATGCGTCGACCCGAGAACAAACCTTCCACATCCACCATTACGCGTAGAACAAGCCATGGAACAAATCCACTACTCAATAGACACCTTTAAACCAGTGGAAGAACAATCAAAGGAAATAATCAAACTTTTACGAATTGTTCTACCATTAAAAATGGAGCAGGTATCAGTTGGAGTTTGCATACCACCAGAATATGCATCCAAAGCCTATGGAACAGTCAAGGGATTCGGAACAATAAAACGTGAAGAATGGCGCGGAGACGGTTCATGGCACGGAGTCTTAGAGATGCCAGCAGGCTTATACGGTCCATTCCTAGAAAAAATCGGAGAAATAACTAAAGGAAGAGCAGAAGCAAAAATGCTCTCCTAAAAATGATTTATTACGAATGTATGGATGTGTAAATTATGCCAACCTTTTTTGAAAGCAGACAGCTTGTAGCACCTGGAGATTTGCTTGCAGAAGGAACATACGTTGCAGGCGAAAACACATACAAGGAAAACAACAAAATCTATGCATCAAGACTGGGGCTTGTGCAATACGAAGACAAAAATGTAAACGTTGTTGCTCTCAAAGCCTTTTACATCCCAAAATTAGGCGACACCGTCATAGGAACCATCGTGGAAGTTGGTTTCAGCGGGTGGACGCTGGACATAAACTCACCGTATTTGGCTATTTTAAGGGCTTCAGAGGTCTTAAGCAGGCCTTTCAGACCGCAGGAAAACGAGTTGTCCAAAGTTCTTGATGTGGGAGACTTAGTAATCGCAAAAATAATAGACTATGACAGAGCGCATGACCCACGACTAACTGTTGGCGAACCTGGACTTGGAAAAATAACCCGTGGACAAATTGTAAAAATGACTCCGACAAAGATCCCCCGCGTGATCGGTAGAAAAGGCTCAATGGTGTCCATGATAAAAGAGGAAACAGGCTGTCACATCATTCTTGGACAGAATGGAGTCATATTGATTACTGGCAAAAGCCTGGAAGATGAGCAGTTGGCAATGATGGCTCTTCGTAAAATTGAGTGTGAATCTCACACATCTGGTTTAACGGACCGCATAGCTCAGATGATTAAGGAAGAAAAAGCAAAACAAAAGGAGGAATTAAAGAATGAGTCAGAAACCTGAAAAGTTAATTGATAAAAAAGGTTTAAGATTGGACGGAAGAAAACCAGAAGAATTAAGATCAATAAAAATGGAAGTAGGTATCTTACCGAATGCTGACGGTTCAGCATACATCCAGCAGGGAAAAAACAAAATTTTGGCTGGTGTGTTTGGTCCAAGAGAGATGCATCCTAAACATTTGGCACTTCCAGATCAAACAGTCTTGAGATGCCGCTATCATATGGCCCCTTTCTCTGTTCAGGAACGCAAGTCACCGGCGCCGTCGAGAAGAGACATAGAACTTTCAAAAGTCATTCGAGAAGCTCTTGAACCCGCGATTTTCCTTGAATATTATCCGCGGACAGGCATAGACATTTTCGTTGAGATTTTGCAGGCTGATGGAGGAACAAGATGTGCAAGCATTACAGTTGCTTCGTTAGCCTTAGCGGATGCTGGTATTCCAATGCGAGATCTGGTCGTTGCTTGCGCAGCTGGAAAAGCTGACGACACTATAGTATTGGATTTAATGGATACTGAAGACAAGAAAGGAGGCGCTGACGTGCCTGTGGCTTTAATGCCGAATCTTGACGCAGTAACATTGCTACAGATGGATGGGATTTTGACGTTTGAGGAGTTCGAAAAAGCGGTGAATCTAGCTCTTAAAGGATGTAGAGAAATTTACACAATGCAAAAGGAAGCGTTAAAAGCCAAATATGAAAGTGTTAAGGAGGTTGAAGAATAATGCCATCGGTAATTGTTCGTGTAAAGCAAAAGCAGATTTTAGATCTAATCGCGAAGGGAAAAAGGCTTGACGGTAGAGGACTAGAAGATTATCGTGAAATAAAAGTTGAACAAGGACTAATTGAACGGGCTGAAGGCTCAGCAAGAGTTCTACTCGGAAAGACAGAAATCATGGCTGGAACAAAAATTGAAATAGGCAAACCATTTTCAGACACACCTAATGAAGGCGTTCTAACCGTAAACGCTGAGCTTGTACCGCTAGCGTCACCAACCTTTGAGCCTGGACCACCGAAAGAAGACTCTATAGAACTTGCCAGAGTTGTTGACAGAGGAATAAGAGAATCAAAAGCCATTGACTTCAAAAAGCTATGCATAAAACCAGGTAAGAAAGTGTTTGTGATTTTTGTGGATGTTTACGTGCTTAACCATGATGGAAACCTAATTGATGCCTCTGCATTAGCAGCTCTCGCTGCTCTGCTTAACACGAAGATGTTTAACTATGAGATAGAAGAAGATGAAGTGAAGATAAAACCGGGTTACACCCCGCTCCATGTAAGGAACCATCCGATTGCTGTTACTTTTGCGAAGATAAATGACAAGCTCATTGTTGACCCATGGCTCGAGGAAGAGCAGACAATGGATGCCCGGCTGACCATGACAATCGATGACGACAGCAACATATGTGCAATACAGAAAGGCGGTAGCGGATACTTTACACCGAAACAAGTATTAGAAGCCGCTAAAACGGCTATGGAGAAGGCTGAGGAAAATCGAAAGAAACTAAAGTGGTGAAACACCCGTGGGAAAGAGAACAAAAAAAGTGGGACCGACACGCGGATTAGGCCCCCGATACGGAGCCACGGTCAGAAAACGCTACATCAAAGTAGTTAAGGGAATGAAGAAGCCCCATAAATGTCCGCAGTGCGGACTTCAGCGAGTGAAAAGGGTAAGTGTTGGCGTTTGGAAATGCCGGAAATGCGGGTTCACGTTTACTGGTGGAGCCTACACTCCAATCACTAAGATGGCAGTAGTAGCAAAGCGTGTAGCTAAGGGGACAGTTGCGGAAGAGGCGGTAGCAACCGAGTAAAAACCAAGTGACAGCTTTTTTCTGACTTCGTTAGTGATTTAGACGTTGGTTGAGAAATCGTTTATTTTGTTGACTACTTCTCGGAGACCGGTAAAGAACACGAGAACATTTTGCAGAGACCTTTCAAATACTTTTCCAAACGTTGTGCGGATAAATCGTGGCAAATTGAGTCTTGACGGAGTGGCTGAGAAAGCATTAGAGCTTGATGCAGAGAAGGCGATTATTATTGGTAAATGGAGGGGAGACTCGGGAAAAATACAGTTTTTCAGAACAAGTGCGAAGGGGTTGGATGTTATTCCACCATTAATTTACGTAAAAGGCATAAAGTTGCGTAGGGATTTCGAAGAAAATGCGCCTAGACGAATAAGGTCCGTTGCAGTCGCAGCTTCAAAGACCTCGTCATTAGAGGTTGAGAAGCTTGAAAATGTTTTATCAGAATTCTTTAACGTTCCAGTTTTTTCGCTTGAGGAAATTTGTGATAGGAAATTTGATGCTGCGATGCAGATTTCAGTAGATCCGTCAGACCGCATAATCGTCACGTTTAGGCTTATTCCAGAGTTTGTTGAGGTTGGTCCGCAGATTAGAGTGTCGCATTTGGTTTGGGAGTTGACTCGATGAAAGCTAATGCTGTTTTGCGTTTGAAGTTTCCTTCACAGAGGCAGTTGGAAATCGTTTTTAAGGCGTTAGAGCCAGAGGTTAGGGAGACTCCGACGATGCGTTCCCGAGCATTTTTGGAGAAAGATGACACCTTTTTGGTTTTGAAGATTGAAGCTAAGGATACGGTTGCTTTGCGTGCATCAGTGAATGCTTATTTGAGATGGATAGACTCGATCATAAATACTTTGGGAGTTTTGGAGAAGTTATAGCCATTTGCTCATTTTGATGAAGTCAACGTTCCACCATTCTTTGCGTAAATAGGCTTCAGGGACGAAACCTTGTTTTAGGTATAGGTTTACTGCCGGAATCAAAACGGGCAAGGTGTAAAGTGTGATCTTGTGGCAGTCTTCAGTTCTGCAATGTTCTATCACCTTTTCCAGTAATGCTTTTCCTATTCCTTTGTTTTGGTGGGTTGGGTGAACGCCTATCCAGCCTAGTCTTGCTAAACCAGATTCGCCTACAAGTCTTCCATTGGCTATTCCAGCAATTTCACCGTTTTCTTCGGCTACAAACGTGAAGTTCGTTTCAAGTTTAAGCGAGTCGCGATAATATTTTGCCGAGTGTACTGATATGTCGAAGTCTAACGCCTTTTTTGGATAGTAATCCTTTTCGTATTTCCTCCAGCAATCCAGCATGATTTCTTTAGTCAGTTTAGAAGCCTGCTTAGCGTCGCCGCGTTGCATTTTCCTAACCAACACCATTTCTTTTACACCTCAAAGAACTCTATTGTTCGTGACAGCAGAATCTCTTAAATTTGCTGGTGAGTTAACTGGGAAGTTCCCGGTTTGGAGGAGAATATTTGCGGTTTGTCTTTCATCTAAAAAGGCTAGACCCTCCTTATATATACTTCAAACTGAAACCTATGTTTGGAATTGTGGAAGACTTGCGCAAATAGCGTGTGTTGTGAAAGATTTAATTATTATGGAAATAATACTAGTTCAAATCTTGGGTGGATAACATATGCCAATCTCAATATCAGATTTGTTTAAAATTCCTCTTATCTACTCCGTCAACCTCGCACCTGACGGAGAAGTAGTTCTCTATTCTTCAAATCTCACGGGCATTCCTCATCTTTACATTTTACAGACAAAACCAGATGCTAAACCAAAACAGATCACTAGTGGAAACGACCCTGTTATGTTTGGATCTTTATCACCCAGTGGAGATCACATCGTTTATCTTCAAGACAAGGATGGCAATGAATTGCACCACTTGTTTCTAACATCTAAAGAGGGTGAAAAGGCTCAGCAAATCACCAAGAACCCGTACAGAACATGGGACGCAAAATGGCATCCCAACGGAAAAGAGGTTGCTCGCAGCTACGCAACCAAAAAATCCTGCAGCCTAGAAATTCTTAATGTGAAAACTGGCGAGAACTTCGCATTGAAAGAACAAGAAACGCCATTCTTCATTGACGAATATTCCCACGATGGTAAGTGGATCGCATGCACTGAATATGGAGGCGGGAAAGATCCAAAAAACATGCAAGTCATAGTTGTCAACAGAAACGATCCTACCGACACAATCAACTACAATTTCAAAGACGGATCTAAAGAGATGTTCCCTACGTGGGCACCTGACGATAAAAACCTAGCATTTCTAAGCGATGTAAAAGGCAAGAATCAAGTTGTTGTTCAAGACTTTCAAGGTGAACAGAACTTGTTCTTAGGCCTCAGAGAAGGGGAAGAAGCTTACGAGCAAAAGATATGTTGGGGTCCTACAGGCGACAAAGTGTATTACATCGTGAGCAAACATAGCCGAAGCAATCTGTACGAGCATCCTTTCGACGGAGAAAAAACTAGGCTTCCCTTTCCAGAAGGCACAAATTTATTATCGAGAATCAGCAAAGACGGAAAAACCATAATAGCCCTCCTCTCCTCCATGTCAACCCCTCCCTGTATCTACCTGCACGAAACCGAATCCCACACCGTGACCCCCCTAACCTCAAGACAATATAAAGTCAATCTAGCTGAACTTGCCAAGCCTAAATCCATATGGTACAAATCGTCTGATGGATTGAAAATCCACGCATGGTACTTGCCAGCAGGTTGCGGAACGTCACCGCATCCGGCGGTTGTTTGGCCCCATGGAGGCCCTTGGTGGCAAACCTATGATTGGTGGTCACCATACTTGCAATCCATTTCTCAAAGCGGATTTGCTGTTTTAGCTCCGAATTTCAGGGGGTCAACGGGATATGGGGCACAATTCCGTAACATGGACTTGTCTGACGCTGGAGGCGGAGACCTAGAGGACGTTGTGTGCGGCGTTAAATGGTTGGCTAAACAGCCTGAAATCGACAGTTCCAAAATTGCAATAATGGGCGGCTCCTACGGTGGCTTCATGACTCTAATGGCTCTCACAAAGAAACCTGAAGTTTTTGCGGCTGGAGTTGCCTATGTGCCTGTTACTGACTGGTTAGAAATGTACACGTTGTCTGACGCCGAATACCGAAAGTTTATGGAGGAACTTTTTGAAGGCCCTCCAGAGAAAAGGGAGCAACTTTACCGTAACAGCTCACCGATCACTTATCTTTCCCGAATTAAAGCTCCAGTCTTAATAAGTTGTGGTCGACACGACTCTCGATGCCCGATTCAACCAGTAGAAAAGTTTGTCAAGAGGCTTAAGGAGATGCATCATCCCTACGAGTTCAGAGTAGAAGAAAAAGAAGGACACGGGTTTGCGAGAGTTGAAGCTCTCGTACGAGAAGTAACAACAGGAGTAGAATACCTCAAAAAGACACTTGGCACCCGCTAAATCTCTCTAGATTTTATCCTTTTCCCATAGAAAATAAATCGAGCCGACTCAGCATCTAGTTTGTTGATGTCGCCGAATTCCCCTCCACTATTTTTTGGCCAGGTACTGATTTTCCGATAGGAATTGATGTTTTAGAGAATGTTTAATTAATGGCTTTGATGTATTGCTGTGCAGACGGAAGGTAACAAAAGTGAGTGAAGAAATTTCGAAGCTTCCACCTCAAATTCAAGAACGTTTACTAAGACTTCAGCAGCTGCAACAAACACTCCAAACAATCTTGGCACAAAAACAGCAAGTAGAACTCGAACTAACAGAAATCGAACAAGCCCTAAGCGAATTACAAAAAATAGCAGACGACACAACCATATACAAGGCAATAGGATCACTACTAGTAAAAGCTGAAAAAACAAAAGTAACCGCCGACCTAGACGAACGGAAAGAATTACTTAACGTGCGAGTTCAAGTTCTCGGAAAGCAAGAAGAACGCTTAAGAGGACAACTAAAGGATTTGCAGACTAAACTTCAAAAAGAGTTAAGCCCCGTTTCTCCCTCGTAGCCTCAAGAAGGTTTTTGGTGGAAAATTGTGGAAATAGGGATACCAGAGCTGAAAAGCGAACAAGTTGAAGAACTCTGCTCAATTGTGGAAAAAACCGCCAGACAATACGTAATATCAAAAGTTTCTCCAAAAAGAATAGAAGCCTTAAACATAAGTGTAGAAACTGAAGGAACAAAACCTGTAAGGCTCACGGTTGATGTTGACGTTTCGCTATCACCACTAATGAAAAAATTTAAAGTGCAAAAGCTTGTTGACGAAGCAGTAAAAGAAGCCTTCACCTCAGCTGAAAATTACTTAAGGGAACTGAAATGTCATTCCAAGAAATAACCAAAATACTACATGAATCAGATGCTAAAGTTGCGGTTTTATTATGTCACCACAACGCTGACCCAGACGCTATCTGTTCAGCCTACGCCTTCAAAAGCCTACTAAAGCATTTTAACCCCAATCTTGAAGTTGAGATTGGAGCAGCTCACGGAATAAGCCGACTTTCAAAACATCTACTCAAACATTTACCTATAGAAGTGGAAACACAACCTAGCGTGGAAAATTCTGACGTCACAATCCTATTGGACACCAACACAATCCAACAACTAAACAATCTAGCTGAAAAAGTGAAAACCTCAAAAGCGCCAATCATAGTTATTGACCATCACGCACCCCACCCAGAAACACAACAGCTGGCGAAACTGTACATAACAAACGAAGAAGCCTCCTCAACATGCGAAATCGTCTACGACCTCTATAAGCAGACTGACGTTAAACCGGGCGAAAACGAGGCAAAAGCACTGTTCTTAGGTATAGCCTTTGACACACGCCACTTCATCATAGCCAACTCATCCACACTAAAAAAAGTCGCAGAACTAGTTGACGCTGGAATAAATGCCCAAGAGACCATGTCTCTGCTCTCACTCCCCATGGAATTTTCAGAACGTGGCGCAAGACTAAAAGCCTCCAGAAGAACCAAACTCGTTAGAATCAACGAATGGATTATTGCGTTTTCACACGTCAGCGCCTACCAAGCCTCAGCCGCAAGGGCAATAATCGAATTAGGCGCTCATGTCGCAGTTGTGGCTGGACAGAAAAATGAAAACCTAGAAGTCAGTTTGCGTTCAGCTCGCGAATTTTATAAAAAGACTGGCATCCACCTTGGCAGGGACATAGCTAGACCGCTAGGGGAACATCTGCATGGTATGGGTGGTGGACATTCCACAGCCGCCGGAGTGAACGGAGCAGGAGACATTCAAACCGTGTTTAAGCGTTGTTTACGGCTTTTAAAGGAAAAGTTAACCAAAAATCAAGTAGCTACTCTTAAATGAGAAAATGAACCCGCTTACAAATAGGCAGGCACCAACAGCATGTCAATAATAGAAACAGAAAACCTCACATACACTTATCCCAGTGGAACAAAACCATCAATTAGAGACGTTTCCATAAAAATTGAGAAAGGAGAATTCGTCCTAATCACTGGCCCAAGCGGATGTGGAAAAACAACACTCTGCCGATGCTTCAACGGATTAATCCCACACTTCTACCAAGGTGAACTAAAAGGCGAAATAACGGTCGCAGGACTCAGAATTTCCGAACAACCAATCTACGAAATGGCAAAACATGTAGGACTTGTTTTCCAAAATCCGGAAAACCAACTTTTCGCGCTGTCCGTAGAAAAGGACGTAGCCTTCGGACTTGAAAACCTCGGAGTCCCAAGAGAAGAAATGCGAAAGAGAGTGGACTGGGCACTCAATCTAACGGGAATATGTGACCTAAGGGAAAGAGCACCCCACGAACTTTCAGGCGGACAACAACAACGTGTAGCAATTGCGTCTGTTTTAGCCATGCAACCAGAAATAATAGTTCTAGACGAGCCAACATCCTTCCTCGACCCGTTGGGTGCAAAGAAAATATTTGAAGTCATTTACGATTTAAACAGAAAGCTCGGAATCACCGTGGTGCTTGTTGAACACAGACTTGACTTAACTGCAAGATACGCAAATCACATTGTAATAATGGACGATGGAAAGATCGTTCTCGACGGAGAACCCCGGAAAATTTTAGGTTCTGAACAAGCTCGCCTGATCGGAGTGGGAATTCCAAAGCCAACTCGACTCTACCAGATACTCCGGAAAGACAGAGTAAACCTCAGCAACACGGTCCCGTTGTCTTCAGATGAGATGGCAGCCATGTTAAGGGAGGCTCTCAGAAGCTAATGATTGAAGCCAAAAACGTTTACTTCACGTATCCAAACGGTGTAGAAGCATTGAAAGGCGTATCCTTGACAATCAAAAACGGTGAGTTTGTAGCGATAATGGGAGAAAATGGCGCTGGAAAAACAACTCTAGTCAAACACTTCAACGGACTGCTAAAGCCGACCAAAGGAACCGTGCGTATTGACGGGGTGAACACAACAAAAGTTAGCGTCGCAACCCTAGCCAGAAACGTTGGATTCGTGTTCCAAAACCCGGATCGTCAACTTTTCAGCGAAACAGTTGAGGAAGAAATAGCTTTTGCACTAAAAAACTTCGGATTTGAAGAAAAAATAATAAAGAGTCGAGTGACGTGGGCTCTAAACCTTTTAGGCTTAACACAATACAGAAAAACCTCGCCCTTCATGCTAAGCGGTGGAGAAAGGAAACGTGTAGCCTTAGCTTCAATTTTGGCATGGAACCCAAAAATATTGATGTTGGATGAACCAACCATAGGGCAAGACTACAGACAAAAAGAGAACCTTCTTCAGTTCATCCTGCAAATGAAAGCTCAAAGAAAAACCATAATCATCGTTACGCACGATGTGGAGTTCGTGGCTGAATGCAGCCCAAGAGTCTTGTTAATGCGAGAGGGAAGAATAGTAGCTGATGGTGAAGCACGAAAAGTGCTTACAAACCCTGAAATCTTAACCCAAGCGTCAATCGTACCGCCGCAAATAACTCAAATTTTCCTACAACTATCCGATTTTCAACTGCCAAAAGAAGTCATCGACGTTTACGAGGCAAGAGAAAAACTGCTCAATCTCTTGGAAGCGAAAGCAAAATGAGCGTTTTTGACGGACTCAAGTTTCGAAGAGTCTACTCTCCCATTCACAACCTAGACCCAAGAATAAAATTTCTCTATGTTTGCGCAATTTTTGTGGCTGCAATAATCTTCTGGGAACTACTGCCCTTAGCAATACTGTTCTTGATACAAGTTCCCTTCGTCATTTTGGCAGGTGTCCAACGTGAATGGATTCGTTCAATGCGGGGAGCAGCATTCTTAGCAATAGTAATTTTCTTAACGAACTTTGTCTTTTCGTTTATTGGCGCTGGCTACACAAATCCAGCCCATTATCTGGAATATGCCTCTGCCATGACTTTACGCTTCATAGTCCTTATTGAATCCTTCTCCGTTTTCTTCCTGACTACATCACCAGACCATCTAGGCTTGGCCCTAGAACAAACACGTATACCTTACGAGTTCTGTTTCGCCTTCACAACCGCGGTACGATTTGTCCCTGTTCTAGCCGAAGAAGCCCAAACAATTATGGATGCCCAGAAAGCGAGAGGTTTAGAGCTGGAACGTGGAAACTTTTTGAAACGAATTAGAAATTACATTCCAATTCTCATACCCCTAATTGTGAGTGCAATTCGCAGAAGCCTAGAATTAGCTGAAGCCA
>Ga0209986_10003673_pt1 | contig 13368 bp, 10 predicted proteins | sample BlataG_FD_183168 | JGI IMG/M metagenome (GOLD analysis project Ga0209986, IMG submission 183168) | Deep subsurface microbial communities from Black Sea to uncover new lineages of life (NeLLi) - Black_00105 metaG (SPAdes) (version 2) | ecosystem: Environmental > Aquatic > Marine > Oceanic >...
GCCAGTAAAAGCTTCTCAATTTGGTCTAGATTAAGGAATTTAACCGTTTTTTCCCCTTTAGCAGCCTTTGGGAGGGCTATTTTCCCGGGTGGGATAGATTGCATATCCTTGGCTACAAAATAGCCCAGAAGGGCTCTCAGAGCGATTAAATAGTAGTTCTGGGTGACCTTCTTCAAGGGATGGCCTTTTTCGTCTGTATAACGACTTAAATATAAGCGATAAGCCCAGATATCCTCAGATGTGAGCTCATGGGGCAGAAGGTTATCTTTTTTGGTCTTTTTTAGCCAGGAGACAAACTTTTGGAGGTAGCGCTGATAGTTCTCCTGGGTTCTATCTGCTAATCCTTTTTCAACTTCACAATAATCTAAAAAGTCGGGGATATGTTTAATGATACTTTTATCAGATTTTTTCATATTTATAGGGGAGTGGTTAAGAGCCTCTTTTGGCCATATATAAAATGTCGCTTTACCTACATTGCGCGACCTTTCCTACCTTAATAATAAATAGCCCAAAGGGCTATGTCAAGGGGAAAAATCCTTATCCCCTACACTATTTTTATCCTTATAATAAAAAAAGAGAGACATGTCAGAGGACGTGTCTCAAATATATCATTGATGATCAATTACTTGATCATTTTAACTGAGGGTAATTGTTAAGGTGCCAGAAGAAGCTGGGAGAGAGGTTGGGCTGCTGCCCTTATGAAAAAAAAGGAAGTGTGGTACCTGCAAGCTTAGTACCAGTTTTCCCTCTCTCCCACCTCAATCATAATCTACCAACAAATTGTGTCAAGAAAAAACCGTTAGAATTCCCTACCCTAACGGCTGTCAATTGCCTGCTCAATGAATCTTAGATTCAGTTACCGAGCTTTTATTTATAGAAGCGAAGGTGAAGAAGAGGACGAAATCCTCTTCGCCTCGACCTTCGGCGAATCCTCAATTCACCTCGGTATTAAATGTCGCACAATAATACTGGTTCTTTACTTAATTAGTTCCTTAAATTTTTCCCAAAGAGATTTTGTAACTTTTGGTAACTCTTCTTTTACCTCCTCTTTTTCTTTTTTGAATTCTTCTTCAATAATTGGCTTTCTTTTTTCTGCTTCTTCTTTAACCCGGGGCTCTACTTCTTTTTTAAACCAGCTCTCAATCTCTGGCCAAATATTTGTCATGAACCAACTATACATTTTTTGCCAGATGGGTAAAATATCTTCTTTCCAAATTTTCTCTAAAATCCCAGGTAACTCTTTTTTACTAACCTCAAGTGCTTTCTCCCCCATTTCTTTTGCTTCTTCTAAAGTTTCTGGCTGTTTAACTTGAGCAAAAGAAAAACTCGACGACAAAAGTCCAAATATTACTAAAACCGGTATTAATTTTTTTATCATCTTAATAATCCCCTAGCCTCTTTTATCCTTTTTATTGTTTTTTCTTTTCCCAAAATTTCAGCTATTTCAAAAGGACCAGCTGAAGCCTCTTTACCAGTTAAAGCTACCCTTAAGGGCCACAAAAGTTTTCCTCTATCCCCCATTCTTTCAGCTTCGGGCATTAAAGAGCTTTCTAAATTCTCTTTAGTCCCCCAATTCTCAGTTTTTATTTTAGACAATATTTTTTCTGATTTGTCAAGAGATTTTATAATTTCTTTATCAGACATCTCCCCCCATCTTAATAAATTCTTATCATATTCCAGTTTATCTTTGAAGAAAAAGTCGGTCAATTCAGAAATTTCTGATATCTTTTTCAATCTTTCTTGATAAATTGAAACAATTTTTTGAATGAAATCTAAACTTATTTCCTCTCCAGTTTCAGAAATTTTATAACTTTGAGTAATCTCCATTCCCCCATAAGCCGGTGGGTATTGCTCAGTTTTAAAAGCAGGTATAATTAATCCTTCTTTAATTAAATAAGGTAGGCAAAGTTCGGTTAATTTTTCTGGAGATTTGGAACGAATATAAAATCCATTTAAAAAATCTAATCTTTTAATATTAAAAACTGCTCCTCCTTTTTGGACCCTTTCTAGAGAAAATTCTTTTACTAAAGAAGGAAGGGAGTAAATCTCTCGCTCTCCACCCGGATTCCATCCCAAAAAGGCCATAAAATTGATTAGAGCTTCGGGCAAATAGCCTGCTTTCCTATATTCTGAAATAGAGGCTGCTCCGTGTCTTTTGCTTAATTTAGTTCTGTCTGGTCCTAAAATTAAAGGTAAATGAGCGTATTCTGGTCGGGGGAAATTTAGGGCTTCTTGGATTAGAATCTGCTTGGGAGTATTGGGAATGTGGTCTTCTCCTCTAATGACATGGCTGATTTTCATTTCAAAATCATCAATTACTACCGCAAAATTATACAAAGGAGTGGCCAAATCTTTGGCAATGACGATATCCCCGAGTAAAGAAGTATCAAATTCCAACTTACCCCTGATTAAATCATCAAATTCTATTTTTTTGCCAGGCATCCTAAACCTAATCACCGATGATCTTCCTTCAGCTAATATTTTTTTTACTTCTTCTTTAGAAAGACCAGCACATTTCCCTGAATAACGAGGAGTCTCACCGATTGATAATTGATATTGTCTTTGAGCCTCCAATTCTTCTTCCGAGCAGAAACAATAATAAGCCTTATCTTCGGCCAAAAGTTTTTCTAAATATTTCGTATAGCTCTCCAATCTTTGACTTTGGCGATAGGGTCCATAAACTCCTCCACTATCTGGTCCCTCCAACCATTCGATTCCTAGCCATTTTAAACTTTCAATAATATCTTTTTCAAAGCGAGGATCAGATCTTTCAAGATCGGTATCTTCAATCCTCAAAATAAAACTTCCCTGGTATTTTTTAGCAAAAAGATAGTTAAAAAGAGCGGTTCTGGCTAGTCCGGGGTGGAGCATCCCAGTGGGTGAAGGAGCGATTCTAACCCTGACCTCGCCTGGCTTAATGAATTTAAAATCTTCATCGATCATCATAACCTTGCTAATTTCATTTTGATACGAATTTCTTATCTTGTCAAACCCCGTTAGAAATTTTACTCGCCTTGGCAAGAACAGTTATTGCTTGTTTTTAGGAATTTCTAACGGAGTTAAATAGCTGACCAGGTGTTCAGCGATTATTTTAGCCGCCAGAGGTTTGGCAAATTCTTTAGCCGATTTTTGCATTTTTTCTAGCTCTTCAGGATGAGAGAAAAAGTATTTTAATTTTTCTAAGAAAAAACGAGGAGTAAAATTAGCCTCTTCCAGTACTAGACAGGCTCCATTTTCAGCATAGGAATAAGCGTTTTTTACTTGATGATTTTGGGCAGCCTCAGGTAGAGGAACTAAAATACTCGGCTTACCAATGGCGGCAATTTCAAAAATACTTCCCGAACCAGCTCGACTGATAATTAAATCAGCAGCTTGATAAGCATGCTTTAATTCTTCTTCTTTTAAAAATGGGAAAAGATGATAATATTCTTCCAAATCTTTGGTTATTACTACTTTAGCTTCTGCTCTAACCTCTTTAAAATTTTTCTCCCCACATTGATGAATTAATTCAAAATTAGTCAGGAGTTCTGACAGAATTTCCAGAATTTTATCATTAATTCTCTGAGCTCCCTGGGAGCCACCCATGATTAAAATAACTGGTTTTTTATCACTTAGTTTAAACAATTTTTTAGCGATTTGGCTCGAACCTTCTAAAATTTCTCTTCTAATTGGATTTCCAACTAAAATCATTTTTTTTGGGGTGAACCACTCAGTTTTTGGAAAAGAGACAAAAATTTCTAAAGAAAATCTGCTCAAAAATCGATTAGCCAGCCCCGGGGTACGGTCCGATTCATGTAAGAAAATTGGGACTTGAAGCACCCAACCGGCTATCACTCCCGGCAAGGAACCAAACCCTCCTTTGCTAAAAATTAAGTCGGGAGCCAAAAAGAAAATGTAAAAGAAGGCCTGAAAGATGCCGGCTGGAATTTTAAACAGACAATCAACTAAATTTTGGGTAATACTTTTCCAGTCTCTATATCTCCTAATTTTTCCTGATAGGACTCTTTTCACTCTTATCCCCTCATGGGAAAGAAAAATTTCCCCAAACTCATCTTTAGGGCCAATGTAAAAAAACTGCAGATCCTTTTTAGTATAAATCCTCCTTATTTCTCTAGTAATTCCGATTATTGGCAAAACGTGGCCACCGGTACCACCACCAGTGAATAAAACTTTCATGTTGTATTTTTAGATATATTTAACAAAATCCCTACTCCGATTAATTCGGTTACTAAAGCTGATCCCCCATAGCTGATGAATGGTAAAGGGATTCCAGTTAGCGGTAAAATTCCGATCATTGAACCGACATTAATAAAGGCCTGAATAACAATCCAAGAGCTGATTCCAATAGCTGCCAGTTGAGAGAATTTATTTTCCATCCCCTTCCCAATTTTAAACCCTCGCCATAAAAATATTAAAAAAAGAGAAATCAAAATTAAACTTCCAATAAATCCTGTTTCCTCAGCCATGATGGCAAAGATTGAATCTGATATTGATTGGGGCAAAAAACCAAGTCTTTGACCAGACATCCCCAGACCTAAACCAAAAATTCCTCCCGAACCTATGGCAATCAGAGCCTGCTTTAGTTGATAGCCAATTCCCATAGGGTCGGTTCCCGGCTCAAAAAAGACAAGAAGCCTGGCTGCTCGGTAAGGGGCTAATTTGATTAAAGTAAACAATCCCCCGGCTCCAATTAAGATTATTAAAATACTGTGCCATAAGGGAGTATTGGCTAAAAAATACATTAGAACAGCCACTAAAACAATCACCCCTAAAGTACTAATATCAGGCTGAAAAATTAAAAGTAAGCTGATTAAACCTATCACTATCAAAAAAGCAATAAAAGTTTGACTAAACCATTTTCCAGCCTGCCCAAAACCTGATTTTTGTTGGTGGGGGGTTCGACTAGTTAGCCAGGCTGCTAAATATAAGATAAAGGTAAGTTTTAGAAATTCTGCAGGTTGAAAAGAAATTGGGCCCATAGAGAGCCATCTAGTTGCACCCCCAGCTCCGGCTCCGATTTTCGGCAAAAAAACCATTACCAATAATATCAGATTTATTAAAAGCAAAAGCGGAGTCCATTTTTTTAAAAAATCTAATCGAATCCTAAAAGCTAAAAAAGCTAAAATTAACCCCGGGATTAAACCAAATAATAATTGATGATTTAAAAAATAATAAGTAGTACCAAATTTTTCCTGAGAAAGAGAAGCTGAAACACTGGCTAAAATTAAAATTCCCAAAACCACCAAAATAATCACTACCCCAAATAAAATATAATCCGGTCGGCCGCTAACCTTCACCATACTTTTTAACGTATTTTTTAAATAAATTGCCTTTCTCTTTGTAATCTTTAAAAATGCTAAAACTTGGTGAAGCAGTAGAAAGTAAACAAATTTTCTCCTTTTTGGTGTGCTGATAAGCTAAACTGACCGCCTTCCTCATATACCAAGCTCCGCAGTAGCGGTGCGAAGGTGAAGATGAGAACGAAGTTCTCATCGCCTTGTCCACAAAAAAATGTCTTGGCACTCCCCTATTCCGAGCTAATTTTAAGATATTTTTCCAAATTCGCTCCCCGGTAGTTGGGAATAAAATCACGTTTTTTATCTTACTTTCTAAAACTTTTTTAGCCAATTTAGTAAAATCAATATTCCTTTCAAAGCCACCCAGCATAATTGTTTCTACTTTATCACCTAAAGCTTCCATAGCTCCCATTGTGGCCTCTGGAATGGTGGCCAGAGCATCATTATAAAAAGTAATTCCCTTAAAAGTTCCAACCAATTCTAATCTATGAGGAAGATATTTAAATTCTCTGATTGCCCTGGAAATAACTTTGGAAGGAATTTTTAAAATTTTACCAACTGCTTTAGCCGCCTCTTTGTCTAATGAATAATATTTTCCTTTAATTGAAATTTTTTTAGCTTTTGATTTTTTGGCAATTTTGCTAACAATTTTATCCCTCGGGTTAAAAATTAAATAATCATTTTTATTCTGATAAAGAGTAATATTTGCTTTAGCTGCGGCATATTCTTTAAAATCTTTGTAATAATCAAGATGTTCAGGGTAAATATTTAAAAGAATAGCAGTTTGAGGGGATTTTTTAAGATTGTAAAGCTGGTGAGAAGATAACTCATAAATATAAACATCATCAGGTTTAGCTTTAAACAAAAGTGATAAAACCGGCTTGCCAATATTCCCAACTAAATGAGCTTTGACTCCACCTTGTTTCAATATTTGATAAATTAAAGAAGCAGTGGTACTTTTCCCTTTGGTGCCGGTGATTCCAATAATTTTCCCCGGGCAATTTTCAAAGAAAATCTCAGTTTGAGAAGTAATTTTTTGCTTTTTAGTACCCTTCGCTCGGCTTTGCCTCGCTCGGGTAATAAAAGGAGCTATTATCTTTGGCGGAATCCCTGGCGATTTAATGATAACATCATAATCTTTCAATACCTTTAAATAATTCTTTCCTAAGTGCCACTTAACATTTTTGACATTTGACATTTGACATTTGACATTTTCATTCCTATCCCCTATCCCTAAAACTTTCCCAGGGAAGATTTTCCTCAAAAACCTGAAATTATCCCTCCCCTCTCTTCTCAAACCCAAAATTAGGATTTTTTTACCTTTTAAATCATTTAATTTCATCCTATCTTTAAGATACCACCTTTTTTAAGTTTTTTTCAAATTCTCTTGGTAAATTGTGTTGGTTATTCCAGGCTTTCATTATTTTTTTTGATTCTTTTTCTAAGTTGGGATATTTTGGTATGATTTTATTTTGGAAGTATTTCAGTAAAAATGAGGTCTCCTTAGGGAGGTCACTCCTACCTTTTTTCCAACTTAAATAAAAAGCAACCAAGCTTTCTTTTTTAGTGCCGATGCATTCGAAGGGTTTAAATTTCCTTCCGCCGATTAACTCTTGCATTGTTGGCAGCAATTTCTTTTTATCAAATAAATTTTCACCAAAAATTTTGACTAATTCTTTCTTAACAACAAATGGATAAAGACAGGCCCAGACAAATAAGCATTTCGAGCAATTACAACACCATTTTTTAGTTGGTTTTTTAGTTCCTGAAGCTGTTTTGTAAGCTTCATTACAACTTAAAAAAGCTGAAAAATATTTAGGGTATTTACTAAATAATTTTGCTATTTGAATTTCATATAAAGGTCGAAGGAAACTAAAATATTCAATGACCGAGCTTCCGCGAAGCAGAAGCGAAGGTGGAAAAGAGGATTTATCCTCTTTGACTGCTTTAGCTAAATATTTTTTTGAATAATTTCTGAATTTCTTCTCAAAATCAAAACTTTTTGACCACTGGTGATTGATTATTTTCCCTAAATATTTAACATTTCCTTCATTTGAACTTCTTTCATTGGAAAAAGTAATGTATTTATAATTAAAGATTGTAGCTACTAAAATACTCAAAAAAGCCAAATATGCTGAAAACGGGGTGTGGCCATTTAAAAAACCCTGGCGATTTAATTCTAAAAGTTTTTTATCAATTTTTCGCTTAATAATAATTTGGTTTTTGTAACCAGCAATCTTCATTATTTTTATGGCCGCTTCAGTCGGATTTAGAAAAAAGGAGCTAAGCTCCTTTTTAGCTTTTTTCAAAATTTCTAAAGTTACCACCGAATCTTTCCCTCCCCCCACTGGAACTAAAATCCTGTTCCTATTTAATCTTCCGAGGCCGAACCTCGGAAGGCTTGTAGTCTCCGTAGAGTTTATGGTGATAAAATTTGGTTTCCTGAAGTCAATCTTATTCTCATAAAAAAACTGGCCCATACCATTTATTATTAAATCTTTCCACCATTTGATTTGCTCTTTATTTAAAGGGCCAGCTTTGATTATTATCTCTGGAGAGCAAGTTGCTTTCCAATAACTAGGAATTTCCATTAAGCCAAGATGAAATATCAAATTATTTAATGCGCTATCCCCTACTCTTTTTATTCGAGATTTATCAATATTTTCAATAACTATTTTTGACCGAAAATAAATATCTGGTTCGACTTTAAAATTAAAAAAAATCTCTAAATTGTTACCAGAGATCTTGTAAGAATATTTTTCATAAATAAACTTAGGATATGCCTTTCTTAAATTTTTGAATTTTGGATTGTAACTTTGCATTTTGCATTCTGATTTTTAAATTTAGCCTAGCAGGCGAATTGCTACTCCCAAAATGGCAAAAATAATGCCGATTATCCAAAACCTCATAGTGACCTGGTGGGCGGGCCAGCCCCGGGCTTCAAAATGATGATGAATTGGAGTGGAAAGCCAGATTTTTTTATGACGGAATTTCTTTGACAATAATTGTAAAATCATTGAGCCCACCTCAATTACCATTAATCCAGCAATAATTGGTAGCACTACCACCGAATCGGTTAAAAAAGCAACAACGGCCATAGTTGAAGTTAATCCTAAAATTCCGGTTTCTCCCATATAAAATCTGGCGGGAGGGATATTAAACCATAAAAAAGCAAAGAGGGCACCGGCAATTACGACACAAAAAGTAGCCAAATCGGCTTTTCCTTGGGAAAAAGCAATTATTGAAAATGCTCCAAAAATTGCGGCAAACACCCCACCGGATAACCCATCTAACCCATCAATTACTCCTCCGGCCCAAGAAGCCACCATTACTAAAATAAAAAGAGGGACATACCAAAATCCAATAAGAAAATCAATTCCTTCTGGAAAATTAAAAATCAAAGGAATATGAATAGTATCCCATTCTAATTTAGAGTAAAACCATAAACCTCCAACCAGACCAATTAAAATAACAATTAATAATCTTCTGGTGAATCCCATTCCCCCGCCAACGTAGTTTCCTTTACCAGTAACCTGTAAAACGTCATCAGCTAGCCCGACAATTGCTGCTGCCACTAAAGTAAGTAAGGGAAGCCAGGTTTCGCTCCGAGATAAAAAATTTAATTTCGATATCCACCAAATATCAGTAAAATTCGCGAGAGCAAAAAATAAAAATATAACTATTAAAACCGAAATCCAAATTAGTGCTCCCCCACCCCGGGGTACGGTTGTCTCTCTTTCTTTGTGCAAAGAATAAAAGACTTCTGCTTCTTCTCCGGTAATAGTTTTTTTTCTAGCTTCCTTTTTCCAAAATTTAAACTTATGCAAAAACTTTATTAAAATTGGGGCTAAAACGAAAGCTATTCCAGCGGAAAGAGTTGCCAGAATTAAAATTTTAATTATATTGAAAGTAAAAACGCTCATAAACCGAGTCCCCCGTAGGGGCGAAGGTAAAGAAGAGAGTTTTACTCTCTTCGCCCATTGAGCCAATCGATTAGTTTTTGCATTTCTTCAATCCGAGCCGATGGCGAAGGAGCACCTAAAATTACATTAATTAAAAAATTCCCATCTTCGTTTTTAAAAACAAAAAGGATACAGCCACCAGCTTCATCGGTATAACCGGTTTTTCCTCCAATAATTTCCTGAATTAAAAATAAATCAAAAATTCCGTTTTTAATTGAACCCTGCGATGAAATTTCAAAAATCAATGGCTGCTCCTTTAATATGTATTGAGTAAGTTTTACTAAATCTTTGGCAGTTGAATGATTAAAGTTGTCTTGGGTGGCTGAACTATATTTGAGGTTTTCAGGATCTTCAGGATCAAGCCCAGTAGGATTCACAAAGTTGGTCTTTTCAAGACCTAAATTTTTAGCTTTCTCATTCATTAAATCAACAAATTTTGTTTCTCCAATTACTTCAGCTAAGGCTTGGGCGACCTTATTATCTGATTGAATCAGCATCCTATTTAAAAGGTCTTCTTGGGAGGAACCGTAATTCTCTTGATGCTCTAAAATAATTACAGCTGTCATTAATTTAGTTAAAGAGGCAATCGGTAAAATTTGGTCAGCGTTTTTCTCAAAAAGAACTTTCTGCCTTCCAGTTTCATTGATTTTTACCAAGATTGCTGCTTTAACTTTAAGGTCTAATTTTGGTTTCTCTGGAATTTTTACTTCATAAATTTGTTGAAAAGGCTGAGAAATTTGGGCATAAAAAGCGCTTTCCAGATTTTGCTGGAAAGCATTTAGGACAAATACACCGAAAAAACTAACAAAAAAAGCAATGAAAAAAAACTTTAACCCTTTGCTCATTTACCAAGTTTTAATTTATTAAAATGAAGGTGGAGATGAACGAAGCTCATTGACTTTTAGGTTTAGTAATCTTAATAGGCGATGAAAACTTTGTTTTCATCTTCATCCTTCGCTCTCTTTCGCTCACTCGGATATGTAATTCTTTTAATTGTTCTTCGGTAACCTCAGCCGGGACATCCATCATTAAATCGCGGTTATCTCCAGTTTTGGGAAAAGCCATTACTTCTCGAATATTTGGCTCATTTAAAACTACTGCTAAAAATCTATCAATCCCAGGAGCAATTCCGCCGTGAGGAGGAACTCCATAACTAAATGCCTCAAAATAATTACTGAATTGCTTTTTAACTTCCTCTTTTTTATGTCCTAGAACCTCAAAAACTGCGGTCAAAACATCTAAATTTGTAGTTCTGATACTTCCTCCCCCGATTTCTACGCCATTCAAAACAAAGTCATATTGATAAGCTAAAATATTTTCTGGGGTCTCTTTAATTTTTTTTATGTCATCTGTTACCGAGTCCCGTCTGCGGGACGAAGGTGGAAAAGAAAATTTATCTTCTTTGACTTTAGGTTTAGTAAAAGGATGGTGCATTGCTCCCCATTTTTTTTCAACCTCAGACCATTCAAACATTGGAAAATCAGTAATAAAACAGAAGGCGAGTTCATTCGAATTATTTTTGTTTACTCTCAAGTCTGGTTTATCGGTTTTGTATTTTTTTATTGAATCTTTGTAGGTTATTTTGGGAAAAGGAATTTTGCTAATTTTTTTCTCTGGTAATAATTTTTTAATTAAAGCTATATATAATCTTTCTATCAAATTTAAAACATCCTCTTGGTTTATAAATGACATTTCGATATCTAATTGGGTATGTTCTGGTTGTCGGTCAGCCCGAGGATCTTCATCTCTGAGGCATTTAGCTATCTGGAAATACTTTTCAAATCCAGCCACCTGTAATAACTGTTTATATTGCTGAGGGCTTTGAGGAAGAGCATAAAATTTACCCGGATACAATCTAGAGGGAACTAAAAAATCTCTGGCCCCTTCGGGAGTAGATTTAGTTAAAATTGGAGTTTCGACTTCAATAAATTCTTCTTTAATTAAAAAATCTCTGATAAATTGGATAACTTTTTGGCGCATCTCTAAATTTTTTCTCATCCTTTCTCTCCTCAAATCTAAATAGCGATACTTCAACCTCTTTTCTTCATTTATTTCGTAGCCAGGAGTATCGATAGGAAAAGGCAAAGTTTTGGCCTGAGAAAAAATTTCTATATTTGAAGGATGAAACTCAACTTTCCCGGTCTTAATTTTGGGATTAATCTGCCCCTTCGGTCTCTTTTCTACAGTTCCTTCAGTTCCGATCACCCATTCCGGCTTTACTTTTTGGACAATTTCATAAAGCCCTTTGTTTTCAGGGGTAAATACTAATTGTAGAATTCCGCTTCGATCTCTAAGGTCAATGAAAAGAATTTTCCCATGGGCCCTGATAGTTTGGACCCAACCACAAACTTTCACTTTTTGGCCAACATATTTAGTTGTCTCTATGTTTAAAATTCTCTTCATTTACCGAGTCTTAATTAACCGAGCTTCCATTTATAGAAACGAAGGTTGAAGAAGAGGACGAAGTCCTCTTCGCCTATTAAGACGAAGGTGGGTCAAAGAACATTCTGTTCTTTTCCACCCTTCGCTGCGGCTTGGGTAAATGAGCAAAGCTCATTGACTTAAATGTCCTTTAATTTTTTCAACAATTTCCTGGGGAGTTCAAAGAGATAAATCTCTTTTCACTCTTCGCTCAGCAGTTGCTTTATTTTCGCAACTACTTCGCTCGAAGTATAATTGGTTTTAATTAAATAATCTTTGGCTTCTAGTTTGGCGGCCTGCCTTTTCGTTTCCGGGTCATCATAATTAGAAAAAGCCACTACTGGAATTGAAGAAATTTCTGACTCTTTTCTTAGCCAGGTGAGAAAAACAATTCTATTAATTAAGACCTTCTGAATTAGAGCCTTAACATATTATATAACACTAAAAAGGAGGCGTCGAGATGAGAAATCTTAAAGCAATAAATCCTCTAACAAATTGAAGCCAAGAGGAATCTCATTTCAGCGATTCACTATCTTTTAAATCGGGCAAGGAGAGGAGAAGTTCCTAAAAATTCTTTTCAAATTGAACTTCCGGATTTCGCCCCTTAAAAAGCTCCATCTCAAAGACGGAGCTTTTTACTCAATCAATACAAAAACTACGAGAAGTCTAGAGTTAAATAGCTGGAGTTTCTGGTGGTGGAGGTGGTGAGGGAGGTGGAGGTGGCGGAACCATTGGACCTTCGGGTCTCTTTGGCACGGTAGGGCCTTTCTTTCCCCCTGCCATTAAATACCAGACCACTAGTCCTATCACCACGATTGCCATAATTATCCAAAGAGGAGTCATATTACAATTTATAATTTAAAATTTAAAGTTGTTCGACCTTGAAGAGTAATCTATTTATATTTTCCCCTTTCATTAATTTTCTGTCAAGTGAAAGAGTCCACAAGTTTGTAAATGTCTCCGGCGCCCATTATTATTACCACTTCTCTACCTTTTAAGTTTTTCTTTAAATATCTTACAATCTCCTCTTTTGGCAGATAAATTGCCCAGGGCTTATTAATTGCCTCAATTAACTTCTCTGAACTTATTTTCTCTTTTATTTTTCCTTTTTCCCGACCAGCCACATCGTAAATATCAGTAATTATTAATTTATCAATCGGAGCTTTTAAAAACGCTTTAACAAAATCTTTAAATAAATAAAAAGTTCTTTGATATTGGTGAGGTTGAAAAACACACCAAATTTTTTTCCTCGTGAATTTCTCCCGAGCTGCTTCTAATGTCACTTTTATCTCGGTAGGATGATGAGCATAATCGCTAATAACTAGAATTTTAAATCTAGAATCTGGAATTTTGAATTTTTTGATTTCAAACCTTCGCCAGGAGCCCCGATATTCTGATAAGGCTTTAAAACTAATTTTATCAGGAATTTTTAAAACTCGAGCCACTGCCAAAGCTGCCAAAGCATTAGAAACATTATACTCCCCCGGAACTTTTAGTATCTTTCTGAGTTTTTGAGCATCTTTTGATTTTGACGCTTGGAAGTCAAAGAAGATTTTCTTCTTTTCCACCTTCGCTGATGCTTGGTAATTGATAATTGAAAATTGATTGGAAATTGGAAATTGAGAATTGAAAATTATTCTTCGAGTGTTCTCGTCATCTTCATTCCTCACTATCAGCACCCCGTCCTT
>Ga0209986_10003674_pt1 | contig 13365 bp, 13 predicted proteins | sample BlataG_FD_183168 | JGI IMG/M metagenome (GOLD analysis project Ga0209986, IMG submission 183168) | Deep subsurface microbial communities from Black Sea to uncover new lineages of life (NeLLi) - Black_00105 metaG (SPAdes) (version 2) | ecosystem: Environmental > Aquatic > Marine > Oceanic >...
AATTATTTGACATTTATTATACAGAATTTATAATATATGTAATGTATAAAAGATGTAATTGGAGGTGATATTATATGTCTTTGGGAAATGCCTTGTTGGGCTTACTAAATGATAGACCAATGGCCGGCTATGATTTAAAAAGGATCTTTGATGATACCATAGGTTTTTTTTGGGCTGCCCAGATGAGTCAAATATACCGGGAGCTAAATAAACTGGAAGAAAAAGGATTAGTTAAATCTGAGGTTGAACCACAAGAGAAAAGGCCGGATCGTAAAGTTTATCAACTTACCAAAGAAGGCAAAGAAACTTTCTTAAACTGGCTGAATAGGTTTCCTAATCAGCTCAGCCAGGCTAACAGAAGTCGATTTTTAATGCGAATATTTTTCTCATCAAGAATTAAATTAGATGAATTAGCCTTTCAAATAAAGAGGTATAAAAAGGAAAAAGAAGAACAGTTAAGATATTTAAATAAAGTTGAACAATGGATCAAGGATTATAGTCGGGAAGAAAAATATAAAGATGATATTTTTTATTGGAATTTAATAATTAAAAAGGGATATATGAATGTTGCTACCGGGATAGAGTGGGCTGATGAATGTTTGCAGTTGATTGAACAAGAGAAGAGAAAAGAAAAGAACATACTAAACAAAAAGAAGATTTGATCCAACAATTAAAAAAAAGAGCGAATTTATCAAAAAGGAAAATAGCTATTTTAATTGGAGTAAATTGGGATACGGTAAGAAAAGTGTCAAAAGAATCGTTCCCTTGACAATATTACTCTTTTACCATATTTTAAGAAATTACAGTATGTCAAATGTGAAAACCTTACTACTTATATTCCCGAGGTAAAAAAATGAATAAAAATGTATTAAAAAGGCTTATCCAGGTATTATTTACACTAATCATTCAAGGAATAATACTTTTTGTTTCAGCTTGGACTATTAAATGGTACTGGGCTTGGATTTTTTTATCGCTGGGGATTATTATGCTTATAATAAACCTTTCTGTTATCCCTTTTGAATTAATGGAAGAACGAGGCAAGAAAAAAGAAAATGTAAAAAAATGGGATAAGATTTTAACCTCTATCAATATTATACCAATGTTGGGAATTTATATTTTTTCTGGATTGGATTATAGATTTGGCTGGAGTATTAATCCGAATATTCTCATTCACATAACCGGTTTAGTATTTTATTTCCTTGGTTCAATGCTTTTTACCTGGTCGATGCTATCAAACAAATATTTCTCAACAATGGTAAGAATACAGATTGAAAGAGGTCATGAGGTGGCTATAGGTGGTCCATATAAATATATACGTCATCCCGGTTATGTTGGATTTATTGTTATGGTATTTGCAACTCCTTTATCTTTGGGTACTTTATATGCTTTATTAATGTCTGGGATAACAACAATCCTGCTTATTATTCGGACATCCTTAGAAGACAAAACGCTAAAAAACGAGTTAGATGGATATTTAGAATATTCTACTAAAGTAAAATATAAATTAATACCATTTATCTGGTAATATTGCGCCACCAGAGCGCAAACTTTTTTTGAATAAGGAAAAAAGAATTAAAAAATGTCATAGACACGGTTCTTTTGACAATAAAACGCTAAAAGAATAAGATAACAAAATAACAAAGGACAATTACTTCGTTTTTCCGCGCTTTCTATCTGACTTTCTCTTTCCTCCATGTCATTCCCTCGAAAGCGGGAATCTATCTTCTCTTTTCCATCTAAATACTATTGATATTCACTAACAAATAATACACTTCGCAACTATTTTTAAAAAAGAAGGGTTTTATAAACCTTTATCGTATTAGTATTGAGATGTAGAAAAATTGGAAAACACTAATTCCTTTAGCCTCTGGTGGCGATTCAACAAGGCAAATATATATTTTTGAAAAGTGTCAAAAGAACCGTCCCCTTGACAATTTTGAAAAGTGTCAAAAGAACCGTCCCCTTGACAATCCCCTTGACAAAATCCTCTTGACACAATATTTTCCGGACATCTGAATAAAATCAAATGCATGATTTTTAATAAGAGTAGTCCAAAATTATAATTAAAAAAGAGATAATAATTGTGATTAAATGATGTCCATGTTATAATAATGTGAATTAAAATTAAATATAGTTAACAACCTTGGTTTTAAAAGAATTAAAAAGGAAAACGGTGAAAGACCGTTGCTATTGTCGTATCTGTAACCGGGATAACTTTGTATCATTCACTGCCTGATGAGGTGGGAAGGATGATATGCTCTGAAGGACCGGAAGCCAGTAGACTTGCCTTGGTTGTCTGCTTGACTATCCTCCGACATAGGGGTAGAGCGGTTGCTGTTTTATAGCATTTATCCGTCAATTTTACGGCTGCTTCCTATTTAGATAGAGGAAGCAGCCTTTTTTATTTGTAAGCGACATGTGATGGCCGAGCATTGTAATTTTACGATCAATTACGAATACTATATTTAATATATAATTATAAAAATTTAAAGGAGGTTTACACTCATGTAAATAAATTTCTAATCATGTTTATCTTTTATATTAATAAGATTTGAAAAAGTTTAATTTACATTTTATAAGAAAGGAATTTATCCATGAAAAATAAAAAACATTTTTTGCTTATCATAGGCATAATTGCCTTAATTCAGATCACTATAGCAATACCAGGATTGGCCTCAGGAAATGAAAATCAGATATTCAGTCTGGATGAAATTGTGGTCATTGCCTCTAAATATCCGGAAAGAGTGTTGGATTCGGTTATCAGCGTAGAAGTCATCACCGAAGAAGAAATTGAAGCAGCTCAAGCAGAAAATCTTGCAGATATATTAAGTGCTGTTAGTGGATTGGAAATTAGTGATTACGGAAGTGCCGGTGGACTTAAAGCCATTAGTATTCGCGGATCATCTCCCGAACAGGTTCTGGTCATGCTTGACGGACGACCGATGAATAATCCTCAAACCGGAAAAATCGATTTAGGGCAAATTCCCGCCAATATAATAGAAAAAATAGAAATTTATCGAGGACCAGCTTCTGCCATTTATGGGGCTAATGCTCTTGGTGGAGTAGTAAATATTATCACAAAAAAAAGTAAAGGTGATTCCAAAGGTGCGGTAAACGTGAATGTAGGTACATATGGTGCCCAAGATTACAAAGCTTCTTATCAGGGAGCCAATGATAATCTAAATTATTATTTTTCAGGTAATTATTTTACTACTGATGGAGACCGAGAAAATAGTCAATTAGATGAAATTAATTTTTTAGGGAAAATTATTAATAAATTAGACCAACAAACTGACCTAGGTTTAATGCTTCGATATCATAATTACAAGCGAGGTTTACCCGGTTCAATCAATTATCCAAGCCCTGAGGCTATTCAGAAAGATCAAGATTTTAATTTGGATTTAACCTGGCAGAAAAGAGAAGAAGATAAAGACGTTAATGCCAATGGTTTCTATTCTTTTCATCGGGTCTTTTTTGATAATCCGGGAATGTGGGGGCATACCGGTCCAAGCATTCATAAAACTAATTCTATGGGATTCTCTTTCGATTATACTGATTATAATTTCACTTTTGGTGATAATGGTTCTGACGGTCAACATATTTTTACCTGGGGAGCAGAGATGAAAAATGATCAGGTTGACAGCACGGATATCGGCGAACATAATAGCTTGAATGCAGCTATATTTGTTCAAGATGTTTGGCAACCTTCTGATATGGATGACCTGAAAGTAACGGCAGGAATCCGTTATGATTACAATCAAATTTTTGGAAATCAACTTAGTCCTCGTATTGGTTTTTCTTACCGTCTCCAGGATGAGTTGAATTTCCATGCATCTGTGGGAAGAGCATACAGGGCGCCTAATTTTGATGATTTATATTGGCCTGCAGATTCCTATGTCGCCGGTAACCCTGATTTGGTTCCGGAAGTTGCATGGGCATACGAAACAGGATTGCGATATATAAATGAGGAAGGTGATTTTACGGGAGAATTAAATATTTTCCGTAAAAATGTTGAAAATTTAATTAATTGGGCTGCTGGGGATGACGGAATTTGGAAACCGTTAAATATCGGTTCAGCAAGAGTTGATGGAATAGAAGTTATTTTCAAAAAAGATTTAGGTGACCATTTGAGGGCTAATCTTGGTTATAGTTATCTAAATGCTGTTGATTTAGATACAGATAACCAGCTCAAACCTCATCATAAATATAATTTTGGAGTTGGCTATTATGACAAAACAAGTGATAATCAAGAAGAATTGTATGTTCAATTAGACGGTTATGCTGTTACCGAAAGGCCAAATGATTTACCGAATTATTGTCTGATTGATCTGAATATGGGAAAAGAATTGACATTAACCAAAAAGGATGGGCAAAAAGTTAAACTTGATTTTTCTGTGAAAAACATTTTAGACCAACAACCGGAAATGGTGAGCGGGTTTCCGATTACAGGAAGAACATATACGGCAGGTATAAGTTTTGAATTTTAAATCAATGTCAGGGCAAGTCCTGCTGATTGGACTTGTCCTGACAAATTCAAAGGAATAATGATTCCACCAACAAGAAGATGAAAAGATTAATAATAAAACCTAAACCTATCTGGATTGCTTTAATATTGTCCTTATTCATTCATTTCTTTTTAATCAATCGTTTTATTTATTCATTAGAGGTTTCATCCAATAAGAAGATAATGGAGAAATCTCATATTGCCCGCATATCCCTAAAGCTAAAAACGGATATTCCTTCCCCGATTGAAAATCAGGAAAAAATAACAGAAGATTTTATCCAAAAGGGTAGCTTGGATCAAGTTATAGAAGAAGAGGCACCTCAAAGTCTGGCAGAGACCAAGGAAAAAAATCATCAAATAAAACAAGAACCGGAAAAAAAGCTGCTATCAAATAAAATGATTCCTGCTGAAAGAGTGGAAGAAGAACCCTTAAGAGAAGATAAAAAAATTTCTATGGAGAACAATCAGCCGGATAAAAACAGAAAAGTAAAAGCAGAGACGGAAAAATCTTTGACGACCGGGAACAAGGAAACGGAAAAAGAAGTAGAACAAGAAAAAGAACGGAATCTTCCGAGCCAAAGCAAAAACAATGAATATTCAAAAGAAAAACCTGTTCAGGAAGATTTTAATATAACTTCCCAGGAGGCTGATTGTAAAAATGAAGGCCAAGTGAAGAAGAATCCGGAGATTGAGAAAATACTTGATTTTACCGGAAATAATTACCCGGATAATGTAAATCCGCCTGAATTGCTTGAATTTCAACGTCCCGTCTATCCAAAAAATTTAAGAGAAAGGGATATTGAAGGGAAGGTCATTCTTAAAATACTTATTGATATAGAAGGCAAGGTACAAGAAATTCAAATTTTTGAGTCATCAGGATATAAAACGTTTGATCAAATTGCCATAAAATCAGTCCGGCAATGGCGGTTTAAACCGGCGAGAAAAGAAAACCAACAAAGAGAAAGTTGGGTATTAATTCCAATTAATTTCCAAATAAAATGAAAAAGCGAGAGGTGATTTTAATGTATAGCATTTTACAGCAAGGGGGGACCATCATATATCCATTGCTATTTATTTCCATTGTTGCATTAGCGATTATTTTGGAACGTTTCTTTAAATACTATCGAATTCCGAAAGAAATACCGGATGATTTTATGATAGCCATCAAGGAAAATATCCGGTTGAATAAGAAAAATGAAGCGCTAAAAATTTGTAATGATATAAAAAATCCGATTGGGGAAATATTAAAAAAGGGTATTTATCATTTAAATGACGGCGTTGAAGAAATGTACCAACAGATGGATGAAGCCAAATTGCATGAATTTCCCAAATATGAAAGGCATTTGGGATTATTGAATTTTATCGGAAAAATCAGCCCGACTATGGGATTGCTGGGAACTGTTACCGGTATGATAAAAACGTTTCATTATTTATCATTAAATGTGGAGGCGCAACAACTAGCTGAAGGAATATCCGAAGCATTGATTACCACCGCCTTTGGTTTGATCATTTCCATTCCCAGTTTGGGTGCCTACTACTATTTTATAAGTAAATTCGAACAGATGGTAACTCATACGGAGAAACGGGAAATTGAATTGACGAATTATATCAGAAAATCAGGAGTCTCTTATGAGAAAATATCGAGTTAAAAAAGCAGATTTGGAAATGAATTTAGCCCCAATGATTGATATTGTTTTCTTATTGTTAATCTTTTTTGTGGTAGCATCAACACTCAATATGAACGAAGTGCAGGCAACCATACAATTACCCGGGACTAATACAGTAGAAGAAAAGAGTATTAAGGAAATTGTATTATATATCACAAAGGAAGGGCGAGTTTTTTTAGAAAAAGAAAAAATAGAATGGGAGCAGCTTCCGGATATTTTATATGAATGCATGACAGAAAATAAAACAAAGAAAGTAACGATATATGCAGATAGAGAAGCGGACTTCCAATATATTGTGGATATACTTGATTTAGCAAATCAATTAAAAATTAACCAAATTCAATTTTCCCTTCATCATCAGTAATCCTTCATTGTCATGGGGACATTGTCATGGGGACGGTTCTTATGACAATAAAATATAACAGTGGTTCTGTGGCGTATTTATTGATTAAGTAATTAATCAAAAAGGAGAAAAAGAGAGGAACAGAAAAGCTAATTTTTAGCTAAGCAAGGGAGATAAATATATATAGAATTAGAGGATTATCAGTTTTTATAGGAAAAAATAGTAAGGCTTTAAAACGCAGAAAATATAAGGGTTTCCGCGTTTTTTTGTTATATAGGATGGTTGTAGTGGCTCTAAAATATAGAGAAAATAAGGTAAAAAAGCGCTAAAAGTTGTATTTTTAGGAGGTTGAAAGCCTTGCAAAATAAGGGTTTTAGAGTTTTTTTGTCGTAGCTGCGTTTTTTGAGGTTGGTTAAGGTGATTGTTCATATTTTTTAAAATAGGCGCTTAAAATAGCTTAAAATGGCTTATTTTAGACGTGGGTGAAAACCCTTACTATATAAGGCTTTCAAGAAGGTATTTTTTCACAGGTTTCACACATTTAGCCTATTTATAAGTAAATATTATTAGTTTTAATTCCTCTGTCATTGAGAGGGGAGCACTCAATATCACTTGAGTGCTCCCAGTGGTAATCTCATTACTTCCTTATATATCTTTCATCCTCATTCTGCTTAGACTTCTGTCGCTCCCACCTCCCCATATGTCATTCCCGCACCCACTTTCGTGAGTGTAAACTGCAGCGGGAATCTATCTTCTCTTTTCCATCTAAATACTATTCACTATTCACTAACGACTAATACATATCGCAACTATTTTTAAAAGAAAGAAGGATTTTTTAAATCTTTTGTCGTATTAACATTAAGGTGTAGAAAAATTGTAAAAGATTAATTTTTTACTCTCTGATGGCGATTCAATAATGTAAATATATATTCTTGAAGTGTTACAAAGAACCGTTCCCCGCCACACATAATGATAGTTTGAGGGATTTAATTAAATGAAAAAAATTATAATATTTCTCTTCTTTTTAATGTTTTTTACAACATCCTTATGGGCTGATGAAAAACTACTATATGCTATCAAGTATGAAGGTCCTGCAAACCCTCCTATCAAAGGGAAGCAAATAAGCACTCAAATTTTTTCCATTAATCTTACTAATAAAGAAAATAAATTGGTTTTTTCTGATGAAAACTCTTCTATCGCATTATCGGTAGGATCAAATGTGCCTGGAATTAGGAAAGGACAATTTGTTACAAGTAAAAAGAAACTTTACGGCTACGCAATAAAAAGAAATATTGAAATTGGGTATGATTCCTCATTACGTCCTATTTATCTTTACCGCTTTGGAACGAAAAGTTCAATCTATGAGGTTTTCATTGATGGTACGAATAGATTTAGAAAAGTTTGTGATGTGATGGGAACACAGTATCCTATTATGATTTTTATTGACCCCACTGGTACAAGAATTGCTTATTTGAATTATTCAGACGAAGGATGTAAAAAACAAACTCTCTTTATACACCACACTTTATCAGGTAAACTTTTCAATAAAATGGAATTAGCAGAAATATTTCTTGATTGTTTTGCTGTAAATATAGGTTGGTTACCCGATGGGGAAAGGTTATTTTTTAGCTTAGATACGGGCGCTGTGGGTGTTACTTCTGAGGAATCTTACCGAAGAATAGGAACTTATTTTATGAAGTGGGATGAGACAGATGCAGCTCGTTTCCCGGAGTCCTTGCTTTCTTTCCCTTCTAAAGAGGGTTTTTCCGGCAGTTTAAGGTCGGAATGTATAGGAGTAAGAACAGACGGAATCTTGCTCATGAGAGACCTCAGACATAAAAAAGGTGGTAGGGGTCGCGCTTGTTCTTTTTTATATCTGGTGAATCCGGATACCAAATCAAAAAAGGAAATTCCTATGGTGGTTTTTGAAGGGCTTAACCAATTTAAAGTTTCCCATGATGGTACAAAGATAGCTTTTATAGAAGATATTTATGAAGATGATTCTATCCACATCTGGGTTAGAGATTTAAAGACTGGAAAAGAAAATAAGATATTCTCGTTTCCTATCAGGCCTTTTAAAGGCTATTTTCTGGGGCTGGTTGGTTGGATAGAAGATTAAACAAATTGTCACTCATTATTGGGGTGAAGAAGAGAGGGCAGGTCTCAACGTTTGACGTAACTTCTTTCTGAGATTGTAATTAATATGATATAAGACCCTTCCCTAAATCCCCATTGTAAACCGACTGCAGGCGTTCATCTTATCTTGAAAGAAAATATTTAAGAAAATAATTTGATTAATTCTATCCAAAATTCATATAATAAGTCAGGTATTACCATAATCGAAGGAGGCTATTTTGAAAAGAGTACCCAAAAAAGACGTGGAACAGTTCTGGAAGAAAAAGGAAGAGGATATTGGAGAGAAAATTAAAGGGAGGAGTATGGCCGAGTTCATCGGTGGCTATCAGAACTTTTCCGGACCGATCCTGGGAATTTTATTCTATACCGAGAGCGCTTTTTATTTTCAGACTTTTCCCCGGCGAAACTGGCTCTTTTCGTTTATAAGAGCTGAGCAGCCGGAAAGCGAGGAGAACCAGTTAAATTTTCGCGTTCTCTGGTCCGATGTGGAGAAGATCGAACTTCCTCCCAGAAAACATCCTTTTCTGGCATTTTTATCTCCTCCGGATTATCGGGTTTTCATTGACTATCAGGGCAACGGGCAAAAAATGACCCTAACACTGACCATGCACTGTCTGGAGGATTGCAGCAGGTTAATCGATTTTTATAAAGATCGCAAAACAAAAAAGGAATGGTAAATTATCTATCAACCAATTGAATTACGCCGGTTTTTGGTTGTCATAAGGATAATTGTAATAGCTCAATAATTCGGTAACTTTCTCTAACTTTTCGTAAGGGGATGTATACTTAAAACCCCCTATCTTCTCGAATCTTTAATAAAATTAAATGAATTAGGATATGAGAGGGGAATTTGTAATTATTTCTTAAGATGGCAATTAGCCAGCCGGTGCGATTGTAAATATTGGGCTTATCCTTCAAGGTCTTGATCTTTTGCATCTCCAGGGGCCGGAAGCTTTCCATCTGGCATCAAACTTCTCTGATTTACTAATTGCATTAAGCGGTTTACAAAGAAATCTTTCTATTCCAAAATATTGCAATACTTCCGCGAAAGGACGATTTGTTTCTTTCGCTTTATTTTGTAGCCTTGCCCGTATAGAGGCTTGTATATTCTTGATATCTTTTTTCATAGCATAGCTTCCAAAATAGGTTTGATAATATTATCAACACGGCAAATCTCCGCATATTGCATAATCTCTTTAGGCTGTACACCTTTTTCTGTTATAGCAATCTTGAGAGCTTCTCTGGCGACATCCATTCCGATCTTATTGCGGAATTTGAAACAGTCGGCAACTGTTTTGGCAAGGCTATAAACTTTAATCTGATATCCCTCAATTTTATGTTTTTCAATACCTGCTTCCCATGCTTTGGATGCGAAGCGATAGAATTTAACCGGAGGATAATTAATTTTGTTAGCATATGCACCACGGGGAATTGCTATATTAACATAGCGGGGTATCTCGCTTGTTGCTTCATGAAAAGAAAGCGCAGAAAGTAAACATACAACTCCTTTTGAAACTTTGATTGACACAGCCACCAGATCCGGGTTTGATAGGGTAAAACCATCAGATAGTCTATACAGGGCACGATCAACTTTCTGAATTCGGCCAGAGTCCAGGTTATCCTTAAGAAAAGCTTTGTTAAAGCCAGCTTTGATAATTTCCTTATAACTGATCATTCCTCCTCTTTTCTTCAGAAATTCTATAAATTTTTTCTCTTTCGTACTCATAATAATATTCCCTATTTCTATACATTTGTTAATAAGTGTATAGCATTAGGAAATTAATGTCAAGTATAATGTTTTTGAGTCAAAGGGAAAGCAGGCTTTAATGGTACAGGGGACGATTGCCCATACCACTTTATCAAAAACGAAAGTGGTGCAGACAACGGTTCTATGACCCATTTTTCGATTAAATAATTATCCAAGAAGGAGAGAAAAAAAGAGGAACAGAAAAACTGGTCTTTAGGTAAGTAAGAAAGATAAATATATATAGAATTAGAGGATTATCAGTTTTTATAAGAAAAAATAGTAAGGCTTTAAAACGTAGAAAATATAAGGGTTTCTGCGTTTTTTTGTTATATGGGATAGCGATAGTGTTTCTAAAATAGGGAGAAAATGAGGTAAAAAAGGCTAAAAGTTGTATTTTTAAGGGGCTGAAAACCTTGCAATATAAGGCTTTCAGAGAAATATGGTCGTAGCTGCGTTTTTTTAGGTGGCCTAAGGTGATTGGTCATATTTTTAAAATAAGCGCTTAAAAGGGCTTATTTTAGATATAGGTGAAAACCCTTATTATATAAGGCTTTCAAGAAAGTATTTTCCTACAGGTTTTACACATTTTCCCCATTTATAAGTAAATATTGTTAGTTTTAATCCCTCTGTCATTGCTTTCGACGAGAACGCGGTAATCTCATTACTTCCTTCATATCTTTTATCTTTACTGACTTATTGTATAATTGAGTTATTCTCGGTTTAGTATGTTGAGACCTAACCCCAAAAATATAAGTGTTTTTCGAATTCTTCCTCTGAGATCATTATAACGTAAAGCTTTCCTACGTCATAAAATTATAAAATCTTAATTTTCGAAGGATAAGAAGTTATTGCCAAGTTTTTATTTTTGTTTTCAAAAAAAGAGCAAATAATAAATTTTAATTGACAATTAAATAATATATATGGTATATTCAAAGTGTTAATTCTTCTGTCGGAGTGAATATAATGCAAGATAAATATACCAATCCAAAAATACCCGGGGGTATTTTAAAAAATAATAGAAAATTACTTGACCTTTTGAATCGAAAACAAAAAGGGCCTTTTGGAATACCCGATGCGGTAAGAATATTAGGAATAAGCTATTCTAAGACAAGTCGTCTTCTTGCTTATTGGGCATCTCGGGGATGGCTGACTCGAGTTCGTAAAGGTTTATATATAACTGTACCCTTAGGAACACTTAAACCATATGAGCGAAGAGAAGATCCTTGGATAATTGCCACTCAAATATTTACACCAGGTTATATTGGTGGTTGGAGCGCTTGTGAACATTGGGGTCTTACTGAACAAATTTTTAAAGATATTGTGGTTTTTACATCTCGTCCTGTTCGAAAGAGAAGAACTCTTATTCAAGATACTCTATATATTGTAAAAGTTGTACAAAATGAAAAATTGTTTGGTACAAATACGATCTGGAGGCAACAGACTAAAGTAAAGGTTTCTGATCCTTCCCGAACAATAATTGATATTTTAGATGACCCTTATATTGGTGGAGGTATGCGGCATATTACAGAAATAGTAAATCAATATTTTGAAGGAGAATATAAAGATGAGAAAAAGCTCCTGGTATATATAAAACAATTGAATAATCGAACAATTTATAAACGGCTAGGTTACATCATTGAAACCTTAAATCTTAAATTTCCAAATACCATCGAAGTTTGCCGGTCAAACCTGAGTAAAGGTTATTCTACTTTTGATCCTACTGTTTCTATCAAAGGACATATTTTACGCCGGTGGAACCTTCGAGTCAATGTAACTATAGGATAAGAAGGGAGAACCAATGATTAGTCACGAAGATATTAAAAATTTAGTTAGCGAATGGGGTCTAAGAGAAGATATTATTGAGAAAGATTATGTAATTGGTTGGATTCTTTGGGGGATAGGTTCTGACCCAGATGTTGGCCCTAAATGGGCATTTAAAGGAGGAACATGCATCAAAAAGTGTTTTATTGAAACCTATAGGTTTTCCGAGGACTTAGATTTTACTGTATTACCTGATGGGCCTATCGAACTTAAAGATATATCCACAATTCTCGATAGGATTTTAAAACGTGTAGCGGAAGCGTCAGGTATTGATTTTTCTTTAGCTTTACCAAAACTTAAACAAAGAGAATCTCCTTTATCAGTAGAAGCCCGTATTTATTATCGAGGCCCTCGTAATGCATCGACTCCGGCAAGTATTAAATTCGATATTAATGCCTTAGAAAAAATAGTTTACCCTCCTGTTTTGCGTAAAATTGCCCACCCTTATCCAGATATATTACCTAATCCTGACAAAGTAAGATGTTATGCGTTTGAAGAAGTATTTGCAGAAAAGATACGAGCGATGGGCGAACGTGGTCACCCACGGGATTTATACGATATAATTAACCTTTTTCGTCGTAGAGATCTTCAATTTCAACCTAAATTTATAAAATCTGTTTTGATAGAGAAATGCAAAACTAAAGGCGTTTCAATGCCCACTTTTATATCAATTAAAAATTCTCCTTATCATGATGAATTGGAAAGCGAATGGAAGAATATGTTAGGTCACCAATTGCAAGTATTACCGCTATTTGAACAGTTTTGGGAAGAATTGCCACAGCTATTTGATTGGTTAGAGGAGGTTTATGTTCCAGAAATTCTTACCCCGTTACCCACCCAAAAAGAAGAAGACACTACCTGGGTTCCTCCTTCGACAATATATAATTGGGAAGCAAGAATTCCAATAGAATCGATCCGTTTTGCTGCTGCAAATCATTTATGTATTGAACTTGAATATATGAAGAAGGGATATGATATTAATCATTACCTTATAGAACCATATTCCTTACGCCGTACCAAGGAAAATCATTTAATACTACACGCAATTAAAACAGAGACTCAAGAGCATAGAACTTTTAGAGTAAACTGGATCCAAAATGTAAAAATAAGTACAAAGTCGTTTACCCCAAAATATCAAATTGAATTC
>Ga0209986_10003675_pt1 | contig 13362 bp, 11 predicted proteins | sample BlataG_FD_183168 | JGI IMG/M metagenome (GOLD analysis project Ga0209986, IMG submission 183168) | Deep subsurface microbial communities from Black Sea to uncover new lineages of life (NeLLi) - Black_00105 metaG (SPAdes) (version 2) | ecosystem: Environmental > Aquatic > Marine > Oceanic >...
GGTGGTGGTGGTAGGTATTACAACGGCTGGACAAGAGGAGAAACGGTTCCAGTTGAAAATGTAATGAAATATATATAATATACAAAACGAAATTTCGTTTTATTGGATTGAAATTAAGGAGGTGTGATCAATTTTTTTTCTATGAAAATGAAATTGAATGAAAATAGTTTTGACTGTTTGTTGGGGCATTAAAAAAAAAGAGCATCATTATTTCTTGGACGCAAGTCGACGCATCTATTTAGATTTAACTTTGATTTTTTTTGACATTAATGATACCTGTATCTGACCTTTCACGGGATGCTTTGACAAAAGTCCATCAAGAATATGCCAACAGGGAATCAGCCCAACGTGCACTTGGTGCATATGCGGATGATGTGATTTTAAGTGGAATAGTGACATCGATTGCATCGGAAGGAAAAGAAGTGAAATCAAAAAAAAATCCTGCTTGGGAAGGTTTTGTTTCAAGGTCATTCAAGATCATTTTGGACCAGGATTGTATTGATACAATTATGATGAAATGGGGACCTTCATCGTCTGGTCATGGTTCCTGTCCTAAGAACATTGGCTTTATACACCAAGACAACGGGGAATATATTCCTATGTTACTGTCGGAATGGAGCAAGACTTCGCTGGAAAAACTTGATGCTGCATTCCCTGATGGAAATTATCCAGTTGATCCACCGGTTACACCTTTGGTAGCGGGATCGCATTATACGTTTGAGATGGATGATGATCGAGTGGAAGGTGTGGATCGTCGGCATTTTGTGAGAATTATTGGAGCTCGCTCGTCGGCTTCATATGCTTCACCTTCGGAAAAGTACAAACAACATAGAGCCTTTTACAATCTCAGTGGGAGGATGATGAGTTCTATTGGGTGTATGTCACCGAGTATAACTAGGGAATTGATGAAAAACTTGGGGATTACAAAGACGTCACTCCCTATGTTCAATCCCGCTAGAGATCGAGCTTACTGGCACGGACCACAATTCGTTATCTGTGTTAGTGTCAACAACACTCCAGGAGAATCGAGCAGATGTCGTATCATGAGTATGCCGGAAGACGTGCTTGTGAATCGTACACGCACGAAATTGGATGCTAGTTCGATTTTTTCGGGAGCACCTACGGATGCTGAACTGACCGCAATTAAAAAAGAGATTGCAGATGTTTCGGATAGCGACCCGAAAGCAAGGGATAGAGTGAAACGTAATCTTTCCAATTTAGTATCTGGAAAAATCGAACGAGATATGAAAACTCTCGAAGAGTATGAAGAATTGGCTGGATGTTACGCTGTAGTACCCGGGGCCATCACTACTTCTGTGAAATCTACTTCAGGAGGCATGGATAAGGAAGTTACGGTGACGTACACCCAAATTGGGCTTTCTTGTACTATCAGCTTGCCTACATTTTGGGACAAAGACCACCCGGAAATACCTAATGTGATACCACTTGCCGCAGTTCATACCAGATTGTATGCTGGGTCTTTCAGAGGACTGGGTGTGCGTTCGTACGATTGTTGGACAACACTTGTTCCCTATCTGTCTTATTTGAAATTCGACATGGTTGCTTGGGTAAACAATAGACGCACCAAGGAATTGGCGGTTAATGTCAATTTCGCAAGACTTTCAGACGTATTGACTTCAAAGAACCCTAGAAAGAAAACAGGAGCGCGTCAAAAATCAACCTCATCCGTTTCATACAGTGGTTTTCTCGACGAAGACGACGACGAAGACGAATTTGAAGCAGATGATGATGCTCAGGAAAATGGAGACGAGACCATGGAAGATGCTACCGATACTGGAGATATTCTCAGTGGACCACGGGACGGTATCCCGAATTACATGCCTTGCACTGGTTATGTCGCGAATCCATTCTTTATTGTTGCAGACACTTCGGAATTTTACGACAAAATTGGAATCAGTATCACACCTACTATGGCTCAAAAAATTTACACCCATGCAGCTAAAGAATTCGAAGCACGGTGTGACAGTGTTTGTCAAGAATTCGTTCCTCCTTCCAAGGGTGGAAAGAAGAGCAAGCCTTCGACGAAAGACATGAAGAAAGCTAAAAAGCTTGTTTACAAGGAATTCAACGAGTATACTGCTTCGGTCATGAATGAATTTGGAATCGTATGTCTTTCTGAAGGTGCGGGAAACGTGAAAAACGTTTTTAAGAATCTGGACGCATACAATCAACGTGTGAGTCGCACCGTCATTGTTATTCATGTAGAACATGTTCCACCCGAATTATTGGATCATTTTGCTGCCGTGCTCGAACCAGAACATGGCGATGAATTGGTAGAATTCATTGCCGGGCCTCTATTGTCTGGTGACGCAGTTAGTGACAAAGATATTGTGGACCATCGCACAAAGTTGCTTAAAGAATGGAAAAAGAACGAAGAAAAACAAGGCCTTACTGATCTAATCACCTATGCCGGTGGGGTATATACCGAATTTGTCCCTTGCAAAGTTCCTCTTTGTATTGCCATTATGGCGCCCAATCAAGCTTGGGAAGATGGTCTTCAAGAAGCTTTATCATTATATGGGCCTGGTAAAGTATTTGGAGAAGTGGATAGCCAAGCAGATGAAGGAAAAAAACGTAGTCTTGACGAAGAATATGAAGAAGACGTTGAGGATAGTAGTGATGCGGATATTAACGTTGTCCTTGACGATGGTGAAGAATTAGTGGATGGTGAAAATGAAGAAAATGAAGATGAGGACAATGTCGAAGAAGAAGATCTTTCCCCGCAACCCAAAAAGGCGAAAACCACTACAAAATAGAAACGACCGCGCGAATTTTTAGAATCTTTTCCCATATACGAACAATTAAACAAGTTAATACTTTTATTTTTTGTTCTTTAAAAAAGAAAGAAATATTATTATATAAAGTAACATTGAATCAACGGTATGCTTGGAGACAGGGGAGATCAACGACGATCGGAAAACGAATTTGAAGATGAAGGTATACTATATTCTCCCACACAAGAGGAATTTGCGTTGAATCGTGCTAAAATAATGAAAACTAAACGACTCGAGGCGTTCCGTGGTTCTGTTTCGGATGTTTTGAATCAATATCTGAATGATAAAAAATCCGCATTTAGTGGTTGTGGGCAAGATATTGAAGTTTTCGATTTACGTGTAGACGAATTGAACAAAAGTTACATTGCAATGATACGAGGTATTGTTGATGTCCGTCATAGGGCGTTTCAACAAGATATAACGAAACAATTGGGAGAGAATTTTACATTTGAACAACGAATGTCCGAAATGCCAGTATATATAGATAATCTCCATACGTACAACAGAGAAATGACAAACTGTATTATATATTACAAACCGTCTTCAACGCGGCAAGTTTGGAAAAAAATATGGCGACTTTTCATATTTTTATTTATGTGTTTAATGAATTACGCGATGGTCGGATGGGCGGTAGAATTGATGGATTTTTACCATAACCACGAAACACCGATTAGACATTTGTATAGTGCATTGTTGTTGATTGTTACTAAGTACGCATTTGTAGCAACTGAAATGAATTCATAATTTAGACATTATCAATTTTTTTTGTCTTTTTATCAATGCCGGAATATAGAATATACATATTTTACATTCGACCATTTGCATACTTCTGAGTCTTACCAATGTTAAAATCAGCAACGACACCGTCTATTTATTCTCAATCGGATAAAAAAACCCCTTATAAGAGAAGATACAACACCCGATCTCCGATGAAACATTCATCTAAAAGTCCATTTAGTAAAGAAGAGGAGCCAGTATCCATTGGGGGCGGCAGAACGTTTGTTAATCTAAACGACGTTACAGACTCAGATAAGGAATCTATAAAAACCTTACTGGACGATTTGTCAGAATTTGATCCAACTGTTGCGCCATTGCAAAAAATTGAAGTGAAGAGACACGAGGAATCCGCGTTATATGATAAATATACAATTGTTATGATATGGGAAGGGAGCAAACCGTTCACCAATCAATTTGTCAAGGTCTTTCGTTTATTTACCGACAAACTGATGTCCACCGGACAACACGCATCCGTGGAATACACCATTTCTTTTGATATACCCACGGCTTCCCAATTAGTTTCAAATGCCCGGGCTTTGGAAAAGTCCGGAATCATTGGAAACGATACTCATCATCGTGCTGCTCTTCTTGGATTGAAAAGTGTTTTGGTACTTCGAATTGAACTTGGAGAAACACCATCTGTATCACATAGGTCATCGTCTTTTGATATAACAGATTTCTCTACGGACACACGAAATAGAATATCTAACAAAAGACGACGTACATCATCGGAACCGTCACTTCTTCATGCACGAAAACCCGAAGAAAATGGTATATTAGAGTCTGTAAAAAATTTACTCGGGTTTTAATATACCTTCATGTATTTTGAAAAATAATTCCAGCAATCCAAATGAAATCGCAGCTGCGCCCCTAGCGCAAATGGAGAATTTGCTGATCACGCCTCCTTTAAAATATGAAGTTAATATGCGTCGCCAGATGGTTTTAGGTGTTAAGGTTGGATTTTTTCCCTTTCCCCCTTTTCCCTTTTCCCTGATGAGTTTTTACTTGTTTTTGGTATATTGTATAATTCGAATTGTTTTTTCTTTTAGGAACAATATTTATTATATATGTTTTATAAACCGTTCAAAAACTAAGTACTATTGTTTATTATAACAAAAACGATAATTGTTTGTTATGAAACTAAAAGGTGAACATTTATATTGGTATTAACAAAAACATTCATAACAATTTTTTTTGGAAGTTTTTTGTTTTTTTAGGGTTAAAACATGAGAAATATCTCAAGAGGAAAGAACACGAGATATCAAACAGCAAACTCGCCCTTAACAAACATGTATTCAACACCGATTGAGATATTTATACTGTTTGTTGTTTTATTGGTCCTATTAATGATTGGTTCATTTGCCTGGTTGATTGGATTGACCGCAACACGGCCAGATGATGCAATTAAAACGCTTTGTCAACTTGAAGATACTGATTGTAATGAACTCGAACAAGGAAATATTATTGTTTATGAAGAAACAAACGATCAATGGGTATCTTCAAGTTTTCCAGATCCTCCCGAGACGTGTAATTGTTCGCTTCTTACAGTAGAAAATTTTCAATTTCCCAACACAACTGGACCACCTTGTGTTTGCGGTGAAGAAAATTGTCATCCAAATCGTATATGGTTTTGTAACGATGGTGGTCAATTTTATTATTGTGATAGACATAGTAATACATGGTTGAATGTGGGTCCTCCAATATCGCTTTGGGGTGAACAAAGTAGACAGTGTAATTTTGCAAATAATCCTGTAACCGACTCCGGGTGTGCAATGGCGCTAGGAGCTAGAGCGTTGCCTGCTAGTGGCGCACCGGAATATGGTCTCTATATGTTTCAAAATTTCACCGTTGTTTCATGGGGATCATCTATTGATGACCAATCTGAATGTGTGAGTGGTTCATATGATGTGCTTATATGTTGGACTCCGGGACCAATGGATGATGATGTGTATAGTATTGAAGATTGTGCACGTATTGCAACAAACCAAACAAGCGACGCGGCAAATAATTTGGATTTACGAATAGAAATTCCCGGAAACCGATACATCATATGGGGATTGGAAAATAATTGTAACGGTGGAGGAAGTATTAATGGAATGAATATCCATTTAAATATAAAATATCGCATAAGTTTATAAATATCATTAATGAAACAATCATTATGGACACTAATGAATATTGTTTCCCGAAAAAAAAACAAATGTTTTCGCCGTATTTTCTAAAACACGCCTATTAATACATCAACGTATTCAAATCTAACTCAAAATACATTTTCATTATATTCCCCTACTAATCATAGCAACGGCGATGATATTTATCATTTTAACAATAATTAATGAAAAAAACACCACATTGGAAACCAGTCAAAATGAATGGGTTGATGCCTTCATTGAAAATTTATCTTCAAGTATTATCCAATTGATTTTATTATTATCCATAGTATTCATAATTTGGGGATGTATGCTATGTGGTGTCTTTACGAATAAGATAATATATACTTGGTTTATCAAAAACCAAGGCATTCCCTTGATGGCACAGACCCACGACACTGTGATAGAAAACGGGAGAGAATTTCACATGGTTGATGTCTCGCCACCGATTAATCTTTCAGATCTTGTTGAAACAGTAGAATTAGAAAATATTCATAATTAAAACGATATTTTCATACTTTCTAAGTTGTACACTAAGTATAAATGTATTTAGACATCATTTCCTGTTCTCTGGAACGTACATTGGTTAGGGTATGTTTTCACAAAATAACAAAGTCATCATTCCGTTTGGCCTGGACCACGGATCATTGTCCGCCCGAGTTCCGAGATTTGACACCCAAGGGACTCATTTTGTTATGAGGAGAAGGTGGTGACCCACAACTACTAAGGTATAACCTACTCGTACACCTGGATTCTCCACCCTCCATTGCCGCTGGGTCTGGCTTAGGGAGCGATTTCACACTATTGGCCCTATTTCTCTTGCGTGTACCGGTTATTCCAGAAAAGTCCATGTTTTTGTGCGATGTGTGTCGAAAAGTGATGTAGTGTACCTGTAAACAAAACAAAAAAATACTTTCACTGAAAGTGTTATCAAAAATTTATTTATGCCCGTTTTGTGGAATATGTTGACTATTTGAAATCTTGCGTTTTTTTGACAGAATGTGGGGCGAATCGGATGTAGGAGTTGGATTTTTCACCAGATCGTCTAAACTGAGTAATAGAGGCATTCCTTTTGGGGGGCGTTTTGTCGTTACAACTTGGCTGGTTTTCTTAGAGTTTGTATCGAATTTGTGTTTTGGTTTTGCCTTTCGTCTCAATTCTTCAGTCCGTTTGATAAATGGTTTTCCTACCTTTAAATATAATTCCCATTTTCCTTTAAGTTTGCCCGTCGACCGACATGCATGGCAAAGGGTATGAGCAGTGTTTCCAGTAGATGTCCTATATCTACATATCGGACATCTCGGCTTTTTGTATTTGAAACGATCTCTCCATTCCGTTTTCGCCCATGCATTATAGACTTGTAAATCTATCATAATCGGGAAAATCTTGACGGAATCAATATACTCTCTTAAATAATCTCGAAACACGGCCCATTGTTCTTTTTTTTTCTCCATCGAAACACCTTGGTCGTGTCGAATGACATGGTATGCACGAGCAGCCTCAATGGTAGTGAAAAACCCATCATATCCATCTTTGTGATTATGAGGTCCGCAAGTTTTCCTAGTATGTCCCAAAAAACACTTGCATGTGCATTCTTCAATCGGGCATTGTTCGTACACACAATAACGGTCTATAAATCCAATAATACCATCAAACTCGCCTACAGTCATATATCCACCCTCGTTGTCGTCTTCTCCTCCAATTGACAAAATGCGTTTGTCGTACTTACAATGTCCCGATATGCGATTACTATTAAAATGTAATTTGTCTGCAGCTTGCAATATACGTATAAACTCCGCGTCCTCAAGATGAACCCATTTCAAAAATGGTCCAACCATCAAATCCTCTAATTCGAAATTTTCCTTGTCACAATCAATTATATATTTTACGGTTTTTTCTTCATCAACTTTGGACGGATCATAATAAAATGATTTAGAATCAAGAGCCATATCATCAGTTCGGATATCATCGTTATGATTTAAATAACGCGTTTCCGTATCATCCACATATTCCGAAGATTCGGAAAACTCATCAGATTCACTTTCGCTGGTATCAGTATCTGAAGAAGAAGAAGAAGAAGAAGAAGAAGAAGATGTCGACAATAAAGGAGATTCTTTCAAAAAAGCCGGACTAGTATTCTCGTAAACTGGAGCGACTTGTTCAGAAATCGGAATAGTTGTTTTGGTTTTCGGGAAAACTGAGGTGTTCTCTCTATAAACCGGGATTGGCTTGCGTGAAATATCAGAATCGGATTCTATGATAGATGACGCGGATGGTATTGGTATGGCGTCAGTAGTTAAAATGACATCGGGTGTTTTTAAAAAACCGTTGGTGTCATCTTTGGTACCATTTTCTTCATAAATCGCGCGCGACTTGTCTTGTCTTTCGATTTCCACCACAAGATCGGAATGTATAAGGTCACTCAACATACCAAGCGTGCGGTTGTCGTCAATAGCAAGTTCTAATCCTTCTTTGTACACAGATATTAGTGCATTTTTTAAATGAGCACCTTGATGAAAATGATCACGTAAATTCGAAGCGGTCTTCACCAATTCGTGTTTGGATTTTATATCCTCGGACTTGGACAACTGGACGATTTGTTGACAATTCGTTACGGCAGCGTCCAATTCCCGTTTCATAGCTTCCATACACGAAATTATAGCATTAGAACGCTTTTCCAGAGTTTCCATCATTTCCTTTTGAACTCGAATTTCGTTTTTACGATTGTCAAGAATTTGTTTTTCAATCAAATCGATCTTCATTTTTATATCCTCGAATTTTGGGTGAGGATCCATGTTTATACGGGTAAAAATCGGGATGAACTTATAAAGGCCTTTTCAAATATTCCCTCCTTGCTCCAAAAAAAAGATATGGTTCAATAGTGTGTATGTTTATACTTGCGCCAGGGTCGGTATAGAATGATGACAAAATTCATAAACGCGTTTGTTTTTTGTTTAAGAGAAAATTGCCCGTTATATTACTTTATTTATTTAATTTACGTGTCTGGGGGAAGTAACCCAATAGGTGTCGAAAGAAATTACATTTGGGTCGTAAAATAACATTGAACAGAATATAATATGTGCAAGATCTCTTTGGTGTAAAACCGCGCGGGCAAATACACCGGCTTCTGTCATATAATCTATTCTTCCTCTCAATGGTGTTTCTACAGCCCATCGCTTGGCTATATCGACTGGTGCTATGTTTGTTTCCACTGGAATCAAACCCCAATCGTCATTTGGAAAACGAGTTAACATGGGTTCAAAAAACACGGTGGTTTTTGTTTCTGGGTCGGAGCCAGGTAATTCTTGATTGACCATTATGATATTTAACGGAATTCCAAATTCAATGGCGCATACTGCCTTTCCATCATGCGGATCATGGATTTTATCGTGTAATTTTAATACCTCAAGCATATCTTTTTTTAGTTTTGAAAATGATATGTTGACACCTTTTAAGCCGTAATACATATTGGGATCCAAATTTTTTAATTCGAATCGTTGTTCTTCGACGTGTTTGCGTTCTATTTGAGGTAACAATCCGCGATATTCTTCTAAATAAGCGGTAAATGCAGTCATCCGCGCACGATCGGTTTTACTACTCATCAAACTGGGGGCGTAGACTTCTGTTGCTACACGTGTACCGGATTCGTGTACATATATTTGGGCCAACGGAGCTTTGTAGAAAACGTACCAAGGTATACAAGACCATATAAATTGGAACAAGAAAGTAACAAAGAAAATAATTATGATACACGAGACGAAATAAATTGCAAACGTCCTGAAAGGACGGTCTCTACGAAATTCAAAGTTATGAAAAAGGCGTCTTATCAATGTATCGTTGGGTATATCGCTTTCCTTTTTAGGATTCCACGAACGTGGTAGTATTCTATCCAAAAACAACATGAGTCGTTTTCGATATTTTCTGAATCTATCTTCGTTGTAATATTGTTGTGCGGGCGTGTCATTTAAAAACATTTCGTTGGATGACGCAGGTTTGCGCTTTCTTAGTGATGAATCTAAAGGCAATATGTCGTTGCCACCTTGTTCGCCAGAATTCATTTCTCAATGACTTAAGATAATTTATTTGTATCTGATGTTTTTTCACATTTTACGTTTTCGCTGAAAAAAATATGAACAAATAAAACAAAAACTTCATCACTTTTTTGTTGACACGTTGCAAATTCGGAAAGTCTGGGATGACATCGAGATATTCTACACCAGGTACTATTTTTGTGAAACAAGTGGCTTCCAGTGTATGGATGAAAAGGAACAACGATCATCCGTGGGCTAAATGTCCGGAATTGGGTATGATGGGCCGTAATAAAGAGCGTGGATTACGTTTAGTTGATCTAGTCGAACCCACGGCACGGGAAAATGGGGTACAAGAAAAGCCAGGGGCGTGCATTCACGATCGATTGTTACAAGAAGATACGCATATTTTTTTATGGTGTACTTCAAGTCCCATGTGTCCACCAAAAGAAGACGACACCACATGGTATTATTGTGTCGACGCAAACAAATATTCACGTATCGCGAAAGAAGGAAAAATGACGTTGGACTGGATGATATCACATTCGAGAAGAATATCATTGGAAGACATAATGTGTTGTGGTATATGCCATAATTTTTATATTCCTTCAGAAATCAACTTGTGTAGTGTATGTTTTACAAAACAAATGTGTATTGCAGCAGACGTACGCGAAGAACTTGTACAAAGAGAATTTAGTGGATATATTGCGGGTCTTGTTGATAACAAAGAACATAAAATGTTAATGTCAATCATTAGAGAATAAATAACATTTATTTAGGAAAAAAAAATACATTAGCGTCTTTACGCTTTACAGTATTGAAATGATTATTCTATAAAAGCAAATGATTAACATTTGTTTTCTCCCATAGCATAAATACAAACCAAATGGCATAGTGTCGATTTGTGTGTATGAAAACCCCAAATCTTCATATAAATAATTACCATTGATATGAATATTGAATTTTCTTGTTTGGTCTTGAAAGCGTAGCTTGTGGTGTCTGATATACCTATTCCGATCGGTAATAAAGATTCAAATAAAATCCGAGAGTTTCGAACGGAGCCGATAAATTCTCAGAAGTTTGAAATGCACGGGGCGTGTCATATGCATTGCTACAGTATAGAAACTGCAATTAGGCAAGTGTGGTTATCGATTCAATCAACACGAGAGGAATGGTACCCTTCGTTCTTAACAATCACAAGATCTTTGAGAGTTGTACGTACTTCTACTGGAACTTGTTCATCATTCATAAATTCACCAAGAAGAATAAAATTCCTTCGTCTTTGCAAATTTCGTCTACTTTTTCTCCATAAATTGAAAAACCACAAACAATCTTTTTTCGAAGGAAACGGGCCTATGAAACATACAAGTTCCCAATTCGGAGCACCGGCCCGCGTACTTTTACTATCCAACGTTCCCTTATTGTGTTGCCATATTTTTCTTATAGGATTCCGGCCCTTTCCTACGTGGGTTTGGAGTTTTCCCGTTTTCAAAATGCCAGAAATTGGATTTGGCACGGGGGCACACATTAAATACACAAAATATGGCGCATTTTTGGGCGGTACCCAAGCAACCATGCTATCCAAACTTATCTTTTTTTCAAAAATTAAGTCAAGTAATAATTCATTTTTGTTGTTCGATTCTCGAGTAGACGAATCTGACAAATCCGAAGAATCTAAAGAATCCTCTATATAATTTATCTTTGAGACCGTATCTACTGTCGTATTTTTACAAGTTTTCATTTCATCGTCGTAATAATTACGGGTAGATCTGGCACGCTTGGAAGGTCTATCAATGTCATTTGAAATACATTTTTTGTTTTTTCGTAGATTAGAAGTAGAAAAAATATCATCAGTAAGCAAATCTGGCATCATAGTCATGCCACATGCCATTACGTCTAAATAAAATAAATCGTCGTTATGTCGATGCTGCTTCTTAACAGACAAGCTTGAAAATTATGAGTATTCAGTGAAAAGTAACTCTCAATAATAAACATCATAATTGATTTATTGTTGACGTGATAAAGGGCGAAATAAGGATCAGTGGTAATGGATATAATTATTGATACGGGCGGTGGCATTTCGTTTGTTTCTGAAACTCGAAAAAGTAACGTAATAAGAAAATTGAGTGAAAAAAAAGAAAGTAATTCAGATAAATCTGAAATACCTAAGAAAAATAAAAATACAACACCAAGAGAAATCAACGATTCTGTAGTCGATGTAGTAATAAGAGATCTTGCAGAAACTCATATTATACCTCTTATTTCTGAATTAAAAAAACGTAGACTTCAAACACTAGGTGAAGATACAAACATGAATATAAATGGATATTATGAAGATGTATGTATTTATTAAAAAGAAATGATCACATTATAATATTAGCGCGAATTCCGGTGTAGGCAAACATCAATATGCCTTTTTTCGAAAAAAGGAAATTCCTTTTTTTAATGGCAATATTTTTAACCGGAAAAGTGTTTTCTATACCTCTGAACAAAACCACTCCAATTGATTGTGTTGATTTTGGCCTACAGACTCCACTTGCCGGCAATCCCGTGGCTATTCAAATTTTATTAGATATATGCGTTTCTAGTAACCGATGTGCACGTCTATTTGGCCAAAATTATGGTGAAAAATTAGATCTTTTTGCTGCGTTATTGGAAAAAACAACAGAATTTTCTCCACCGTTATTTTTAGAAACACCCATCAATAATTATGTATGTTCGTCTTCTTCGACACTTCAAGAAATCAACGCAATTTTGTGGTTACTCCGAATTGAAAGGGATTATTTAGATAGTGAATTAATGTGTGGATTAGACGAAGAACCTTTGTTAAACCCAGATACACAAGAAATCACCTGTAGACCGTGCCCTGGGTGTAGTATACAAAACGATACCAATACTAACCCGTTAATCCTGGTATTCGGTAGCACATTCTTGATAATTCTTCTTATTTATGGCGCTGCTGCAATATGGAAATTGGCAATAGAAGAACGAAAATACAAACTTCGTTTGCAAGGTTTCGATCAAACAACGGGTATTACTATGTAAAGCATACGAGGAAATATCATATAAATGTTTACATCTTTGTACCAATACGAAAGAGTATATTCAATATCTAAAGTCAATTGCTGAACTTATAAAAAGTGTGTGTGTGTGTGTGAAATTGGATAGTTTTTGTAAAAAAAAAATAAAAATATCTCCTGCGCTTTCGTTTATTTTCTTCTCTGTAAACAATTTGATATATGTTACAATAACTGTTCATAGAACCCCGTGTCTTCGTACGAACAACATACTCTACTTGCTTTTCTTTTTATAGTTTTAAAGAAATTCTTTGTCGGAAAACACAGGTAAATTAAGATAAAATACGCAACTACAATGATAGAAATCGATATTAATATACTGGAAGCAATAAGAACCGCTTTCGTGTTCTCTTTTTTTGCTTCAATACAAGACGGTGTAGATGAAGTATGATTCTTACACTCATATGCTTTAGCAAAAGGTAAACACCCTTCGAATTCTCCGGAATAGCAAAAAATACACTGGCAATTTTGGATACAATCATTAAAATCCGTTATTAAACATTCGTCAGGCACAAACGGCGGTGTTTGTGAAACC
>Ga0209986_10003676_pt1 | contig 13353 bp, 13 predicted proteins | sample BlataG_FD_183168 | JGI IMG/M metagenome (GOLD analysis project Ga0209986, IMG submission 183168) | Deep subsurface microbial communities from Black Sea to uncover new lineages of life (NeLLi) - Black_00105 metaG (SPAdes) (version 2) | ecosystem: Environmental > Aquatic > Marine > Oceanic >...
TAAGCACATTACTACGGGTTTACCATTTGTCGTGGCCAAATTCGCCATGAGCCTTGACGGCAAGATTGCTACTAAAACCGGTGATTCTAAGTGGATAACCAAGGAAGAGGCAAGAAAGTATGCACATACCCTGCGCTATACTGTCGACGCCATAATGGTAGGGGTAAACACCATTGTTGCTGATAATCCTCGCCTCACCGCTAAGGGTTGTGGTGGTAGAGGTGGCATAGGAAAAATGCAGCCTCTACGCCTGGTTGTTGATAGTAAAGGAAAAGTGCCATTGAATGCTCATATTTTTGAGCCACCAGGCGAGGTTTTGCTCGCTGTAGCAGCACCTTTTGACTCTGTAAAGAAGGAAAAATTTGTAGAGGCGGGTGCCGAAGTACTGGAATTACCAATCAGGGAAGGCTCGGTAGATATTGTGGAATTATTGAAGTTGTTGGGGAGGCGAGAGATTGTCACTGTCCTAGTGGAGGGAGGTGGTAAGCTTCTTGGTTCACTTTTTGACCACCACTTAGTGGATAAGGTATTGGCTTTCATTTCACCAATCATAATTGGCGGCTGTGAGGCTGTAAGTGTGGGAGGGAATGGCGTTGACAATATAGCTAAGGCTCTGCGCCTTAGTCGAGTTGACATCAAGAGTTTCGGCGATGATATATTAGTTAGTGGATATGTGGAGAAACGATTACCGCAAGAGGCATAGGTTTTTAGGTGTATAGTATGTTTACAGGGATAGTTGAGGAGATTGGCATAGTTAAGGAAACAAGCCGAGACCGCTTAGCCTTCGAAGCCCATAAGGTGCTTGAAGGAATAAAAGTGAGCGATAGCATAGCTGTTAATGGTGTTTGCTTAACTGTTGTCTCCTTGGAAAATCACGGCTTCAGTGGTAATGTTATGCCTGAGACGTTACGTTGCACTAATCTCGGTAGTCTTCATTATAATGACCAGGTAAATTTAGAAAGGGCACTGGTACTGGGGGGACGCCTGGGTGGCCATTTAGTGTTGGGTCATGTCGATGATACGGGAGAAGTAACGGATGTAACTAGCGAGGAAGCCGCACATATTATGAGGATTTCAGTACCAGCTAAACTAATGCCTTACATTGTAGATAAAGGCTTTATCGCCGTTGATGGTATTAGCCTCACCATTGTAGACTTTGATGATTTTTTCTTTGTTGTGTCTCTGGTAGCTTACACTATGGAACATACTACGTTAGGAAGGAAGAGACCTGGCGACATCGTCAATTTAGAAGCAGACATCATAGCTAAATATGTGGAAAATCTTAAGGAGCGAAAAAGACAAAGTTTAAACTTCGAGTTCCTTAGAGAGTATGGATTTGTAGGGGGAACAGATGCTGGCTAGCATTTCGGAAGCAATTGAAGATATCAGGGCAGGCAAGTTTATCATTATCGTTGATGACGAGTCACGCGAAAATGAAGGGGATCTGGCCATGGCTGCCGGGAAGATTACTCCTGAGGCTATCAATTTCATGGCTAAGCATGGTCGGGGGCTGATTTGTCTTCCTATTACGGGCCAAAGACTTGACGAATTAGGAATACCACTGATGGTTACCAACAACACCTCACACTACTCCACTGCCTTCACAGTTTCTATTGAGGCAAAGAGTAAAGTTACCACTGGCATCTCTGCTTTTGATCGAGCCCAGACCATAAAAACGGCGCTTGACTCTAATACCAAGGCAGGTGACCTGGCTCAGCCAGGGCATATATTCCCTATTCGAGCCAGAGAAGGTGGGGTGTTAGTACGAGCAGGACACACTGAAGCTATCGTTGATCTGGCTAGACTAGCTGGACTTTATCCTGCTGGCGTAATATGTGAGATTATGGATGAAGATGGCACAATGGCCCGTCTGCCTCAGCTTGAGGCTAGGGCTTCTAAGTTTGCCTTAAAGGTTGTAACTATCGTTGATTTGATTGCCTACCGTCTTCGTCATGAAAAACTGGTGCAAAGAGTAACTGAGGCTAGGCTGCCCACTACGTATGGCGAATTTACGGCCGTGGCTTATAAAAGTATTGTTGATGCTGCTGAACATGTTGCTCTAGTTAAAGGTGATACATCAAATGATGAGCCAGTGCTGGTACGTGTTCACAGTGAATGCCTGACTGGGGACGTCTTTGGTAGTTTGAGATGCGATTGTGGGGTCCAGATTGAGATGGCTTTACAAAGTATAGCCAAAGAGGATCGCGGTGTTTTTCTTTATATGAGACAGGAGGGGAGGGGAATCGGGTTTCACAACAAGCTTTGCGCCTATGCTCTTCAGGATCAAGGGATGGATACTGTGGAGGCTAACATAGCTTTAGGTTTTGCTCCTGATTTGAGAGATTATGGAGTAGGTGCTCAGATTTTGGCCGACTTAGGTTTACATAATATCCGATTGCTTACCAATAACCCTAAGAAAGTAATTGGGCTGGAAAGCTATGGAATTAAGATAGTCGAAACTGTTCCCCTAATAGCCCCATCTACCCCTTATAACATCCACTATTTAGAAACCAAGCAAAAAAAGTTAGGACATATTCTAGGTATACAGGAGGGTAAGTAATGGCTAAGCATTATGAAGGTATCCTGATAGGAAAAGGGCTTAAGTTTGCCGTGGTTGTTTCTCGCTTTAATGAGTTAATAACCACGAAGCTGCTTGAGGGAGCAAGGGACGCTTTATTGCGCCACGGTGTCGCTGAGGGTGACATGGATATTGTCTGGACTCCAGGATGTCTAGAGATCCCGCTTATAAGCAAAAAATTAGCACAGAGCAATAAGTACGATGCCATAATATGCCTTGGCGCGGTGATTCGTGGCGGCACCCCCCATTCTGAGTATGTTGCTTCGGAGGTAAACAGGGGAATTGGCAGAGTGAGCCTGGATACCGACCTACCAGTAATACAAGGCATAATCACAGCTGATACTTTGGAGCAGGCTATCCAGAGAGCAGGAGCTAAAGAGGGTAACAAAGGCTTTGTTGCCGCAGTAAGCGCTATTGAAATGGCAAATCTGCTTAAGGCTATTCAGTGACTTTATAAACTTTGTCACCGCGCCTTACTCTATCAGGAACTTCTATGCCCACAAGGTCGCCGGGCTTGCCCTCGGTGATGTTAACGCGCTCGATCTGCAGAGATTCTACAGCCAGTTCCATATCTGTGGTGCTGCCCTTGATATGGATTTTATCACCTATTTTCAATGTGCCGCTTAGCTCTATACCAGCTACCACAGGCTTAGCAAAAAAATCCGTTACCTTGCCAATTTCCACTTCGCCCATCTTCAAATACCTCCTTCTAGGAGGATATCATACACTTTTTCCGATTAAAAATCAACATGGTGTGCTGGCTGACCACATGGGTAACACTGGGCAGCTTCTCCGTATAACGGAGCACTCTACATCACCCTAGTTCCGCCATATGTCCCCCGTAGCTTCAACAACCCAAACAACGGGGTCAACCAGGAGCTCCCTGACCAGAGTCCTCAAAAAGCTACTTCTTGATATGAAATCCGCGACAGGGGGGCTAAGCTGGTAGTACAGGGCAACAAATTGAGAGCCTGCGGTGCTTTCTAGTAACACGATATCCCGGAACTCTCGCAGCACGTCAATCTGTTCAGCGGTGGGAGTTCCGTAGGCTGCGGTAGCAATAAAACAACCTCCGGAGGGTAGTGTGGTGAATTGAAGGGTAGTACCTTCAATCACAGTGTTGTTATACTTGAGATGGGCTTTGAACTCATACTCTGTCTGTGAAATGAGCCCTGTGAGCGGCTCAGCATGAGTGCCATCTGCTGTTCTAGACACCCAAGTAGTATAAAACCAGGACGGGTCGGTGGACCTCTTGCAGGCAAAGCGCACTTGCACCGAGCTGAAGTTCCCCACAGTGTAGTTCATATTCAGGGTGGCTGAGTCGGTGCTGACCCCGGTGGTGGCTTGTGTAGTAACCTGCAGCAGTGGCAGCTCCAAAAAATTTGCGGTGACGGTTACATTTTGAGCCGGCATGGTGAAGATAGTCTCAGCGGCAGTCGCATTACCGAATACTCCGGCCGGTGCTGTCCAGTTCATAAGCCGGTAGCCCTCGTTGGCTTCCGCTCTTATGTTGACTTCTGCAGCTTCTGCGTAAGGTGATTCATTGGTCAAGTCGGTCGCCGTGCCGCCTGCTTCGGGGTCTGCTGCCATAGTGAGCTCGTAGATTGGTATCCCTTCAGCCTGGAAGTTGGCGGTGATTCCGTAGTTGCCGTATATGGTGATGGTGGTTGAGGCAGCATTGACATTGGCAATGGTGCCCACATTGCCAGTCCACTTGACGAACTTATAGCTAGAATTTGGACTAGCCACCAAGTCAACCACCGTGCCACAGACATAGCAGAACTCTCCTTCACCAGCGGTGGTTACCGAGCCGCCTTCGGTGCTGGAAATCATGAGGCACCTACACACATACTCGGTCTTATAGGGCAGTTCGGTAGTACTGACTGTCACGCTTGTGCTTCCATCGTCTGTGCAGCCATTGCTGTTGGTTACTGTCAAAGTATAGGTGCCGGCCATTGCTGTGGTGGCACCAGTACGGATAGGATTCTGAAGGGTGCTTGTCCAGCCGCCAGGGCCAGTCCAGCTGTAGTTGGTCATGCCGTTGGGGCTACCATATAACTGTATGGTGGCTCCCTCAGACACTGGTGAGTTACTTGAGGCGCTGGCTGTGGGCTTAGTGTTGACCACCACTACCGTGCTGGCAGGATCGCTGACGCAGCCACCATCGGTAACCGTCAGATAATAAGTCCCCGCATTCAAAGTGGTGGCGTTGGGGATGGTCGGGCTCTGTAAGCTGCTGCTAAAGCCATTGGGCCCCGTCCAGCTGTAGCTCGTCATCCCACCAGGGCCTCCAGTTAAGACAATAGTGCTTCCTTCACATACCGGTGAGTTAGAGGAGGCGCTGGCTGTGGGCTTAGTGTTGACCACCACTACCGTGCTGGCAGGATCGCTGACACAGCCACCATCGGTCACCGTCAGATAATAAGTCCCCGCATTCAAAGTGGTGGCGTTGGGGATGGTCGGGCTCTGTAAGCTGCTGCTAAAGCCATTCGGCCCCGTCCAGCTGTAGCTAGTCATGCCATCGGGCCCACCGTATAGCTCTATGGTCGCTCCCTCACAGACTGGTGAGTTGCTTGAAGCAGTGGCTGTGGGCTTTTCGTTGACTGTCACATTATAGCTTTGGCTGTCGATATTAGGGGGGGAATCGCTGTCGGTCACGTTGAGGGTTACGGTGTAAGTGCCGGCAGCGTCAAAGTGGTGCGTGGCGTTCTGGGCGGTACTGTTGTATCCATCAGCGAAATCCCAATACCAAGTGTATGGTTTTACTCCTCCAGTTGTTTTATCAGTGAATGTGGTGTTATTGCAGAAGCATACTTCATTAAACTCAAAGTCAACGATGAGGGGAGTTGTCACGATAATGGTGGCAACCTGGGTGCACTTCGAACTTACGTAGTTGGAACAGTCCGTCGGGCAAGTCCCCGCCGGCTTCTTTTGACTCCACTCTACCAGGACGTTCCGCATCTCGAAGAGCGTCCCGTAGGTCCAGTTGACAGTCCCCATTGAGTAGCTATAAGTGCCGCTGCCGTCGTGATAACCAATTATGTTGCTTACCCAGTCCGTCTGTTGGAGCACTCCACCTTCGTATAGGTCTGCCACAACGACAATGCAATATGTGTTTTGCCGATGGAAGTACAAATTCATCGACACGTTATGGGTGACAGTCTCCCCCAGCGTATAGTTACCTGCTGGGACATCCAGCCACACGCTATTAATTTCCACATCGTTTGCCGTACAACCAGAGATGCACCGAGGCCACGTGCCTGCTGCTTGCTGCACCGCTGGCGGGAGGTTGGCGACGTGCGAGCAAGCCATCATGACCAGCATGAGTACGATGACTAAAGAAAAAATTATCCTCTTCATACCAATTCTCCCTGCCAAGACTGGAGTAGTGCCCTTATCATTAAGATTATCAGAATGGAGACAACTTAACAGGGCACACATTTCTTGTCAATGCCTTGTGCCGGCTGACCACATGGGTAACACTCATGGTATGTTTAGTGATAATAACTTACCATGGGAGTTACCGGAATGAGAAAGTCAGCCAGCACAGAATATTGACAAACTTTCAAAGACAAGTTATTATACAGCCTCAGGGTGCTTGCCTGTCAGGGAGTAGCGGGTAAGTTTTCCCAAAAAACCTGACGGATTTTCTAGCTTGTGAGCTTGCTATTATGAGTTGGTATGAGAGCCGGCGCTCAGCCCCTATCACCAAATTTACTTAAATTTTTACTGACTTTTTTACCAATCCGACGAAAATCTCGAAAAAGCGCTTGACAGTGTGGGGGGTGATACACTATGGACTAAGATTTTGGAAAAGCTAACCTATTACGTCAGGGAAAATCCCGGAGAAATGTCAGCTCTTTGACATACTACCAAAAAATTGAAGAGGAGGTAGAACAAATGGCGATGGATTGGTTGCCAAGAGATAATGAACTGAAGGATCACCAGCTTGTCGGCGATGAGTTCTTTGGAACAGAGCCGCCGTGCACCATGTATGAGAAGAAACCTTTGGTTAACCCCCAGACCGGGGAAACGGTAGATGGGCTATACACGGCATGGGTTATCCTCAATAATCCGACCCAGTATAATTCCTACACCACCGAAATGGTCAAGGGCGTCATAGCTGGAATGAAGAAGGCCTCGGCAGATAGGAGTGTTGTGGCCATCATCTTCACCGCTGTTGGCGATAGAGCCTTTTGTACTGGTGGCAATACCAAGGAATATGCCGAATATTACACCCTCAGGCCAAGGGAATACAGGGACTACATTAATCTGTTTTCCGGGATGGTGGATGCCATCCTTGATGCCGGAGCGCCGGTTATTTGTCGCGTTAATGGGATGAGGGTGGCGGGAGGACAGGAAATCGGTCAGGCCTGTGATCTGGCTATTGCCTCTGACCTTGCTAATTTTGGTCAGGCTGGTACCGGGGTTGGCTCAACGCCGGATGGAGGCTCAACTGATTTTCTCCCTTGGCAGCTACCTACTACAGAGCTAGCCATATGGAATTGCGTCTCCAACGAACTGTGGAGTGCCTACAAAATGCACAGGCTGGGCTTCATAACCGATTTAATGCCCGTGAAGAAGCTCGATGGTGAGTGGATTAGGAACCCTCTGGTGATTACCGACAGGTATATAGAGGATGGGAGGATCGTCTATGGAGAACCTAAGACCGGTGATGAGGCCAAGAAGGCAAAGGAGATTATAAAGACGTCCGAGACCGATTTCTCGCTTCTGGACCGGAGGATAAATGAGATTGTCTGGACCCTTACCAATCTCATGCCCCTGTGCTTGATGAAGAGCATCGAGACTATCAGGTGGAAAAAGAAACACTTCTGGGATGCCAACAAGATTAGCGCCAAGTACTGGCTGGCTGCGAACATGAATATGGAAGCCTATCTTGGATTCAATACCTTCAATACGGAGGATATGACGGGTCAGCGCAGGATAGACTTTGTTAAATTCCGCCAGTTGATTGCCCAGGGGCATAGCTTCGATGGTGATCTGGCAGAGCAGGTCATGCCGAAGCCGAAGCAGTAAACTGATAAGGATGGCGTAAATACGAAAGCCCAGGGATAAACCGTGGGCTTTCGTATTTTGGCGAAAGGTGCGCCTCGCTGGATAATAGGAACGAAATGTATCCTGAAGGGAGGGAATATGGAATTCCAGAACATTGTTGTGGATAAGAAAGAGGGAATAGCGACTCTTACACTTAACCGCCCGCCACTTAACATAATAGATTGTGATATGTTGGTGGAGCTAAATACCGCCCTGGAGCAACTGGCGAAGGATGATGAGGTTAAGGTACTGTTGCTCCGCGGCTCTGGGAACAAGGCCTTCAGTGCAGGTGTGGAGGTAAAGGACCATATCGGGGAGAAGATGCCGAAGATGATGAAGGAGTTTGGCCGTGTCTTCCATCTCCTGAGAGGTCTTGGCAAGCCGAGTATTGCTGTGGTCAATGGCGTAGCACTGGGAGGTGGATGTGAGCTTGTTGCCGGCTGTGACATGGCTATTGCCTCCGAGAAAGCCCAGCTCGGTCAGCCGGAGATAAAACTGGGGGGACTGGCGCCGGCGGCTGCTCCCTTGTTTCCCAGGATAATGGGGGAGAAGAAAGCGTTTGAACTGCTGGTGATGGGAGAAAATGTCAGTGCCCGGGAAGCGGAACGAATTGGCCTCGTTAATAAGGTTGTTCCGGAAGAAGAACTGGACCAGACTGCAGAGGAGTTCGCACGAAAGTTCCTGGGAAAGAGCACGCTGAGCGTCAGGCTCGTGAGAGATGCGCTGTATGATTGTGCGGAAACGCCCTCACTTGAGGCTTCGCTGGAAAAGGGAGTGGAGCACGGTATCAAGAGCTGGCAGACTGAAGATGGCCAGGAGGGTTTGCAGTCATATTTGGATAAACGCAAGCCTGAATGGAAGAACAGGTAACTAGATTTGGGAGGTATTATGAGATTGCAATATAAGAAGGCAATTGTCACGGGTGGGGGGGGAGGGGTATTGGCAGGGCTGTGGCCCTGGCTTTTGCTAGGGAAGGCGCCGATGTAGCGATAAACTATCGTAGCAATGACGCCACTGCTAAGGAGGTAGTGGACGAGATAAGGATGCTCGGCAGGAAGGCTGTGGCCTTGAAAGCGGATGTCGGCAGTTACCAGGATGCCAGGTCAATGGTAGACCAGGCGGTGCGGGAGCTGGGGGGGGTGGATATCCTGGTTAACAATGCTGGACTGTCCAAGCCCGCTTTGCTTTTGAAGATGGACGAGGAGACGTGGGATCAGGTTGTCGATATTCACCTCAAGGGCACCTTCAATTGTACGCAGGCTGCAGCTAACTATATGAAGGAAAACAAGTACGGGAAGATCATCAATGTTATCTCCACTGCCGGATTGTATGGGACGATGGGGCAGATAAACTATGCCTCGGCGAAAGCGGGAGTTATCGGGTTCACAAAGTCCGCATCCAGGGAACTCGCCAGATACGGGATAAATGTTAATGCCATATCTATGGGAATTATCACAACGGAGATGACGGACAAGATAAGAGAGGATGAAAGGCTAAAGGAAATATACCTCTCGAGAATACAGCTGGGACGGTTTGGCGAACCTGAGGAGGTAGCGCCGGCCTTTGTGTTTCTGGCATCGGAGGATGCGCGGTACATCACCGGACAGGTGCTATCCGTTGATGGGGGTTATGTCGGGTAGTGGCCTTGTTTGTCACCACTGAGAGGAACCTGCTACTAATGTCAGCTCGTTGACGTTAAAAATCGGGGGTCAGTACAATCCTCTTTTCCAATTTCCCCCCGTGAGCATCTTCAAACGCTTGCTGAATCTGGCTCATCGGTCTGGTCTCAACAAAGGGCTCTATCTGTATCTTGCCGTCCAAGACCATCTTCAGAACCTCGGGGTAGTACTTGGGCAAACAGCCCCAGGAGCCCAGAATATCAGCGTCAAATGCCATCAACCGTGATAAAGAATACTCGTTCTTCTGCATGCCGAAGCCGCAAATCAGCAGCTTGCCGATAAATGACAGCAACTCCAGGGCAATTGCCTGACCATCAGCGGTGCCCGTCCACTCAAAAATCTTCCAGCCGTAGTTTGAGGGCACGCCCTTTTCCTTGCAGTAACTGCGAAACTCGTCCCTGATATCCCGGGGAGTCTTATCCACCGAGCTGATGACATGGGTAGCGCCGTAGTCCAGGGCTCTTTTTAGCTTCGCCGGGTTTCGGGCGATACCGATGACCTCTTTGGCGCCCAATGCCGAGTAAATCTGGGTGGCATGTACCCCCAGACCGCCGGTAGTCCCGACAATGATAGTTAAATCCCCCGGTTTAACCTCAGCCCTCATTGCTGCCTGATAGGGGGAGGTTACAGCATCGGCAATCACGGCAAAATGAGAAAGGGGTATTCCTTTCTTGTCTGTGATGACACACAAATCCTGAGCCGGGACGACGATGTGGCTGGAGAAGCCTCCGTAGATTTCCATACTGTTGCCGGGCATCTTCTGCGCCAAGCAGCGGTTGCCCCTTCCAGCAGCACAGATAGGGCAGTTATTGCACGGCATCACCGCCGGTATAATTACCTCCTTGCCCAACCATTTATCATCGCCGGCTATCACCGTGCCGCTGATTTCATGCCCCAGGGTCAGCGGCGGTTTGTTGACCGTGGGCACGCCATCATAGAAATAGCCCAGGTCGGTATGGCATACCCCGCAGCCAGCAATTTCAACCAGCACCTCGCCGGATTTAAGCTCAGGGACATCAATGCTTACCCTCTTCAGTTTGCCTGGCTCCACCATCTGCCAGGTTTCAATTTTGTCCGGTATTTTTGCCATAATTCTCACTCCTTACTCTACAGTCTGCTGATAAATCCAAAAGACAAAGCTCGACCCTTCACTTTTAGCAGGTTCATCACCTTCTCACTAATCTGAACGCGTTTTACCATAATTTTAATTAGTCTGTCAAGCACAGTTTGGCTCTCGTTGCTGCAAATTTTTGGCAGGTGAGGGTGATCTAGTTCAGATAGATGGGTGAGAGACGCCGTAAAATTCTGGGTGGCTTGGCTCACACGCCAAACATGCTTGACAGTGCGGGGGATGATATAGTATGGGCTAGGGTTTTGGAAAAACTAAACTATTACCAGCGCCTTTCACAGTGACCTCTACTGTGGGAAAATATATTTTTAAGGAGGTTGATATGAGACCACTTCAAACTGATTTGTCCATATTCAACAAATTTAAATTTGAGAAGCCACCTGTAGGCATCAAGTTCCTGTACTTCAAACCAGAAAGAATACAGCAACTAGACAAAAGTCTGGCTTTCTGCGAAATGATCAAAGAAGCACAGCAAAGAGAATCCCCGTTTTATTTCGCTAAAGAGAATGAGGATTGCTTCGGAAAAGTATCACTGGGGATGGAGCAGATGTCTTCGTGGGGCAAAGGCGGAGAATTTGGAGCTGGATTGGAAATCTTTCAGGAACCAAGGGCTAATGCTAGAATCTATCAATACATTCCCAAATTTCCAGAGGGTACGGTGAACTATGTCGCTGTGTCCTCGCTGGACAAACTGACATTCGAGCCAGACCTCTTAATTCTTGTGGCTACTCCCACCCAGGCAGAAATCGTGCTGAGGGCGATGTCCTATTCGACTGGCGAGATATGGGAGAGCAAGACAACAGGGGTATTGGGATGTGCCTGGATTTTCGTTTATCCATATCAAAGCGGCAAAATCAATTACATGCCTACCGGGATGACCTTCTGCGCGAAAGCACTCCAACGATTCCCGGAGGGATGGATACTGATATCTATCCCTTGGAATTGGATACCGATTGTAACGCAAAACCTAAAGGAAATGAAATGGGTTCTTCCCTCGTACACTGATGGGAGGGAAAAGTATCTGAAGCGAAGAGACAGCCTCATTACGAAATTAACCCAAAAATCTGTGAACCCCTAAATTTAGGGAGAATAGTTACCTATATAGCAAGGAAGGAAGGGGGAGATGTTAGCGCAAATCACTAGCTGTTGTCAAGAAGCTAGAATGTCACCTTTTATCTTGAAGCAAGAATGTCACCACATGTTCTAGGTCCATCTATGAAAAGCGCAGGCTTAGTTTTTTGTTTAGAAATATAGGGTAATTCGCATTATCTTCAAGCCAACATTTACCTTGACAAGTTGTGCTGCCAAGCTTATGATAGTAAGTCAAATAAATCTAATGGGAGGTAGTATACCATGACTGAAAAGGCTGAAAGAAAAGCGGGGCAACCATATAGTGCGGAGGAGCTACTTTCTTTCGACCGCATTAGGAGGGCTATGACAAGCAGGGTTTTGGATAGGATAGAAGAGTTGTGGCAGGGAAAACAGCCCCTAAGTGTTGAGCAGATGAATGAAGTGATCGCGGGTGAATGGCAGAGAGTAAAGGAGGCGGTGAGGTCATCACCAGCAGCACGGGAAGCCTTCCGTAAGTATTTGGAGCGCACCGTCGCTGAACAAATAGACAAGTTGATGAAAGAAGATAAAGCTGAGCTAGAATCATTGGGCGTTGTAGAGAAGAGTCTATAAATTGGTTTCACAAGATAAAGCTGATACAGGCAAACAGGTCAACCAGGACCGGGATATAGGGCAGTTAATTAAGCGCCTCGATATGTTAGATGAGAGGCTGGATAATATGGATTCTATAGTAACATCACTTATAGAAAGGGTGATGGGAAGACCTCTTGTTATGGAAGTAACCTGCCCTAATTGTGGTCAAACTATACAGATCAATGTCACCAGTGGTGTAAGGCTGCGAGGTAAAGAATAGCCCTAGCAAGCATCGTATTTTTATCAATGTTTAATTTCTAAGCCACCCAATGACAAGTAATCTTCTATTTCTGCCATATTATCAAAGGTTTGCCCTGTTTAGCTATGTTTGCTACAATCGTCAAATGGGCGGTTAGCTCAGTGGTTAGAGCGCTGCGTTGACATCGCAGAGGTCACTGGTTCAAGTCCAGTACCGCCCATTTTTTGATGAAATCATGTTTAATTGCTAGGTTTATAATAGAAAGTTCGAGATGAAATCAAAAACAAGGGATGAGCAAATGGAACGGATGCGCCACTCCGCATCTCATATCATGGCTGAGGCAGTACAATACCTTTTTCCGGACGCTAAATTTGGCATCGGACCGACCATTGAGAATGGCTTCTACTATGACTTTGAGCTGCCACGCCCATTAACGCCGGAAGATTTGCCTGTAATTGAGAACAAAATGAGGGAGATTATTAGTCACGATGTACCGTTTGTTATGGAAGAAATGAGTAAAGATGAAGCGCGTAAGCTCTTTGCTGCCCAGCCCTATAAACTGGAGCTTATCAACGAAATCGCTGATACTAGTGTAACTATCTATAAACAAGGTTCTTTCACCGATTTATGTCGTGGTCCCCATCTAGCCTCCACCGGTGAGGTAAAAGTATTTAAGCTGACTCATATAGCTGGAGCATACTGGCGTGGTGATGAAAAGCGACCCATGCTGCAAAGAATTTATGGTGTGGCTTTTGAAAGCCAAGAGGAGCTTGACGATTATTTATCGTGGCAAGCTGAAGTCGCTAAACGCGACCATAGGAAACTGGGCAAAGAACTTGACCTCTTCAGTATTCACGAGGAAATCGGTCCTGGCTTGATTTGCTGGCACCCCAGAGGTGCTTTGATTCGGCAAATCATCGAGGACTTCTGGAAGGCAGAGCACATCAAGCGGGACTATGACATCGTTTACACTCCTCACATTGCCAAGCTAGATTTGTGGAAAACTAGC
>Ga0209986_10003677_pt1 | contig 13347 bp, 5 predicted proteins | sample BlataG_FD_183168 | JGI IMG/M metagenome (GOLD analysis project Ga0209986, IMG submission 183168) | Deep subsurface microbial communities from Black Sea to uncover new lineages of life (NeLLi) - Black_00105 metaG (SPAdes) (version 2) | ecosystem: Environmental > Aquatic > Marine > Oceanic >...
CGAGCTGCGTGAAACGTCACGCCGCCACCAGCGGCGGACCGCTCGAACACCCCGTCGGTCACGCAGGCATGCAGATGCACATGCTGGTTGAGCGCAGAGCCAAAGCGGTGCTGGAACGAGACCGCACCCAGCCGAGGGCGGGCCTGTCCCGCCGCGGCACGATCAGCTGGCTTATCCGCCGCATGACAGAGCAGCCGTTCGATCTCTTTTAGAAATATCCGCGACAGTGCCGTCACCGCCTGTGGCCGGTCGGCCAAGATGCCCCGCAGCCGCTTCGACACTGAGATCACCCATTGCCGCATAGGGACGGGCGGAATGACATGGTCAGCAAGGCGTGCCGCCGTCTGGGCCATCCGTCGACCTGTACATGACGGACAGACCCCGCGGCCCTTGCACGAAAACGCCACCAGAAAGCCATGGCCGCAGCTTGTGCACTTTGCCTGCGCAAACCCAAAGCAGAGCAACCCGCAGGTCAGATACCGACGGAACTCTTCTTCAACATGATGCCTGATCTGCCGGCCGCACTGGTCGTGCTCGGCAAGCCAGCTCTCCAGGTGCCGGGTGATGACCTGATAGAGCGACGTTCGCTCAGGCCGCCGACGGGCATACCGCTGCTGTGGAGCCTGACGAGCAGGCCGCGGGCCCGCAGGTCGCGGGCGATATCGCGGTCGCACTCCTTCACGAACCGGCCGCTGCCCATCGGGAAGGCGTCGGTAAACGTGCCGTCGGGCGCGACCGCGTTAAGGAGCGTGGGCCCGCCGCCCTCGGTAAAGCGGGCCTGCTCGGCCATCAGCACGGTGTAGTCCACTTCGCCGAAGGCCGGCGCGATGTGGACGATGCCGGTGCCGGAATCGGTGGTGACGAAGTCGGCGGCGACAACCCGCCAGGCGACGGGCTCGCTGCCGCCCGACGTGAGCGGGGCGGTGACTGGTGCACCTGCGGGCCGGTAGCAGTCGAAGGGGGGCAGGTATGACCGGCCGACGAGCGTTTGCCCGAAAAGGCGTTCGAACACGTCACAATCTTTTTTTAATTTTTCTTTGAACCCGACCGCGAGGGGTGCGGCGACGATGTATTCGGGAGCGACGTCGTTTCCCTCGCTTGCGCTTCGGGCTTGTGTGGGAGAGGCTTCACGGAGCACGAGGTATTCCAGATCGGCCTTCACGGCGGCGAACTGGTTGGAGGGGAGTGTCCAGGGCGTTGTCGTCCAGGCGACAAGGCTGCGATTGGTCGGTGTGCCCGTGTCGTCGAGCAATGGGAAGGCGACATAGACGCTGGGGTCGGCCACCTCCTTGTAGCCCTGGCCGACTTCGCCGCTGGAGAGCGCGGTGCCCCCCTGGGCCCACCACCACACAATCTTGTGGCCTTGAGAGAGGAGCCCGCGATTGAACAGCTCTGCCAGCGCCCACCACACGCTCTCTACAAACGACTGATGGTAGGTGACGTAGGCATCGGAGAGATCGATCCAGAAGCCGATCCGCTCGGTCAGCGTCTCCCACTCCTTCATGTACCGCCAGACACTCTCCTGGCACTTGTGGATGAAAGGCTCGACGCCATACGCCTCGATCTCGGCCTTGGAGTGGATGCCGAGTTCCTTGCACACCTCCACCTCGACCCGGAGGCCGTGGGTGTCCCAGCCGGCCTTTCGTTCGCAAAAGTCGCCCCGCATTGTGCGGTAGCGGGGGTAGAGATCCTTGATCGTGCGGGTCAAGCAGTGGCCGGGGTGGGGCATGCCGTTGGCCGTGGGCGGCCCTTCGTAGAAAACAAACCGTTTTCCGTCTCGTCGCTGTTCGAGCGATTTCTGATTTGTGCCCCGGGATCGCCACAGGGCGGCGATCGAGGCTTCGATGGCGGGAAAGTCGGGCTTGCCGCGGACAGGTTCAAACATGGGGATGAGGCCGATGCGAGTCGTGAGGGAAGCCTCGAATCGTACCGCGGACGACTCATCGCCACCACGGGCGACGGCCAGCCGCGATCAACGTGGCATCGATGCCCGCGGCCGAAGCATTCCCAGTTCGTAGCCGCGGGCCACGCACTGGGCCGGGGTGGCGGCGGCAAGCTTTTCCTTGATGGCCGCGACATGGGCCCGCGCGGTGCGTTCGGCGATCGTCAGCGACCTGCCGATCTCCTGATACGAGAGGCCGTCCCGAAGCAGTTCCAGCACGTCAAGTTCGCGGGGAGATAGCGGGCCCCCCTGCTGCACGGCCGCCAGTCGCCGGGCCACTGCTTCACCGATTGGCCGGCCGCCGGCATGCACTTCGCGGATCGCGCCGAGCAACTCATCGAAGCGGGTCGTCTTGGTGATATAGCCTGCCGCTCCCGCCTCGAGCGCCTCGATGGCGTCCTGCTGCTCTTCCGACGAGGTCAGCATGAGGATGCGAGCCGCCGGATCGATCGCCAGAATCTGTCGCGTGGTCTCGATGCCATCGACGCCATACATCGCCACATCCATGAGCGTGACGTCGGGGCGGAGCGACCGCCACAGTTCGATCGCCTTCATGCCCTCATCGGCCTCACCGACGACTTGAAACTCCCGCTGCGAGGAGAGCGCGTGCAGAAGCCCCTCCCGAAACAGCGGGTGATCGTCAACGACGAGCAGACGAATCAAGGCGACGCGTTTCATGACATTCCATTGTTGGGCGGGGGCGGCGACGAAAGCCAGACGGGAGACAAGTGATTCAGGTCAGGATATCCGTGAGCACCCGGCCCTTGACGTCGGTGAGCCGCACGTCGCGTCCCCCAAACCGGTAGGTGAGTCGCTTGTGGTCGATGCCGAGGCAATGCAGGATCGTGGCATGGATGTCGTGAACGTCGAGTGGGTTTTCGATCACGCCCATGCCCATCTCATCGGTCGTACCATAGGTCATGCCCCCCTGCACGCCCCCGCCCGCCATGCAGACCGTGTAGCCGGAGACATGATGGTCGCGGCCGTCGGTGCCCGAGGAGTGCGGGGTGCGGCCCATCTCCCCTGCCCACAACACCAGCGTCTCGTCGAGAAGCCCGCGGCGTTTGAGGTCGGTGATCAGGGCGGCGACCGGCCGGTCGGTGATGAGGGCGTTTTCGGCGTGGTATTTCCGCATGCCGCCGTGTTGATCCCAGGGGGCGTTGTTGGCGTGGGTCAGCGGGCAGGTGACCTCGATAAAGCGGACGCCTGCCTCGACGAGCTTCCGGGCCCGGAGGCACTGGAGTGCGTAAAACCGCTCATGGTCGGTGCCGCGATCGAGGCCGTAGAGTTGTCGCGTCTCCTCGGTTTCGGTGGCGACATCGCAGACGTCGGGCACCGAGGTCTGCATGCGGGCGGCGGTTTCGAACGTGGCGATCGCCGACTCGAGCGTTGCTGCAGTCGCTGGCGAGGAACCTATGCGCATCGCCGACTGCCGCAGAAAGTCGAGCTTGGCCCGCTGCACGGCCGGGGGATCGGCAGGCACGATATTATCGACGGCCACTCCCTCCGCGCGCACGAGCGTCGCCTCACTCGTGGCGGGCAAAAAGCCACTGGCAAAATTCTGCCAGCCACCGTTGGGGATCCAGTCGTTGTTGAGCAGCACGTAGCCCGGCAGGTTGTCGTTTTCTGAGCCGAGCGCGTGGGTGATCCAGGAGCCCATGCTCGGAGCGGCACCAAGCGAGCGGCCGGTGTGGAGCAGAAGGTTTTGGGCCCCATGCAATGGCGTCTCCCCGACAAGCGACCGGACAACACACAGATCATCGCTGATGCCGGCCATGTGCGGCAGCAGGTCGCTAGCCCAGAGGCCCGCCTCCCCGCGCTGCCGAAACGGCCACAGTGGCCCCAGCCATTTGCGATTCTGCCCGGCCGCCTGGGATTTGTCGTCGGCCTGCCACTCGGCCGGCTTGCCGGAACGTCGGATCAGCTCCGGCTTATAGTCAAAGGTGTCGACGTGTGAGACGCCGCCATCCATGAACAGGAAGATCACGTGTTTCGCCCGGGGCGGCAGGTGGAGCCCTCCGTGTTCCTGTCCGCCACCCGCCGTCGCCAGGCCCGAAAATGCCAGCCACCCGAAGCCCAGGCTGGTGGTGGAGAGAAACTCGCGACGGCTGCGGGGCAGGTCCAGCCCGCCGGGGCAGCCACTCGATCGTCGCCGCGGCAGGGTCGGTTGCCAGCATCGCACGTTATTCGACATGGCTGAACTCCGGCATCAAGAGGATTGTATGGGCCATGTCCCGCCATTCGGCGGCGGGATCCTGTGGCTGCTCGGTTGCCGCTGCCCGTGCTTGTGAACAAGCGCGGGCGACTTCGAGGAGCTGCTTCACCTCGACCGCCGATCCCGGCCTGCCGAGCCCGGCCATGAGCATCGCGCTCGCGCCAGTTGCGAGATCGTCCCCGCTGGTGTGTCGCTGGCGGGTGCCCCAGGCATCGGCCATCGATCGGACGAAAGGGTCGTTGAGGAGGGCCAGCGCCTGCTCGGGCACGGTCGAACGGTCGCGCTTCCCGACCGTCATCTGTGGAATCGGCTGATTGAAGAGAGCCAGGAACCGCGGCGGCTCCATGAGGGTCATCCGCAGATACAGACTGCGGCGGCCGTCGCCGTCGAGCGGGCCGGAAAAGAGTCGCTTCGCCGCATCTTCTTTCACGCGAGCGGGCTGAACAGGCTCACCGCCGAGCGTCGGGTCGAGCCGGCCGGCGACGGAGAGCATTGCATCGCGAATCGCCTCAGCTTCGATCCGCCGCCGTGGCCAGTGATGCAAAAGTCGATTTTCTGGGTCGAGGGCAACGGCCTCGGTCGCCGGTTCGCTCGCCTGGCTCCAGGTCGCCGACATGACGATCTCACGGACGAGTTTCTTGAGCGACCAGCCCTCTTCCATGAAGCGGCTGGCGAGAAAGTCGAGGAGTTGGGGGTGCGAAGGATGCTCGCCGAGATGACCAAAATCGTCGGGGGTGCGCACCAGGCCATCGCCGAAGAGATGGAGCCAGACCCGATTGACAAACACGCGGGCCGTGAGTGGATTGCGCACATGGGCAAGCGACCGGGCCACTTCAAGCCGACCGCTCCCCCGGGTATCGGGCCGCGTTGCCAGATCCTCGAGAAAGCGAATCGTGCCACGGGGCACGACAGCGCCGGCATGGCCCGGTTCACCGCGGACGGCGACGGCGGCGTCGGCCGCCTCCCGCCAGTCGTCGAGCCCACCGATCGTTTGATCGGGCTGCAGGCGTCGTTCCACATCTCGATACTGGGCGACGAGACGAGCCACCTCTGGGTCGGTCTCGGTGCTGTTGTCGAGCCACCCGGCTGCGAGGGCTTCGTTGATCACGGCCACATCATCGCCATCGCAGCGCTGTTCGGCCCAGCGATCGATTGCCGACAGAATGCGGTCGGCGACGCGGGTTGCGATGCTGTCGCCTGCCAGCGGTCGATCGAGCACACCGACCAGGCGGCCCAGTTCATCGACCGGCCTGGTGCCGGCAGGATGGGCGTAGACCCGCGTCACCCCAAACCACGATCGCGGGTCATGCTCGTCGGTAACCTTGAAGCCGGGGTAGTTGGTACGGGGAGGGAAGTAGTTGTCGTAGGCTTTTGTCGTCAGTTCGAGATAGACCCGCCGGGGCGCGGAATCAGCCGGCCCTGCCAGCCGCTTGAAGCTGCCTGCCGTAAACGAGAGCCATGATCCTGGTGACTGCTCCGCATAGGCAACCCGCTCGGAGTGGACGGCCCGGTCGACGATCAGGGTATGTGATGCCTTGCGGCCGCCGCCGTAGCCGACCGAAAAGGTCAGCGGCGGATCGTGAAAGAGTTCCGGGGAGCGGATGGCCCCGCCCAGTCGCGGCGAATAAACGTGCGACCAGCGGCCGGCTGGGAGCAGATGGAGCAACGCCGCGTCGCCCTCGTCGGCGATCACCGGCTCGCCGTCGGCGACCAGGCCGTGCTGCATGCCGAAGCCCTCCCACTGCCAGCCGTTGGTGGGCGTGTCGGCGGCGGTGAAGTCGGCAAGGAGGGTGAGAGTGGCGGCATTTGCCGCGACGCGTCGTTTCCTTTCCGCGGTGAAGGTGTTTGGTGGGCACAGTCGATCGGCCGGCCAGGTAAGGGCCGCCGCGAGTGATTCGGGAACCGCCGCCTCGGCTGCTGGTGCCGGCGTGGCCGCAGCAGCGGTAGCGGCAGCCTGCAGCCGCTCGAGCAGGCGGGGCCGTGAGGTCTGCCAGTGGGAGGCGAGCCGTTCCCGGATCAGGCGCTTGGTGCGTTGCAACTCCTCGATCACGCCGACGTTGGGGTCGGCGGTGTCGATGCTGCGGACGCCCCACCGGCTGCTCATCAGCGTGCCGTAGAGGGCGTAGTAATCGGCCTGCGAGATGGCATCGAGTTTGTGGTCGTGGCAGCGGGCACAGCCGACGGTGGTGGCGAGGAAGGCCTTCGTGGCAGTATCGACCGTGTCACCGAGGTTTTGGGCGGAGGTCGCCTCGGCGGCCGCATTGTCGCCATGCCAGCGTTCCCCCATCCGCAGGCCCATCGTACCGATCAGCGCCTCGTTGGCGCCGGTGCCAGGATCGATCCGGGGCGAGATGAGATCGCCGGCGAGATGCTCGAGGATCAGACGGTCGAAAGGCACATCGGCATTGAAAGCCCGCACGAGATAGTCACGATACCGCCAGGCATGCTTGGCGGGCACGTCCCACTCGTAGCCGTGGGAATCGGCATAGTGCACCACATCCATCCAGTGGCGGGCCCACCGTTCGCCGAAGTGCGGGCTGGCCAGGAAGTGGTCCACGAGCCGCTCGTAGGCATCCGGCCGCCGGTCGTGGAGAAAGGTCTTGATCTCGTCCGGCGTCGGCGGCAGGCCGGTAAGCGTGAAGGCGAGCCGACGCACGAGGCGGTGCGGGTCGGCTGGCGGCGCGGGGGCGAGGCCCGCCCGCTCAAGCCGATCGAGGATGAAGCGGTCGATCGGCGACCGGGCCCGGGTGGGGTCGGCCACGTCTGGCACTTCGGGAAGCGTGACCGGCTGAAGGCTCCACCATCCGAGTCGCCGCGTGTAGACCTTTTCCCAGGCTTCGCCCGCGGTCGTACGGCGGGGATCCGGCGCGCCGCGTTTCACCCATTCGACGAGCGTGGCGATCTCATCGGGGGTGAGCGGATCATCGGGGGGCATCGTTTGGCCATCGATGCCGTGCTTCACCGCGGTGATGAGCAGGCTCGCCTCCGGATCGCCCGGCACGACCGCCGGACCCGACTGTCCTCCCTGCTCCCAGCCACTCCGGACGTCGAGGGCGAGGCCGCCGCTGATCTCGGTGTCGTGGGAGTGGCAGTCGAAACACCGCTCCCGCAGCAGCGGCTCCACGCGGGCCATAAAAAAGTCGGCGAGTCCGTCGGTGGCCGATGCCTGGCCGGCAGCAACCGTGGCCGACAGGGGGATGTCTATATAGTGGAGATGCGACGGCGGCTCCCCCGTCTCGCCCTGCGAGAGCCGGCCGAGATTTCCCGCCTGCGTCACGATGCGAAGCGTGGCGGAAAACGTCGCCGGCTCGGGGCCGCCGCGAAACCGGAGGCGAAAGGTTTCCGATTCGGGGCGGGAGCCGCCGGTGAGGCCGGGTGCACCATCCTGGCCGATGAGCCGCAGGCCGTGTGGCGACGCGTCGGGATCGTCCGTCACAAACTCAAACTGCGCCGCATCCGGCCCGATGATGATCGCTCCGACTCCGTCGGTGGCGGAGGTAACTTTTTGCAGCAGGCCCGTGCCGTCGGGCGCGAAGGAGGCGGCCCCATACAAAACCGTGGCAAACTCCGTTCCCGGATCACCGTCGGTGAGAACCTGCCGGGCGGTCGCGGTCTGGCCATTGGTGATCGTGATGGCAGGTGACTCAGCCGTCTCTCCTCGGACGACCGATCCAAAATCGATCGGTTGGGTGGAGCTCACGCTCAGCTGCGGCCGGATGATCGTTACGTCGGAGAGCGAATCGAGCAGCAGCGGGCCGGGCGCAGCGCTGCCATGATGTATGAAGCGGGCACCGGCTGTCGGGGCCGCCGAGCGGAGACTGTCGGGAATCGTATCGGTCATTCGCTGCACGACCGTGCGGGGCACAAACTCACGGCTCGCGGTGGAAAGCACGCGGGTACCGCCCCAGGTCTGGTAACCGCCGCCCGAAGCATCGTGGCAGAGATTGGCGTAGAGCGATTGCTCGGCGCCCTCGGGGGAGGCGATACGGCAGCCATACGTCACGAGTAATCCGGGTCGAACCGCTGCCGCCTCGAGCGGAGGCGTATTCCAGAAGCCGCCGGTGCCGTAGGCAAGGTTTTCGATGAAGAGTCCGCTTTTGTTTGGCTCGGTGAGCACGACATAGCCCTCACCCGTGGTGGCGTCGACCCGACGCGCGGTGCCCGGGCCACACCGCCAGGCGGTGAGCGACCCATCACGTTGCGTTTCCTCAAACTCGGCGTTGGGGAACGCAAACGAGGCAGAGCCGGGCTGCGGCGAATGGTCGGGATCCGACCAGCGAAACGGCGAAGCGGGCAGGCCCTCGGCGTTGATCAGGGTGGCCTTCGGATCGCCAGCCCAGGCATAGCGAAGGTGTCGGGGGATGGGCACAGACGCTGACCGTACGAAGAGACTGTCGTCTCTGACTTCAGCCTCCGCTGGGTGGAAGACGAGGTCTTCCCCCGCCACCTCGAATCCCTGGATGCCGCCACCGTGGCCGGCCAGCCCGCTGCCGACGTTGGTGAACATCACTGAAAAGCCACCAGCCTCCGGTTTGATGCTCGCGGGCACAGGGCCGCTGGCCACCAGGTCTTCGCCGTAGGCCACCGCCCGGGCCTGCAAGAACAGCCGTTCGGCCACAGGCTCCTTGCGGGGCGGATGAATGTCGTAGGGCTCGCCGACGTCGATCGTGACGGCCATGCCGGTGTGTGGCACCGTCTGCCAGGTATGGAGCTGGGCGTCGCGGAGGTCGGTCCAGGTGGTGCGGCCACTCGCGAGGCGATAGGCCGCAAGCGTGGCCGGATCCATGTCCATTGCCGACGGGGGCGCCTGCTGGGCGATGAATCCGGGAAGCTGCACGAAGAGAAAAGGCAGGTCGGGCCGCCGCCAGGCCCGTCGCCAGGTCTCGATGAGGGCCGGCATCATGGTGCGGAATTGGATGCCGCGGCCGCCGTTGTACTCGCCCTGGTAGTAAAGTACTCCGCGGATCGCAAACGGTGCCACCGGCGCGATGACGCCGTTGTATGACTTGGCGTCGAAGGCGAGCGCATCCTCGAGAACGGGTGCAAGCCGCGGATCGGCCTCGAGAGTGCCACGATCGATCCAGGCCTCGGCCGGCACGATATCGAGAAATGTCACCATCCCGATCGGCACGGCGCCGCCGAAGTGGCGGTGGAGCTTGGCGGCAAACCAGTAGCTCACCGCCGAATAGCCGGCCGCCGGTTTTTTCCACACGACGCGGAGATCGCTTCGTGGGGTATCGGCATGAAGGTCGGGCCCCATGCCATGCACCACCCGCACCTGGTCACCAAGCTCAGGCTGCGTTGCTTCAAAAAACTCCTTGCCCCCCTCGGCCGATGCCAGGCCCATCATCATGTTGGACTGGCCCGCGGAGAACCAGACCTCGCCCACGAGCACATCGGCCACGACGAGCTGGTTGCCCGTCGTCCGATCGGTCACGGTGAGATCCCGCCCCGACGCGTTGGTGGCGAGCGGATCGAGATCGACCTTCCAGAGTCCGCTCGCGTCGGCCACGGCCTGCTTCGTCTGGCCGGCAAAGGCCACCTCGACGGTGCGGCCAGGGCTGGCCCATCCCCACACGGGCACGGGCATATCCCGTTGGATCACCATGCCATCGGCAAACATGCCGGCCACCTGAATCGGCATCTCCTCCCGAGGCGCGGCGAGAACTGTGGACGCCAGCCACGGGAAGGCGGCCAGAGCGATCGCGATAATCAGAATGCGGGGCGGGTGCCAGCCACGGAGCATGAGAAACCTCCTTTTGCACCATAGAAGCCCGCGTCGTCGGCCGCTATTGACGGAACCGTCAGCCAGAGGTCGCGGGGAGATCGAGGGTGACGATTGTGCCGCGGCCGGGCTCGCTTTCGACACGGAGCGTGGCCCCGATCCGGCGGGCCCGCTCCTGCATGCCACGAATTCCAAAATGGCCTTCTGCCGTCGATCGTTCGGCGACGTCGAACCCGTCGCCGTCGTCGGTGATCACGACCCGGAGGGACGGGGCGGGGTTGGTGTCACTGATGATCCGCACCGTGATCGCGGCGGCGTGGGCGTATTTGATGGCGTTGCCGACCGCCTCGCGGATGATCCGCATGAGATGGTAGTGCACCGCTGTGGCAAGGGGCGCATCAGGGCCTGTCATCTCCAGTGACAGGGGCACCGGCGTCAGCTGTCGCATGTAGAGCAGCTGCTGGCGAATCGACTCAGCCAGCGACGCTTCGAGGTGCGTGGGGTAGCGGAGATCCCAGAGGAAGTCGCGGGCCTCGCTTTGGAGGCTGGCAAGCGAACGTCGCTGGCCGAGGAGCAGCCGACGGGTTGAATCGTCTGCGGCCTGGGAGGCGGCGGCATCAAACCGGAGTGACAGGCCGGCCAGGCCCTGGTCGAGCCGGTCGTGAAACTCGCGGGCGATGCGGCGGCGTTCCTCGGCGACGGCTTCGGCCTGCAATTGCTCCTCGATCACACCGATTTGGGTGGCGACCCGTCTCCGCAGCGATGCCACCCACAGGAACGCGCCGGCGGCCAAGGCGGCCATCACGCTCACGATGCCGAGGAGCATGAGGGCGATCCGCCGCGCCGACCACCAGGGAGGCGTCTTGATCACCTCGACGTCGGCGGCCGACCGGAGCAGCAGACCGATGGTGTCGATCGGCTGCGAGCGTTGGGCGGGGCCGGGCCGGGCGGTCGTTGCCTGCGCGATGCCGGTGACCGCCAGCTCGCTTCCGATCGCGATGGCATCGAGCCGCCTGAACGTTGGCAGGTCGGCGCGGGCGAGCACGGTCGTCTTGCCGGCGGAAAGTACGAGTGTGCCGTCGGTGTCGCCAAGGCGGCGCTCGACGAGCGTTGCCGGGAAGCGGATGAGACAGCCGTCGTAATCGCCCGGAAGGGCGATGATGTTGGCAGCGATCGAATCCGAGACGATCTCGGCGACGCGGTCGGCCGCGATCAGGATCGGCTCGGGCGGGGTGCCGGAGGCGATCGGGCGGACGGCGGCATTTCGCAGGCCGATCACCCGGCTGGAACGATCGAGAAACCCGGAAACTTCGACGCGGTCGCCGGGGGAAAGCGGTTCGGCGAAATCGGTCTGCACGAGCACGCCGTTCGTTGCCGCCTGCAGATAGATCGCCTCACCCGGCACGGCATGAATGACGAGGCCCTCCGTACGAATCCGGTGGCCTCGGAGCGGCTGCCGACGAAAGCGGCCGAGGGACTCGAGGGGAATGGGCTCCACGTCAAACGGCCCGTGGATGGCGGGTTCGACAACCTCAAACCATGGCTCGCGATCGATATACAGTTGCGGGTCAAGGGGCTGGCCGCGGGTGTTTGACAAGCCCATCTGCACACCCACGACCCGCACCACGGCATCGACAAGCCGTTCCGGATCGTCACGGATGAGCGCAGTGTGGACGAGGGCACGGAAGGTGCGTAGATCCGTTTCGATGGTGAGTGCATAGCGGCCTTGTTCTCGATCCACGGCCTGCACCACGCCAACCGCTTCGACCAGCTTGCATGACTCGGCTCCACTGAAGAATCGTTCGGCATCGAAGGCACGCGGCTGAGGAAGGGGCCCGCTCCCGACGACTCGAATCGCCGTGGGGAGGATGACGTGGGTGAAGCCGCCGAGCGCGACACGGCCATCGACCTCGACGATCGCGCCTGGCGCGACGTCGGCCGGAATCGTCGCCGTCGCTCGGACCCCCAGCTCGACAGCCTTGCCGGTGTCGATGAAGATGCCGTCGCTTTCGTCCTGGATGATGAAAAATGGCCCTCCCCGCCACGTCGTGATGCCCCGCACCCGCACGTCGGGCTGCTGCTGCACGGCATCCAGTGGCATGTCGAGCACGTCGCCGATCGGCTGGATGGCATCGGCGGCGTGGATGATGACTGCGGCGAAGCCTGCTACTCCAAGGCAGATGGCGGCGACGGTGTGGCAGAGGCGGGGTTGCATTCGGCAGTCATGATGACGGGTTTTGCAAACCACAGCGAAGAGCCGGCCCTCGGGGACCTAACCATTGTGGGCCGTGGCACAGAAGGTGGCTAGCCGCGACCCCCTATGCCGGATGCGTCATGGCGGAGAACTCGGTTCGGTGGCTACGCTGACCGGTATGAACCGTGAAGAAACTCATCCAGGCAAGGCGAGGCGAAGGAGGCTGATCGCCGCGACGGCGGTCGCGGCGGTGCTTGCGCAGCCCGCGATACGGGCCCACGCTGAACCGATCGACATCGTCGTCTACGGGGGCTCCGCCAGCGGCATCGTGGCGGGCATCCAGGCAACGCGAATGGGCCGATCGGTCATCGTGATCGAGCCGTCGCAGAGAATCGGCGGCCTCACGACCGGCGGCCTCGGGCAGACCGACATCGGCAATAAGGCGGCGATCGGTGGCCTCGCCCGCGACTTCTACCGGGCCGTGAAGCGGCAGTACGAGTCGCCCAAGGCCTGGATATGGCAGCAACGGTCGGACTATCGCTCGGATGGCCAGTCGCGGACGGCGTCTGGCGAGGATGCGATGTGGACATTTGAGCCGAGCGCCGCGCTGGCGATTCTCGAGTCCTGGGTGGCGGAGCATGGGCTGGAAGTCGTGCGCGGCGAGCGTCTCGATCGTGAGACGGGCGTGGTGGTCGTGGCTGACGAGGTGCCGCTGATCGCCGCGATCCGCATGGAGTCGGGCCGGGTGTTTACGGGCCGGATGTTTATCGACGCCACCTACGAGGGCGACCTCATGGCGGCGGCGGGCGTGGGATATGCCGTGGGCCGCGAGGCCAATGCCGACCACGGCGAGACTTTGAACGGCGTGCAGCTGGCCCGGGCCGAACATCATCAGTTCAAGCCCGGGGTCGATCCCTACCGGACGGCTGGCGATCCCTCGAGCGGCCTGTTGCCTTTCGTCGCAGCGGCCGATGCAGCGCCCGACGGAACCGGTGACCGGCGGGTGCAGGCCTACACGTTTCGGATGTGCCTCACCGATCATCCCGACAACCGGATCCCGTTCGCCAAGCCGGACGGCTACGACCCCGAGTGGCATGAACTCCTGCTGCGGAATTTCGAGGCGGGCGAGCGACAGATTCCGTGGATCAATTCGCCGATGCCCAACCGCAAGACCGACACGAACAACCGGCTGGGCGTGTCGACCGACTTTATCGGTGAGAATTTCGAATACCCGGAAGCGTCCTATTCCCGCCGCGAACAGATCGTTGCCA